>ERZ1292629.389-Hain-H43-01um-R1-389-length-46684-cov-14_pt1 | contig 46684 bp, 60 predicted proteins | sample MGYA00564399_ERZ1292629 | MGnify/ENA primary metagenome ERZ1292629 (study PRJEB36523, sample SAMEA6512636) | groundwater metagenome | collected 2019-01-08 | study: AquaDiva: Metagenomics assemblies of 32 groundwater samples
GGTGTCGGGACAGGAGTTGGAGTTGGTGTCGGGACAGGAGTTGGAGTTGGTGTCGTAACTGGAGTAACTATCGGTGTCCCAGCAGGGGCGGACGCGAATCTTCGCTCTTCAGTCGCCGCATTAGGATTAAAAAAGGGTGATTTTGCAGTATCTATCGCACCCGTAGAAGCAGGGGTTTGGAGTTGTTTGATGAACGCCGTATTCTGCGAGGCAGAGCCGACATATTTCCCCAATCGTTCTTCAAGACCGGATTGTTTATACAGTGTTGTACGAGAATTATAGTCAGAAGATTTTCCCTGTGCTTTCAGGAAATCTACGATACTGGTGGTAGTGTTAAGAGTTACCATAGTTATATTATATCAGTGTTCATAAGATGCGCTCCATGGTTGAAGTTGGAAATCAACGGCATCTCCTTTATTTGAAGACGAGAATTGAATGTTTACATTTGCCTCGCTAGGCATATTCGTTGTTAGGGTTGTCGCAGATGATAAAGCACCGCCATTCACTCGTGTATAGTAATTTATACCAGAAGCAGTCATCTTTATAAATAATTCAAGAGAACTATTGCTTGAAAGAGTAAGGAGGGTGCCTGAAAATGTATTGGTACCAGTTCCGTCGCATTGACTAGCAATCAGTGTAGTCGTTCCTGCCGTCTTTTTGAACTCAAAGCCACAATAATGAGTATTTATTTCAGTAAATCCAGTTTCACTGATTGTAGGATTTCCCAGTCCGATGAATCCTACTCCGCTGTTTGTTCCAAGAGTTAATAGTTGCACCGAACAAGTGAATGACGGATTATTATTGAAAACATAGCCATTAACATTCCACAAGATTTTGCAGTATCTGCTTGCTGTTGCACTCGGAGAGATAAGTACACCTTGATTTCCGAAAGCAGGAGCGTTAGTTGTCGCGCCAGTAGAAATTATAAACCGAGTGGAGGTCTCAAAACAGGTATAACCTTTCATGTTTAAGGAAGTAAGACCGACTGCCGTTAGAAGTCCTGATGCCGTCATCGTTATTGTTGGCGCACCTGTCGGCCCCAAAGCAATAGCCGTTGCGCTTGCGGGAGTTATTGCAACGGTATTTCCACCGCCGACTGCTGTAATCGTTCCCGCTGTAATCGCTCCCATGTCCGCTGAGATTGCCGAGAGTTGCGATACGTTCATCTTCGCCGCGGTGATTGTGGTTGCGGCGATTTCATTTGCTGTTATTGAACCCGCAACAATGCTAGCGGCATCTATATTTGTTCCTCCTTGCCCGCTTAATACTGTAAAGACGGCTTCGGTTGTATTGTTTTGTGCGGTGGCAATCATTACTTTTCCGACTCCTACTGCAACAGTAGCAGTAGTTGTTGTTTGATATGCGGTAGTAGAAACGGCAATATCAAGATAGATAAAAGTTTTTGCGGCCATATTTCCCGTATTCCCAGCACTTATTGAATAGGCCGTACCGTCTGCCGAAGTGAATGTTCCTGCGTCCCATGCAACCGTATCTGCGTCAGTTATTGAAAAGGCGCATGTTTGGCTCCAGCCTCTATCTGCGACATTAAGATTGGCTTGTGGAATTAACCCAGAAAGATATGTCGTGTCCAGTGCAGAACCCGCCTGAAGTCCCGTAAGAACAACATTAGTGAAAGTTGCCACTCCGGTCTTTAGGATTTTTGCCACTGCCGAACCGATTGCCGCCGCACCCCACCATGTATCGCCTGATGTATTTACATGGAAAGAATTGGCAGTTGTTGTGTCGGGAATATCAAGAGAACTTGCGGATAGTGCGCCCGCTATCGCAAGTGTAGAACCGTTCCATTTCACTGAATTAGTAGAATCTCCGATATTAGTCTTTGCTTTTCCGTCAGAGTCAATACCAATCCAAATACCTGCAGTGGTATCGGCATACATCTTTTTCCTCATCTGTATTCCTCCAAGTAAGAAAGACTCGCCGGGTACGCCTTCGTTGTATCCTGAAAACTCAATGTTATCGGTAACATCGGGCGTATTAAGAGACGAGTCTTTTGAGACCATGTCGTCCCTAATTCCAAATTCTGCGTAATCTTTTAGTTCTTCCATATTTAATTGACTCGCTTTTTCAACGGCTCATGTTCTATATTAAAGCCCTCTATCATTGAGACAACACCAGAGTTCTCAGTTGTTCGTATGCGAACAGAATTACATTCTTGCGTTTTAACGGGGAAACTTGATACTCTTTCTTTTAACGCACCGAGCGGAGAAAACTTATCAGCCCTATCAGTATCGTAAAAAACATTGGTGGAACTCCTTTGAGAAGAGAAAATGTCCACCCACTGAATGTTCGTCCGAGTAGGGAAAGAAAGGAGGATTTCTTTGGAAATCAATTCCGCGCTGATTGCTGAAGCGTTGTCCGCAGTTCCTGTGAGGAATTGATACGTCCGTCCGTCAGTTGAGCCGAAATAGAGCGTGTCTACAGGATACGTCGTCGGCATTCGCGCCATGAACTTTACCGCAGTCGCTGTCGTATAAATCGTCCATGCGTCCAAGGAGATGTGATACACAAACATGGCATTGGTGTATGTTCTCGTTCCGACAGTTACATCGCCAACTGCAAGATAATAATGGTCGCCGTCAACCTCCGCAAAAACATTCGTCCAGTCAGAAACGGCATCTATGAAACTCTGTATCTTGCGTGAAATCAGTTTTGGTCTACCGCCACTATAAGCGTACACTCCGAAAGGATTTGCGAAGAATGTGATTCCGACATCAAAATTGGTTTTCACTGATTCCTGCGAGGAAGTACCAACTCCTATCAGGCGGTCTGGTTCAACTTGCCCGAATGTCCAGCGAAAGAGTGCGCGATTCTTAAAGATAAGGAGGCGGTTGCCGTTATTCTCAAGCGCAGTTATCTGGTCGCCGTCGTCAGGGTTAATATCTATCCAATCGCTTGCGGTAGTCCATGTTATCGCTCCGCCCGAAGGCAGACTTGAATACCATATACGGCTTAGATTTGAAGTTATTCCATTTGCAAAATAAACACGGTCTTGGAAAACTGCTGTGTATGCGGGGATAATTACGGCAGGTGCGTTCGTCGTTCCCCATGTAATGCCATCCGCAGAACTTGCCACAACATTCGCTCCGTTCGCCCTAAAGACATAATCTATGAAAGAGGAAAATCTGCTCTTTTTTGAGGCGGTATCATCAGATTTGGCCGCAGTCCAAGTCCCTGCGGCATTGTAGTAAATGATTCCGTTCGCATTACCTGCTACATTGGCAACCATTAACTGTTCTTGTGTTCCAGCCGATTGGTCGTTGAATTGATAGAGGCCGTTGATGGTCATTCCCGCTACTGGTTGTGAAAGATATGTTGCGTACCCGTTCCGTTTTGTAAGACCGCCCAATTTATCAAGATTATAATTGAGAATCAGTTCGGCTTGATTATCTTTCAAAATTAAAGGAGAGGCCTTTGTGTTCATGCCTCCTGAAAAGTTCAAAAGAAGTTTATTTGCCATTATGTTCCCACGATTGATGAAGGAAATCGGTTAGCATCTCGCGCAACAAACGAATCGTCCAATGACGAATCCGCGCTTCTGATTTTCCCAAACTTGGAAGTGAACTTTACCGCGTACTTTCCCTCCAATTCTTTTAATTTAGTCGTGTATTTCCTTTCAAATCGGTCTATCAAATCTGTCTTTTCTACTATTGGCGCGAGGTCAATAGCCGCTCCATAGGCCAAGACATCCACTTCTGGGATGTTCGTTCTGTCCTGCGTGTCCATTAAATCAACAGGTTCTTCGTGATAGGTATAGACAATATCCCGCTCGGTTACTGTCGCCGCTATGAGGTGAGTGGCCGCTGTAGTGCCTTCCTGATTTCTTAAACAGCCCGTAAAGGTGGTTGAGGTGCTTGCTGTGGCATATATGACCTCGGAGTCAATAATGAACCTGTAATAGTCCCCTCGGTTGAAACCTGAACTTGAAACGACTGTGATGCTTGTCGCTGTAGTAGTTATGGCCGCGCCTAAAGTCGTTGTCTGCGCCGCCGTTGAAGGTCTCGGCCACAAAAGTATCTGCCTATCCCAAATGCAGACATTAAACGGATTGGCAACCGAAGAATTGTTATCCCAACTTATAAGTTTCCACTGGTCATAATTCATCGGGATAAGGGGCTGGGTATCGTGTTGAGCGTTATAGACTTTCTGCACCGTCGCGGGAATGTCATAGGCGAATTGATTGGCAACCGTTGAGAAACTACGCTCGCCCTCGTAAAAACTCCATAATCTTTGGTGTCCGATATCTCTTTGTTTGTCATTCAGAGAATCCCGAATCATGTCGTCGGTCAATTTTGAGTTTGGAGTATCTTCGTCCAGTAAGACGCGAACTCGCTTTCTCAATCTCCACAAAGTACGCGGGTCATAAGAAGAACTTGCACCCGTTGCTTCATAGTTCACTCCGTCCGAGTAAGAGGAAAAAGCGGTTGTCGTTGCGTTATAGAAGCGAACGAAGCCATATCCAGTGGTGTTTGCGGTATCTTCGTATCTTGTGTATTCATCGTCGGGTTGAATAAGCTGGGTTGCTAGGACTGTCGCTCCTGAAGTCGTGTCAGTCGTATTCTGTGAAAACTCTACTTGGTTATAATCAAGTCGATACACTGGCTCGCCTATTGAGTGGGCGAAACGGCAACCTCCCGCGCCTGATTGGTCAATCGTAAGAGAAGTCCCATCAGAAGCCGCACCATTCATTTGCAAGATTTCCGCTGTAGGCGAGCCGATTTCTCCGAGGATTAGATATACATTATCAGCCCACGTTGAGCCAGAGCCGACATCTGCGTTCACCGCTTGAACTGTTAAGGTCGTTCCCGCAACTGCGATGGCGGCAGTCAAAAAGGTTTTCTTTCTGTCATCTACGAGCGAACGGTTGTATGCCTTTAACAACATAATTTTTCTTTATTATATCACCCTATAAGTCCTTTTAATTTCTAATTTGGGCGCGATTGTTAAAACTTCAAGAATCGGCGTTATGGGCTTGATTTCTAGTTCGGGGATTATGTATGGAAATTGAGTTGTCGTTGAGGATGAACTCGTTGTTGAGGAAGATGTGGAGGTTGAAGAGGAACTTGTTGAGGATGAAGTGGTAGAACTGGATGTTGTCGTTGAACTTGATGTTGTGGAACTTGTGGTGGATGAAGTCGTGCTAGTGGTTGAAGAAGTCGTGCTTGTCGTTGAGGTACTTGTACTACTAGACGTGGTAGATGAAGTGGAAGTCGTGGTAGAAGTCGTGGAAGATGTTGATGTAGTGCTACTCGTTGTAGAAGTTGTCGTGGATGTTGTTGAACTGGAAGTTGTTGAAGAAGTAGTGGAACTCGTGCTTGTAGTAGTTGATGTTGTACTACTTGTGGAGGTGGTGGAAGAGGTGGTACTGGTTGTTGTTGAGGTTGAAGAAGACGTTGTGGAAGTTGAGGTAGAACTAGAGGTGGTTGTAGATGAAGAGGAAGTAGATGTTGTAGAGGAGGTGGTGGACGTAGTAGAAGTCGTTGTAGATGTGGTAGAGGATGTGGTTGAGGAGGAGGTAGAAGAACTGGTGCTGGTGGTAGAGGATGTTGTGGAACTGGTACTTGTAGTTGTTGAGGTTGTGCTAGAAGTAGTGCTAGACGAAGTAGAAGTAGATGTAGATGTGGAGGTTGAAGTTGTAGAAGATGTTGATGTAGTGGTGCTTGTCGTAGAAGAAGTCGTACTTGTGGAAGTTGAGGTTGAAGTAGATGTACTCGTACTCGTGGAAGTAGAAGTTGAGGTAGAGGTGGAAGTTGATGAAGATGTAGTTGTAACTGCATTATCCTGCTGTATTGTCGTTGTCGCGTCGTAATTTCCACCCAAGTCCCATGTGCCAGATAAGTCATTGGCGGAATTTCTCTTATAAACTCCTCCGGTATAACCATAGGTATTGTTTCCTGCTATTTGGAATCCTGTCGTGCCGTTGTAGGGACTGTTATTTGCGAGAGGAATGAATGCGAGCGCATAAACAGTCGCGTTAGCTATTGTAACGGCAGAAGTAAGCGTCCATGTGAATGTTCTCCCATTTGCGCCGTCCATAAGTTGTGCCGCCGTATAAGTTACAGAACCGAGGTCTGCGCCAGTGGGGTCTCCGCCACTCGTTGCCCGTATGGATATTTTGTGGTTAGCCGTTGGGGTCCCTATCCACTTAATATAAATAGTGCCTGTTATGACCGTCCCCGCCTGCGTTGTCGTAAAACTTTGGAACCCCCCTCCATCACCAGCGGTATCAGCCCATGTAACAAGTTCTATTGTCGTTGTGTTCGTTGTTATTGTTGAAGCCATAAAATCAATTTGTTTCTATAACAGAAGAATCGCCAATACAAATGACGATGAAACTATTTTGTCTCTGGTAGAGCATTAGCTCTATTCTATCACCCCACTATCGTTGAATCGCAGAGAATGAATTTTCCTCCATTTTTTAAGAATTCTTGTTCTTTTGCCATTATCGTTTCCGCGTAATTAGGTGCGGTTATAAAGAAGTAGTTAGGAAGTTGCGTACCTGCGTTTGCTCTTGAAACAACAGGAATGTGAGATACAGGAGTGTACTTTTCCTGTTTTGCTGGGCTGTCATCAACAAAGTAATCTATGTGTTTTTGGTCTATTCCCGCGAGTTTTAAGACCGAGAACCCTTTAGCCGCCGCGCCATACCCAGCAATCGTCTTTCCCTGCGCTTTAATTTCTTCAATAGTTTTCAGGAGTTTCTTGGCTTCTTCTATACAGTCCTTTCCGTAATTTTGGGCGATTTTCTTGGTATTTAATTCGGTTCTGGTTTCTTCTTCTGCTAATTCAAGACAGCGTTTTGTCGCAGGTTGCTTGTACTTGGACATGAAGACCCGCAGAGAACCGTCTTGCGCGGGAGTTACGGTCGCGTCAAAAACCTGCAGGCCATGTTTATCGGCGTAATCAACCCAATTCTTGAGAGAAAAATAGGAAAAGTGGTCGTGGTAGACGAGGGCATAATTCTTGTTTTTCACCATTCCGCCCCAATAATTACACTCAACGATGAATACTCCCTTGTCGGCTATCAATGCCGTAACGCCCCTCATAACATCGTCTAAATCGTCTATATGAGCTATGCAGTTGTTTCCATAGATGACTTTTGCTTCACCCATTTCATTTTTAATCATTTTCGCCAATCGTTCCGTGAAGAAAAGAGGCAAGGTAGGAATTCCATCTGCAATCGCTCGGACTACGACGTTCGTGGCAGGGTCAATGCCGAGAACAGGATGACCGAAATCGGCAAAGTGCCTCAACATCACGCCGTCATTGCTCCCGATTTCAACGACAAAATCATTCGGTTGCAGGAAATTGGTATACACTTCAGTGGCATATTCCTTGAAGTAATCGGAAAGTCCGGGCATGTCAGAAGAAAAATAAAGATAGTCTACGTCCTTGTAAATCTTGTTGGAGTCAATCGGCTTCTTATGCTGAACCAATGAACATTTCCTGCACCTGACGATTTCCAAAGGGAACACTGGTTCTGTCTTGTCTAAATCTTCTTTGTTAATCAGAGAATTAACGAGCGCATTATCGCCCATATCCAAAACTGAATCGTATTTATTTCCCCCGCACAATCTACACTTTTTGAGCATAAACTTCTTTTACTAAACTAATAATATGGTTGGGCATTGTGAATAAATGTTTATCGTCAGCGATTCTTTCTTGTTTCATTTCTTTCCGCCACTTGTCTTTTTTAACATGGGTGAAATGAATGTATTTGTGGGGAAGAAGGAGTGGATTCCTGAAAACAGGCAGATTATCCCTGTAAAGCACTTCCTTTCCGAATTTTCCTTTCCATTGTAATTTGCCATAATTTCTGAAAATCCTCCCTATTCTCGCCCTGCTTGAAGATTTGTGGGCGCGAGTCTCATTCCATATAGCATAACATTGAAAAGCGTAAGCGGATTGCCCCCCAAGGTGATAATGCTCCATGTCAAAATGGTACTCATCTGAATCAACGATAAAACCCCACTCCTCATCAAAAGGAAATTGCGAGTTCCGCATTGCCACAAGGTCTTTGAGGGGATTCTCAACTTTGAAGACAGTCGCTTGGACATTTCTAAATTCTTTCATTAAAGCCGTGGCAATCTTCCAAGTGTTGTCGGTTGAACGGGAGTCAACGGTTATTTTTACCGTCTTAACAAACGGAGCAACAGCGCGGATACATAAAGAGAGATAGTCCTCTGCGTTTCTCGCTATCGTCATTGTGCATAGGTCAAACATATTGGAAAATCCTTGTCATTCCTTCCTCATCACTTTCTTTGGAAAGAACCTCTTTCAGATGTATAGGAACATTCTCTGGGAACACCTCTGTTTTCCAATCATGGACTGCAATATAATCTCCTTTCTTTAGATACAGGGAAAAGGTCTGGAGTTCGCGTGCCTTATCTCCACCATCACAATACACAATACTTATTCCCTCTTTTTGAATCAACGCACCGATTTGCTCTTCAATCGTAAACACATCAATCATCTTGAAGTGCTTGGTAAGACCGATAGTTCTCACGACTCGCGGAGGAGTAAATTTCGCAATGTCAAAAGTATAGAATTCGGCTTTCCTTTGAATACAAAATAAATAGAAAAGCAAACTCATTCCCCACTTGTAACTTCCTATTTCAATAATACGGGAAAACTTTGTTTCGGATAAGACTTTTTCCCAAAGAGCAACGGCTCTCGGAGTTTGCGCCATTTTCGTTCCAATGAATGTAGTTTTCATTGGGCCTTAATCCAGTCGAGGACATCAATAGTGCTCTTGAACCCCAATGCCCTAATCTTGCTCATGTCAGCTTCGTGTCTTTCTACTTCCCAATTCCGTTTAGGAAGCCATTTTACTTCTCCGCCAATGGCGTGAGCAATCTCTTCCATTGTATGAACCGTACCCCCGACATTGTATATCTCCCCACCGCCAGCATTAGGATTGGTTGTGAGAAGATATACAGCATTGGCGATATCCCCCGCATACACAAAATCCCTCTGTCCCGACCTGAAAGAGGATTGCGCGGTTGTTTCCGTGAGTGTTATCGGCTGTCCATTCTTCTTTGCCCGAAGAAAAGCCGCTAACGCAGTATCTTCCCGCTGGAACTCACCAAAGATTTGGAAGAATCTCGCCACCACCGTATCAAGTCCGAGAGATTGTGCGTACATCTTGCAAGCAAATTCACATGAGAGTTTCTGCCAAGAATAATGCTCAATGGGGTTTCCCAACATGTTCTCTTCCCACGGAGTAGGATTGTTTCCATAGAGTGAAGCTGTTGAGGGGAAAAACACTTTTTTAATTCCAGCTTCTTTTGCAAGTTCAAGTAAGTGAATCGTGGTATCTATGTTGTCGTTGGTGCTTTCTCGCGGATGCCGAGAACAGTCGGGGATATTTGTACGCCACGCGAGATGTGCGACTAAAGATGCGCCCATCATATCTCTGAAGTTTAATTTAGCGACATCTTCTTGTATAAAATAGTCTGGTTTTGTTTGTTGAGGAAGAGGTCTTTTATCAACACCTACGACGAAATACCCCCCTTGTTGAAAACGAGGAATAATATGGGAAGCTAAAAAACCGCTTGCACCTGTAATTAAAACTTTCATATACCAGCTTTTCTTTGTGAGCCGCCAAAAAGACTCTTTCTGACTGTCTTGTAATTAAAATCTATCTTTTCTCCATTCAAAAGCACACGCTCAATTATAGCAGGTTTTGCCCAATTCACGCCCCTGCGCCATGCCATGTGTTCAACTAAATCAACAGGCGGAATAATAACCAAATATCCTTTGCTTACCATTAAGCGATGCCATACCGAGCCACCGATGCGATGATGTGGGAACTCTCCGATGTCTTGCCACATTTCTTTTCTCATCACCATACAGTTAGAACCAGCCATTGAGTTAATTCGCGCATCCTCTAATACTTCTTTGTTGAAGTTCGGTTGGTCTTTGTCAGGCGTGATAAACGGGGAAGCGATGAGTTTCCTGTCAGCATATTTTTCCAATAGATTCACGCATGAAGAAAGCCACCCTTTTTTGAACTTGATGTCATTGCAGGTGAAGCACAAATACTCGCCCGTTGCTATCCGCGCTCCCTGATTCCACACAAAAGCAAACGACATATTTTCTTTGTATCGGACGAGAGTATTTATTTTTCCTTCCCTTACTTTCTGCACGAGCCAATCCGTATCATCAGGGTTTCCTCCGTTATCCATGACGATGATTTCTGCAGGATAGTCGGTATTTTCCACAAGAGATTCAATACACTCTTTCATTGCGGCAGAACGGTCAATGCCTTCTGTACCAAACATATCTGTCTGCGCGTAGTGGCATACGATTATAGAACAATGTGTCATAGTTATTTTAATGCTCCAAAACCCCAAGTCTCAGTTCTTCGATGACATGTCAAGCATAATGTCCTTCCATTTCTAATGTCCCATAAGAGTTCGCATTTTCTTGCATCTTCAATAGTAATGAGATTATTCTCTTTAATAATTTGCCTCATAGTCTTTGGAAAATGGTCAGCATTTAACATGCCACTTTTTTGCTTACACAAAACACAAATAAAATTATCTCGTTCAAAAATCTTCTTTCGCCACGCCTTATATTCAAGTCTTGCCCAAATCTTCTCCCTTAACGAGGTCGTTCCTCCTTTCCAATTCCAATGTTTCTCTCCCCTTGGCATAGAATCTCTTATTCTTTGTATAACCTCTTGTGGACGTGGAATTCCTTGAAAGTGAATACGAAGTTTCTCCCGATGCTCAACTGAAATAACGCGACCATTATTCAGAGTATGACCCTTCTTAAACCGTCCATCATTTCCCATTAACCAAGTATATCACATGGTTTCCATGGTATAGGTGAAGTTCAAAATCCCATTAGGATGTTGCGGATGACCACGAACTGAATTATCTTTGTAAAATCGTCTATTCCGTTCACTCATTCCCCTTGTCATTCCCGGTTCACCCTCATCACCGAAAATTGCATAATAATACGAAGAATGTGTGTTTCTAGCTTTGTAGATATTATTATAACGGTCATGCCAATCCATCGCTAAATATCCATAAGAACCACCAAATCTCTCATCTTGACCCTTCAATTGGAGATAAAGATTCCGTGTAATTAAGGAAGTCATTTGGTTGGGACCAATAACTTTGCGAGCTTTCCAATCTTCCAATGGTTTTGAAAGTTCCTCAATTTGGACTATTTTCCTTGTCACAGCAACCCTATCAATCGTTCCGTCAAAAAGAGGGAGCGCATTTTCATAAAGTGTTCTGTCTGGAATATGGTCGGTATCTTCAATAGCCAAAATATCTCCTTTTGAAAGCCAAACTCCTAAATTGCAAGCTCCGTTGAAATTCCAAACGATATCCTGCTCAATACGAGCATAAATTATCGGCACAGCCCCTTTTAAGGGCAATAGCATGTCCCGTAAGATTGGGTCGCCCCCGTCGTTAACGATAATCACCTCATCGGGAAGCCGTGTAGACTTTAGGCACTCCGCAACATGCCTCACAGTCATGTCGTGTCTGCGGTAGGCCGGAATAATTGTTGAAAGTCTTACTTCCATAGAGATAATTGATAGTCCCAATAAACCTTTTTGTCATAAGGATTATCACAACCTAAAAATTCATTAACCCGAACATAGAGACCCGCTTTTTCCTCAAACTGGTAATCGGGAATTCTACGTTTAATCAGTTCTCGCAAAATTACTTTCGTTTCATATCCTTTGATTTTCCATTCCATCGGGAGTGCTTGAGCGAATTCAATGATGCGTCTGTCAAGGAATGGACATCGGTTCTCAAGCCCCCACGCTCCGGCGATTCTGTCGCCCATGCGGAGCAACTCGCGCATATTCCCGTTGAACTCCTCCGTGAGCATGTCCCGCCACGGGAACAGTGCTTTATACGAAGGAAATCTTTCTTGCGCCAATCGGTTGAATTCGTTTGGAACGTATCTGACATAACCGCCGAATAACTCATCAGCCCCCTCGCCTGAAAGGACTACTTTTACTTTTTTGCTGGCTTGCTCGGCGAGCTTCCAGAGTCCGAATGGAGTAAAAGATTTGATGGGGTAGTCAAGATGGTAGAGGATTTTGGGAAAGATTTTAAGGAACTCGTCTTTGTAATCTCCGTCCGTGTAAGTGAATTTGTACTTGAAGTCGTGGTAAGACGATATGAGGGTTGAGTCGATTCCTCCTGAGAAATAGAGAGCGTATGGGACATCACTCCGTGTTCGTAGTCGGACAGAATCTTCAAGAAGTCCGTCGAGTGAATCCACGGCTTCGTTGAAAGATGAGAATTCTTGTTTCTGGGGTTTCCACCAAGTCCTGATTGCAAGAAGTCCTGTGGAACAATCATAAGTACCACAAGAGGCGGGAGGGAACTCATCGCATGTTCCAAGTGCTTTTGACTCCGAAGCAAATCGGAGAGGTTCACCATCGGCGACGATGTAGTAAAGGGGCTTTTCTCCGGCGATGTCCCTTGCGAGGAAGATTTGCTTTCCATCATAGATTGCAAAAGCGAACATTCCATTGAGTCGGTTGAGGCAATCTTCTCCCCACTCTTTATACGCTTTGAGAAGAACTTCCGAATCGCTTGTAGTATGAAATTCATGTCCTAATTTTTTGAGTTCTTCTTTGAGTTCCTGAAAATTATATATCTCACCATTAAACGTAAGAACTAGATTCCCGTCAATTATAGGGCAAAGGTTAGGAGAATCAAGGTCTAATATCTTTAGACGACCCATTCCGATTGCATATCGCCCGTCATCGGATATTCCAGAATCATCAGGGGCGCGATGTTTCATCACCGAGAGCATTTTCTCCACTTCCTTTTTGGTTGTTGCTCCTGAAATCGAACACATATTTATCGGCTTTCTTAAGAACCGTATGAAAAAAAGAATCCTTGCTCCATCTGCCGAACTTAATCGTCCCTAGCTTATGAAGATACGGATGTATGTTATTTGTACCATACGCCTTGCCATTATCCAAGACATAGTAGTCCCTTGAATGGTGGACAACCCTCTTTCCGTTATCGTAGAACTCAATGACAGCTAGAACTCCGTCAGCAGGAAGCTCCTCCCACTTTGTGTCGTGAGAGGAGCGTTCCATGCCATCATCGTAGAGAACAACCCAACCAATCAACTCCATACTACATTGTTGTTGTAGATGTGGAAGAAGTCGTTGATGAAGAAGTCGTCGTAGACGAACTTGTCGTAGACGAACTCGTCGTTGACGACGAAGTCGTTGAAGAAGAGGTCGTTGACGAAGATGTCGTCGTGGACGACGTTGAAGTCGTTGTAGACGAAGTCGTAGTCGTGGACGACGTTGTCGAGGTTGTTGACGAAGTCGTAGAAGTCGAAGACGTAGAAGTCGTCGTTGAACTCGAAGACGAACTTGTAGACGTAGTTGACGACGATGACGACGTAGTCGATGAAGACGACGAGGTCGATGAACTCGTCGTGGACGAGGACGACGAAGTCGAAGTCGACGACGATGATGTCGAGGTCGACGAAGAACTTGATGACGTTGTCGATGACGACGATGTTGACGTCGAGGAAGATGATGTTGTTGAGCTAGATGTGGAAGACGAAGTAGTCGTGAAACTGAAGTTCGACTTCAACAGGTTCGCAAAAAGGAATTCTGCCATAAGTTTAAGAATATTCAGCGCACACTACCTTGAATCCTCCCGACGACCCGCCGTTTTGTACGCCGCGGGCGAAGATTCTAACATCATCACTTATCGGTTCCTCGATGATAGAGGTTGTGGGATAGATAATCGCGTCATGGGCTGAACTTGTGGGGACGGTGAACGTTCCGTCAAGATTCCTATTCGCATACTTGACTGCCATGCGGATAGTATCGCTTCCACGCGCTTGGAATTTAACCCATTGGCGGTGGGGGAGTTCATTGAGTCCCTGAACAATTCCCGAATGTATCGGAGACCACGTGCTGTTATTTACCCTTGCAATCCCTTGGCGCACATAACGTGCGACTGGATTGCCGAATGAACCTGCCATACTTGATTTGTAGCCTGACAGCGGCTACGCTGTTTTAACCGCTCCCTCTGCAATTTCTTTCTCAACGAACTTCTGATATTCGCCCATTTCACCGATAAATCCCTTAAAAGGGTATCGAGTAATGAGGTCTAGGACGAGGTCGCCTTTACGCAGAATCTTGTATAACGCAATCCTGCGTTCGTGCGTGTCGTAGATTGAGAGTTGCGAGATTTTCACATGAACTGGAGAATTTTTATTCTCAATATCTTTCTTGGACATAGATTCTTTCAACGGCTCAATAATCATTTTCGTTGAAAGATGTTTCGCAAGATGATACGCAACGGGTTTCGCGTATACGGCAGTTTGATTGCCTTTGATTGTGTACGGTTCGCCGTTGTAATTCCAAGTGAAATCTTCGGAAGTCGGATTGGTAATTTCTATCGCTGAAAGGTCTTCTTTCTGGGCCATATAGTGTCGTGGTTTAATCGTTATCTTAAAGACTTAGTAACTAAGAGAGGTCGAGGTAGATAAGGCCGTTCTCGCTCGCGGAAATTCCCGAAAGAGCGCGACCGATAACTTGCTGACCTGAGACGTATGTCTCAACTGCGCCGGTAGTAGCGTTCGACAACGATACCTCACTGGCAACAGATACCCCTGCCGAGTCCGCGAGGACGTTGCATGGGCCTTGAACTTGAATCCAACCGTATCCGTTGATAGCGAGGTCATTGACAGCTACACCAACCAACAGACCCGTTGGAGTTGTAGGAGCAACAATAACCGCCGCATACGGATTTGCTACGAGGTCTGCGCGAGTCGCAGTCGTCCACGCAGTACGGATGCCTTCCTCAAGAGTAAGTGCCAACGTGCCAGCAGTTGCGGCAGGGTGAGACTTAATCTTGTAAACAGCACCCAGGTCGGGAGTTACCCCAACCGAGATATAGCCGCCAGCGTACTGGTTAGCCGTAACGGTTACTGTAGACGTGGTAGTAACCGTTGTTGAGCCAAGTGTTGCAGCTGTGAAAGCGAGGTTCTCATGTGCTGTGGTCTCGGCTGCGGCTTGCAACACGTTCCCAACAGTAAGAGCAACCCCACCAGCGCGAGCGTAACGATACCTTCTCCCATCAGGACTTGTGTAGGTCATTCCAAGCGAACCTGACGGATTTGTTTCATCAAGAATCGCGGGAATACCTGCTGTGATGTTATCTGACATAGGATTAAGAGGTTACGGCTGTCCGCCTTGCGTGTGTGCGAGGAGCATCCCCCCACAACTGCCCGGCGAAGAGCAACTGTCCAGTAACTGCGGCTTGGTTCTGCGACTTTTTGAAACCAGTGAACGCAAAGCCTTCTTTCACCATCTCCGCTATTTCAGGAGTGTAATCCAACTGATACAGGAAGAGATGTTTCAGGTTCAACGTGTAGATGTTGCCCGAAGTTGCCATCTCATCCGAGTAAATTGGAATACCTCTCCAAGAGATAGAGGTTGCACCGTAGTTCAACGAATTACCCGCACGTTCACCAGCTGGAACATTCCCTGAAGAGGGGCCGTTGTAGTTGATGTAAAGGGTCGGAGTAACGAGTCGCTCAATGATTGAGAATACCGCCGGAGTCGTGAAGATGTCCGTAGCGGAGTCTGAACCGCGCTGTGCCGCGTCTGTATCTGTTGCAAGGTCATCAAAACCCAATGCACCAGACTGTGCGGTCAGAGTAGACCGAAGGTTAGCGTATGTGGTTCGTGAAAGTCCCTGCCATGTAACGACGTTTGTTGCGTCGTCCACATGATAGACAAGACCGTTAATGTCTTTGGAAGCATTACCAGTCCCATCGAGATAGAGGTCTGCCCCGATGTTTTCTGATAAGTTTCTCGCAACGTCAGTGAACTCTGTCGCCATCGCGTTCAAGAACGCTTCCGGCCCCTTATTCACCGCCAACTGAATGCCAGAGAAGGTGATTGGGTCTGAAGTGTACTCGCAAGGGTCAACGGACGCCATCTGGCGAACGTCTTCCTGCGCGGTGGGCAGAGTGTCAAATGACGAAAACGAACCCGCTTGCGTCCTATTGCTCACAATGAGTGGCTGGGTGATTTGTCTTCCCCCAGTCCACGGGCGAGATGTAGAACGAAGGCGGTTGAAGAGAACGTTGCCTGTGTACGCTTGGTCAACGCTCTTTTCAAAAAAGCGTTGTCTAGTCGTTGTTGAGACAAAGTTCCCAAGTGGAACTGCCATGTGTGTTATTTGTTACGGAGCTTCGCAGTTTCCTCTTTAACAATATCCCACATTGATTTTTTGGAATCATCGGGTTTGTTCTTTTCTTCTTCGGGGGAAGCCCTGCGTGCTTGTGGCATACGGGGTTTTTTCTCCTTTGGAGAATCGTGCTGTTTTTTCAGGATTTTGAGGGCAACTGCCGGTTCAACCTCATATTCTTCGATAGTGTCCAGCAATTCTTCCTCCGAGAAGTCAGGATTTTCGTCAAGGATTGACTCGACTTTGCCCTCGAACTCTTCAAGTTCTTTGGACTCCTGCTTCTGTTTTTCCTTCTGAAGCTCTTCGTAAACAGAACGTGCTTGGCTTCGGATATAATCTTGGGCTTTGCGCTCCTGTTCGTCATCGGGCTTCTTTACAGCATCTTTGAGTTTGCTTAGCTCCTCTTCTAAAGTTTCTACCTTAGATGATTTTTCGACTTCCTTCTGATATTTGTCCCGCCAATACTTCTTTTGAGCAATGGCTGAACGCCTATCATCTGGTTGTTTATCATCTTTTTTCTCGATTTCTTCGGGGGTTTTCTCCTCCTGAGGTTCTTCAAAGGCGACCTCATCTTCCTCAACTAACGGTTTTTCATCTGCCATATTCATTTGGGCGGTTTTGTCCGCGTTTAATCTATTATAACACTACTTTCCTCGTTTCACTGAAAGAGCAATTGCGATTCGTTGTTTTCGGCTCCGTTTCTTTCCTTTATGCTTCAGTTCGTGCATTATTTCACCGACTGACATTGACGATGATAGCGGAGCCATACTACTTTCTCTTCTTTTTCTTCTTCATTTCTTTGGCCATTTTAGCGGCCATCTTCCCATCCATGTGCTTTCCGTGTTCCATAATTATAATTTAGGAGCTTGTGGCAAACTCGGCGCAGAACCGCCTAAATTAGCCGTGCTTCTTTGTAAAACATTCATAGGGGTTTCGACCTTCTTCCCCGATTCTCCTGTTGGTGTTCCAACTTCTTTGGGAGCAAATTCTGCACCGAACTTGGCACTAGCGGCTATCTCGGCAATCTTGGCTTGAGTTTCCTGCGTGAGTTGTCCCTGTTTCCATGCCATGAGGCGTTCTGCGGCTTTAGCGGGATTGGGGAACTCCAATCTCTCAAATAAAGTAACGGGGTCTAATGCACCGAGTTGCCACAACTGCACAGCCTCAGTTCGCAAGGAGATTTTATCAAGGGGCAAGTTGTCCCCCGACTTTACTATTATCTCGATGTAATCTTCTATGTCGTCTTTATTCAAATTAACAAACTCAACTGCACCTTCTTCTCCAAGGATTTTAACGACTTGCGTTTCGGTGTAGTACATCTTCATCAACTGAACCAACCCTACCGCTACACGAGCAACCCCACGATTTAATACGCGGGTTATGAGGTCTACTCTGGTGAAGTCCTGCTGTCTGGACATTATGTCCTGTCCGAGGGTTTTGGCTTGCGCGTTTCCTCTCGTAGCGGAGTGGACTCCCATTACATTGTCAAACACCGCTTCTGAATGGGTAAGGTTGGAAAAGTGGGCGTTGGGAAGCGGAACGCCGGGGTCTCTTTTCATCTTACCTTGTGAGGCGAGACCCTCGCCACGGATGATGAGTCCGACTTCATCAGTTATGTTATCCGATTCTTCTTTGGACATCGCGTCAGAATCCATATAGACCTGACCATTGCCCATTCTTCTAAGGTTATCAATAATCTTTCTTTTTTGTACGTTGATTGCATCTTGAATCGAAATCCCCACTTCTACGAGAGAAGTTGAACCGAACGGCTCGTCTCCTATGTTATAAGTCGTAAAGAATACATAGGGGTCTGTCGGTCTATCAAAGATATTTGAGAACACCAATTTCTTGGAAATCTTCGCGCCCTTCTTTGTCTTCTGAATGTATGATTGTTCCTCTCCCTTGAAATCGTAGTAGGGGTTAGATTTCTTTTCCAGCAATTTTTTTGAGCAGAACCAAGCGACCATTTCGGGAGTCCACACTTCGTATACCCTGTAGCATTTCCTGCGGTTTGTCGCCGTACCTCCCAAATCAACCCGCTCTTCCGTTGAGAGCTTATCAATATCAAAATCAGGCCAATACTCCTCCATTTCCTTTTTAGAGTATTCCTGTATCTCAATCTTGTAAGGAAGGTCATGCGGGTCTAATCTCATTCTTGGAACGAGGATTAAGCGAGGGTCAACAACCTTTACATCCACGTCATCCTGCTTGTAACCCCATTCCCATTTCATGCACCCGAATCTGTAGAGCAAAAGATGTCTGGTAACCGTTTCCAATTTCTTCTGCATCTCAATCGTTTCATATTTCCGCGATAGGACTTTTTGCGTGTTGTTCGCCCGTTCAACCGATTTCTCATTCTCTGAACCGGGAAGAACAATGAACTGGTGCGCTTTCTGTGTAACAATCGGGACAATCGTTTCCACCGCTTCAAATATGCGATTCTCTACCGTATCGGAATTGGCGGTTTCTCGCGCTCTAATCGCGTCCCGTTCCGTCTGATTCCCCTTGTAATACTCCTCGCTTATCTTCTGAAACTGAAGTAGGTGGTCATGGTAGGTTTGGGAATCTTTCAGCCACTCCTCAAACGTTTTGAGCAGGTCGTCTTTGGATGTTTTGATTTCAAAATCTAATTGCTCTTCCATGAAGATTTTTCTAATTCTCTATGCGCGAGACTTTTAATAAAAAGTTTGCCATTCCTGATTATTATATCACCTCGTTCTTGATGTGGGCCTGAAACACTGCCGGGAACCACCGGCCCTTTCTTCCAAAACGACAAAAGAAGAGAAATCACGCGGTCATCGTGGAATCCTTTTTCGCCCCCCATGCCTTGCTTGTTCACTTCTGATGTATATACAAAAGTCTTGAATTGCTCCAATGTCTTTCTGCTTCGTATCTTGGGATTCCTCAAACGCAATAATTCTTGGAAATGAGAGACCATGAGAGGTTTGGACTGCCGCGTGGTGCGCCATCCTTCTTTCTCGCTCCTCACCCCTGTCTTTTTGTCAAATTCCTCCCTGCAATAGATTCGCATGTAATCTGACGGCTCTCTGTTCAACCGATTTACTAATGCAAGACCAATGGAGTTCATTTCAGGGATTATCATCAGCGGTTTCCCTTTCTCTGCGAACTGATGCGCGAAGTCAATCGCTTTCTCTGCAACAATATCGGGAGGCAATCTGCCAGACCATGAAGCAACTTCTTCTTCGGTTGTCATGTCGGTAATCGTGATGACTGACTCGTCTGACTTCTGGCGTTCTTGCGGAACCCCCTGCTCAACAATTCCCTCCGAAGCGTCAATTCCCATTTGATAATCATGTCCCTTTACAAATTCCTTGAAAATCTCAAGTCCCTCGTACTTCCGTATCGGCTCCATGATTCCCAGAGAAAGTTTCTCAATATATTCCCGCGCAAAGACAATCCTGTCAGACATGAGAGATTCATCCCAAATGCCATAGACATATTGTTTTTTGTAACTTTCAGGATGTTGGAGGAGGTCGTCAATATATTCTTTTGGAAGATTTCTGGCGTTTTCAAGAGTTGACGCTTCAATGACTTCATAACTTTCGGGAGTACCCGATTGCTTGAATTCTCCAAAAAGCCATGTGAGGGCGGGATTGCAGGTCATATACCCGCGCAAATCTTTCGGATTCACATTATCGCGCCGCAAACGATTCTTTAATTCCATGAATACTTCTTTCGGAATTTGCTCGGCTTGGTCTATGAAGAAAGCTCCCAAGTTCAATGAGCGGATTTCCCCTTCGGCAATCGTATCAAGATGTCGGAAAATAATCTCCGAACCGTTATGGAATTTCACACGCCCTTCCGCCTTCGCATAATCGGCAATGAGAGAATCGGGAATCGTCAAAAAGAACTCTTTCATTACCGAGTCCCGCAATTCGGGATATGTACGACGGCCTATAAGAATATAATTCTTCGGGTAATCAAGAGAAAGTTGCGCGGCTTTTAGAATAAGCATGAGAGATTTGCCGCACCCCACGCCTCCCGAAAAGAGAACATACTTCTTTTTTGAGTTCCAAAATTTCTCTTGCGAAGGGTTAAGTTCCCAAGAGCCGAGAACCTCTCCCGTATCAGTATTCTGCCACTCAATCTTCATAGTATCTTGGTTTCCCTTCCCCCGTTTGCCTCCCACAATGCCCTTGATTGCTCCTGTAGTGCCCTACGAGCCTCATTTCGCTCCTTTACCTGCTTCCCATACAACTTATTAAATTCAGGGTCTCCCGGCTGTACCAGTTCAGTCGCGTACTTCTTTCTTGCCTTATCAAGAACAATCTGACCTTCCTTCGTCTCACTCAACTTTTTTGCCCCATATTCATGGATAATCCTATCAGGGTCATAACTTCCGCTTTTAATACCGATAGGATGCTCAACATCGCAACTCCAACAATATATAATGCCGTCCTTCCTAAATCTTAAATTCCCGCAATCCTTAAAATCCATAATTAAAAGTATACCACTAAAATAATAAAAATAGTCTTACCACCCTTTTGGATATTTCCTTTTGTTAAAGACCCCTACCCCTTCTTTGAAACTATAGTGGGGATATTGTGTGTGGAGATAAGGTACTTCTATTTCGTACCGCACCCCTCATTTCTTTCCCCTCACCCCTTCTCATTCGCACAAGATATCAAGATATATTGTGCGTATCTATGATATGCCTATGATATGGCTTATTCCTTGCTCTTTATGACCATTGCAATGTTCACTTGAGTGCTATTGTCCCTGTTATTGAGCAGACCTGATAGCTTGTACACATCTTGTACTGCTGTTTGTGATACGTGAAGGTTCTTGTTTTGAATGAGATTGCGATGATGTATTTTCATTGTCTCATTCACTGTCAAGTTATTCTCTGCCAGCAATTCCTGTAATGCCTCCTGTACGTTTGGCTTCCGCAATATCAATGACGCTTCAGTCTTTGCGCTGTTAGCAGGTGTATTAGGTCTTATAGCTTGATATGTCTTTGTACCATTCAACCCATTCTCTATGTATTTTGCGGGGAATAATGCCTCTAGTGTTTTTCTTTTTATTATTGAGGCGGGTTTTTGTCTGGCTCTAATGACTTTAGTGCTTGTCTTTGTTGAAATACCTTTGATGGGCTTGATATTGTCGCCTTGGATTGGCTGATTATTGTCTGTAATATCTTGGGCGCCGTCTTGCCGGACTTCACTTGTAACATTATCTTTAAGGTCCATATGGATATTATTATAGCACCTGTTGAAAGAATTATAGCAAGTATTGCCATATATTGCCATTATAGCATAGTTTTGGCCTCGTATATTGCGATTTAAGGCCTGTCAATTTTGATAGTTGATGCTTTATACCTGTTTTGAGTTATCCACAGGGTGCTTATAATCAGTGGTGTTGTGCCAATCAGTATGCTATAGTGATGCTATCAATTCAGTCGGCCGATAATTGATACAGTTTACAAGTAATCAACTAAAAAACAAAATCAATATGCCCATAACTAAAATACATACCGCCGGTTCTTATACATTGTACAAGCGCTCGCGCGGAAAAGAAAAGACGGTGCCGTTATACTTCATTCAGGAAACGATAACGACTAGCAATACCGTGGCCGAATTCAAAAGCATCCGGCAAGCGCGTAACTGGTTCAGAAAATAGTATGCAAACACTAATTATAAGCATCTTACTCATTCTAACACTGGCCTCGTGTATTCATTCATGCTGGCTATTGTGGAGTGATAATAAATAACAGTATGAAAACACTAGCAGACTTGAAACGCGACTTACAAATTGGCACGAAATTGACAATGACGCACGGCATACGCAATAAACTTGTCGGAATACCGCGCTATGTAGTTACAAAGCAGGGAAATGGAGTATCGCTATCCGAGGACCCGAAAGCTACGCGAGGCAGTTTTTTAGAATTGCCCCGCGCCTCACTTGTGGAATATGACGGCAAGACAATCCGTGTATACACAACAGGAAGCAGACCGCTTACCGCCGAGGAACAGCGCATACTTGATAACGAGCCGAGCAAGAGGCCGGAAAACGCCGAGCATGTAAAAATGGACATGATGGCCGACATGAACTGGTGCTACTGGCACGATAAGACATACCATAAGGAAAACGGCACGGAGTACCTATCCGGCCATGAAACTATCCGAGGACTACGCTATAACTTCAATGATAAAACCGTCTATGACGAAACATTGAAAGGCGAGCTATCGCTGGAGTATACAATCGGATAATCCCCCGCCATCCGGCATGAGCATATCGTGCCGGAACTGCGGAGTGTTACCGTTTAGCGTAGCACCCGTGCATACAGCCCTTGTATGTATGCTCATTGACATAAGAATATATGGAAACAAAAACTATCCAAATGATAGAGAACATCGGCTATTATCATCCTTCTAATGCCAATTGGAGTTATCGCACGCACATCATCATTGATGATACTGGTGCGCGACTTTATAAGGAAACATTCGGAGGGGATAGCCGTATCCGCGCAAAGTTAGAGGCGGAGGGCTACACTGTAAAGCGCTTGCACATCGGCAAGGGCGGAGGCGTAGAGGCCAAGTACAAAGACATCAAAGACTTGTCGGACATTGAAAGCTATAGTGGCAAAAACTACTAGCTATGAAAGAAATACTATTCAATCTTGCAATGATTGACGCAATAACGTATTGCAAAGAAAACAAAATAGACTGCTCTGGAACGCACTTGTACAAGTATCCAAGGCGATACACGTATGCTCTCTTGAAAGACGAAACAGGCAAGACGATTATCACGACGACATTCTACAAAAGCAGAGTACCGTCAAGATATGTACACACCGTATGAGCCGCCTTTACGCCGTCATTGAAAACGAACAAGGAAAGCGAGCAAGCAAGGCCGGAAATGAGTACTTAGACATTGAGATCCGCGCCGGTAACAGTACAATCGCACGCCTAACGGTACGCACGGGCGAGGACGGGCAGGTGCATGTATACGATGAGCTTGACCGCGAACTTAATAGAGCAGGACGTTACACGGTGCGCGAGCGGCCATAAGCAAGACGATGACGGGCGATGCCCGTGCACCAATAAAGACGGGAGATAACAGGCACAAAATAAGCGCATAGCGAAAGCACAGCGCACAATTACAGCCGCATACAAGGGATGCGGCTTTTTTGTTTGGGGAATGGAATGGAATGATAGAGTAGCCGAGGGCTTTTTTGCATTTATGTTTGATGGGGGGAGGCGACTCTCTCGGAAACTTAAAAAGTCCACGATTTTTCAATCCCAAAGTCTATATTAAGCGATGCGGTAAGAATACAAAATCATCCGACGAGAAGTTCTGTAATTTCTTTCTCACTCTCCTGTAGTTTTTCATAATCCTGCCATTTGTGAACCGAGACCCCGTATGTAGGGGTCTTTCTGTGACATGGTGTGAGTTTCACTCAATTTTCTTCCTGTTAAAGCTATTCGGTTCGCTTCACCAATTTTACGCCTGTGTTCCAACGTCAACGGGGGCGGACTCTTGCGTTTTCTTGGTAAGAGTAATGGGGTCATATTCATCCTTATGATACACATTATCCCATAAATTATCAATGATGAATTGATGTAATCGTGCCATTCCCACAGAGTTTTTATACATTTCATAAACTAAAGGATAGTCCTTGAGTCCGTCTATCCATGTTGGATGAAAGACAAGTAACGACGAGTTCTTGGCTCCCCCTCGCTCCATATTCTTCTTGTCCCATGGACGGTTAATTAAGAGGTCATTGAAAGTACATACTCTCCGTGACTCAATAACCTTTCTATCTCTAGCAGTTTCTTTTTTTGCCTCCTCTAACATCCTATCAACAACTTCTTTTCTACCCCGTTTCAGACAATCAAGATACGCGCGTTCAAGCCAATCATCAGCACCGATTGCCCAACCCATATTGAAAACATTGTGTGTATAATCATCGTGATTATATGAATATCCGCGTGATGAAGCCAAGTGGTATCCTATCGCTCTCGGCTCAACAACTACGCTCGAACCAAAAAGCCACCACTTCATATTGGTGTAAAATTCCCCCCCTCCGTAAGTACGATGTATCTCTGGGTAGCCCCCAAAGTCAAGAAATTGTTTACGATTCGCTAAAACAGAACAGTGTCCTTGCGCCGCTATATAAAACCATTTGTCGCCCCATGGTTCATAAGTCGCCCATGTCCCTTTAATTTCTTGACCCAATTTTATCGTATACTGTTTGCCCACTGATGATGAACGAGGAGGGAAGCCGCCCATCCACGCTATGCCCATATGAACTAATCCTCCCGATTGAGAAACTGCTTCAAGGCCGTACTTGAAAGCTCCGGGCTTGTAAGACATGTGCGCGTCAGAAAAGAATAGATACTTTCCCCTAGCCATTGCCGCACCTTTGTTACGGGCTGAGTGATTTCCTGCGATTGGGTCGTAGAGCACTCGCAATGTACGGGAATGGTAGATACCTCTTGGCATGAGGTGTTCCGTTGTTCCCCTGTCGCCGGGCTTTGACCAATCATATTTGGGGTCATTGTAATCGGTTGAGCAGTTGTTAACGATTATTATTTCAATGTCTTTTTCATTGAAATCGTCTGCCTCCCAGCAATTTAAGATTGAATGTACCGTGTGGGCGATATTTGGGAACTCGTTGCGTGCAGGTATCACGCAACTTAAAAGGATTTCATTTCTTGTACTGGGTTTCTCATCATCTGCATGAAATAAATACTCTGTAAAATACGGAGTTTTTTCAAAACTCTCCTGAAGCCTCTCTATTGTTGCCGTTATTCTATCCTTGCTTCTTGACATAACGTAGTTTATTTTTTATGAGGACAATAGTTGTAATGACCGTAAGCATTGTTGCAATTATAACAAAGAACTCTAAACCCTTCTGGAAAGTTATTATTTTTTAACCATTGATAAATTCCCGTTCCATTAGGGTCTCCGAGGGTTTTTCTATGTTTATTACCTCCACCATTTTTATGGTCTAAACACAAAAACTCTAGCAAACTTTCTCCACAACATTCACAAGAAGGAGGATTTCCACCATAGTGAGCCAAGGCTGTTAATCGTCTCTGTTTTCTATAGAAAGATTGTCTTTCTTTTACTCTTTCGGGATTTCTCCCAAGATATTTTATTTTTATATTCCTGTATTTTTCAGGATTTTTCTTCCTCCACTTCATCTGATGTTCTTTCAAACAATCCTTACACCAACTATGACTGTAGACTGATTTTTCATTCTTCTTACATCTTGAGCATATTTTCTTCTCCATTATTATAATACTAACATACTCGGAACAGAATAACAACTATGGCTCATACTAAGAAAAACAATCCTGCAAGCGAGACAATAACCACAATCGCACCAATGTACATGGCAATTTCTTCTTCTTTATTTTGTGGTTCCCAACTCATATAGGCCAAGCGCACTTCGCAAAGATAATCTGATGCAGGTCTTCTTGTTCTCCTGCTGGATTGCCTTGCTGGTCAAGAATATCAACCTGCTCAAAATGTTTCTTGAGCAATCCTTGGAACTCTGATTTTGTCCATTCCCGGCAATGGAATAGATTTTCTGGGCGGTCTTTTCTTAATTTGGCGTGCGCTCTATTCGGAGTTGAGATGAAGAACTCTGTGCCGTGGTCTTTGATGACATTCCCTTGTTTATCTCTTTTGGTGAATCTCTTTAGTTGCGTGAGGAATCCGTGTATATCCCAGATATGCTCGGCGACTTCTATGGCTACAACAATATCAAATGCCATAAATTGCCTGTTGTCGTTCATAATATCAATCACATCAAACGTAAGTTGGCCGGAATAGTATTCTCCATTTTTTTCTCTGGTAAACGCTTCTTTTGCAAACTCTATGCTGAACTCGTTTTTGTCTATTCCCCACACCATGTCGGCTTCCTGCGAGAGAACATTAGAACCCACTCCCGAACCGCAACCGACATCCACAATCTTCGGCTTCCATAGATATTTAGGATATTGGGGGTGGCTCATGGCTTGCTTCATGCAGTAATTCCTGATGAAGTTGTACATGTTCCGTTGGGGATAATAAAGCAATATCCCGTGCTTTCTTCCCTTAGGGTGGTCGCTTCCTCTGTGGGTGTAAATAAATTGGGCGAGATTGGCCAATACTTGGTCTTTATCGTCCGCCTCTGGGTTTTCTTTGTAGTTCGGGTCGGTTATTCCGCATGTGGAATGGTCGCAGACTGCCTCTGTACGGGGCTGTGGGGCTTCAGGAACGATTTTCTCTGCCTCGGCCATAGGTTCTACCTCTTTGATGTTATCGGGATGTATTGGGGAGGATTTGTTTTTAAGGATTTCAGCCGCCGCTTGAGATTCCGTCTTTTGCTTCCTTTGCTCATTTTCTTCTATCGTTAGCCGGTAATGCTCGTCGCATAAAAGATTTCCGTAATCATCGGGGATTTCTATTCCACATCGTTCGCATTTTCTGCTCATGGTTTTTTATTTAGCGCGAGCCATAGGCGGGCTACTGCGATTGTGGGGGTGAAGCCTTCATTTTCACTGTGTCCCAAGTCGTCGGCATTTGCCACCCAAACAATATCTTGTCCGTGATACACACGCATAAGATTATCGAAGTCTTCCCCACACGCTTCTATAAGTTCGGAGAGAGTTGGAGCACAGGGATGTTGTTTAACCACGCACTCTTTTACCAATACAATCTCTGCGTCAATTTCTCCTTCGTTGGTTTCAAAACAAGCACACCACTTCCACTGCGTGTTCTGTGGAAAGCCCGCGTCTTTCAATTCTTCTGCGAGTTTGTAGGAAATGTTCATACTTCATCGGGCAAGTTTTGCGCCTTGCGGTAATCATCATTTATTTTATCCACTGTAGTCAAAAGTTCTGTGGACGCGACTTTATTAAGAGCGCGAATATCTTTACGAAGACATTTTCCGCCATAACCAAAATAGCCCTTATGATGAATTATATTGTGGCTGTCGCCTATTCTTGGGTCGTTTGCCATTGTTTCCCTTATTGTTTCATAATCCGCGCCGACTACTTTGGAAATATAATTGAGTTGGTTGAAGAATATAAGTTTGGCCGCATAGTAACTATTTGTAGCGTGTTTCAGAAGCTCCGCGTCTTTAGGAGAAATAACCCGCTTCACGGGAGCATCAGGTAGGATAGAAAATATCTCGCTTGAGAGTTTCAATCCGATGTGGGGAATCCCTAGGATTTGGATGTGAGGATTGGTAAAATCCCACCACGCCGTTGCCTCTGTGAGAAACTCTGGGTTGTACATTATGCGATGTTGCGGGAACTCGTCTTGGAGTTTATCAGTTGTGCCGGGAACAAATGTACTTTTAATAACGAATATGCGGTCTGCGGGAGCTTTTTGCAGATATTCTCTGATAGGGTCAAGCCCGTTAAATCCGTTATCTTTGAGATTGAACGCGATGAAGATAATCTCTTTGTTCAAGACCTGTTCTAATGGGTCAAATTGTCCGTTTATGTCATACATTGTGGCTTGCGGGTAATACTTCTTAAGTATTTGACCGACAAACCCTCCCCCAATTATTGACAAACTTCTATTCATACTTTTTTAATTTCAAGGACTTCGAAGTACTCAATGGTTGCTAGCTTAGTTCTATCCTGTATTTCCTTCTTGAAGCTCTCTAAAGCTTCTTTCGCCGTTTTTGCACATACAACATCACTGAAAGTAGCGTGTTTAGTGCTAAACACTATTTCTCCATCATCGTAATACACCTCGACTCGTAAAAGATATTCATTCATAAAGTACATTTTCTATTTGCTTATAAATTGCCTCCAAAGAGAAATTCTGCAATGCCCGGCGTTTCACCTGTAACGATTTATTCACTTCAAATTGGGCAGCGAGGATTTTGGCGAGGTCGAGGTAGTACGCTTCATTCTTTTCCTTCGGTTCTCTCTGTGCAAAATCAAAATATAACGCGCTCTCTCCAGCATGTTCTTTAAGAGTGCCGACTTCTTTATTAAGAACGAGTAGGTTGCCGGATAGCATCGTTTCAAGTAAGACGAGGGATGAGTTTTCAGATGTCGTAGGAAAAATAAAGACATTTGATATTCTAAATAGGTCAGAAACAATCTTTGGCGAAACTCCCATTTCAAATGCCTTGTCTTCCTGCGAAGTGAAAATAAGTTCATGGTGACTTATTCCCTCGTTTTCCGCCCATACTCTTGTATCGGAAATTAACCTCTGGTCTGGTTGAGCGTTAGCATGGGCGTTACAGACTATTAAGCGTGTTTTATACCCCAGTTTCTTTAGTTTCCCGTGTAATTTTATCACCTTGTCCACTCCTTTCCCTGAAATCATTCTCGGTGTTGAGAGTGGATAGATGCTGATTATGTCCGCCTCAAATAACTTGTAGTTATTGATTAGTTTAATAACAAAGGGGTCAAGATTCCAGAATGTTCGAGGGTCTCTTGAATTGTGGACGACTCTCACATCGTTATTCCACGCGCCATACATCTCTGCCAAATCAGTTACCTTATCGTGGTTCAAATATACGAGCTTAGTCCGAGGAGGGAGAGTGTAACGATTAGCGTGAGGGTTATTCTCCAGAATGGGACGGGTTGAGGGAGCTGAATGTGTCCATGCAAAGATTTTACAAGTAAGATTAGACTCACGAAGAGCGATATTGTAAGGAAGAAAAGTATCAATGAAGAATAGGTCATGGCAAATAAGGTGAGTTATGTCTTGTAAGTTCTTTTCAAATGCCGATTTCGCTTTTGCAACATCTTCTTTCCAATGGTCGGGGAAGCTTGTTCCCTTGTAAGGTTCAAGAATAAGTTGCGGGACGATTTTTCTGATTTCAACTCCTTCAGGAACAAGTGCCTCGTCATTGAACATCGGGAGAACAAATAGGACAGGTTTGTGTCCGTGAGCCACCAGTGCGGTTAATTCATCCAAAACTACGGCGCAGAGCGAATAGGCAAAATCAATTTTGTAGAAGCTAGTTATAATTCCAATTTTTACTTCCTTTTCTACCATATCTTTCCTAAGTTGTTCGCCATACATACAACCCAACTAACATTAAAACCAAGAAAATTGGACTAAAAATTACCAGAAACTCCCAAATCTCTCTATTAGCAGTTTTTTGATTTCTTTCCTCATAATGAGAAGCAAATAAACATTTTCCTCCGCCATAAATGACGATAGGTTTTCTGTCTTCTTTTTTCCCAAAAGAAACAGTCAACCCGCATTTGGTGCAAAGCCATCCCGTTGCCCCTACATCTCCAACTCGTCCATTAGCCCATATTTCACTCATAGAGTGTCTTTCTTGGTCTGGCCAAGAGCCATAAATTTGTTTATTTTTCTTCATATTTCTTTTGTTTATGAGTATAACACACCAAACAGTTCAGCAGAAGTCAAACCGTCAAGTCAGACTTGTTGATAACCTGTGCATAAGTCTTTTTCCGATGATTCTCTGCCTTTTTAAGTCCGCCTAATCTCGCTATCTTGGACATATCATGAAGCTCGGCATTTCTTTTACCGCCTCGTTTGCCGATGTTTGAGAGAAACTTTCTGATATTTTTATGGAGCATATTTTAATCCTACCATACCTTTTAATCCCTCCCTGTATGGTTCTGGGGGGCTAGTAATTTGAGATGTATCCCATTGCTTCAATTTCTTCTTTTGTCGGTAATGGTATTTGCACATGCGCCGCGAATTTTTCCATATATTCTCCGAACTCTAGTTTTGATAATTTCGTTGTTGTGCCAGCGGTTTCTACATCGTAGGCGTTTTTCTTTCCCTTGATTCGTATCAGCCGTTTAGGAAGGAACTTTGTTTTGCCGTACTCGTGCATGTCATCGGATTCGTTGCCCGTTTCCCGTTCTACTTTTGCCAGCCATGCCCAGTAGAAAGCATTTTGAGTCAATGAACGTACCTGCTTTGGTTGCTCTATTTTAACACCTTTCCCTATGTTTAGCTTGCACCATTCGTTCCAGCGTTGCAGGTTAAAGTCCGAGCCAAAGTTTAGGCCGAGTGGCTTTTTAGCGTCAATAGTGGCTAGGAACTTCATAGATTAAAACGGAATCTGCTCATCTTCACTTTGAGCTTCTACCGGTGCTGTTGTCTTTGGCGCATTGTCTTTTGGCTTCTGCTCAAACACTTTGAATGGAGTCGTCGGGAACATTGATAATTCAAGAATGAATCCAGCTGGCTTTTCTTCTGTCGCGGGGAAATGCACAAGCGTACCCACTCGCGCCCACGATGTCTTTTCTTCCCCGTTTCGTTCGTACTTCTTCGGAACTACAATGTCGTATCGTCTCATACAAGTTGTTTTATATATCGCTTATAATCCTCGCTTACTGATAATGCCATGCCAGAAATGTATCGCGCATAGCGCAAAATCTCCGGCAAGGTCATCGTGAAAGGAAACTGCTGTATGTGGCCGGTGAATCGTATGCCGTCCTCGTCCTCTGTTTCTACCCATACGATTGACTTATCCTGTTCCCATACTTTATGCTTCAAGTATAGCGCGGTCGCGTAATACTTCATCTGTTCGGTACTCTGTACTTTTGCGTGAGTCCATTTCGTCCGGCCTGTTTTATAATCTAGGAAAGCGTGTGTTTTTGGATTATAGGTATCAAGTTCAATGAGTAATGGAATGTTGCCTTTTGAGCTAGGAAGCGTGGCGCGTATCTCATGTTCCTTTTTTGCATACTTTGGAACAGTAGCGAGAACGGTATCAAATACGGGGTTACCGGTTTTCTTTCCGCTTTTTAACTGGTCTGCGAATAGCGAACCGAACTCTGTTGCTTTCGTAGAGAACCCGCTATCCTCTTGCTCGTAGTACCGGCGCACGAAGCGATTATAATCGCTCTTGAATAGCGACATGGCCGAATATGAGAGATAACCGCGAGGCAAGAGAATGTCTTTCATAGATTGTCCACGCGCCCGCTAATTGCCCGCTGTAATTCCCCTTTTTCTTCTTCGGTCAAGTCCTTTGACGCTTTGACATTATCCGAGAACAGCCGGAGTGCGCCCACCTGTTTGCACTTCTTCACGAACGCAAGGCCGTCCGCGAGATTGCCCTTCTTCTTTTCTGGCTTCGCGTCTGCCTGTATTTCTTCTGCGGGAGTGCTTTCGTATCCGGCAAGACTCATAACCCAGCCGATAAGGTTGCGGTATGCCTTTCCGATTGCGCGGGTCTGCGCCATTGAGAGTATCGCGTACTCGTCAAACGATTTCTTTTTTGACTCTGACTTTGAGCAAAGTGCAAACCCGCGACTAACGACTTTCTGCGTGGTAAGTTGCACAATCTCTGCCTCCGCAAGCCACACGCCATTTTCTAGCTTCTCCACTTTGGTTATACGAGGGAATGTACCCATCATGCCTCCAGCGAATTGCCAGCCGGTAACGTGTACATAATTCTTGCCTTGAATGTTTGTGTAGAGCTTGTGCGCGAGAATGTGCTGTTTGAGAACATTGGCCATTGCTTGCATTTCCTGTGGCCGAGCGAGCGCGTATTTCTGTACTGTGAGTGCTTTTGTCATATATGATTATGAGATTGCTAATTCGGATTCCTCGTATTGCTCAACACCGGCAACGGGAGTACCTGCCCTGAATGACGCTCTGATTTTTACCATGTCTTCCACGAGAAACTCTAGCGGGATTTTTGACTTATCTACTACGCGCCACTTTTGCACTGTTCGCATTGTTGCGCTCGCTTTCTCTGTTGCAGTGGTTTTGACCGGCACGACAACAGCTTCCATTTTTCTGATTGCAGTTTCCGGCTTTATACGGCCTTCTTCCAATTTCTTGGCAATTTTGGCTTCTTCTTCACGAGCGATACGCAACTGTTCATTGTGGTATACGGTCATCTTCATGCGGATAGTGTCTAACGCCTCGCCCAGACTGGTTTCAATCGGCTTGAATAGCTCCCGCGCACTTTTGAGAGCAGTGTTCAATGGCTTGGTTATTTCTTCACGGCGAGTTTCAACTTTGGAGAGAATATCCTTTATCTTTTTACCTTCGTCTAACGCGCCGTCATAATCCTCTTTTGTGGCGACGATAAGTGTTCCGGCATAACTAATAACTTTCGTGGCTTGGCCTTTGTAAATTGCTATTTCTTTGTTTAAGTTGTCGCTCATACATTTATTCTTTATTACTGGGGGTGATAATTTGGGTGTCGTGTAACTCTTCTAAATCCTTGAAAGTGATTTCGGTGAGCAGATAGGTTTTGAGTGCGCCGTTTTGGATGTATACGCCCACCGGCTCTTCATCGCGGTAGATAAACTTGGCGGGGATTTCTCGGAGATAGCTCATACAAACATACTTACTGCTGATAATGGAAACCCGACTGTGAGTAGGACACTGATAGCTTTCTCTCGTTTCTGTAGTGATGCGTATACTTTGGACATCTTTCTTTCTCGGTATTCTCTTAAACATCGTTCGCTATCTCTCCTATACTGTTCTAATTGGTGTTTTTCGGGGGTCATACTTTTATGGCGATTACCGCTTTCTTGATTGCTTCCCATTCTTTTTCATTGACGATTACATCAAGTACAAGCGCGTTTTTGCTCTCAAAATCCATACCGACTCTTTCATATGAGGCTTAGATTAAACCTACTTGATAAATTGAGGGGAGCGGGCGGCAATAGGTGATTCACTCATACGTCAATAATATGGCCGCAAATCTCATGACAGCTTCGCGGACAGTCCACCTATTGCAGTCCACTTCCCTCATATATTCTCTATTCATGTGTGAGGAGGGAGTGAGAAAATGAACTACGTTTTCTCTTCGGCGACACTTTTGAGGTGTTTCCCAAGTTCCTCCCCCTCTCCACACACGATATAGAGATGTCTCAAAGAACTTTCTGTCAGCCCCCATATATCCTTTCTCCTTGTGAGTGAAAGTCGCGGAATAACCGATGAAGGGAAGACCGCGGATATATGAGGACTGAAAGAACACAAGGACGTTTTGCGGTTTCCTTTCGGATTCCTAAAGCTGTGATTGTCGTACAAGCGAGCCGAAGCAAACTTGCCGTTACCACTTCTCTCAGGTAACTGTATCAGGTATAAAATAAATTGCAAGCGTTTAATTATGCACCTGTGGATAACTCCGCTTGCGTTGTTTTCCTTTCTGTAGTAGTATTTTCGCATGTCAAGACCAAAGGCGAAGCGGGAACTCGCCACAAAAAATATCCGCATTTATCCGAGTACATTAAGACTTCTGCAACAGTTATCTATACTGCAAGGGAAATCAATCGCGCGAGTTATTAGCGAGGCGGTAAAGTATTTTGATGAGGAAAACTCGTAAGTGGTATGAAATTGTTACCAAAGGAACTAGAAGATTCTTTTAGAAAAATCAGCGATGAGAGTTACGCGCTACACCAAGAACTCGCGGGAATTGCCGAGCGTTCGGGTACTGCGTGGCTTGAAATGAAACAGGCAAATAATGGAGCGACTGTCGCAGAGATTGATAAACTTTACGCGGCGACATCGGACGGACGGCGCGAGGCGTATCTGAAGATATATCTCAAAGGATTGGGGCATAAGAGAACGCAAATACTTTCGGAGATTAAAAATAACGCAGGAACTTCATGGTAATGCAATGCAAAATCCCTCCGGCGATGCGCGAGCAGTTGTCGCAAGACCCGTTTATGAAAACGTGCATCATTGAGAAAGCCGTTCCTTTTGACTCATGCAAAGGCCGGATAACTTGGCAACACGCTTTCCAATATGCCTCCAAGCGTCAGAATCAGCTCTATACGTTGCTTCCCATGTGTGAGTGGCATCATCAGCGACAGGCATCATTCCGCCCCGAGCAGGAATCCGCCATGCGAGCGCGGATTAAACATTTTAACGCCGAAGCAGACTTTAGAAAGAAGTACAGCAAATCCACCCTCTTATCAACTCAAATGGGGGAGATGGTTAATTTTTATCGCGTATGAAATCAATCCAATCTATAGTTGCCGAATGGCGCAAGAAAACCGAAAGCTACGATAAAGACGGCGGTTTCATTGTTTACGTTGAGGGCGAAGATAACCGAGATTTTGACGTTGAGTTAATGGAGAGATTTATCCGCAAAGAATTAGAGGCACGAATTGCAAGTTGCACACAGGATTTGAAAACCCGCGATGATGAGTGGAAAAATGAAGTAAAGAAATTGCTTGAGCAGGATATGGAAGCGGTGGGTTGGGAAATCTTTTTCAAGGAAAAGGGCGGGAAATGCTGTCCGGGTGATGACTACGGAATGGTTTATGAAAAAGCTATTACCGATGTTCTCTCCCTCCACCATCACGAGGAGAAGGAAGAAGATGCGCATTATCTTGACTCTATGTCTCCTAAAGAAAGAGAAGAACAGCAGAAGCTCCAAGAAAGTATGGTAACGACTTTTGCTTCCGAGGAGAATGGGTGTAAACACGCAAATTGTGGTGGGACTTCCTGCGGGAGTGCCTCTTGCCGTAATTTTAAATGCCACACCAAAGACTTAATAGAATAATATAATAGGGGTATGAAATACATAAAAATAAGAAAAGACGAAGTGTGGACTTCTGGTGATACGGTTACTCTTGATACAAAGACAATGCAGTGGAAACCAGCGCGACCATTACTCTACACGCCCAATCTCAAAGAGAGAATTATCCATTTATTCGGCAAGCATTTCTCATTCGGGCAACCGTATTGCGTTGTGTGCGGATACGCTGAACTTAAATAATATGCCCCTCCAAACTTTACTTAATAATGAACGGAAGTATTTTTCAGAAGAGTTTTCTGATGCGTATATTGGAGGAGAAGATAAAAGAGAAATCATGTCTTGGCTCGCCCTCCACGACCAGAAAATCATCACTGCTGTTATTGGGATGTGTGAGGGGAGGAAGAATGAGGATTGCAGAACTGATTTGGGTGATAATCCGAACAGTCCAGAAGCGTGGGTTAGAGGAAAAGTTTATGGACGAAATGAAGCGTTGGACGACCTCCAACAAGCACTGAAGAAGGTATGAGAAAACAACCAAAATATCACATCTGTCCGAAGTGTAAGAAACGAATACGGCACTTCAAAGAACACTGTAATTACTCCATTATCCTGAAGTCATGTCTGCCGTGTCTTTATAAAGAATATAAGAATAACCACCCCCAACCATGAATGAAATAGAAAAAAAAGAAGGAAAACATTTATATTGTGATTGCTGGAAGTTGCCTCAACAACAGGAGCGCGATGGACATACACGATATTGTGCATTACACAATTCCACTAATATAGAAAAGAGTGGGGGGCGGAGTTTGTATTAGTCCCCTAGTGGGGGGGAGTTAAAACATTGGAGGTGTTAATGCGTTAATTCTTTTCTCGCTCATTTTTACATATTCGGGGTTTAGTTCAATGCCGATGTAATTTCTGCCGAACTTTTTAGCTACTACCCCTGTCGTTCCTGCGCCGGAGAATGGGTCAAGTACCGTCCCGCCTTTCGGACATCCCGCCAGTATCATCGGCTCTATAAGTTTCTCTGGGAAGGTGGCGAAATGGGCTTCTTTGTAGGGCATTGTGTTTACTGTCCAGACGGAGCGGCGGTTGCGAATTGGATATTGCGGGTCTTTCTCTCCGTCCATTCTCTTTAATGCTTTCGTATGCGGAGTTTGTCCGGGTGTTATCGCGCTTTTGTGCCATTTCCAACGCTCGCGTCCCTTTATGGAAAGCGAATTAGCGTTACCACCCGCGAGATAATTACCGTCAGCATATTTCTCGCTACCTTTCATCATCGTATCTTTTCTACCGTCATATCCAGTCGCCCGTTCCTGTATCGCCTCATTATCAAAATAATACTTCGGGGACTTTGAGAGTAAGAAGATATACTCATGTGATTTGGTACACCTGTCCGTTACGCTTTCGGGCATAGGGTTAGGTTTAGCCCAGATGATGTCTTGGCGGAGATACCAACCGTCTGCTTGGAGAGCGAACGCTACGCGCCATGGGATGCCAATAAGATTTTTCGCAGGCAATCCATCCCAAAATGGTTTCTTGAAGTCATAAGAATACTCACCATTTGATGTCAACCTCTTAGGGTCTACCTGCCTTCCTATTGGAGTGCTGTTGTAACTATCGCCTAAATTAAGCCACAGCGTCCCCTCGTTCTTTAATACTCGTTTGGCTTCTTTGAAAATCGCCACCAACTTATTCACAAAATCTTCGGGGCTTTTCTCTAACCCCAGTTGTCCCTCAACCCCATAATCCCGCAAGCCCCAATATGGCGGACTCGTAATACAGCAATCCACACTCTCACTATCAAGAGTTTTCAGGACATCAAGAGCGTCTCCGCAGATTATCTTTTCACTCATATTTTCTTAGAAGAAAGCATTTTTGCAATATCGGCTTTTATCTTCAATCCGTGTTTTGTAACTTCTTCGGGGTTTGTATTTTCCTCTTTAGAGGATTCTTTTAATTTACTTACTTCCTTTACTTTACTTACTTCAGAGCGACTAGTCCCCGACTCCTCCCCGACTACTACCCTACTACCATGATATTTGGGGTATTTAGGACGCGAGGGTTTTTCTACGCGCTGGTGTTTAAAGAAGTTTTTTATCCAGTACCATTCCGATTCTTCGGCTGTAAACTTTATTATTTTCCCTAGTTTTTCGAGTTCCTGTAGTAGTTGGGGAATACTCACCGACTCGTAGGGGAATACTTGTATCTTTATCCATGAGGGGCGATTGGGGAATGTGGCGTAGTTGTCGTCGCAGATTCCCCATAATCCCATATACAACAAGCGGGCATGAGGCGATATAGTTGCCACTTCTTCGTCTAGCCAAAACTCTGGATTCAACATTCGGTTTCTTGCCATATTATAAAATCACACTTTTACTCCCCGGACTTCGGGTCTTAATGGATATTCCTTTTTCGCGCAACCTACGAACCCAATAATAGATAGCTTGGTCTACTACTCCGTAGTGTTTGGCAATTTGCGCCATGCTCATCGTTTCTAGGAGCTTCGGAATATCAAGAACCTGCTGTTTATTCAACTTTCCTTTTTTCGCCATAGAGAGAGTATAACATATTGTAAGCATACCCTATAAGGAGTACCTGTGGACAACTATTGCATAACTTCTTCCCCCCGCCCCCTACCAAGAAGTTATCCCCGTTTGAGAGTTGCAGGATTTATCTTGCTATGGTAAGATAGGGGATATGAGAGTATTATTAGATGAGCAGGATTTTATTAAACTAATTAGCGGTGGGATTGTAGAGCAAAATGGAATTAAAATTGCTCTACAAGATATAGGGTATGCGAGGATGTTAGAGATTATTGAGCCAAAATTACAAGAATTACTTTCTAAATAATATGTGGGGAAAACAGGCACAGACAGCACCAGAACCGAATTACAAGGAACGAGTGAACGAGATTGAATCAAAACACCGTTTGGAACGTCTGGAATTAGAGAAAAACCACGAACTTGCTTTAAAAGAAAAAGAGTTTGAGTTGAAACATTTTAAGGACGATGAGATTGTGAAACTACGCGAACAAATAGCGGAAGCAAAGCAAGAGAACGCTGTGCTGAAAAAGGAAAACCAAATGCTTGAAAAGATTACAGACTTGAACGCCGACATCATAGACATAAAATCGCTCGTCAATAACTTGATAGAAAAACTGCCGACAATAAATCTTTCCTCACTCACCCTCAATGGCAACTCTGACAAAAAATAGAGAGATACGCTACGACGGGGGATGGCTAGAGTTCATTGAACACAAGACAGGAAAAAGGATACTGTCGTGGCGTAGGGAGATGAATAGATTAGGAATGAGTTTGTTCTTTACAGATAATACGATGCTTTATCTTGAACATGGAGACTTATTCCCCGATGAACCTAAATATGAGCCGATGCCCAAAAGTATCTGTGTTTCGTGCGGTCAAGACCATCACGCGACATACTGGAATTGGAAAGGGCAATGCACAGCAACCGTATCTAAGTTCTGGCATCAAGTAAGAAAAGTATTCTGGCATCGTTATCAGAAATTAGGACATCTATGACATCATTACACGCCCACCTCAAAAGAATTGCCCCACTCGGCGGAAAAGCCCGCGCAAAGAAATTAAGTCCGGCACGAAGAAAAGCAATCGCCACCCACGCCTCCCACTCTCGTCTTAAAAGTAAGGTTGTATGAAATTACTCGTAAAACACTTGGAAGATGTTGATTGCCCGATGTGTGCGGGGCATGGAAAGATTGATATTGGCACAGAGGAATATCCGTATGAAGTTGATTGTGATAATTGTGGCGCGAAAGGCGAGATTGAGATTATCAAAGAGTTTTGCAAAACTTGCGGTGAACAATTGGAGTGGAACGAGAACGAATACGGATTTGATGAGGAAACCAAGACCGTGTATCGGTGCGCGAATAAATGCGAAGTAGCAAAAAAGCCACAAAAATCCGCCACACCAATTATCTTAGAAGAAGTACCTTTTTAATCGTCCACAACCCTAATGGAAAGGATATTTTGAGGAACGCTTTGTGAGCCAATTCGCAAAGATTATTACAAGGATATAATAGGACATGATATGAAACTCAGTCAAAAGGAAATAGTTGTAAGATATTTGGCGGCCAGAATGGGGCAATGGACTCCGAGCTACGACCTCGTCAAACAAGAAACAGACTGGGGCTATCTGGGAATACAGGCAGACCGCCGAGCATTTGAGTTGGCACAAGAGGGGAAGTTCGTCAGCCCCAATTATATTTACTACATAGAACATCGGAAAGCGGGAAAGTATGCAGAGTTCCGGTGCGCGTTCAAAATCCCAAAAGAATACTCTATGGGATTACGAGACTGGACACACGCAACTGTATGAAAAAGAACTTCAACATTCTATCCCAAAAAGAACTCGAACGCTGGAAACTAACCTCCACCCTCACGAGAAGAAGGGGTGTACGGAAAATAGTTGAGATTATTCCTTCAAGCGAGAATAATGATTGGTGGATTATTGTTTTGCGCGATGGTAAAGAATATCGGTATCCAGTAACACATGAAGAATTGCGCCAAATCAATAACGAATTGAAAAACTTTCTATTTCCTCCCACCAATAGGGAAATTCTACAATCTGAACAGCCCGTGATACTGCAATTTCTGTACACTTTAAGCACAAAAAAGCAGGTAAATTAGCCCGCTATAAAAAGTATGCCCAAAAGACGTTATATGCCTAGAAAGCCCCTGAAAGGGCATTCCACAGTGAAAATTGACGTAAAGCCATTGTCCGTTAATCAGGTTTGGCGCGGTAGACGTTTTAAGACTCTGGCATACACAGATTACGAACAAGAGCTTTTTATGAAACTCCCTTTAATCAAAATCCCAGAAGGGAAACTGCACTTGAAAATTGTCTTCGGCTTTTCCAGTAAAAACTCGGACGTGGATAATTGCCTCAAGCCCTTTATTGACATCCTTTCCAAAGGATACGAGTTCAATGATAAGCGCGTGTATAAGCTAGAAGTGGAGAAAGTGGACGTGAAAAAGGGAAAAGAGTTCATACACTTTACTTTTCTATGAGAGAATACTTATCATTGAGCGAGCTGGAACTTCGGGCGCGACTCCGTAAAGAGATTGATATAGCTGTTGAGATTGTTAAAGATAAGCCAGAAAGAAACCCAAGCGAACAGTTGGCATACGAGGAAAAGATTGTGTTTGAGCAGATTAAAAAACAACGAGAGGAAGACAAGCCCTTGCACCCATTAGAACCGCAAGACCCGCCCGTCATACCCAAGTTAGGAATTGACCCCTCAGGCCTCCGCCACCACTCTTTTGAGGATTTTGTCGGCAGTAAAGAATACCAAAAGAATATAAAGAAGTTACAGAAAGTAAAACCGCCCTAAAAGAAAACAGGCATCACCATTCAAGGAAGAAATCTCAACTTCAATCCACTGGCGAGAAAGTTCACTAAAGATAAAGACCTATGAAAACCTACGTCAAGTACATGGCTACGAATCCGAACAAACACGGCAAGTCCCTTAAAGAGATTGCTAATCTGCCTGAGGTTATTAGAGAGCTTGCACGAAGGAAGAGATTATCAAATAAAAAAAAGGCTTATCTCAGCAAATAATCAGACCCTCGTTGTTTCTCATAATGGCAAATGGCTGGTGTTTGAGAATATCCAAGCGGAAAGCTGGGTACATTATGATGAGAAGAAAAAGACGTTTGATGACTCGCGCATAAACGAATTACGGATAGGTGAATCCACGAAGCGTTTTGATAATCGGGATGATGCTCTTGAGTATGCGTTGAAAGTGGACGAGGATGAGGATATGGGCGGGACGGAGTATGGCGTGCAATTTGAGCGTTTGTGTAAGGATGGTGCGGAAGTCAAAATCATTCCCTAAAACAACGGGGCTGAATAATCAACCCCGACCCCGAAGGGATTTAGTCAAAGCCATGCAGGTCCCGTGAGAATCGCCCATATAAGCAGTATCGCTACTGCGAACGTGACACCAAAACGGACTTCACGCCAGAGTTTTCGGAGCATCTTTTGTCTCCTTTGTCGGGCACGTTGGAAGATGATAAAAATACACCGTCCGTCCTGCCGTTACCCTGCGGAAACGGTCAACATGGGTATGGATTTCTCCACCGCACGCCGAACAGATTTGCACATCGTAGTTCTGAAACGGATTTTTCATGAAATCACCCGTACAGATAACCGAAGAAGGGATTCCTCTTGGGGTTTTTCCAGATGATGAGCACGATTGAAACACTTGCGACAATTAAAAGCAATTTCCGCATAAAGCCTCCAAGTCAAAGATCTGCCCAAAAGAGCACTGCTATTTGTTACGAGCAGGGCGCAAGAGAGTAGGGCAACACAGCTAGCGTCCGTGTATAGTTGCCGAGCTATAAGTTATTTTCTACATCTCCTGCGCTTCACCCATAAGGATAGAGCAACCGCGCGGGTTTATTTTATCGCTCTGCGAAGACCGAACAGACCAGAGCCAAGCAATATCGCCTCAATGTTCTGGTTAGCATCGCCGAAACCGAATAAGAAACCTGCAATTCCATAAAGGACAGCCGCTATTGCCGTCAAGAATGTCCATTTTCCACTTAACATAATTATCTTGATTTATGCCTCTAAATTATCCGACCTTTCGGGAGTTTTTAATCAGCTTCTCCAACTGATTATAGAGAGAAGACAAAGTAAGTCGAAGTGTAGAAATCGCCGGAGTATCTACCGCGCCAGTGGCAAGAGCCAATTCCTGTCCGAAGTCAACCGCTCCGTAGAATCCATTATAGTAATTTAGAACAGATGTTAATTTCAATCCGCCCATTTGGAGATTATATTGTCCTGTTCCGTCCCAAATCTTGTAGTATCGCACCCCCAAGTGAAGATGTGTCCCCGCATACGGGTTATACTTCCAGAAAGGAGTCGCGCCCGAAACAACAAAACCAGTGTTTCCCATTTTTGCTATCACATTGCCAGCCTTAACTTGCTGTCCTAATTTAACGAGTATCTCGGAGCAATGCCCGTATGTCCATTCTTCTGCCCGCCCATCTCCGCAATCGCGGATAATCCTTATGTGCTTGCCATATCCTCCTGCGTCATCTTTCACCTCCGATACAACTGCATCCTTTACAGCTAAAAGCAAAGTTCCCCACGGAGCGACAATATCAATTCCATTGTGTCCGTGAAGACAGTATTTCTTTTCAGGCAAAGAGTTGTCGGGATAGCAGACAACTTTACTATAGAGTGCCTGATTAACTCCGAAGAATTGCGTTACATTCCCGTCGGGATAAGAAAGATGCTTGTAACCTGAAATCGGAGGTGTCATTTTATTAGGCGTATTTTCCTGTTTTCCTATATGTCGGGCTTGCTTTTAGCTTCTTAAAGACCGCCTTTCTTCTCCTGATGTTTAGAGTTTTCATTGTATTTTAACATCATACGCTGATAACGTTCTGTCTAATGCCATTTGGGTTGAAGTTTGCACCTCATTTTGGAAAGTAGATAAAGTATACATCGCCCAGCTCAAGAGGGGAATAACTATAACCGTGAGAACTGAAATGCCTCCTACGATTCCCCCTTTCCATACTTCTAAAGAAGAAACCCTGCCATTTGTGCGATTTGTCTGAAGTTCAATGCGGTCAAGTTTAGTACACATATCATTAAACATCTCTTTGATTTCTCTGTTGCTGAAAGGTTCGTCAGGCATGGTAGTATAGGGGTATGGATTTCGCTTCATTCGTTCTCATCGTGATTGCGTTTTTTATTTTCATTGCGTTTTTGGAGTCATTAAGTTCTTAATAACTATACCTTGTTTCTCTACGGGCAGTTTCACGAATTTCGGTTCCTTGTTCAGCGCAGCAAGAACAGCACGAAGCAACTGCGGATTTATATCACTCGATAGATTATATCTCTTCACCATGAGTGCAGGAAAGACAGTATCGTTTACTGATTGCCTTACAAGAGTGATGACGTTCTTAAACTCCTTCTCTTTTTCAGGAATCGAGAGGGCTTTATATCCCTCTGAATTTATAAGAGCTTGGAGATTAGCCTCAAGAGTCTTTCCTTGAAGGATTTGATAAACGGAGAATTCTGCATCAGTCATTTTAGTACCTGATATTGTTTGGTCAGGTAAACCAATAGCAACACCGATACTTTTGGCCTCGTTAATTATAGGATTATTGATTGCTTTTGAAGATTCGAATGGGTCAAGGATGTTCCTCCCCCCAGCGAAAGTTACAGTATTACCAAATATATCCCTACGAACAGGGACTTGACCCGTAAGTCCGGGTAGACGGTTTTCAACAGACTCAATAACTCCAGTTGGTATTCTCATTTTCGGGTCAATTGCGTGTGCCGTATGAGCAACCAATGCAGGGACTAGAGAACCTGACATCTGTTGTAAGTATTTCATGGCATTTCTATCTGGGTCATTGATAACCCCCACGACCCCTGAGATACCTTGTAGCATGGTCATATCAGCCAATGTCTTTACTCCCGCCCAACCTGTTTGGGAATAGAGTTCTACTCCTTGAGTTTCTTTAGCAAAGGTATCAAAGGATGCTCCGATGCCTAAAAGATTTCCCACTGGAGAAACGCGAGACATCCTTCTCCATGAACCATCAACAAGAGTTGCATAAGGCAATTTACCTTCTGCATAAAACTGCGCTCTCTCGGCTGTATCAGAAGGAGCAGCACCTGTCATTAGTCCTTTTGATGCAAGATAGCTCCCAAGAAAGATTACACCTGTCCCCGTTACTGCCCTTGACATTTCTTTGACGAAAGTCCTTTGTGAACGGCTCTCAGGAATGATTGCGTGAACCACAGCTTTGATGAAACCAATCGGAGTATAATCAATGATAGTTTTTCCTATTGCTGTGGGAGTACCCACGAAAGGAGCTACTACCTCTCCTACCAAACCGGCCGTCTGTTCTCCAATCTTATTTGAAGCAAGATTTTCCTGTTTGTAAGAAGATACCTTACCCGCAAGTTTAGACTCAGTTTGGAACGTATTATATTCAGCCGCATTAACAGCATGAGATTGCATCTCTGCCGTAGGTTCTAAGAGAAGTTCTCTTACTCTTGCCTTATATTCAATTCCTTTCAATCCTTCATTTTTAGCAATCACCTCTGCTTCGGTAGCCAAGGACTCTGAAATCGCAGCCCGTCTGAAGACGACATCTTCAGATGCGAGAACACGGAAGACTCCGTTTACATAACCATCAAGAAAAGGTGTTTCAAAGTTTGTCCTGTTTGGAACATCGTATTTCTTCAATAATTCAGGAGGATATACGCCGGATTTGAGAAATTGGAACGCCTCTTTAGGCCCGTCTTTAATCAATCCTTTTACCTTAGCGGCTATGGTTGCGGTGGAGATTGTAATTGTCCTTTGTCCCGTCAATTTTGTCTTAGGAAAGATTGAGAGGAAGGCATCTAGCGGAACTCCGACTCCTGCTGATGTCGTCTCCAATGTAGCCATTGTTGTGTTACCGAGGATATTGGCTTCGTGTGTTCTAAAGGCAGTAAGAAGTCCAGCTTTCCACAGAGAAGCGGCTTTCTCAGCCCATGTAGAGGAACGAAGCATCGAAACATACTGAGATAATCCTCCACGGTCTTGTTTATCAACCAAATCGAGAAGTGTCCCTTCAATTTCAGGAGTTATTTTGCGAGAACCCATCATTTTCTGTGCGCGATGCAACCAGAAAATCGGGTCAAGCGTATTATTCGCATCTTCTCTTAACGCGCGAAGTGCGAGACCAGCTCTGCTCACTTCTGGAAGTAATTTATGGACAGCTGCATCTGTCTGCGCTTTTGCCGCGTCAATCTTCGGTCTTAAAGATTCTTCAAGCGAGGGGTTGTTTGCAATCTTTGCTTCCGATTCTCTCACGAAACGACCATTGCCGGAAATAAGATTCTTTAGTGCCTGATTCTCAACCCCTGCAGATGGTCTATCAGATGCTTTCAATAAAACTTCTGGTGTCGTTCCCAACTCCTGCGCTGCCGCCTGAATCTCTTTCATGGACGTAACTCTCCGAGTTCCTAAACCAAGAGTGTCAATGAGAGTCGTAAATCCTGCTTGTTGCTCTGGGTTCTTAAAAATCTTTTCTGTTTGCTTCGTGAAATCTCGCTTGACTTCTCCAACTGGTAGTTCTGCTTCTTTGGCGAGGGGTTGTTTCTTGCCCTTCTCTTCAGAAGCTAGTGGGTTTTTCGCGAATCCTGCTTGTCGCTCCGCAGGAGTCATTGAATCGTAAAGTGCTTTGGCCTCCACGACTTTCTCAAGAGTGGCTTTAGAAACAGGAATTGCCCCTGAAGTTACAGCTCCTAAAACACCGCCTATAGCAGTATTTGTGCCGACGATTGATGCGAGTTCCAATGGGTCTTTACTTCCGCTTGAAAGTGCTTGCCCGACGCCAAAAGCAGTCCCAACCTTTAGCCCTTCTCCTCCACCATATTTGAGAGCAGCTAAGGCACCTGTGCCCGCGGTACTCCTAGCCGCACTTGTAAATAACCCCCCTGCTCCTGTTGCTATTACCGCCTGAGCTATATCCCCTACAATCTGTGGGGCAGTCTTTTGAAGCACGGCGAATTCGTTAAGAGTTTCTGGAGGTAGTTTTCCTTGTGAAACCATGTCAGCAATTCCTCCCTTACGAGAAACCTCAACAATATCAGCAACATCTCCTGCGAAGGGTTGAAACATTGGACTCAAGAACCGAGAGACAGTTTTGAAGATAGGAAGTGCCACATACTTTTCAATAGGATTCTTGGGCTGTCCAAGAAGAGACTCAAGATTCTTTTGTTCGGGACTAGGGTCAGTAAATTGCTTCTTGAGGCTTGTCCCTATCCCTTTTGCGACATCAACGGTAGCTTGAGGAAGTCCCTTTATAGTTTCAGTAACAATAGGGTCAAAAAAAGAAGTTGCCTTTTTTGATTTTACTGGTTTGAAAAACTCGGGCGTGGGTTGCGTTGCGGGTTTTAGATTCAACCCACTTGCAAAATTGATAGCCCCGACTGCTGTGGGTGATGAAAGCATATCATTGGTTAGCATTTAGACCAGCGAGTTGCGCTGAAATGTCCGTTGGACTTATGATGATGGTACTATTTGGCTTATTCTGGAGAAAAACAGGAAGAGTCTTGTTTTGAGGATTTATGTAAGCAGTCGGAGGAAAAGAGGTCTTGAAATCTTGAGGAAGTCCTTTTTTCGATGTCCAATCAGTATAAGCAGCAAGATACAGATTCGGGTCAGTCCATCCGTCGGCTCCCCTCGCGTTGTTTAGTTGGACAGCCACTTTTCCTATAGAATCTTTAGATAGGACTAGACCTCCACTGGTTACTTTTCCTCCCCCTGCGGCATTTTCAATCGCCATTGAAAGTCGTTGCTCGGCGTTCTGAGCCGCTTGTTGGGCTAAGTCAAGTCGTTCCAAAGTCGCTCGCTGGTTGAATTCGGCAGTTTGAGCAAGACGTGCTTCTCTCTGAATCGCCAATTGAGCATTTTGGTCTGCTCTTTCTGCCGATTGTGCCGCCAATGTCGGTACGACTTGGTCGCCTATCACTGTAAGTCCGACTTTTTCAAGAGCAGAAATCGCGTCTTTTCTTCCTTGTTGGGCTTCTTTAACAACTTGTCCCACTTGGTCAATAATCTTTTCTTTGGTGTCCAAATCAGATTGTAGAAGTTGTCCTGCGAGTTTTCTGTCTACGCCGAATTTTGAAGCCGCAAGAGATTCAGCGAGTTTCTGGACGCCCGTAATTGAAGCACCAGAGAATGTCATTCCTTTTGTCGCCAACCCTTCAAGAAATTGTTTAGTATCTGCCGCACTTTTTAATTCTAGCTGTTGTCTTTGTGATTCTGCTTCGCCGATGTTTAATTCTTTTGAAAGGTCTTTTTGTTGCTGGAAGTTCTGGAATCCGGGAGATTGAAGAATGGTGTTAAGAACTTCATCGGCTGTTGGTGCTTGGGGAATAGATTCACGCGCTTGTTCTGCGGTTATTCCAGCAGGAGTTGGAGTTGGTGTCGGGACAGGAGTTGGAGTTGGTGTCGGGACAGGAGTTGGAGTTGGTGTCG
>ERZ1292629.391-Hain-H43-01um-R1-391-length-46650-cov-5_pt1 | contig 46650 bp, 49 predicted proteins | sample MGYA00564399_ERZ1292629 | MGnify/ENA primary metagenome ERZ1292629 (study PRJEB36523, sample SAMEA6512636) | groundwater metagenome | collected 2019-01-08 | study: AquaDiva: Metagenomics assemblies of 32 groundwater samples
TCGTGGCGGCCCGGCCCTCGATCGGTAAAACCATGCTCACGTTGAACATGGCCGTGGCCGCCAGCGACGCCGGGAAGCATGTCGCGATCTTCAGCCTCGAAATGCGCCGGCGTCAGCTCCAGAAGCGATTGCTCGCGCACTTGTCCGGCGTGCCGATGAACATGATCCTCTCCGGGCACCTCGGCGAGAACGACTACGCGCGACTGGGCGAGAGCATGAGCCGGTACGCGGCCTTGCGCATCAGCATCAACGACCGCGCGCACCAAACCGTGTGGGATATCCGCACGGCGTGCCGCATTCTCAAGTCGCAACACCGGCTCGACCTGGTCGTGGTGGACTATCTGCAGTTGATGACTGGGAGCCTGGACGCCCGCGAGAACCGCAACGCGCAACTGTCAGACATCAGCCGCCGGCTCAAGGTGATGGCAGACGAGATCGCCGCGCCGGTGATCCTCCTGTCGCAGCTCAACCGGGCCGGCGACACCCGGAGCGACAAGCGCCCGATCCTCTCCGACCTGCGCGACACGGGGGCCCTAGAGCAGGATGCCGATACCGTCTGCTTCCTGCACCGCAAGCACCACCGCGAAGACGGACTCACACTGCTGATTCTAGAGAAACAGCGCAACGGCCCCGGGGGGACCGTGAACCTGTCGATCCGCCGGGACACCCAAACCTTCGTGGACGCCGGCTTGGAGCCTGAGCAGCCGCCGCTCGCGGAAGCCCCCGAGCCCCTGCCGGCCCCCAAACCCTACCGTGGCCCCCGCCGCTGGCAAGGTTGACGACTTCTTGCTAGGATGTCCTTCCCATGCGGTACATCGGAATCGATCCCGGCGCTTCTGGCGGCTTCGCCGTCCTGGACGACGACGGCCGCGCCTGGGCGTGTCCGATGCCGAAGACCTACCGCGGCATCCGCCAAGTGCTCGATCGCCTTACTGAGAGCCGTACGCGCCGCGTCGAGGCGGTCCTGGAGAACGTGTGGTCGTCGCCCGGGTGGGGGCACGCGGGCGCCTTCTCGTTCGGCCAGAACTTCGGGGCCCTCCAGGGGATGCTGGAGTGCTACGACATCGAGCCCACCCTGGTGGTCCCTGTGAAGTGGCAGAACGTCATGCAGTGTCGAACGCCGAAGGCCCGACGCGAGGAGCTGGGGCACACCGACAAGAACATCAACAAGGCCCTGGCGGAGCAGCTCTTCCCCGGCTTCGAGGTCACGCACGCGATCGCCGACGCGCTGCTGCTGGCTGCGTACTGCCGGAATCTCTACGGCTCGCAGCTTCCCTTCTTATCGGCAAAGGAAGAACCTACTCATGACCAAGCGCGCCGCACCAAAACACGCCAAGCGCGCGGGCAAGCCAAAAGCCGCGAAGTCGTCGCGGAAGGCTCCCCCGCGTAAGCCCCGAGCGAAGCAAGCCCAGCTCCCCGAGATGGACCTTCCGAAGGACCGCGTCCTCGACGGAATCTGCGAGCGCATCGCCGATCACCGCCTCACGATCAACGAAGCCAAACAGGCCGAGGACCAAGACAAAGCCAAGGCGCTCGACCGCCTGGTGAAGATCGGTGTCGACGTCTACACCGCGCACGGCGTCGAGCTGGTGTATACCCACCTCGACAAGCTGCGCGTGCGGCTCGTCGACGACGCCAACGCGGCCACCGACAACGATGACGTCAAGGGCGAGCAAGGCGATCTAGGCGACGCCGAAAACGCAGCCGACGGCGAGTGATCTAATACGCGGGGTGAAATGGCCATGGCGAGATCAGTGCTGGAAAAGATGCGTCCGATCGAGATCGGCGGGTTCGCGCTCAAGTCGCACGGCGCCGCGCCGATCAGCGACAAAATCAAACCAACCAAACACGGTTGGCTCGCCGCCGCGGCCTTCGCCCAAGCTGCCGAGGTCGCCGCCCCGTACTGGGTCGGCGACCTCATGTGCTGGCTCGAAGAGACCAGCGGCTGGGATGAGGACACGATCGAACAGATGACCAGCGAAACCGGGCTGGCGCGCGGGACGATCTACAACGCGAAGTCGATCGCCTCGAAAGTGGCACCCGAGGTGCGCGCGGTCGCGCCCTCCTACGCGCACGCGCGGGCCGTGGCGCCGTTGCCTACCAAGAAGCAGCAAATGAAGGTGCTGCACGAAGCCATTGATCGCGGGCTCACCGCCTCGCAGACGTCTCGGGTGGCGCAGAAGATCCTGCGGCCGCGGATCGTCGATGGGCAAGCGAACCTGGACGGACGCTACCGCGTCATCTATGCGGACCCACCGTGGAAGTACGCGAACGATCGCGCCATGCCGGATGGCTCGTTGACGCCGTCCGCGAGTAGCTACAAGTCGATGACGCTGGAGGAAATCTGCGCGTGCCCGATCGAGGCGCACGCGGAGAAGAACAGCGTGCTGTGGTGCTGGTCCACAAACGCGCACCTGCCCGAGGGCATCGAAGTCGTCAAAGCGTGGGGGTTCGACTACAAGACCAATTTCATTTGGAACAAGGTGAAAGGACGACCAGGGCCGTACGGCTTCATGCACCACGAGACGCTGCTGATCGGCACGCGCGGCGCCTGCACCCCGGACGTGCCGATTCGACAACACGACCACGCGAGCATTTTCACCGAGCAGCGCAAAGGGGAGCACTCCGAGAAGCCCGAGTGCGCCCGCAAGCTGATCACGTCGCTCTACACCGACGGGCCCTACCTGGAGCTGTTCGGCCGCGAACGCATCGAGGGGTGGGACGTGTTCGGGAACGACGCGCGACTCTGGAAGAAGAGCGCATGATTCGCCATCTCCCTGGGGCGCCCGGCCTGATGGTCGGCGTGCGCGGCTACGGCGAACAGCGGTGTGACTGGTGTGGGACGGTGCTCGTCGCCTGGGATGTGCAAACCCTCGACCTCTTCGAGCGCGGCGTGCGGCGCGGCGTGTTGTACTTCAGGCCGCAGGTGGAGATCGTGGCCGAAGGGGGGTTCATGGGCGTGGCGATGGCCTCAGACGCGACCTTCCCGCGGTGCGTCCCCGATCTCGAAGGGGTGGATATCCAATGAACGAGAGGGATCACATGTTCGATGATTTACCAGCGACACTGCGCCGGCGCGCAAAGAGCGGCGACTTCAACGCGCAGTACTCGGCGTGCTTCATGCGCGCGGCCGACGAATTAGTCATGCGGCGGCGCTGCAGTTCCGAGCCTGAGCAGGAAGCAGTCGAGCAGCTTGGCAACGTCACGATCTTGAAGCGGTGCCTGACAAACATCGCCGGGATCATTCACACGTCGACAATGGCGCGCGAGCTGAAGGCTGCGGTCGCGGAGCAGCTCAACATCGCCAACCATGTCAAGAAGCCGCACAAGCCGCGGACGATTCTCTCGGTCGAGATCGTCCCCGGCCAACCGTACGCGGTGTTTCTGCAGCGCGTCGAGGAACTATTCGATCAACACACCGGAGGAATCACCCATGGCGAAGAAGGCGAAGAAGGCGAAGGCGACGAAACCCCGCAACCGAGCGGCGCAGGACGCGACATTGATCAACATCAGCTCGCTGAAGCGCCGCGTCTCGATGCTGGAGGCGGGGAGGAAGAGCGACGTTGATCGGTTGGACGGCCAAGAGCGGGCGATCGCGAGCGTGCAGAAGGCCGCACTGGATCTGATTGTCAGCGTCTCGGTCCTGGAGGTGCAAATGAACGCGCTCCTAAAGCGGTTCGACGCACTGGAGAGTGACGTGCTCGCCACGAAGGAACCGAAACTGTGAGTTACCGCCCAATTACAGACTCGTGGATCATGGCGCGGCCGAAGGTCAAGTATTACGGAGCTTTCCCAAACGGGTTCTTGGAGCGTGCGCGGGTGTTCATGCCGGTGACCAGGGAAGAGCCCGTGCTGCACGTCTGCGGCGGCCTCGTGAAGCTGTACCCAACATGGTCGCAGCTCTGCCCGAACGACCTAACGATCGACATCGACCCGGAGACGAAGCCCGATCTAGTGTGGGACGTCCGGACCGGCGTGCCGGACGTCACGCACTTCCCGAAGCCGAACGGGTTCATCTGCGATCCCAACGGCGACGGCTGGCGCGGCATCCTCATCGACCGGCCCTACACGCCCGAGGACGCGGCGCACTATCGCTGCGGCGCGGACTGCTTCCCGCCGATCAAGAAGCTGCTCGCGGACGCGCTGGCGGTGTGCGTCGTCGGCGGGCGCGTCGGGGTGCTCGACTACGTGTTCCCGCGGCCGCCGAACTGGATGAACGTCAAGCTCATTGCGAAGTGCAACGTGACGGTCGGGTTCGACAATCGGGATCGGTGCTTCTCGGTGTTCGAGCGGCTCGCGGAGAAATGAAGGAACCGAAGATCACGAAGGCCAGACCGGCGTGCTGCGGAGGCATCGCCGGCGATCAATGGAAGGGCAGAGCGATCGTCTTGGCCTGCAGGCTCTGCCCCACATCACCCACGTATTGGAGAAACGATCATGCCGGAACCGTTCAAACTGTCGGACCAAGAGAAGTCGGAACACGCAAAGGCCGTCCAGAAGCTGATGGAGGAGAAGGACCGGCCGGAGCAGTCGTCGTCGAAGCCGCAGCCGCCGGGCCAAGACCGGATGCTGCAGTTCTTCCAGTACGAGCACCTGCCGGAGTACCTGCAGGCGATCAGCCGGCCGTTTGGGATCTTAGCGCTCCAGATCACCGAGAACCTGCCGAGCAACCCCGAGCGCACCGTCGCCCTGCGCAAGCTGCTCGAAGCCAAGGACGCGGCCGTTAGGGCGGTATTGTTCAAGTGACGATCGAGATTGGGTGCGCGTGGTGCGGTCGAGCAACGACGCGCTTTCCGCGCCACCGCCCCGGGTGCTCATGGAAGAAGTGGAAGGACGCGGGGTTTCCGCAACGGAGGCGAACATGGCGAACAGTGAACAAACGATCGAGGTCTGGGACGACAGCTTCAGCAACGAGCGGCCCTGCAATGGCGCGACCTGTACCGACAAGCTCCAGTGGGCGGAGATCGTGAAGAGCGGCAAGCGGATGTGCTTCACGGCGCCGGCGGTGCCGCTCCGCACGAAGACCGACGAGCAGACCGGGAAACTGATCGCGGTGATGGCGTTCAACGACAACCACTGGCGAACGTGCGCGGACGCCAAGAACTTCAAGCGCGGGTCAGGGGTGTACAAGTGAAACAGCCCGCGCTGAAGGCGTCGCGGCCGGGCCAATGCCGATCGATCAGCGTCCCGGACGTGGCGGGCCCAAAGGGGGTGTGCTGGCAACAGGACACGCGGCTTCACGGCAACACCCGCCTGATCATGTCGCGCTGCACGCTCGCGCGCGGGCACAAGGGGCCCCACCAATGGGAACAGTGAATAAACGGCCACCGCTGGCCAAGGTCATCCGGTGGGCCGGCATGTACCTTGAACTCGTCAACAAGCGCGGCGTGCCCATCTTCACCTGGGCCCTGGTTGCGGCCGAGCGCTTCGAGACCGAGGAGGCCGCTCATGCGCGCATCCTCGACGCGGAGACGTTCCCCGGTGACTACGAGATCATCGACGCCCCCACTAAGTGATGGCGACCAACGAGGGGAAGGCGGCGCGCATTCTTGCGGCCATTCGGGCGGGCGCTGAGACGGTGCGGGACATCGAGGCGGAGTTAGACTTCACGATGCCCGCCAACACCATCGGTGCGCACGTCGCGCAGCTCAAGCGGCAGGGGCGGATCGTCGTGGTCGGGCGGATCACGCTCCCCACGGAGCGGACGCGGAACGGGCGCGCCGTCGAGGGCAGTACCGTACGGGCGTTTCAGTACCGGGCCGCAGAATCGAACCAGTCATGATTCGCAAACTCACAGAGAAACAACGGCGCTTCGTCGAGGCGTTCCTCGGGAAGGCCCAAGGGAACGGGACACAGGCGGCGATGCTGGCCGGCGTGTCCCGTGGGAGCGCCGCCCCGATGGCTTGGAAGTGGTTGAGAAAAGTTCAGGTCCAGAAGGCCCTCGTCGCCCGCGTGGCACGCAAGGAAGCCCTGGGGGCCCTCACGGCGGCCGAACGCGAGCAGGGCATGGCCGGGGTGTGGCGAGACGAGACCCTCCACCTGCGGGACCGGCTGCGGGCGATGGACATGCTCAACCGCTGTGCCGGCGCCTATTCGATGACGCATATCCTCAAGGGGCGCTTGACGCTCAGCCAAGTGATTGCGGCCTCGCGGCGCACGCAAGGGGCGAAGCCGTGAGCGACAGGCGCTCGTGTCGCAATTGCAATTGGAATTATCGAGGCCCGGTCTGGTGGCCGTGGTGCAGCGATTGCTGGCGCATGGTCTGGAAAACCCTCGTCACGCAACTAGTCGTCGCCATTCTGGCCTGGGTGGGCGCTCTTCTCGGGGCGAAGCCGTGACGCTGTGACGGACGAGCCCGACGACGAACTCGCCGCGACGGCGGCCATCCTGACGGGGTGGCGCGACGACATCATCCTCTTCGTCCGCGACAACTTCGGCGCCGAACCTGATCCCTGGCAACAAAAGGCCCTGCGGCTCTTCATGTCGAAGGACGCGGGCCACATGCGGATCGCCCTCCAGGCGTGCGTAGGGCCGGGCAAGACGGCCGTGCTGGCCTGGTGCGCCTGGTGGTTCCTGTCGTGCCAGGGCGACGCGGAGAACCATCCCAAGGGCCTCGCGACGGCGATCACCGGCGACAACCTCAAGGGCAACCTGTGGAGCGAGCTGGCGCACTGGCAGGGCAAGAGCCCGTACCTGCTGCAGGAGTTCACCTGGACGTCGACGGCGATCTTCTGCACGGAGCACCCGGCGACGTGGCGCATCGAAGCCAGGTCCTGGCCCAAGACCGCCAGCGCCGAGCAGCAAGGCCAGACGTTCAGCGGACTGCACGCGCAGTACGTCGCGGTGTTCATCGACGAGAGCGGCAACATCCCCCCGAGCATCCTGCGGGCGGCGGAGCAGGCGCTGTCGACCTGCGTGTTCGGCAAGATTCTGCAGGCGGGCAACCCGACGGCGCGCGAAGGCATGCTGTACGCGGCGGCCTACCCTCTGCGCCACCAATGGGTGATCGTCGTAATCACCGGCGACCCGAACGACCCCGAGGCGTGGGTGTACGCGCCGCGTGTTGGCGAGCGGCCGCGCCAATGGGCGCAGGAGCAGATCGACACGTACGGGCGCGACAACGCTTGGGTGAAGTCGCAAATCCTCGGGCAGTTCCCGCCGTCGTCGATCAATGCGCTCTTCGAGGTCGAGGACTTGGAGAAATCCGTCAAGCTGCAGTACCGGCCTGACGACTACCAGCACATGCAGAAGCGGATCGGCGTCGACGTCGCGCGGTTCGGCGACGACCGCACGGTGATCGCCCCGCGACAAGGGCTCGTGGCGTTCGCCACCAAAGTGATGCGCAACGCGCGGACCACCGACATTGCCGCGCGCGTGCAACGCATCTGGATGAAGTGGGGCGGTGAGGCGCTCGTGATCATCGACGACACGGGACACTGGGGCCATGGCGTCGTTGACCAGCTCACCGTCGCCGGCGTGCCGCACTTGCCGCTGGTCTATCACGCGAAGGCCAACCACCCGCGCAACAAGAACCGGCGCGCGGAGATGTACGACGAGTTCGCGAAGTGGATCAAGCGCGGGGGGAAGATCCCGAATGACGCGGAGCTGATCGGCGAGATGGCGGCGCTCACCTACACGCTCGACAACGGGCAGTTTCGGATCGTCGAGAAGGACCAGCTCAAGGCGACGCTCGGGCGCTCACCCGATAAAGCCGACGCGCTCGCGCAGACGTTCTGCATGCCCGACATGCCGAAGGAGCTGCCGGGGGGTGGGCGATCGCACCGGGCACGGACCATGGACGACCCCGAAGGCCACCATTCCAACCAGCAGCGCGCCGGCCGCGCCGCCACTTTAGACGACGAGGTAGAGTGATGATCATCCGACCCGCAGAACTCCCAGACGACGCCGAGATTCGCGTGATGGCCCAGGCGTTCGTCGACCTCACGCCGTACGGGCAATGGTTTCCGCCGCAGGCGATCAATGTCGAGGAGCTGCTGCGCCGCGTGCGGGCCCAAGGAATGATCTATGTCGCCGTCGACGAGCGCGGCACTTGTGTCGGGATGATTGCCGGCGGCCTCAGCGAGCACCTGCTGATGGCCGGCTCCTTCCTCGAAGAAGCGATCTGGTGGGTGAACCCGGAGGCGCGCCCGAGTGGGTGCGGGAAGCAGCTCCTGGTGGCGCTGGAACAATGGGCTACCACTAATGGGGCCGTCCTGTGTAAAATGGCCGCGCCGTCAGACTCCCCCGTTGGCATGCTCCTTGAGCGGCAGGGGTACACGAGGCTGGAGACAAATTACGTCAAGGTGCTCGCGCGGCCCACGAACCCGGCGGGTATCACCATTCACGGGGTGACCGACGATGATCTTCAGCGCGCTGTTCGGCGGGAACGACCAGAAAGAAGGCGACGTGGCCAAGCGGACAGTACGCGGTCGGACGGGTGACATGCCAGTGCTCGGCCAGGCTGAGCCTCGCGCCGAGACCATTGGCGACGCGGCCGCCCCAGCTCCCACCGCTCCTGACGCCGCGAAGATTGGCGCCCGCGATAGCGAGAGTGCCCGTGCGGCCGGCTTGCGCGCACGACAGAAGGGCGCCGGCAGCTCCGCGCTCACCGGACTGAAGGCTGGCGGCGCGCCGACGCCAAGCGCCTCGCTCAATCCCCGCGGCTTGCTCGGCTACTAGCCATGGCAGACGACGATCGGGAGACCTACAGCACCTTCGGCGGCCGCTCGAAGCGTGACTATTACGAGCAGCAGCTCGGCACGCTCAAAGGCGAGCGCGGCTCCTTTGATTCACACTGGCGCGAGCTGGCGGACTGGATCTCGCCGCAACGCATTCGCTTGAGCCCGAGCGATCGCAACAAGGGCGACAAACGGCGACAGAACATCATCGACAGTACGGCGGGCTTCGCGATGCGCACGCTGCAGAGCGGCCTGCACGCGGGCCTGACGTCACCGGCGCGGCCGTGGTTCAAGCTCGGCACCCCCGACCCCGACCTCGCGGACTTCGGCCCGGTGAAGGAATACCTACATGTCGCCACGCAGCGCATGCACGCGGTGTTCTCGTCGACGAACCTGTACAACTCCCTGCCGGTGGTCTACGGCGACCTCGGATTGATCGGCACCGCGGCGATGTCCGTGATCGCGGATGATCGCGACTTGTTCCGCACGTTCCCGTACCCGGCCGGCAGCTATGTCCTCGGGATGGATGCGCGCGGCCGCGTGACGGTGTTCATGCGGGAGTACGAGCTGACGGTGCGCCAAGTGGTGCAGCAGTTCGGCGGGATGGATGGCGGCTCGGCCGTCCCTGGGCGCAAAATCGAATGGGGCGGCATCTCGCCGTCCACACAGGCGCTGTGGAAGAACGGCCAGCACGACATGGCGGTCGAGCTGGTGTGGGTCGTGGCGCCCAACCCGGAGGCCAACAGCGAACGCCTAGGGGCCCGCTACCTGCCCTTCAGCTCGTGCTACTTCGAGCGCGGGGAAGATCCCAGCAAGAAGGGCGGCCTGCTCCGCGAGTCAGGCTTCCGCGCCTTTCCGATCATGGGCCCCCGGTGGGAGATCGTCGGCGAGGACAGCTATGGCCGCGATTGCCCCGGCATGATCTCGCTCGGGGACGTCAAGCAGCTCCAGATCCAGCAGAAGAAGAAGGCGCAGGCGATCGCGAAGATCATCGACCCGCCGCTCGTGGGCCCGGTAGCGTTGCGGTCGGTGAAGACCTCGCTCCTCCCGGGTGACGTCACGTACGTCGACCAACGCGAGGGCATGAGTGGCCTCCGGTCGGTGCATGAGATCAGTCTAGACCTCTCCCACCTGGTGCAGAGCGAGGCGCAGACGCAGTACCGCATTCAGCGCGCGTGGTACGAGGACCTGTTCTTGATGCTGGCGCAGAGCGACATGCGCGGCGGCGTGCAGCCCATCACGGCGCGGGAAGTCGCCGAGCGTCACGAAGAGAAGCTGCTCGCGCTCGGGCCGGTACTCGACCGCACGCACGATGAGCTGCTCGAACCGCTGATCGATCGCGTGTTCGAGATGATGGAGGCGGAGGAGCTGTTGCCGCCGGCGCCCGAAGAGCTGCGCGGGGTGGACCTCAAAGTCGAGTTCGTGTCCATCATGGCGCAGGCGCAGAAGCTCGTCGGCGTCGTGGGCCAGGACCGCTTCCTGCAGACGATCATGCCCCTCGCCCAGGTCGTGCCGGCGGTCGTGCGGAAGGTGAACTGGAACCAGCTCATCGACAACTACGCGGACCAGCTCGGGCTGGACCCGCGGATCATCATCCCGAGCGACGTGGCGGAGCGCGCCGAGCAGCAGGCCCAGCAAGCGATGGCCGCACAGCAGGCGATGGCGACCGCCAAGGATGCCGCCACCGCCGCGAAGGGCGTCAGCGAGATTCCCGTCGGCCAGGGCGACACCGTGCTCGATCGCGTGCTGTCAGGCGTGGGGGCGTAACCGATGATTGTGAACCGCCAGCCGTCGTCGATGGTGCGCAACGCGGCCGACCCGCAACAGACCAAGCGCGCGGCGCGGATTGAACGGCGCCGTGAAGAGCGGGACGCCGCGGACCTGGTCGCCGGGATGCAGACGAGCGAGGGCCGACGGATGTTGTGGACACGCATCAAGAAGTGCGGCGTGTTCCAATCGGTGTGGGAACCGAGCGCCAAGATTCACTACAACGCGGGGCGCCAAGACGTCGGGCACGAGCTGCTCGCCGATGTCATCAACGCGAGCCCGGACCTCTACTCGCTGATGGAGCGCGAAGCCCGCGAACTCCAGCGACGCGAGCACATGGAAATCGAGGCGGGCCATACAACTACCGCCGCGACTGACGAGGATGCACCTAATGGCTGACGACAAGAAGCCGGCACAGGACACACCCAAACCCGGCGACGACACCAAAACCGAAGACGCGCTCTACGGCAAGGACGGCAAGAAGCCCGAGGGCGAGAAGCAACTGGACGGCGAGAAGAAGCCCGACTCGAAGGACGAGAAAAAGCCCGACGACAAGGCTGGCGACGACAAGGAGAAACCGAAGCCCGGCAGCGACGACAAAGGGAGCAAGGACGAGAAGGACGACGCCGACTCGAAGGTTCCCGAGAAGTACGAGCTGCAGCGCCCGGAGGACGAGGCGATCACCGACGGAGACATGGCGGAGTACATCGACGCTGCGAAAGCGATAGGTGCGACGCTCGGTCAGGCCAAGAAGTTCGTGCAGTTCCAGGCCGAGCGCCGCGTCAAGGTACGCGACGGCTTCCTGGCCGACCTCAAGGCCGACACGGATCTCGGTGGCGATCGGCTCAAAACCAGCGTAGACGTTGCGAACAAGGGCCTGAAGGCGTTCATGAAGGAATCGCCCCAGGACGAGCAGGACATCGTGCTGGGCCTGCTCCTGCGCAGCGGCTTCGCTAACCACAAGGCGCTGGTTCGAGCGTTTGCTCGACTCGGCAAATCGGTGGCGGAGGACAAGCCGGATCACAGCGGCAAAGGGGGCGCCGGCGATCGCAAGAGCGACGCTGAGATGTTCTACGGCCGCAAAGACTGACCTGGCTCGACCCTCACGCGCACCTCGGAGAATTGACACATGGCTGCTCTCACCACGAACGCACTCACCCTCGCCGATTGGGCGAAGCGGCTCGACCCGGACGGCAAGACCGCCCGGATCGTCGAGCTGCTCGAACAGACGAACGAGATCCTCCTCGACATGCAGTGGCGCGAAGGCAACTCGCCGACCGGCCACCGCACGACGGTTCGCACGGGTCTGCCGGCCGTGTCCTGGCGCTTGCTGAACGCCGGTGTGGCGCCGAGCAAGTCCACGACGGCGCAGATCGACGAGCAGATCGGGATGCTCGAAGCGTGGTCGGAAGTGGACGTCGACCTCGCGGCGCTGAACGGCAGCACGGGCAGCTTCCGGCTCTCGGAAGCCCAGGCGTTCCTCGAAGCGATGAACCAGGAAATGGCGTCGACGCTGTTCTACGGCGCGGCGACGGCCCCGGAAGAGTTCGTCGGGTTCGCGGCGCGGTACGCGGCCAGCACGGGCGCGATCGCGGACAACGTCATCAAGGCCGGCGGTGTCGGCGCCGACAACACGTCGATCTGGCTCGTGAGCTGGAACGAAGAGACGGTGTGCGGGATCTTCCCGAAGGGCTCGAAGGCGGGCCTGCAGCACAACGACTACGGCGAGACCACGGTCGAAGTGACCAACGGTCTGGCCGGGAACCGGATGCGCGCGTTCCAGGAGCGGTGGCAGTGGAAGGCCGGGATCGCGGTCAAGGACTGGCGGCATGTGGTCCGCGTCGCGAACATCGACATCTCGGACATCAACACCACCGACCTGATCGACTTCATGGAGCAGGCGGAAGAGACGCTGCCGAACGCCATGGGGCGCCGCGTGTTCTACATGAACCGTCGGGTGCGGCGGGCGCTGCGGCGGCGGTACCGTGAGGACGTGACGGCCGGCGGTGGGCTCACGTACGAGAACATCGAAGGCAAGCGCGTGCTGATGTTCGGCGAGACGCCCGTGCGGATCGTCGACGCGCTCCTGAACACCGAGGCGCTCGTTCCCTAGTCGTCACCGCGACGGCCGGTTGTCATCGTCATTTTCAGCAGAGGAGTTCACTATGTATCTCGACGCATTCGGGCGCGTGTCCAACGCACAGGCGTTCGGCGCGGGCGCTGTGTCGACCGACTCGGTCGATCTCAGCAACGTCACCCCCAAGCGCGCGGTCGGCACGGGCGAACCGCTCGGCTTCGCGTTTGTGGTCACCACCGCGGCCACCGTGGCAGCGACCACACTGGAAGTCATCTCCGCGACCGACGCGGCGTTGACGGCCGGCATCCTGACGGAGGCGCAGGTCAGCATCCCGCTGGCGGACGCGGTCGCCGGGTTCGCGATCTTCGTCGCGTTCCCTGCGGGTCGTCCACGGCAGCGGTTCATCGGCATCCGCACCACGACCGCCGGCGGCACGATCTCCGGCACGGCGTGGCTCACGGCGGAGGATCTGTTCTCGATCCTCGCGGTCGGGTACGCGAAGAACTACGCGGTCTAATCGCCGCGGAGGGTTCGTTTCACTGGCGCGACGAGTGCCTTGTTGGGCTCGTCGCGCATTTCCCGTCAGGAGTAGTCACATGGCACCAGTACGACCCAGCACAGCACCCGCGAAGCCGGCGCGTCACGTTCCCAGTTCGACCGGCAAGATGCGCAGCGAACAGCGGCGTGGGGACACCCCGGCTCCCGCGCTCCCGTCCGGACGGATCAAAGTCCGCGCGACGCAAATGTGTTTCTACGATCTCAAGCGTCGGCGCGAAGGCGACGTGTTTGTGATCACGGGCCCGAGTGAGTTCTCGGAGCGCTACATGGAAGTGGTCCAAGGCAGTGTGCCGCTGAAGAGCACCAGCCCGCAGGCCGCGCTGAATCGGGAGCACGATGAAATCCTGGGCGGCACCGCGGCACGACCCAGTAATCTCAACACCGACGACGACGACGTCGAATAGGATCGCCCCACCATGGCCGTCAACCGCGGGCTCTACTACATCATCCACCTGACCGACAAGGCGCTCGTGACCGCCTTGCAAACAGGGCCAGTGCTGCGGAACATGCCGCGGAACGAGCTACAGAACGGTCTGTTGGAAGAGTGGACCCTCGGCGTCAAAGACTCGGGCCAAGCGCAGGTGTACGCGAGTCCGCAACGGGCGGCGAATGAGTGGGCGGCCACGATTGTGCCGGTCGACGTCGCCCGCCCCGCGACGGGGAACTTCATCACGTCCCCCTGGATCCTCAACGTCGCACAGAAGGTGCGCATGCGGATCGACCAGGACTGGTTTGAGGTCAAAGAGGGGGGCTGGTTCGGCATCGGGTTCTTGTTCGGCACGACCGTGCGGTACACCTGGCGTGGGTACTGGCAGTTCGACGGGCCCAACACGGCGGTGTTCCCGGGCAACACGGCGCCGGCGGCGATCAGCCAACTGCGCTGGCTCGACGGCTTCGAGATCCCCGCGAACGGCGAAGGCACGGCGGGCGGCGAGCAGTCGGCGGGCTCATACGTCTCGCGCGAGGCGTCCCGCCACGGCGACGGCTACGGGATGCTCATCACCGAGCCCCCGAACGTCTTCCGCACGCACTCCCCGATGGAGTTCCAAACGGCGATCACGCCGATCAGCCAATGGGAGCGGTTCTATCTCCGACTGAAGGTGCCGCCGCTCGTGCCGTTCGAGTTCTGGTACGCGCACAACACCGCAGGCGGAGCGCAAGGCGTCGTGTTGACGATATTGCCGAGCGGGCAAATCTCGGTCAGCGACGTCTTGTCAACGACCGTGCGGGTTCTGAAGGGCACCACGACCCCGATCACGTTCGGGGATCTGGCGGAGTGGCACAAGATCGACGTGCTCATGGTGACCGGGGCCGGCGTCGGGAACGACCTCGCGCGGCTGCACATCTACGCGAACGGCGTCTCGCTCTTGAACGTGACGGGGTTCGCGGCCACCGGGTGGGCCAGCGTCGGGACCATCGCGTCCACCCAACTGGGGAACATCGCGAGCATCCCTGGCGGGCTCACGCTGCATGTCGACGACTGGACCGGCGCGGACCTGCCGGGCTTGGCGGCGAACACCTTGGGCCTCGATTGGTTGAGCGGCACCAAGATCATTCCCTTGCGCGCCACCGGCTACGGCCCCGCGCACAACGGCACGATGTGGCCGGCCGAGTATCAACGGCACTGGGGTCGGCCCGCGGTCGATCAAACGGCCGCGCTCGATCAGATCAGCGCCTCGCCCGTGGGGGGCAACATCGAGCTGGCGCAAGACATCGTGCGCGCCGTCCAGAGCGACCCGCAAGTCATCGGCGGCGGGATCATCGGCCTCGTCATTGGGCTGTACAACACCGTCGCCGCGGGCGGCACGAACGGCCAACTTGGGTACTCGCGGAACGCCGACGCGCCCGTGATGACGAACCTCGCCCAAACCAACGTGATCAACTGGGACAATGCGGCGTACTTGCCCGTCGGGCTCCTGGCGCCCGATCTCGTCACGGCGTTGTTGCTGCGGTACACCCCCGGCGCGTCGGCCCATTCGCGCACCGTGCGCGTGATGCAGGGCGCCGTCGCCACGCTCGGCGTGTTTGGGAAAGAGGATCTCAACCCTGGGGCGCTCACCACCGCCATTTTGCCGCCCAATCACATCAACGGCCTACACAACCATCCGTACCCCCGCTCGCCCTGGGCGACGGCGCGCACGGCGCCGAACAGCCCGGTGATCATCACGAGCGGGACGTACGTCGGCACCGGCACGGTGCAGACGTTGACGTTCAAGTCGCCCGTGTCGTGGATGTGGGTCAGGCGGGTGGATGCCGTGTCGCTTCACGGCGTGACGTTCTGGCCGTCGCAGCAAGCGGTGAACAGCAAGGGCACGCAGCCGCCGAGCCCTGAAGCGCAACCGAAGGCGACCTACGAGCTGATCGTGCCCGATCCGGGGGGCACGATCGACGTGCAGGAAACCGAGTGCAAGCTGTCGATTGTCGGGAACGAACTCGACAGCAACGCCGTGGGTGTGACCTACCAGTACACGGCGTTCCAGGACCCTGGCATGCGGTTCACGCTGGCCGGCGTCCTGAAGCACAACAAGGGCGCGGTGACGCAGACGACGCCCTTGTGGAAACCCCTCTTCTTGCCGACCGCCGCGTTCTTCCATCGGCTCACGGCCGCGGGCACGACCGCGCAAGAGCTGTGGTTCAAGGGCCCCGGCCTGCCGGCCGATAGCCTCTCGCGGCTCGATCTCACCTCACAGGCCACGGCGCTCTCCTTCGCGACCGGCGTCTTGACCTCCCTGAGCAACTTTCATCCGGCGGCCGGGAACTCCGGGACGCAAGAAACCAGCTTCTGCTGCTGGCGCGGCAATGACTTGTCGGGGCACGCGGGCATCCCCGCCGTGGCGCAGATTCTCACGTACACCGGGGACGGGAACGCCACGCGCACGATTCAACTGGTGCCGAGCGGGATGCGTCCCGTCTGGGCGTACATCCAGCCGATGAATGTGGCGGGCGTCTTTCGCGACCCGAGTCACACGGGCACGACGAGCCATCAGATTGCCGGCGCGGACGGGACGCTCACGAGTCTCCCGACCACCGGGATCACCGGCGGCGGCATCGACCAGATCACCGTCGGCATCGCCCTGAACGGGAACACCATCGTTCATCAAGTGATCGTCATTATGGGCGGCCCCACGGGCTGCAATAACGGCTGGAGCTGCAACGGGGAAACCGCGCCCGTGCCCCCGATTCCTCCGCCCGACTGGCCGGGGACGCCTGAACCGCCCGATGACCCGAACGAACCTGGGGGCGGCCCTGGCAGCCCTGGGCCTGGCGGTGGGGGTGGTGACCCGGAAGGGGAGGACTTCACAGGCCAGTGCGTGGCGGCCTCGCAGAAGGTCTGCAAGGTGGCGCTGTCGCACATCGGCATCAGCGAGCCCCTCGTCGACATCGTGACCGACAACACGCCGCAGGCGGAGCTGTGCCGCCTGCACTACGTGGATAGCGTGAACGAGTCGCTGCGGGACTTCCCGTGGGACTTCGCGACGCGCTACGCCGATCTGGTGCATGTGGCCGGGAGCGAAGAGATCAACCTCGGGGTCAACGATGACTGGTCGTATAGCTTCCGCGTGCCGACCGATTGCTTGTTCCCGCGACGCCTCGTGCGCAAGGAGTTCAAACGCGAGTACGATCCCGATCCGCCCCCGTTCCGCCAGACCAGCGCCGACGCCACCGGCCGCCTCTTGCTCACCAACTTCCGCGATCCCGACTCGGACGACACGGCCCCGGCGGTGCAACTGGAGTACACGTTCCGACCGGACTGCGCTGCCGGCGAGGGCGACGCCTTGTACCGACTCGCGTTGTCCTGGCTCGTCGCGTCGAAGCTCGCGCCGGCCCTCGCGCGCAACAAGGTCACCGCGGCCGACGCCTGGGGGATGTACCTGCACACCACGAACCGCGCCGCGACCGTGAACGCGCGGGCCCAGCAACAGACGCCGAACCAAGGCGACGCGGAATGGATTCGGGGCCGTGACTGATGGCCAACCCGGAAACGTTAGTGATTCGGTCGTTCGCCGGCGGGGAACTCGCCCCCGCCCTCGCGGCACGGGCGGATCTCGCGAAGTACCAGATTGGCCTGCGCCAGTGTCGCAACTTCCTCGTGCAGCGGCACGGGGGGGTGGCGAATCGCGGCGGGACGCGGTTCATCGGCCAGTGCGTCACCGACGACGCGGACGTCGTGCTGGTGCGGTACGTCAGCGAGATCGTGAACGAGTCCGTACTGATCGAGTTCGGCGAACTCTACTTTCGCTTCTGGTTCCAAGGCGCGGCGGTGCAACTGTCAGGCGTGGCTGCCTGGAACGGCGCGACCAACTATGTGATCGGCGACATCGTCGTCAGCGCCGCGGTCAACTACTACGCGGTGGCGGCGAACATCGGGAGCGCGCCGCCCAACGCGAACTGGTATGCCATGCCAGGCGCCTTCTTGGAGGTGCCGCACCCGTTCGTGAACCCGTTCCAGGTCCATTGGGTGCAGAGCGGCCGCGTGATCACCTTCACGCACCCGGATCACGCGCCGCGCGACCTGGTGTATGTCTCGCTGACGCGGTGGGCGATCATTACCCTGGTCACCAAGCCCAAAGTGGGTGTCGTGCAGGCCCTCGCGTTCGTGGCGCCGCCCGCCGCCGGCGCGCGATCGTTCGGCTACATCGTGACGGCCGCCGCGCCCGACTCGTTTGAAGAAGGGGAGCCCTCGGGGCAGCTCGTAAATGCGGCCTGCGCGGAGCCCACCCCGCTGGCGCCGCACCGGCTGCAGTGGACCACGCTCTTGACGCCGCCGATCACCGGCGCCCCCAGCCCGGAGTACTACGTCTACTGCGACCCGTTCGGCAACGGCACGTACGGCTTCATTGGGACCGCGACCGCGCAAGCGACGTTCAATAACCCCGGCTTCGCGCCCGACTTCTCGATCACGCCCCCGATCCCGCGTCCCCTCTTCGCGACCACCAACGAGTTCCCGAGTACGTGCGGCTATCACCAGCAGCGCCGGTATTTCGCGCACACCCGGAACGCCCCTGACGCGGTCTACGCCTCGCGCGTGGGCTTCCCGGACAACTACGGGAGCAGCTCGCCGCTGCAGGACGATGACGCCGTCACGTTTCGGATTGCCGGCAACAACCATCACGCGGTGCGGTACCTGGTCGCGTTGAAGAATCTGCTGTTGATGACCGACGGCGGGGAGTGGCGCCTGACCGGCGGCGGGGGGGCGATCACCCCCAACACGATCGATCTCGACCAAGAGACCTACATCGGGATTGCATCGCTGCTGCGGCCCGTGGTCGTCGGCAACAGTGTCATCTACGCGCAAGCGCGGGAGTCGAAGATCCACGATCTCAACTTCGACCAAGCCGTCGAAGGGCTGGCCGGCCGCGACCTCACGGTGTTCGCGTCGCATCTCTTCGACGGGCACACGATCCGCGGGATGGACTACGCCCTGTCCCCCGATTCGATCGTGTGGGTGGTCCGCCAGGACGGTGTCCTCCTTGGGCTGACTTACATTCGCGAGCAAGACGTCTGGGGCTGGCATCGCCACGACACGGTCAGCGGCGGCTTCGAGCGCGTGTGTGTGGTGCCGGAGCCCGGCGAGGACGCGGTGTACTTCATCGTCGGACGCAACGGCCATCGCTACATCGAGCGCCTGGTGTCGCGATCAATCGTGGACTTCAACGTCGACAGCTTCTTCGTCGATAGCGGGCTGAGCTACAGCGGGGCGCCCGTGGGGACTGTCGGCGGGCTCGCGCACCTCAATGGCCAGACGGTGCGTGTGTGCGCCGATGGCGAGGATCGGGGCACCGCGGTGGTGGCCGGGGGCAGCGTCACGATTCCCGGCGCGGCCGCGTCAAACATCCATGTGGGGCTGCCGATCACCGCGGAGATCGAGACGCTCGACCTCGACGCCGCCGGCACCGCCGTCCGCGATAAACAGAAGCGACTGCAAGGGGCGAACGTCATCATCGACGCCAGCTCACGCGGGATGCTCGCCGGGCCGAACGACACCCAGCTCAAGCGCTACGTGCGATCGCTCTTCGACCCGACCAACAGCGCGTTCACTGGACAGATCGAAGTCAACTTCAATGCGCGGTGGGAGAAGCCCGGGCGTGTGTTCATTCGGCAAGACCAGGCGCTGCCCCTCACCGTGTTGGCCGTCCTGCCGCTGGTCGAGATCGGAGGATGACGGTGCCAGACGCGCAATGGTTCACGGCTCTCGGCGTCGGTGGCATTCTCGCGTGGGGGATGTTTCATGTGTACCGGAAGGACGCGGAGATCCATCGGCAGGATATGCTGCGCCTCACGGACCAGTGGAAAGGGCAGAGCGATCTGCTCGTCGCCGTCGTGAAGGAGAACACCGCATGCCAGCAACGCCTGGCCGACATCGTCGATCACCTCAGCCGCAACCTGGTGGCAGGCGGGCACGCGGTCGAGACGGGGCCCCCGAACGGCGGCCGACGATGAACGGGCGACGCTAATGGCCGCGTTCACCGCCCTCGCGATCTCCAGTGCCATCGGGGCCGGCTTCAGTATCTACAACCAGATCAAGGCCGGGAAGCAGGAGAAGAAAGCCGGCGAGGCGCAGCGGGCCGTTGCGGAGTCGCAAGCCGAGCTGATCGACTTCAACGCCAGTGTGGCGGACCAGCAAGCGGCCGATGCCCTCGCCCGCGGGGCGCAGGAAGAGCAGCGGTTTCGTCAAGGGATCAACGGCATCATCGGCGCCCAGCGGGCCGCCGCCGCCGGCAGCAACGTCGACGTCGGCTTCGGGTCCGCGCTCGACGTGCAAGCCGACGCGGCCTTCCTTGGGGAACTGGACGCGCTGAACATCCGCACGAACGCGGCGCGGGAAGCCTGGGGCTACGACGTCGAAGCGTATGACACCCGGCGGCGCGCGGAGATCACCCGCCGCGAAGGGGTGATGCTCGAAGCGCAAGGCGGGCAGCGGGCGCGGCAAGCGTATCTGGGCGCCGTGCAGACCGGCATCGGCTACGGGACCTCCCTGCTGCAGATGCGGTACGGCTTCAACAACCAGCGAGCGGGGGCGTAGGGCATGCCAGTCGCACAGCGCTACGGCCAACGGCGCGTCAGCCTTGATCGCCTCCCAGGAGCGCGTCGCACGGCCGCGGAGACCGACACCTCACTCGGCGTCGGCCTCGCCCGCGAGACCGCGACCACACACCGGGCCGCCGCCGCGATCGGCGACGACGTCCTGCGCACCGCGTCGACGGCCGCGATCCAGATGGCGCAGCAAGCCAAGCAGCGCGCCGACGACACCGCGTTCCTGGAAGCCACGAATACCTTCACGACACGTTTGAACGACTGGCAGTACAACCCGCAGACCGGGGCATACAACAAGAAAGGCAAGTCCGCGATGGACCTGCCCACGGAGTTCGAGGACACGTTCACGAAGGCCGCCAGCGAGGTCAGCACGGACCTCTCGACGCCCGAGCAGCGTGTCGCGTTCAATCGGTGGCTGGCGCAGCAACACAGCTCGATCGATGTCAGCGTCAAGCGGCACGTCTCGACGCAGATGGATGCGTACGAGGCGGGTGAGGCGCGCGCGGCCCTGACGAACGTCTCGAACGCGATCGCGACGAACTACCAGGATCTGCGCGTCGTCGGCGAGCAGCTCGGGTTCGGGGAGTCGATCATCCGCAAGCAGATCGCCAACCAGGGCGGAAGCCAGGCACAGACGGACGCGGCGCTCGCGGACTTCCGATCGCAGTCGCACGAGTCGGTGATCAATCGCATGGTCGGCAACGGCGAGACCACGCAGGCCCGGAAGTATTTCACCGAGCTGAAGAGCCAGATCACCGATAAGGACGTGCTGAAGCGCGTCGAAGCCACGATGCAGGAAGGCACGATCCGTGAGCAGGCGCAGGAGGCGCTCGGGTCGATCCTCGGCGACCAGGGGCTCGACAGCCTGGAGAAGCAACGCAAGGCCGCGCGCGAGAAGTACAGCGGCGAGCTGGAGGACCGCGTGCTGCAAGGGCTCGAACACGAGAACGCCCTGAAAGAGAATGCGGATCGCGACAGGCGCGTGAAGGTGATGACGGACGCGAAGAACGCGCTGGAACGATCCGGCGGGCGGCTCACCGCGATTGATCCCACCGAGTGGGTGGGGATGTCACTGACCGAAGCGGGGGCGCTGCGGAACTACGCCGACGCGCTCGTCCACAAGAAGCCGATCGTGACGCACTTCAACACGCAGTACCAACTCAAACTACTGGCGGCCGAGAAACCCGAAGAGTTCCGCAAGCTGAACCTGAATGCCTACATCGATCGCGTGAGCGGCGGCGACCTTGACGAGCTGGCCAATATGCAGGTCGCGATCACGCGCGGCGACACGAAGGCCGCCGAGAAGCAGCTCAGCGGCTTCATGACCCAGTCGCAGGTCGTGAACGACACGATGGTGCAGTACGGGTTCAACCCGAGCGCGAAGGACGACACCCCGGACGGGCGCGCCGTCGCGCTCGTGCGCAACATCCTCGATCGCGAAGTGCAGGCGGCGCAGGCGGCCACGAAGAAGGAGTTGTCCGGCGACGAGGTGCGCTCGAAGCTGCAGGAGATCCTCGCGTCGAACGTGGAGGTCAAAGGCGTCATGTGGGGCGCGGGTGGCACCAAGCCCCTCGCGAAGCTCACGATCGCCGACGTCGGAGGACGGCGTCCGATTCTGGAACAGGCCCTGCGCACGTCGGGTCGTCCACTGAGCGACGCAGCTCTCGTGCAGCTTGACGCCGAGGTGCGACTCCGTCTCGGGACGGCGGCGCTCGACGAGAGCGCGATCACGCGCATCCCCCACGATCACGCGCGCACGGTCGCCGCGGTGCTCACGAAGAACAAGATCACGCCGACGGCCAGCGCGATTGTCAGGCTCTATATCGAGATGGTCGCCAAAGGCACCATGCCGCGGCAGTAACCGATGCCCCTCACGCCACGTAGTCCGTTCGACGACTTGCTCGACCAGCTCGGGCCGGCCGCCCAGGTGCCGCCCGCGCAGGCTCCTGTCGCCGCGCCCGTATCCGCTGCCCCACCGCCCGTGGACGCGACGCTCTTCGAGCACGCGCAGCAAGCCCTCGACCGTCGAACGGGCGGGGATGTCCGCAACGTGCGCCAGGCGGAGATCCAAGGGGCGCACCTGGCCGGTGATCGCGCGTCGCTGATCCAGTCGCTGTCGACGCGCATGGGGATTCCCAAGGAGCAGATCGAGGCGAACTACGACACGTACTTCCGCCAGGACCGCGAGCAGCAGTCGAACGCTGCTCGGATAGTGGAGACGGCGCCCCGACTCGCGTCGTGGGTCGCGAACGATCCGTACAAGCTGGCGGCCGCGCGCGAAGACTTGAACGACCTGACGGCGCTGGAACAGTCGTTCAAGATTGGGCGGGGCATCATGGGCGCCGTCGGCGGCGGGCTCATGGAGGTGTCGTCGGGGATCTGGGGCCTCCTGCAAGAAGGCGCCGAGCGCAACGGCGCCACCGTGATGGCGGAGTTCAATCGGGGCATGTCAGTGATCGCCAAGGGCCTCGCTGAGGACGCGCGCGGCGATACGAGCGGCCGCGGCATGCTGGCGCAGGGGTTCTATGGCGCCATCGAGTCCGCGGTGATGGCAGTACCGTCGACGCTCGTGGGGGCCACCGCGGGGCCTGGGGCCGGTCTCGCGTTGATGGGCGCCATCAGCACCGGCGGCGCCTACAACCGGGGCCGGACCGAAGGCATGGACCCGAACAGCGCGTTCTGGTACAGCGCCGGCGAAGGCATCATCGAGATCGCCACCGAGAAGGTCGCGTTCACCCGCCTCCTGAAGGATCTCGGTGCAAAGACGCCGCTCGTCAAAGCCCTCGTGCATCAAGTGGCGCCGGAGCTGGTCGGCGAGAACATTGCGACGGCGCTGCAGGATCTGAACGACTGGTCGCTGCTGCCGAGCAATCAGCAGAAAACCGCCACGGACTACCTGCGGGAGCGCCCGTCTGCGGCTGCGCTCACCACGGTCACCACGATCATGATGCTCGGGTTGAATACCACCCTGGCGCACACCACAGCCAAGCTGCTCGACGACGTCGCCGCGAGCAGTGAGAACTCGAAGCTTCGGGCGCGGTCGCCTGAGCAGTTCGGCGCGCTGGTCGACCACTTGGCGCAAGACTCGCCGGCCTCGTCGCTCTACGCCCGCGCGACGGACTGGGTGACGTACTGGCAGTCAAAGAACCTCGACCCGAAAGTGGAAGCGATCAAGCTCACCGGCGACGCCGCCGCCTACGACGCCGCGATCGCCACCGGCGGGGATCTCGTGATTCCCATGGGGCAGTACGCCGCGCACCTGGCGCCGACCGAGCACAACGCCTTCTTCTCGAAGGAGCTGCGCCTGCAGCCCGAGATGCCGAATGTCCGCGAAGCCGCAGAGGCGGAAGTGAAGACGGCCGAGCTGATGGACGCGGTCCAAACGTCCGTGGAGCAGGCGGCGCTGAAACGGGAGACCCCCGAGGCGGTGACGTCCCCGGTGCGCGCGGCGATCGTGGCGCAGACGCTCGCCGACCCCGGCTTCCAGGCGATGGTTGCCCGGGAAGGCGCGGACGCGGCGACCGTGGCCAACGTCTACGCGGCCGGCGTGGAGGCGGTGATCGGGAACCTGTCCCGTCGAGCCGGGGAAGACCCGCTCGACGTCATCGGTCGACACGGCCTAACCATTGGCGCGGAAGGCACCGCCGCGGCCCTCCGGGCGGTCCAGGCGGCCGCCACAGCCGAGCCGGCCCCCGCCCCCACCGAAACCCTGGCCGAGGGCGAGACCGCCCCCACAGCAGCCACTGAGCCACCCCAAGAGCCACCCGAGACGCCCCCGGTGTCGACCCTCCCGGACGGGCAGACGCTGGCCCAAGGCCCTGGCCCGGCGTTGCCTGTCTTGGCGGTCGCCCCGGCCCGGGTGTCCAACGGGCGCCTCGTGCTGAGCACGCGCGTGCCGTTCGCGGTCGGGGCGCCGGCGATGTCCGACGTGCTCAAGACGAACGCCGAGGTGATCTACCAGCGGCCGAAGCTGATGAAAGCGATCGCGGGGAAAGCCCGGGCCATGCGGCAGCTCACGCCCGCCGAGAAGCAGGGCGACGACATCGCCGTGGCGGAAGCGCTCGTCGCCCGGATGTCACGCAACATTCGGTGGTTGCACGACGCCTACCCGAAGTCGCTCCGCGATCGCGCGAAGCATTGGTACGTCGGGGCGCACCGGATCTCCCGCGAGCTGGCGGCCCGCTTCGAGACGTCCCACGAACAAGCGGTGGCCGTCCTGGCGGTAATGTCGCCGCAGAAAGATTGGTTTCAGAACGTCTCGCTCGCCGAGCGCGCGATGGAGGGCTTCACCCGGCACGAGCGCGACAATCCCACGTTCACACAGGAGCTGTACGATCACTACGCCGGGCGCGTGAAACAGAGACTGCCGGCGCGGCTGCGCACGATCACGAAGCGCGAGGGTCCCGAGGCCGCCCGGAAAGAGCGTGTCGCGACGATGGCCAAGCTGCGGTGGCAACGCCGTACATTGATCGGGCGTACGTGGCGCGACCTGCAGACGCTCGATCAAGCCGTGTTGCTGCGCGCGATCGACGAGACGACGGCCGCGCGGAGTTACCACGTCATCCTCCCCGAGGGGGAGCGCGGGGCGATTGCGCGCACCCTGAAAGGCGCCCCGCAACACGTCACCTGGGGGCCGTACGAGTGGATCGCGAATGCGATCACCGTGCTGCGCGACGGATCGGTCGAAACCATTCACGCGCGCGTCGGCCGCGAGCACAAGGTCCGGTCGTTCTTCAACAACATCAGCGACCCGTGGGACGACACGAGCGTCACGATCGACACGCACGCCGTGGCCGCCGCGCTGCTTGAACCCAGCGCCGGACGCGACCCCGAGGTCAAGCTCGCGATGTCAGGCCCCGCGGATCTGCTCGCCGGCATCAGCGGCACGAACCCGCTCTACGCGGAGGCGTACTTCCGCGTCGCCGACGAGTTAGGCATCCTGCCGCGCGAATTGCAATCGATCGTGTGGGAAGCCGTGCGCGGGCTCTACGGCGCCGAGCACAAGAAGGCCGGGGCGGCTGGGCGCGGCCGCGTCCACCAGTTGTGGGAGGACCACGCGCGTGGTACTGTCCCCGAGGAGGTTGTCCGTGCCCGACTACTCGACATCGCCGGTGGGATCTCCCGACCTGCTTGGGCTGATACAGCGCCTCGGGTGGCCCTTGACGAAAGCGGCCTACGTCGCGGCGATGTTCTTCCCGGAGACGCCGGACCTGCCGCTGGACGCGGAGATCCTCGCGAGGGTGCCGCCGGAGCTACCGGGCGACGAACCGCGCTCCGTGACGGACCTGTCGTTCCCCGTGTCGACGTCCTCGCCGAAGGACGCAAGCTCCCCATCCTCGACCGGACGACCGCCGCTACCCGAGCCCTTGATCGCTTCCGTGATGGAGGCGTACGGGTTTACGAGGGAAGCCGCGATCGAGGAGCTGGAGCAAAGCGCACTGTAGACCACGTCGAGGCGGTGTGGGCGCCGAACGGCGAATTCTCGGATGCCTTCGCTGCGGCGGGGTTCGGCGCGCCGACGCTGTTCGAGCTGACACCCACCAAGGCCGGCGCCAAAGAGTTCCACCAACTCATCACCGCCGCCAAGGGCAAGATCGCTGACGGCGCGCAAGTGTTCATCTACGAGCGCGACGACTACAAAACCATGCGGCTGTTCGTGACGAGCGACGGCCAGGCGGGGTTCGCCATCAAGTCGGACGGCGACATTGTCTCGGTCTTCAACCACAACACGGGCAAGGAGCGGATCGCGAACGCGATGCTGGCGCTGGCCGTCCAACACGGCGGCACGAAGCTCGACTGCTTCGACACCTCACTGCCGCACGTCTACGCGATCAATGGCTTCCGCGTGGTGCGGCGCGACCCGTGGAATGAAGAGTACTCCCCGCCGGGCTGGAACAAGGAGCGCTTCGCCCGCTTCAACCAGGGCGAGCCGGACGTCGTGTACATGGCGTTCGACGCGACCGCGCTGAAGACCGGGCCAGTCACGCTCTTTCAAAGCCCGGTGGCGGCGCCCACGCGCGCCAACTTGACCTACTAGCGGCTCCAGAAAGCGGTGGAGCTGGCGAAGCAGGAGAAGGCCAGCGGCCGCGACTGGAAGAACATCATCAAAGGGTCGAAGCTCGGCGTGAACCAGGACGAGTTCTTGTTGACGTCCGTCTCGGACCTCGTCGATAGCCAGTCGTACAGCCGGCAGGAGGTACTCGAGTACCTGCGCACCAACCAAGTGGGCGTGGCGTGGCACGTCATGTCGGACCTCGCGCCGACCCAAGACGAGATCAACGCCCGCGCCGAGATCATCTTCGAGCAGCAGTATCAGGCGAAGCTCGCGGACGTGGAGGACCGCTACCCGGACGTCGGCGGGTTCACACCAGACATCGTGGAGCGCGAGGGCGAGACGCCCGACGATCCCGTGGAGTACGTCGTCGAAGATGAGGTCTTTGAGACCCAGGAGGCCGCGGAGGCGTACGCGGAGCAGGTGTATCGGGAGAATGTCGACCTCGCCGAGCAAGACCGGGCCGACTACGTGCGCAACGAAATCGACATGGATCGCGTGGAAGCGATCGCCGAGGAAGAGCTACAGGAGGAGATGGACGAGAGCGGCCGCGTGGCGAAGTTCGCCGAGTATCAACTCGACAGCGGCAACCGGACGGTCCCCAACAGCTACCGTGAAGTGTTCGTCCAGGCGGTGAGCGAGCAGCGCACCGGCTTCCAGGCCCTCACGCCCGAGGAGAACGCGCGGTTTCTCGCGAACCCCAACATCAGCGCGATGCCGAAGGTCCGCAAGGAGCTGGCCGGCACCGTGGCGACGGACGACGACGATCTCGTCTCGCGGCGGCCGCAACGCGGAGTCATCTTGGATCGATGGATCGCGCGGTGGGAAGAACTCCTGCCGAACTGGAAGGGCGCGCGGCGTCAGGCGGTGGCCGCCGATATCGACGTCTTGAAGAAGCTGCGCGCGAATGCCGAGAACGCCGTCTGGCAGCGGGCGCACTGGACCGACGGGCACGCGGAGTACGACGCGGTCGACAACCCGATCGTGCGGTTGCGGTTCAACAAGCGCCCGACCCAGCGCGTCACGGCGCCCAAGCGCGAGCTGGACCAGGCCATCATGCTGCGCGGCGTCGAGGCCCAGACCGATATTGCCGCCCTGCGCGAAGAAGCCGGCGGTGAGCAGGGGTGGACGCGCGAGATGGCCGAGCGGCTGACGCGCCTCGAAGTGGACCTGCATGCGGGGAGGGCCGAGATCGAGGCGTCACGGGAACAGCGGGTGTTCACCGGCGACCACGTCATGTTTCTTGAAGAGCTGCAGCCGCCGGCGAAGTCGAAGGATCACTTCGACCTGATGCCAGCGTTGTACCAGAAGAACTGGCGCGAGCTAGGGCTTAAGTGGGCGCTCCGGCACGCGGCCGAAGAAGGACTCGCCGGCGTCGCGTGGACCGCGGGTGAAGTCCAGGTCGACCGCTACAGTCTGTCGAAGGCGGTCAAGTCAATCGAGTGGGAGGAAGCCCAGGGGGACAACAAGCGATCGCGGGGCTTGAACGAGAGCGACACACTGCAAGTGTTGTCCATCGTGCCGTCGACTGGGGTCGTCACGCCGATGAGGAAGGCGTTCACGGTCACCGTCGACGGGAACGGCGACGTCATTCAGTCCGATCAATGGGGCCAACTCGTCGGGCAGTCGCTCTCCGATGTCGTCGGCGCCACCCTAGCGCAACAGATCCGATCGTCGTCGAGCGGAATGGTGGAGGGGGACGACATCAACGTTGGCGGCCGCGGGCTCGCGCGCCTCTATGACGTGGACCTCGTGAACGCGGCGAACAAACTCCCCGCGTTGAAGGCGGCCGGAGTGAAGGTCGAGTCGACACACATCGACACGCGCATGCCCTCCGGGCCGCAGCACTTCATCCCGATGACGCCGGAACTCCGCGCCGCCGTGCTCGGGGGCCAGGTGCTCTTCCAGGAGGAGAACGAGTCGAAGCGCGGGAGCATCACGATCACGCCCGGCAGCATCCGCATTCAATTCCTCGCCGACGCGGACCTGTCGACGTTCCTGCACGAGACCGGGCACCTCTACCTGCACATCGTCGACGACCTCGTCTCGAAGATTCGCAAGGGCGATCCCGCGACGTGGAGCGCCAGCCAGCGCGGCCTCATCGAGGACTTCGACAAAATCCTGACCTGGACGGGGGCCACCGCGGGCGTGCCGTTCACCGTCGCGCAACACGAGCAGTTCGCCAAGGGCTTCGAGGCGTACTTGATGGCGGGCAAGGCGCCCGACCCCGCGCTGAACGCGGCGTTCTCGCGCTTCCGGTCCTGGCTGACTCGGATCTACCGCACGATGAAAACCCTGGGCGTGGACTTGAGCCCGGAGATCCTCAGCGTGTTCGATCGTCTGGTGGCCGGCGAGGATGCGATCGCGCAAGCGCAAGTCGAAGCGCGCATGGTCCCGATCTTCTCGACGCCCGAGCAGGCGGGCATGTCGCCGATCGAGTGGCAGGGGTACCAGAAGACGCTGCAGACGGCGCACCGTCAAGCCCAGGACGCGATGGCCACGCGGGTGGCTGGCGAGCTGGTGCGCGAGCGTGCGGCCTGGTGGAAGGCCCGCAAGAAAGAATTGCGCACCGCGCTGACCGAGCAATACAAGCAGACGCCGGTGTATCGCGCGCTGGCGTACCTGCAGCGCGGCGAGCTGCCGAACGGCAACCCGGTCGAGGGGGCCATCAAACTCTCGAAGGACGCCATCATCGAGCAGTTCGGGAAAGCGCGGCTGCAGGCATTGCCCTTGCCGTACGTCTACCAGGCCGACGGCGGCATGGACCCAGGCACTGCGGCGGAGCTGCTCGGGTTCACCTCAGGCGACGAGCTGTTGTCCGTGCTGACCGCCGCGGAGAAGCTCGACGCGGTCGTGCAGCGCGACGTCGACGCCAAGATGGTGGCCGAGTACGGGAACATGCGACTCGACGGCACCTTGCGGCTGGAAGCCAAGCGCGCGGTGGAAGAGAACGGCTTCGAGGAAGTGTTGGCCGCGGAGCTGAAGGCGATCGCGCGTGTCGCGCGTGCGGCTCGGCCGATTGTCACCGCCGCGAAGGCGCAGGTGCAGGCGGAAGAGGACAGCGCGCGCCGGGCGATGCGTCGCGCGATCACGCAGGCGGCGACACCTATCGAGGTGCTCCACCAGCAGGCGGAGAAGATCATCGGCGCGATCGCCCCGAAGGACATCAAGCCGCAGTTGTATTGGTTGGCGGCACAACGGGAAAGCACCGCGGCCGCCAAGGCGGTGGCCGATGGGCGCTACGAGGACGCGGTGGCGGCCAAAACCAAGCAGCGTACCGCGGTGGCGCTCCACCGGGCGTCGCTCGGCGCCCTGCAAGAAGCCGACGCCCTGGAGAAGTACGCGCAGCGCATGGGCGAGCGGAGTGCGCAGGCGCGGCTCGGACGGGCCGGGGAGAGCTACCAGTCGCAAGTCAACGCGCTGCTCAACAAGTTCGAGTTCAGCGACGTCACCAACAAAGCGCTCGACCGCCGGAAGACCCTCGCGGAGTGGGTCGTCGATCGCCAAAAGGAAGGCTTACCGATCGAGCTGCCGGCGGATACCCTCGAAGCGGCGCAGGCGCAGCACTTCCGCACCGTCCCGATGGATCGGCTGCGTGAGGTCCGCGACACCATCAAACAGATCGATCACCTCGCGCGACTGAAGAACGAGCTGCTCGCGGCGAAGGACAAGCGGACGTACGACGAGCGCCGCGACCACCTGGTAGCCAATATCCTGGCGAAGAACCCCGTGCGCCCAGGGAAGCTGGAGTTTCGTCGCGCCGACGAGCGCAAGCACCTGGTGGCCGACTGGTTCGGCTCGATGTCGAAGATCGCGACGCTCGCGCAGAAGCTCGACGGGTTCGTCGACGGCGGGCCGATGTGGGATCTGTTCATCCGTCCCTTGAACGCAGCCGCGGATCGCGAAGTCACCCGGCGCCAAGTGGAGGGCAAAGCGTACGACGCCATCCTGCGGAAGCATTACCCCGGCCGCGCACTCGGCGAGTGGTCACGGAAGCTGCACATCCCCGCGATCGGTGCGTCGCTCTCGAAGGAAGCGCGCCTGGCGGTGGCGCTGAACTGGGGCAACGAAACCTCACGCGATCGGCTGCTCAATGACCCGACCCGGCGCTGGGACCGCGGGCAGATCGAGGCGATCCTCGGCACCCTCGACGAACGCGACTGGCGCTTCGTGCAGGACACCTGGGACTTCGTCGACTCGTTCTGGACGGAGATCAGCGACAAGCAGTTCCGCCTCACCGGCCTGCGCCCGGAGAAGGTGGAACGGCTGCCGGTCGACACGAAGTTCGGCCGCCTGCGCGGCGGCTACTATCCGCTGAAGTACGACGCGCGCCTCGCCCCGTCGCCCGGCGTCAACGAGCTGGTGGGCGACGCGAAGCTCGGGCTGCAGGCGGCCTACATTCGCGCCACCACCAAGCGCGGTCACACCAAACAGCGTCTGGAACATGTCGAGCTGCCGGTGCGCCTCGAACTCGGCGTGTTGTTTGAGCATCTCGATCAGGTGATCCACGACCTGACGCACCACGAAGCCTTGATTGACGTCAGTCGGCTGCTGCGCGACGCGAAGGTGTCCGCCGCCATCCACGACGTGGGCGGCGATGTGCTGTTCCGGCAGTTCACGAATGCGCTGACCGACATCGCGATCGGCAAGCGGCCGGGCGGCAACGTGATGGACAAGGCCGCGGGGTTCATGAAGACCGGCACACAGGTCGCGGCGCTCGGTTTCAACCTGTGGACCGCGGCGCAGCAACCGCTCGGCCTCTTCAACGGGGCCGCACGGGTGGGGCCGACGTGGGTGGCGCGTGGGATGTACCGCTGGATGCGCGACGCCGCCACGATGGAGAACACGCTCTCCTGGATTCAGGACGTTTCGCCGTTCATGGCGTCGCGGTCGATCACCGCCAATCAGGACATCAGCGATCTGCGCAACCGCCTCGCGGAACCCGGCGGCTGGTTCGATGCGCTCGTGCGGCAAGTGTCGAGCGACAACGTCACCCAACAGAACGTGACCGACTCGTTCCTGTGGCACATCGGTTTGATGCAGCGCGTCGCGGACGTGCCCACCTGGCTCGGCGCGTACGAGAAGGCGAAGGCCAGCAAGGCGAGTGACGACGACGCGATCGCGCTCGCAGACCAGGCGGTGCGCGATTCGCAAGGGAGCGGCCAGCTCGTCGACCTCTCGCAAGTGCAGCGCGGCGGCCCAATCGCGAAGCTCTTCATGGTGTTCTACTCGTACGGCAACACGGTGTACAACGCCACCGCGCGGGCGTACGGGCAGACGGAGTTCAAGAGCCCCGCGAGCGTCGCGCGGTTCCTCGGCAACATGGGCTTGCTGTATGCGTTCCCCGCCGTCAGCGCGGTCGTGTTGTCGCGGTTGTTCGGCATGACGTCCGGGGATGAGGATGATCCGTTGGCGGACTGGTTGAAGGACATCGCGACCGAGATGGGCGCGTCGGCCCTCAACACGATGGTGTTCGTCCGCGAACTCGGCGGCCTGCTCCGCAGCTCGAATCGCGGGTATCAAGGTCCAGCCGGCACGCGGCTCCTGCAGCAGGTCTACAACCTCGGGGGACAGGTCAGCCAGGGCGTGGTCGACGAAGGGCTCTTGAAGTCACTGAACGCCACGGCCGGGGTGATCTTCCGGTACCCCGCGACACAAGCCCAGCGCACCGTGGATGGTTTCGTGGCGCTCCAAGCCGGCGAGACCGCGAACCCGCTCGCGCTGCTCTTCGGGCCCCCAAGGGAGGACTGATGGCCGCCCCGCGCGTGATCCAGCGAGGGCATGCGGCGCACGGCCGGTTGACGCAACCTGCCGAGGACGCGATCGTCACGCGCGGGCCATTCAATGAAACCGATGCGCTGGCCGGCCTCGGGGGCGGGGGAGGGGGCACGCCGACGTCTGCGACCAAAGCGCGGCCCGGACCACCCGGCCGGAAGGGGGCGGATGGGGCCGACGGGCGCGGGTCACCAGGGCAGCGGGGCCCTGCCGGGCCACCCAGTACGGTCCCTGGGCCGACAGGCCGGCCAGGACGCCCTGGGCCTCCTGGGGCGCCCCAAGAGGCGCCACGGGTCGTGCCTGGGCGCCGGGGGGCTGCTGGCGCGGCCAGCACCGTGCCCGGCCCTGCGGGGCGCCGGGGGGCTCCTGGACGGGTGGAGGCGCCAGACGCGCCAAGGGTCATCCCAGGACGGCGCGGGACGGCTGGGACCATTGGGGGGGACGGGAAGCGTGGGGCGCCCGGACGACCAGGGGCCGATCCGGAGCCGCCGCGGGTGATCCCAGGCAAGCGGGGTGTGGACGGGACCATCGGTGTCAACGGGCGACGGGGGGCGCCCGGCCGTGCGGGTGCGGATGCGGACCCGCCACGGGTGATTCCCGGCCGTCGAGGCGCCGAGGGGACGGTGGGGATTCCGATTGTCTGGGTCGAGGTGCCGTACGCGAATTGCACCTTCACGGCCTCCGCCGGGACATGGACGGTGGACGCCGGCGACCTGTTGTATTTGCGGTACGCCACGATTGGGCGCCTGATCTTCATTCGGGGCGCCATCGTGACGACGGACGTGTCTGCCGCGCCCCTCGAACTCCGGCTCGCGATTGCGGGCATCAACTTCGGCGCGCAGGACGCCTTCGGGTTCAGCGTCCTCACCGACGCGACAGGGTTCGCCACCCAAGACACCGGGCAAGCGATTGCGCGGGCCGCGACGGATCTGATCGCGTTTAAAAAGCGCGACGGCGCCGCCTGGACACTCACGGCGGGCGACAACACGGGTGTCATCTTTAGTCTGACGGCCGAGCTGAACACGGGGAACTTGTCCGCGACGAGTGCCACGCGCGTGGTGGTCTCCGCCCCCTTCCCGCCGAAGCGCGAGCAGCTCGTGATCATCGTCGATCCTGGGGTGACCGCCACGTCGAAGATCAATATCTGGGCGTCGGGCCTCGCGGAAAGCGATCTCAACGGGAGTGACGGCGTGGATCTGCTCGCGATCCGCACGCGGGCGTCCACGGGACAATTCACCGCCGAAATTCAAACCCTGACCCCGTGGGCCGGGACGCTCGCGGTCGATTACACTGTGTCCGCATAACCCTCCGAGGTGTAGAGATGGCGATTATCTTTGACGGGCGCGGCAATTTGGTCCAATCGGGCTGGCCGGACGCCGTCGGCGGCGACGTGATCACAGACGGACGGCCGGCCACGGCCCTGCTGGCCGCGTTGAATGCGGAGGTCCTGATCGACCTCAATGGCGCGGCCGTGGTGACCGTGGACGCCCGAACCGCCGCGGCCGTCCTGACACTGGCGTTCGAGGCCACTCTGGACGGGACAAACTACTTCACGCTGACGGCGTTCGAGCAAGCCCAACTCCTCGCGGCGGTCACGACGGCCGAGCAAATGATCGCGCAGGTGCCCATCGCGACGACCCTTAACGGACAGTACATCGTCGGGGTGTCGGGTTGGCGCCGGTTCCGCGTGCGAGTCGCGGGGTACACATCGGGGAACGTGACGGTGGCGATCCGGGCGTCCGGGGCCGACTTCGCGATCTACGCGCGACCCGTACCGAACACGCTCATGGTGACCGTGACGGCCGCGGCGAACGCCATTGCCACCTTGACGTTGCCGGCGGCCGGGGTGGGTCTCTTCCATTACATCAGCTACTTGAATTGCCGGCGCCACTCGACGGCGGTGCTCGCGGGCACGGCCACGCTCATCATCACGAGCACGAACTTGCCGGGCACGCCCGCGTGGTCGAACGGGAACGCGATGATCGCCGGGGGCACCGTCGAAGACGTGAACTACCAAGCGAGTCAGCCGCTCAAGTCGCTCGTGGCGAACACGGCCACAACCATCGTCATGCCGGCGGCGGGGGCGGCCGTACTGAATCGGATCAACTGCGCGTATTATGTAGGCGCGTAAACGACAGGGAGGATCTCGCATGGCAGCAAACAGGAAAATCGCGTTCGGTCCGGTGGCGCTAGGGGTGGCCGCCGCGAATATTCTCCACGCCGCTGACGCGGGCGCGGGGGCGGTCGGGTACACGCCGGGCGGGAGTTACGTGACCGTGACGCGGCTGCGCGTGATCAACGAGACCGCGACCCCGCGCACGGTGTCGGGGTTCATTGGCGCCACGGGGGCCAGTGCGGCCGGGACCGGGTTTGGGTTTGTGGGCACCAACGTGCCCGCCAACGATGCCGTTGAAATCTTCTGCGAGAAGCGGATCAACGGTGGGGCGAACGGCTTCCTCACGATGCTCGCGTCTGCCGCCACGGCCCTCACGGTCGAGGGCGATGCGGAAGTCGGCGACATCGGCTAAGGCCATGCGGGTCACCTGGGCATCAGCGGCGGAGATTCTGCCGGGGGCGTGGTTGTGGCCCCATATCGATCCGGCACGCGAGTGGGCGGATTCGGCGTCAGGGGCCCTGGTCGTCGAGACGGAGTTCCTGTCGCGCCTCGAATCACTCCGGGCTGATCTCGGCTGGCCGCTCATCATCACGAGCGGGTACCGGACGCCGGCGCACAACGCGGCGATCTCCACGACCGGCGAGGACGGGCCACACACCACCGGCCGCGCCGTCGATATCAAGATTCACGGCTCCCGCGCGCTGGAGCTAATCGCGGCGGCGACCGATCTCGGATTCACCGGGTTCGGCCTCCAACAGCGGGGGCCCGTGGGCACACGCTACGTTCACCTCGACGATCTCCCGTCCACCCTGACGCGGCCTCGGCCGTGGGTGTGGACGTACTGAGACAGGAGCCTCCCTATGAGCAAGGCAGCGAAGTATCGGCAAGTCGTCGGCACGTACCGGGCCAGTTACCAATTCCAGATCGTTGCGAGCCAAGCCGCGGCCTCCCGGGTGTGGGAAGTGCGGAACAGCCACGCCACGAACCGGCTCCTCGTGACCCGGCTGAGCGTGCAGTGGCTCCAGACCGCGGCGCACACCGCGGCGCTCACCGCGGCGCTCGAAGCCTTCAAGTACACCGGGTTCAGCGTGGTTGATCCGACGGACAGCGCGACGTTCAACGGCACCTCGTCGTCGGATGGTGGGGTGGCGGCGCCCGGCAGTGCGCAGTTCCGCGGCGTCACCGCCTCGGGTGTGGCCGCGGGCATGACCGGCGGCACGCTGACCAAGAGCGGCGCGGCCTGGAGCCGGTTGCGCAAATGGATGCTCTTGGCCGTACCAACGGCCGGGGAGAATCCCACGACGGTGATGGAACTCGTGCTCCCCCAATCCCCCTGGACGATCCTGCCGGATGAGGGGATCGTGATCGAAAACGCCATCCTGCTCGGCGTCGCAGCCGGCTCCACAGTCAACGTGGACGTGGCGCTGCGCGAGATGCAGCCGTACTAAACGGCCGCCTGATGGGACGCTGGCGAACCTTCGGCCGCATTGTGACGGCGCCCATTCGGGTGCCGGTGCGCGCCGTACAACGTGGAACGGAGAAAGCTATGCAAGCGATGATTCTCGGTATCGTGCGTCACCTCCTCACCGCCGTCGGTGGCGGCTTGATCACCAGCGGTGTCTTGGGGGCGTCGGATCTCGAAGCGGCCATTGGCGCGATCGCGACGTTGGCGGGAATCGCCTTCTCGATCATTGCGAAGCGTCGCGCGGCCACGTCGGCGCCACGCCCGTGACGCGATGACGCGGCCACACCACGACCCGCCAGCGTCGTACTACGAAGAGCTGATGGACACGCCCGATCCTCGCGGCGTCGAGATCACGCGCAACGCAGCCGGAGCGGTCACCGACTGTCGATTGGACCCGCAAGAGTTCGACGGCCCTAACGGTGTGCCTGAGCAGTGGGAGGCGCGGCGGCCCACGCCTCGCGGCCTGTGGGTGAGCGGGAGCATCGCGCTCTGGGCGGGGTTCCTGGCGTACCTCCTATATCTCGTCGGCGTCCTGATTCCCCGAGCGGCGCCGTCTTCTTGACAAGAACTCGCCGACTCCTTACGCTGTAGGGGTTGGAGGGTTCATGGCACGCATGGGACGTCCCTCGGTCTTTGCGCCGAAAGATCCGAGTTGTAGATACCAAGGCATCACCACCAAAGAAGACGCGCGCCTCATGGAGGCCAAGCGTAAGGATCTGGCGAAGCTGTCGGGGGTGAAGAACCCGAGCGACGGCGACATGTTTGGGTTCATGGCGCGCGGAGTGAAAGCGACGAAGGCATACATCGCCAGCAAGCGTACGTAAAACAGGGCCCGGCTGAGGCGAAGCAGCCGAGCCCTTACCGGAAGGCGCACGATGATCGAACATCGCTAGCCTACCAGAAAGGTCACTCATGTCCAAGAAAGCAAAGAAGCCGGTCAGGCGGAGCCCTGCGCCGAAGCGGAGCACCGCGCTCGCGGTCGTGCGCCGGCCAACGCCAGCGCCCGGCCCAGACTGGGGCGCGCTCATCCCTGGCGGCGCGGCCCCCTTGCAGCTCAAGCAGCTCGACGTCGTGTCGCAGTCGCTCGACCGTCGGATCACCGAGGAGTCGTCGATCAGCTCGCTCGGCCTGCAGCCGATGAAGCTCACCAAACTCGCCGAGCAGATCCTCGCGCGGGAGGTGAACGTCGACGACGTGCGGATCAAGCCGACAGGGCAGGTGTACGTGTCGCACCCGACGTACACGAAGTGGTTCAACGAGGCGTTCGGCCGGCTGCAGTGGTCGCTGGTGCCGGCCTCGAAGCCGCTCCGTACCGACAAGGGCGTGGCGCGGGACTTCTTGCTCTACGTCCACGGGAAGCCGGTGGCGGCCGCGCAAGGCGAGCAGGACTACATCGAGACCAACCGCGAACAGTCGTATGGTGACGCGCTCGAAGCCTGCAACGCGAGTGCCCTGCGCCGGCTCGCGAAGCGCCTTGGCGTCGGCCTGGAGCTGTGGGACAAGGCGTGGTGCGATGCGTACGTCAACGAGCACTGCCTCGTCGTCGATACCGAGAAGGGCGAGCGGTGGCGCCGGAAGGTGGACCCGCCGCTGAAGGGCGAGAAGCGCACGCCGGCGACGCGGCAACCCGCGCGGTTCGAGGATGACGTCAAACACAGCACCGCGCCGGCGCCGCAGCCGAAGGACGGCGACACCTCGAAGATCACGAAGGGCACCAAGGAGCGCCCCGGCCAAGTCGAGCGGCTGTGGGTCATCATTCGCAACAGCGGCCGCAACGAACAGACGGTGCGCGACTGGCTGCACGACGAGTGGAAGTACGACTCCACGCGGGATATCAAGAAGCGCGACTACGAAGCGATCTGTAAGGCCATCGAGGCGCAAGGCCCGCTCGCGAAGGCGCGGCGGGAACCAGGACAGGAGGGGTGACATGAAGATCAATCTGGAAGTGTCCGAGCTGCGCGAGCTACTAAAGGCCCAAGCCGACGGCTCGCCAGTAGAACTGCAGCGGCGCATTGAGATCCTCGCCGACCACGGCCGCGCGATCGCGGCGGCAGAGGTAAAGCTGCGTGACTTGACCGTGAAGCTCGCGGACGCTCGCCCGCAGGCGGAAGCGCAGGCGGTCATCGACGGCGCCGCGATCGACGTCGAGTCGCTGCAGGAGGTGTGGTCGCGTCGCCCGAAGCGCACGCGGATGACGCGCAAGGAAACGCTCTGGTGGGCGCAGATCAAGGCCGCCCTAGTGAAGCTCAGCGATCGGATGGGGGTGTAGCGTGGCGCGCGCGAAGTACGACGCGAAAGACTTCAGCAACATGCAAGCGCTGCAGGGTCGGTTGGCTGAAGTGCTGCTGCGCGCCAACCGCGAAGGCGTTCACTCAGTCCTCGCGGTGTTTGCGATGCTGCGGCTCTGTCGGGAGCTGATGCACAAGATCCCGCAGAACGAACGCCAGGCGCTGATCGACCAGGTGCTTATCCCGTTCATTCAAGGCGAGCAGGCCGAGGGCGAAGGCGGCCGCTTGATCACGTTGCACTGACATGGAGAGCGTCGCGTTTCGATTCAACGAGGACGAGCACGAGTACCAGGTCGACGGTCAGAAGGTGCCGCACATCACGGGCCTGCTGACCGTCGCCGGCTGGACGGACGACCGCTGGTACGACGACGACTGCAGCGAGCGCGGCCGCTACGTCCACAAGCTCACGGCCGACTACGACCTGGGCGCCGTGCGGCGGTCGACGTTCCAGCGGCCCGAGCAGCGCCACCGCGGGTATCTCCTGGCGCACGTCGCCTTCGATGACTTGGTTCGCCCCCGGTGGCGACATATCGAGACCGCGGCCGTTCACAAGCGCCTCGGGTTCGGGGGCCGTCCCGATCGCGTCGGCAAGGTGTTTGCAGCTCACGCGGTCGGCGACGAGAAGAGCGGCGCCCCGCAGAAGGGGCACATGATCCAGACGGCGCTGCAGGCCATCCTGGTCGAGGACGAGGTCAAGCTGCCGCCCGAGCTGATCCTGCGGTACGCGATCTACATCGACGCGCGCGGCCGCTTCAAACTAGAAGAACACCGCAACGCGGCCGACTTCCGCGAGGCCCGGCGCATTCTCAAGAGGTACTGCTGATGTCGCTCGTGACCTGGGACGGGCCCCAGTGGAAAGCGAAGACGAAGACCACGAAGAAGTTGCGCGCAAAGCGGACGCGCCGACTCAAGCGCGACGAGCGCAGCGAAAAAGGGAAGGTCCGCGATCGCGACAAGCACTGCCGATTCCCCCGCTGCGGCTGCGGCCGCGTCGGTGGAATGAAGGCGGTGCCGACGGTGTCGCACCTGAAGCACAAGGGCATGGGCGGCAACCCGAAGGGCGAGCGCTCGACGACCGTCGGCATGATCGAGCTGTGCAAGTGGCGCCACCAGGACGCGCGCATCAGCCGCGACAAGGGCACTCTGCGGTACGTACCGCTAACTGACGCCGGCTGCGACGGGCCCGTGTGCTGGCAGATCGACGTGACCGCCCTGCCAGGGATACACAGCGAGCGAATGCTGGAGATGAACGACTGGCTCGGGCGACCGTACGAACCAAGCGAGAAGCTCTGGCGCACGCTCGCGGTCGAGACGGACATCAACGTCTGGACGCCGGCGGATGACTGGGCCGACGAAGTACTCGACGAACTAGCAGTAATGGAGGTGTGACATGGACATGGCGCGCGAACCTGCACCAAACGAAGAACTACACAAGCACCCAGGCAACGGGCAACCGGAGCTGCACGTTTTTGGCACCGACGAGGACGGCTGGAACGTATGGCTGAACACTGGCATTGCCGACTTCGACGGCCTGGTCATCGGCTCCGGCGACACGCGGCAGGCGGCGATCACAGACGCGGTTGGCGTTGCTGAGTGGATCGAGGCGACGCTGCAGGGGCCGCCGGCGCTGCAGGCGATGTCCCTGAGCCTGGCGTTCGGCGACAAGATGTCCGTGCGGCTGTACAACGCGCTGATGAACAACGGCCTAGACACCGTGGCGAAGGTCTCGATCCTGACCGAGGGAGAATTGATCCGGCTCCGCGGGATGGGCCGCAAGTCGCTCATGGAACTGCAAGACCTCTACAAGGCGCACGGCCTGGGCATGGCGGCAGCCCGTGACAGACGGGGTCACACTCTCACTTCTTGACAAGAAGTAAGGGTCGCCTATAGGATCGCCAGTGGAGGTTCACATGGCGAAGGCGAACAGCAAGACCCCGACCCCGACCGCGGCACTCGTAGAGACGAAGGAGACTGACCTCTCCTTCACCCTCTCAGCGGGCGCCGCGGTCGTGGCGTTTCTGAAGCAGGCGACCGCGTTCTTTGGTCGCGCCGACAAGATCGAACAGACCGCGATCGACGTGCTCGTGCATGCAAAGACGCTGGTCGCGCCGAAGAGTGGCGACGACGACGTCAAGCTGCAGACGTTCATCACGCGCTGCAACACCGGCGTGAAGACCGCCGAGGGGCACTGGGACGGCAGCGACCAGGTGCCCGGCATCACGCGCACCCTATACCGACTCCATCGGCGCGCGACGTCGAAGCGTGACGTCTCCGTCAAGGCGCTGAAGGACGCGGCCGAGATTGGCAACCGACTCCACAACGGCTGGACCGCGACAGAGAAGCGGCGCGTGGACGAGCTGAACGCAGCGAAGCAGCGTGAGGCGGACGCGGCCGCGGAGCGCGATCGACAGGCGGAACTCGACCACCTCGAAGCGCTCGCGGTGAAGGCGGAAGACAAGAGCCCGGACCTGAGCGAGCGCGAGCAGAAGTTCGTCGACGCGTACGTGAACCGCAACTACGAGGCGAGTGTGGCGGCGCGCGAGGCGGGCTTCAAAGTGCTCGGGTCGACGCTGCTCGCGAAGGCGAAGATCCAGAAGGCCGTCGAGCTGGCGCGCAAAGCTAAGGCGCTACGCGAGCAGCGGGACGCGATCGCGGCCGCTCCGCTGGTGTCGGCGGCGATCGTGGAAGAGGTGGCCGATATCCAGTCGGCGAGCGGCGCGCACGACGTCACGCGCTGGAAGGCGAAGCTCACCGATGAGGCGGCGTTCATTGCGGCGGTGTTCGCCGGCAAAGTCGGCATCCCGCGCGACGTGCTGTGCATCGACGTCACGAAGCTGAACCAGTACGCGCGCGACCTCAAGACGGCGATCGACAGGTGGCCCGGAGTGTGCGCGGTATCAGACACGAAGGTGCAGTAATGGCGACAACGCACGGGCACCGCGGCCCACAGAGGGGGGCCAAGTGAACGCCCCGACCTGCCACCTGAACGGGACCGGCCAGGAGCGGCTGCTGGCAAACGCCATGGGCGCCCTGGAGGCCGTCCAAACGGCGCAGACGAAGCTCCAGGAGGTGTACCCGAACGCCCGGGACTACTACGTCCAACCGCAAGGCGAGGAGGCGTGCCGGGCGGCGGTGCAACAGTACCTCGACATGGCGCGGAAGCTCGAAGCGGTCGAGAAGGAATTGATCGAGCTGGCGTACAACATCAGCCAACAAGGCAGCCCAACGAGTTCTTGACAAGAAGTCCGCGTCGGCCGTAGTCTGGAGACCGGCGCGGACACACCATAACCAAATTGGAGGGTCCTAAGATGACTGTGAAATTCTTTCCAAACGACAAAGGCATCCCGGCCGGCAAGTTGGCGGACGCCGAGCTGCATTTCTCTGGCGGAGCACTCGACGGGTTGAAGCTCGTCGGCTTCATTGTGTGGGAGCGCAAGACCGGGGGGCGGAACGTCACGGTCCCGGCGCGGCAGTACTCCGTGAACGGCGAGCGACGCAGCTTCGCGCTGTTGCGACCGATCCTCGACGCCGCGGCGCAGGACCGGCTGCGCGACGTCATCCTGGAAGCGTACGGCCAGCACGAGATGGCGTTGGCGGAGGCAGTCTAAGACGCCTGTCGGTCGGTAGACCGGGGCCCGGCCACACTTCTTGACAAGAAGTAGGTCGGGCCTTTACTCTTAGGGAGAGGTGAGGCGAATGGCAAAGACGTGGTCGCTCCAACAGGAACAGATTTTCGATTGGTTTCGCACCCCGCAACCGGAACAGAAGAACCTGGTCGTGCGCGCCCGTGCGGGCTGCGGCAAGACCACGACGATTCTCGAAGGCGTCAACCGTGCGCCTGAACAGCGGATCGCGGTGCTCTGTTTCAATAAGCGCAATCAGGTCGAGGCCGAGGCGAAGATCACGAACCCGGCGGCGGAGGCGTTGACGTCGCACTCCCTCGGCTTCCGTGCCGTGAAGCGGTACTGGGAGAACATCCGCGTCGCGAACGGCACGACCCGGGTCAACGCGCTCGTCGACGAAGTGTGCGGCCAGCAGGCGCCTGACCCGATCAAGCGGCTGGTCGGCAAGCTCTGCACGAAGGTCCGCGAGCTGGCGCCGTTCGCCGTCGACGCCGCCGAGGTGTATGACATCGCCGAGCAGTTCGACTGCGTCCCGGACGACGCCTGGAAGAGCGACGGCTTCGATCTGCACTGGGTCGCCGACAAGGCGGTGGCGGCCGCGGACTTCGCCGCCCGGCACAAGCCGGCCATCGGGATCGACTTCGCCGACATGCTCTTCTTGCCGCTCCGCAACAAGTGGCTGCGGCCGACGTACGACCTGGTGGTGATCGACGAGGCCCAGGACATGACGCTCGTGCAGCTCCTGCTCGCGCAGGGCTCGTGCAGCGGCCGCGTCGTCGTCGTCGGGGATGACCGCCAGGCGATCTACGGGTTCCGCGGTGCGGACAGCGGCTCTCTCGATCGCCTCAAGGCCGAGCTGCAGGCGGAAGAACTCGGGTTGACCACGACGTACCGCTGCGGCAAGAAGATCGTCGAGCGTGCGGCGCGGATCGTCCCAGACTTCCAAGCGGCGCCGAGTAACCCTGATGGCGTCGTCGGGTCGGCGAACCGACAACAGCTCTTCGAGCGCGTCACAGCGGGCGACTTCGTCCTCTCGCGCACGAACGCGCCGCTCATCTCGATCGCCCTGGCCCTGATTCGGGCGGGACGTCGCGCGAAGATCGAAGGGCGCGACATCGGCGCCGGCCTGCGGGCGATCGTCAACAAGCTCGCGACGGGCCCGGCGAAGAACAGCGTGCCGAAGTTCCTGGAGAAGCTGTCGCACTGGAAGGAACGCGAGGTCGAGCGCGCCGAGCGGGCCAAGCTCGACTCGAAGGTCGAACAGGTGCTCGACCAGTACGACACGCTGATTGCGCTGACGGATGGCGCGGCCGGCATCCCGGAGCTGCTCACACGCCTGGAGACGCTCTTCGCCGACAACACCGCCGACGCGGCCGCGTTCATCGTGTGCAGCTCGGTCCACCGGGCGAAGGGCTTGGAGAGCGAGCGCGTGTTCATCCTGGCCGACACCCTCAACCCGCCGGTGGCGTGCGTGACGTGCCGCAAGCGCCCCAAGAGCTGCACCTGCGGGAAGTATGAGGCGGACCCGAAAGCCCGGCAGGAAGAGAGCAACGTGGAATACGTAGCAATCACTCGGGCACGGCATGAACTGACGCTGGTCGCCAAATGAGTCGTTACGCCTTCAAGCACCGGCCGGGCCATCCTCGGGCAAACCTAGCCGGTGCGGTCTACGCGCATGTCGTCGTCGCCGAGACCGCACTCGGCCGCTACCTGCGCGGCGCTGAAGAAGTCCATCACGTCAATGGCGTCAAGAAGAACAACGCCAACAAGAACCTGGTCGTCTGCCCCGACCGGGCGTACCACATGCTGCTACACCGCCGGCAGCGAGTCATCGACGTGGGCGGCGACCCGAACACGGAGCACTACTGCCACGGTTGCCGGCGCGCGGTGCCAGACTCTGCCTTCGACTCCAGGCGGTTATCGAGCCACGGGCGGCAGTCAAGATGTCGCGTGTGTATGGCGGCGTATCGACTATAAGTTGACATCTTGACAAGAAGTATTTAGGATCAGACACGGAGGCGAGATATGGCGAACAACAAAACAGGACAGCTTCGGTTGACCGTAGTGGACGTGGGGCGCGTGGACGCGGTGCTGTTCCCCTACAAGAACAACGGCCGGTTGAATCCCCGCGGGCAGCGGGTCACGGTGGCCCCGTGGGCGCAGCTCTTGGAGGCTCTCCACCTGCCGACCGACGTCGAGGTGGTCGTGCGCGCGGCCGACTTCATCGTCCAGGACGAGGGCACGCTCGTGCTGCTGCACCCGCAGACGGACGCGGCGCGCGAGTGGGTGTTCCAGCACCTCCCCAGCGACGCGCAGCGCTTCGGTGAGGCGGTCGTGATCGAGCCCCGCTACGTCGACGACATCCTGTTCGGCATTCACAACGACGGCCTGGTGGCCGCGTGATGGTGCGGTGCCCGCGTTGTTGGGGCCGCGGCTACATTCCTGAGGAGCGCAAACCGTCGAAGCGCAATCGGCACGGCCTCGGGTTCTACGCTCGGACCTGCGCTCGCTGCGGCGGGAGCGGCCAGGTCGAAGAACGAAAACGCAAGACCACACAGGAGGTTCGATAACCATGGCGATCAAGAGCGCGACCACACTGGAGAGTCCCGCGCAGACGTTCGAGCGTTGGCTGCACGACGGGCAGACGTTCATCGCGGGCTTCGAGAACCAAGACCTCGGGCACCCCGACCTCGGCCGGCGCATCGTAGTGCCGTACGACGTCGCAAAGATCGACCTCGCGATCGTCGGCAAGACCACCGCGCCCGACCACCGCACGATCGGACTCGGGTGGCGCTACATCCTGAAAGCGAAGTTCACCACGGCGGCCGAGGCGCTGGCGTTCTTAGAAAGAGAGGGCGAGTAGTCATGCTGATCCATCAACTCGATCGACACCAACGCGAACTAGCCGAGTCGCACGCGGACGCGGGCTACGAGCACGTCGTGCGGTTCGTGGTGACCTATAACCGCGCCCACGGCGGTAACCGCGTCTTGGCGCACGCCCAGCATGGGTGCTGTACCTACGCGACGCCGGAACAGGCGCAGGCGTGGATCAGTGCCGCGCAAGCTGCTAACACACCCGAGCAGCTCCGCTCGGTCTACGGGGACGTCGACACATTCCAGGTGCGCGCGGCCGCCTGCTGGGTGGACCATCACGATCCGATGGGATGCTGGTTTGACGACGACGGCGAGAACCCGGCGCTGGCGGTTGCCGGCGTGGCCTTCGGCGTGTGGTCGAAGCTCGACGCGAGCGAGCGCCACGGTGTGAGCTTCGGGTTATTCCCGGCACAGCCGATGGTTGAGGCTGACGCGCGGCTCTCTTGGCTCGACGACCACGGGCGCCTGTTGGCGGTGGCGCTGATGGAGATCGCCGCCCACACCCCCAAGGGCGTCAGCCTGGCGGGGCTCTCGAAGGTGCAGCGAGCGAAGGGTCGGTATGGCAGCGGCCGCTCGGGTGTAAGGAAGGCGCTCCACCCGGAAGCGTCCTCGGAGGACGAGCTGTGAGGGTTGTCTACGCCGGCCTCCTGGGCGGCCTGGCGTTGACGCTGGTCTTGTTCCTAGTCCTGTGAACCCCCTGGGGGCTGCGTCGCTCCTGGGGCATCCTGGGCGGCCTGGTGGCCCACGGGTCGGTACCCCACATCTTGGGGTGTTGACCTGAAACAACCAGGGGCTGTACAAACGACGCGCCCGGCGAGCGGCAAACTCGACCGGGCGCAACCGACTGTTCAGGCAGTCGGCGGGGTGAACCCATTCTACCCCGCTTGACCCCCTGTGACATCGGAATGAGCGTTGCCTGAGGCGAGTACTCGGGTACCTGGTCTTTGCGGCCCGCCCGCGCGCCCAGGAGGTTCGACAGCCGGGGCGGTGGTGGGGCGTCAGCATCGGGTGCGTGACGCAATAAGGCTGTCGAGCTTGCGCGCGTCGACCAGCGACCGACCGACCGACCGACGGTGTGATCGTTGATCCTCGAAAGGGGATCACACCAGAGAGAGGGAGAGAGGGAAGCGGGGAGACCTGGAGCCCGTGATCTAGCTGGAGGGTACATGGATCAAGACGACGACCCGAAAGACACTAAAGACAATCCCTGGAAGCAGATCGGTCGCGCGAAAGTACTCCTCGCGGAGGCGTTCAAGATCCACCAGCGACTCGGCGAGCAGCTCGACCAAGTCCACCGCGCGCTAGAGAAGCACCCGACCAAGGGGCAGTATGCCAGTCGACTGCTCCAGTTCTTCGCCGCGAATTGGGAGAAGAAGTACGCGCCCCAAAAGCTCGCGATCGCGAACCCAGAAAAAGAGATCGGGATCTGGTTGCGGCTGATGAAAGCGGTCCCCCCCGCGGAACTCTGCGAGCGCGTACGTCGCTACTTCAAACAAACGGACGAGTTCATCGTGAGCGCGCGGCATCCCTTCGGGTTGTTTGTCTCGCGCATCAACGACCTGTCTATCGAGGCGAGCGCGCCGCCCATCCCGATCGGCTGTAAACATCAGCCGGCCTGTCGTGACGACGCGGTCCACACACGCCGTGTGTTGACGGAGCAGAGGAACCGAGCGTGACCGAGAAGCGGAAACGATCAGAACGCGCACCGGCGCCCGAGGTGGTCGACGTCAACACTCGGGTGCTGCCACACGATGCTGCCGCAGAGAAGGCGCTGCTCGGGGCCGTGTTGATCAACAGCAAGATGCTGCTGCTGGCGTCGCGCGTCGTGAAAGGGGCTGACTTCTTCCGTCGCGCCCACCGGATGATCTTCGACGCCATGGTGGCCCTCGACGCGCGCAACAGTGAAATCGACTTGATCACCGTCCTCGCCGAGCTGGCCAAAGCCGGCGCGCAGGACGAGGTGGGCGGCCCAGCGTACGTCTCCGCGCTGACCGACGGCGTGCCACACAGCACCAACGTGGAGCACTACGCGGCGATCGTGAAGGGACACGCGCAACGGCGCGCGTTGATTACCGCCGCGAACCAGATCCTCGCAGATGCCTACGACGCCGCATTGGAACCGCACGAGGTGGTGACCGCAGCCGACCAGGCCGTGATCGAGCTGCAGCGCAGCGACGCCTGCGAGTTCGTGAGCATCGCTGAGACCGTCAGCGACGAATACCGATCCCTAGAAACCGCCGCCGAGAACCGCGGCAAGCTCATCGGGATCACCTCCGGGCTCCCGTCGCTCGACGACCTGACGCAAGGGTGGCAGAGCGGCGACTTCATCGTCGTGGGGGGGC
>ERZ1292629.393-Hain-H43-01um-R1-393-length-46588-cov-6_pt1 | contig 46588 bp, 87 predicted proteins | sample MGYA00564399_ERZ1292629 | MGnify/ENA primary metagenome ERZ1292629 (study PRJEB36523, sample SAMEA6512636) | groundwater metagenome | collected 2019-01-08 | study: AquaDiva: Metagenomics assemblies of 32 groundwater samples
ATCCATGCCTCCACAAAATATATAGGGTTACTATTATCTTCGGACTGGCATATTGGTGCCGCTAGTAGCGATGTAGAAAGATTAAGAGCGGATTTATCTTTGGCATCTAAAACTCCTAATTTATATATAGGATTACAGGGAGATTTAATTGATGCATATATCCCTTCTGGGCCTCATCCAGGAGGTATAAATGAACAAGTAGTTCCGGCGAAAATGGCTAGACGCGGTGCGGAAGCTTTAGTGGAATTAATAAAAGATAAGATTCTTTGGCTAACTAATAGCTGTCATAATTTATGGACGGAAAATGCCGCAGATTATAATCATGTAGAGGAATTATGTCATAAATATGGTTTCAGTTATTTAGGACACGGCGGTATTGTAAACTTACAGATTTTAAAGAAGAGAGAAGTGACTAGAAGTTGGACACTAATGGCTGGACACAAATATGGTTCTGGCGGAGAGAATGCTATAAATGCCTGTAGACAATTTCTAAAGAAAGAAGCTAGTTCAGATAATTCTCCCGATATAATTGTTTTCGGTCATCATCATCGTAATTCTATCTTATCTGAAGAATTTCTCGGGAAGAGAAGAACATTTGTTCGTAGCGGCCAATATAAATTACAAGATCGATATGCAGACGCTATGAATGTTTCGATTCAAAAGAAAGATTTTGGTGCTCCCCTCGTTATTTTGGGGACTGACAGTGATTATATGCAGCCCTTCAACGATATGCGTAAGGGTGTTGAAGTTCTAGGTCTGCTTAATAGGAGAAAGAAGTAATAATAGAACTTAATACTTTAGAGTTCTGACTCGAAGTAAACATTAGTAATGATTTATTTGATAAAACAAAGTAGGAAAAATGAATTCTACTAAGATTAAAATTATATTATTTTTTATAATTATTTTATCTGGGTATTCTATTTTAAGAATACAGAAAAATATTTTAAATCAACCTAAAGAAAAGGTTGTTTTCAAATATGTCCCAACCCCGAAACCAACAGAATATTATCCCGATAATGATAAAGTTGAGTTATATGCGGACTACCTAGATGTTCCCTATAGTCTTGTTTGGGCCTGTTATATGGCAGAACAAGGTGTAGATGGATACAATCATGGACAACGCCGTATTTCGGGCGAAATAACAGTTTTATTCCCCCAAGATATGCAATTAGCCCAATCTTGTAGGACTTTAAGAAATTCTAAAAGAGCTTTCATTAAATTATATCCCGAAGCCTATGCCCAATTCAAGGGGAATGATGCCGAATTTCTAGAAAAATATATTACTAAATTTGTTATATATTTGAGGGATGTGGGCTGGAATCCGGCGGGGAATAAAGTCGCTTGGCAGAAAAATGTAATGTTCTTTTATAAAAAATATAAGAAAGATAAGAAGTCCGTTATCAACAAGCCCAAAACTCTTATTGTGAGATGATAAAAATAGCGATAATAGGGAGTAAATTATTTAAGAATACAGAATTAATAGAAAAGTATGTAAAGTCTCTAAATGGTAAAAAATACCAGATATTGACGGGGATTGCAATTGGAGTTAATTATACAGTAAGGATGGCTGCAAAAAAATATAAAATACCCATTACTGTTTATAGGCCAGATTTTGAACATTTTGGGACTCAGGCTATTGTTTTAATTAATAATAGAATATTAGCCGAATCTGAAATAATTACTTTTTTTTATAATGGTACCTCTATGATAACGGGGAATTTAATAAAAGAGGCCAAAGAACTTAAAAAAGAAATTGAATTAATAGTATCGGAATAATATAGGAAAGGGGTTTTATATGGCCGGAAATAGGAATAGGAATATTATTTTAGATGATAAGGCGAGGGCGGGAATAGCAAAAGGTATCGATATTGTCGCCAAAACTATAGGTAGAACAATAGGTCCAAGGGGCAAGGCCATCATAATTGATAATGAACAGAATCCACCATCTATAGTGAACGATGGTGCGGCAATCGCTCGAAAGATGTATTTTGATGACCCATTATTAAATATCGGTGCTCTGATGATTAGAGAAGCCGCAGATAAAACTGCCGAAACAGGAGATGGGACTTCATCTACAGTAGTATTTTCCAATTCTTTAATTCAAAATGGTCTTAAATTAATGGCGCACGGAGAAGATTCGGTTACATTAAAAGAAGGTATGTTAGAAGCTGTTGATTTTGTATCTAAATCTATTCAGAAACGTTCAAAATTAATATCCTCCCTGGAAGATATAAGAAATATTGCCTACATTAGTGGTAATAATGATAAAGAAATAGCAGATCTTATTACTAACGCATTCGATTGTGTGGGTAATGATGGGCATATTACATTTGAATTAAGTCCAGAGAGTAAATCTAGGGTAGAGATTATAGATGGAATGCATATAGGTATTGGTTGGAAATCTCAGTATTTTATGACGGATACAGAACAAGCCAGAGCGGTACTAGAAAACCCTAAAATATTTATAATTAATAAAATGGTTGATATAAATTTTCTATTCGATTGTAATTTGGTAAAAGAATTGGCTGAAAAAAGTATTCCATTTCTTGTTATGTTTGATCAATTGTCTGCCGATACTTTAGTCGGATTAGTTCAGAGTAAAGTTAAAAATGGAATTAAATGTGTGGCAGTTCAATTACCCGGTTATGGAGATAGAAGAAAGAAGCTAGTTGAAGATATTGCAGTTGCAACGGGAGCTACAGTAATTGATTTAGAAAATGATATTTCATTTAAAGATATTACTATAGATATGTTGGGTTCTGCCAGAGAAGTTATCATTAATCAGCATGATACGACAATTAAGAATCCCGGTGGAAAAATTTCAGATATTGAAGCGAGAAAAGAATTATTAAAGAAACAAATTTCCGACATACAATCAAAAAATCCTGTAGGAAGTACTTATGAAATCGCTAAGATAAAGGAGAGGATTAGTATTTTGAGTTGTGGCCTTGCCGTGATTTATGTCGGTGGCAAAACAAAGCTTGAATCTAATGAAAGAAAGCTTAGAGTTGAAGACTCTCTATTTGCGGTCAGGGCCGCCTTAAGAAATGGCATCGTAGCAGGGGGAGGATCTACATTCCTTAGAGTCCAAAGGGAATTAAGAGCTAATCCTCCGGCGATTATTAATAAGACTGGATTTGATTTAGTTCTTAGTTCGCTTGATATTATAGCTAGAATAGTAATATCGAATGCGGGTGATTCTGCCGATGTAAGAATTGCCAAAATAATGGAAATGTCTGAACCCTATGGATATAATGCTAAAACTAAGGTTATTACAAATCTATTAGACGAGGGCGTAGTTGATCCTACGGATGTTTTATTGGCCGTACTAAACAATGCTGTATCGGTTGCTTCTTTGCTTTTGAATTCGGATGGAGTTATGGTATCTCTGCGAGAATATATGCCTAAATTATCCGATGTACCGGCATTACAGGCTGCGGCCGAGAGAGTATTGACTGGATCAGATTAAAATTGATTCCTTTATTTGATGGTTCCATTAAAGTTGTGCGCTGTAGTTACTGTAAATTATCGCAAACTGGCCGAGAATTGAAAGATTTTCATTTATGGACATTCGCTGTTTTTGGAGCCAATGATATGGTGTGGTGTCCTACATGTTTTCAATCGCAAGTAAAAGAATTATTTTCTAGTATTTATGAATAGATAATTAAAGGAATTAAAATAAATGCATAGTAAATTTCCTAATGAAGCGGCAGAGTTTGTGTATACTAGGACTTATTCTCGTTGGAGAGATGATTTAGGACGAAGGGAAACATGGTTCGAAACTGTAGACAGATATATAGAATTTATTCGGGCAGAACGTGGAGATAAAATACCCCAGAAGGTATTAGACAAAGCTAGAGAATATATATTGAAATTAGATGTATTACCTAGTATGAGATTATTGTGGTCTGCCGGAGAAGCTGCTAGGGTAGAGAATACCTCTCTCTATAATTGTGCGGCACAATCTATCGATTCCGTTGAGGCTTTTGGTGAATGTCTATATATTTTATGTTGCGGGGCGGGTTATGGATTCAGTGTCGAGAAGAAACATATCGAAAAATTACCCATAGTACCAAAAGAAATATATCCTGCTAGCGAAACATTCGTAATAGATGACAGTAAAAAGGGTTGGGCGGATTCGATTAAAGCGCTTATGAATTCGCTATATTCTGGAAAAAATTTAGATATGGATTACACTAAAATTAGACCCAGAGGTAGTCGATTAAAAACGATGGGGGGTAGGGCAAGTGGAAGCGCCCCTCTTATGGCGGCTCATAATTTTATTAAAGATATATTCGGCGGTGCTCGTGAAAGGAAATTAAAACCGATTGAATGTCACGATATATTAAATAAGATTGCCGAGATAGTTGTGTCTGGAGGGGTGAGACGATCTTCGGAATTATCTCTGTCGGATTTCGACGACGAGGAAATGAGAAATGCTAAGACGGGGCATTACCCAATGACTAGGGCTATGTCTAATAATAGTTCGGTGTATTATTCCAAGCCTCCAGCAATAGAATTTTTAAAGGAATGGTCTAATTTGGCGGCAAGCGGTACGGGCGAACGTGGCATATTCAATTTAGAAGGTGGCCGCAAAAGAAGTCCTGAACGCAGAGATGCTTCCAAGATAAGTGGTACGAATGCCTGCGGAGAGATATTATTGAGAGGGAGTGGCCCCGACGGAGAAACTGGGGGTCAATTCTGCAATCTATCTTCAGTGATTGTCAGGCCCAATGATGATCTTGATTCTCTTCTAGAAAAAGTTGAATGTGGAGTTTGGCTAGGAATTATTCAGGCTACATTCACCCATTTCCCATACCTATCAAAAGCGTGGACAAAAAATTGCGAAGAAGAACGTCTCTTAGGGGTTTCTTTATCGGGGCAAATGGATAACCCTAAAATATTAACTCCCGATGCTTTGACGGCTTTAAAATCCAGAGCTATTAAAGTAGCTAAAAAAGCATCTCATATTATGGGGATCAATATGCCAGCCGCGATTACATGCGTTAAACCGGAGGGTAATAGTTCTCAGGTTTCCGATGCCGCATCAGGAATACATCCTAGATATGCCCCGTATTATATTAGGAGATATAGAATTAGTGGTGCCGATCCATTATTTAGATTATTAAAGGATTCAAATATTCACGTATCTCCCGAAAATGGGCAAAGAAAATCTGATTGGAAAAAAGCTGATAAGGGAGAAAAGGGTGTGTGCATTATTTATGTCCCTGGCGAAGAATGGTCGGAGGAGAAGGTCCGCACATGGGTAGTATCGTTCCCGGCAAAATCTCCCAAACATGCTATCACCAGGAACGAACTTACGGCTATCGATCAACTCGAACAATATAGGAAAGTGCAAACTTATTGGTGCGAACATAGCACTTCTTGTACAGTTTATGTGAGGAATGAAGAATGGTTTCAAGTAGGTAATTGGGTATATGAGAATTGGGATTTAATTAATGGGATATCGTTCCTGCCATTTTCGGACCATAAATACGAACAAGCTCCTTATGAGGAAATTTCGAAAGAAGAATATGAGAAAATGGTTAAAGCTATGCCGATTATAGATTATTCAAAACTGCACCAATATGAGGCGGATGATAATACCGAGGGGGCTAAAACCCTGGCTTGCGGTGGTGGATCTTGCGAGATAATTTAGGGAGTGGCACGAATGATTAAAAAGAAAGGGAAGATTAAGAAATTCAAGCTTACAAGAAAATATATAAATAGTTTATTAAATAAAGAATTTACTTTTGATGTAGTTGAAAAGATATGTGAAAATAAGGGCCAACTTTTAAAACTTAAAATAGATTTAGAGTTTCAAACTACCAGTGATTGGCATTATACTCTGAGAATGTTTGATGGCTGCGGTAAAATAACTATATTAAATAGTTCTAAAGATTAATCTTTTTTTTATATAATATTTTTTGGGAGAACCTGGACTCGAACCAGTTTTTTTTGTCTACCCAATCTTATTCCTCTCACCCATTGATCTTTCACTTGACAGGACCTACTACAGTAATGATGCTTATATCCGGCCTTATTTCTTGATTTTATAGAACCCTTTCTTCTAGAAAAAGATATATGACAAAAATCACAAACCAATATAACTTTATGTAAACGCGAATTTTCTTCTTGGTGTTTTCTAGCATGTTCGGAACGCGTTACTACTTTTAAATTCTCAGGTCTATTATCTCTTTTATTCTCGTTTATATGGTGAACTATTTCGGAAGATAATAATGCTCTCCCTATTTTCTTTTCGGCTACATATCTGTGTTCGTATATGTATCGATCGGATGATACACCTTTAGTTTCGCAATCACTCGGTTTCTTTATAACTGTGTAATTTTCACCAAAATAAACAGGTTTTAATTTTGTCATTTTCTTAGTCTTATCATTATATTTTTTAGCCCCAACTCGGAATCGAACCAAGCCCTGAAGTTTACAAAACTCCCGCTTCGCCAACAAAGCTTTTGGGGCATTTCAAGTATCTGGGTGATGTAGGAGAATCGAACTCCTGTGACCTGTGCCACAGACAGGCGCTCTAACCATTGAGCTAACATCACATCTGCTGGCGTGGCTGGGATCGAACCAGCGACCTATCGGTTAACAGCCGATTGCTAACTACCACTGAGCTACACGCCAAATATTTTATTTAGACTGAATTGGATTTGAACCAATGACCTCCGCCTTATCAAGGCGACGCTCTAACCAAACCGAGCTATCAGTCTATATTTTTGGAGGACGAAGGAATCGAACCCTCACTTTCTGGATGCAAACCAGAAGGCCTACCATTAACCTAGTCCCCCAATTTTTGGGCAATGAAGGATTTGAACCTTCACGCAGTTTCCTGCAATAGCTTCTAAGGCTATCATGTCTGCCGTTCCATCAATTGCCCATATATAGCGCATGTTGGATTCGAACCAACGTAATTGGCGTATGAAGCCAACGAGGGACCACTCCTCAAACGCGCCCTAATATCATACCACTATTATATAATTTGTCAAGGGACAGAAAGTTTGGGGAGAGGAGTTGTGGTAAATCTACTGAATTTTAATATTCAGTTACTTTAGTTCTTCGTTCTTTTTCTTTATGATCTATCCTGGTTTCTCTTCCCCGTAAATTGATTTTTTGAATATCACCTTTCGTATATGAGAAAATAATTAATTTTTTATCTATAAAAGTCAAAGTCATTATAATAAAAGGATTTCTTATATCGAATTGATTCTCCCATGTTTGATAATTAAAATCTTTTTCACTGTCATCTTCTGAAACAGTCCATCCTTTTCTGCTTCCCAAAATTTTATCTACATCTTCTATAGTTTGCCAATATTTTAATTGAGAATATAGGATTTCTAAACGACTAGCCATAAGCTCGTCTCTAGATTCTTCTCCAGCTTTTTCTATAGAGGAATGCAATGACTGATTATGTAGTCTTATACAAGATCTAGTAGAAATAACAACAGACACACAAGTTAAAAAAAGACCTGTGAATGCTAAAACAATACTCCAATATTGAATTAATGGTATTTTATATTTCATATTATTTGTCTCCATATATTAATTCACTTAATTTATCTGATCCCATATCCCAAATATATTTTTTCATAGCCATATGGGTTTCTTTTTTAGTAGCGTCTTGTCCATAAAATTTAAACATTACATGGGCGTTAGTAGATTTAAGGGCTTCTAAAGCAAATTCTTTTCGAGTTTTCAGATTAAGCCTACTTAAATGGGAAAAATCATCACTGATCTTATCTATATATATACTTAGATCTGATCCTACGGTAAAAAATATCCCCATATAATCTTTAAAATAATTCAAAAATTCTTGTTCTTGTCCACGTAAAATAACATCTAGTACCCTCTTTTTCGTTACAATCCCATTCATCCTAAGATGATTTACCGCGATATAATTAGGAGATTTAATCTTAATTCTATTCATATTTTTATCCACGGCAACATAACCCTCTTCGGAGAAAGGAAGATTTTTTGATGTCTCTATACATTCTTCTATGGTATTAAACTTATAGGATTTTGGTAATGGCATGTTTAGATAATGTTTAAATGTTGTTTCTTTGAAATTTGATTTACCGCCATGAAAAACTAATCTTGAACCTAAATAATACAGTGCTGGAGCAGGATAAGGAACTACTATCCTAGATTCTGGATGTACTAGTTCAAAAATATGGGTGCAATCTTTAGCCAATTTACTATAATCTATAGGAGTATTTTTAATAGCGTCATTAAATAGATCCATAAACGTTCTGCTATCACTATCGCCTACATGTGCTTCTTTAGCGTCTATAGTCCCATTGGTAGATACGTGCCATTCATTTTCATAATACCACAATTTAATTATCGATCCATCGACCTTCTCTAATATTTCGGCACTTTCCCAATCTATATTAGCAGCATATTGCTCGCCATAATTCCAGAACTTATTAAAAGGATAGCAAACAATTCTATTGGTTTCCGAGTCGAGAATAATACCCCTACATTCATTAACTATTTTATAGGAGAAGTCGCCCTCAATCTGATCGTATTTAAAAAGAACAAATTTACCTTTAGTTTTGCATTCGACATTGAATGGGGGGCCTATTAAAAGAGTCTTTAGTTGAGCGACAGATCCTATCATATTACTAGGATTATCAAATTTTAATATATCTATTATGGAAGTATCTTTATCTATCATTTTCCTCGACACTACCATTTTTAAGTACCCAATGACCCCAAGTATCTAAAAGAGATCCTATTAAAATAATGGGCCAAACTATAATAAATGCCATACTTCCATTTACACATTTATCCCAACTCGTATAATATATAAATAAACTGTGTTTAAAAACTTTCGATACTATACTAAGTAAAATTATACCTATAATCGTATAGAGTAATATAATTGCTGGGATAATTAATATTCTAAGCATTTAAAGATATTTTCCTTTCCTGGATTTAATCCATTTTTTATTACATTTTTTAAATTAAAAAATAACTGATAAAGATCCCCACCTTATCCTTATCTTGCTACAATCTTTATGGCCACCATTGCCTATCTACGATGCTCTAATAGTCTGGTAATTGTAGCTCCCACATCGTGCAATTTTACTCCTATGTTCCAATTCTTTATTATTATAACAGATTTTTATCTTTTGTCAATGCTTCTCTTTGTTTGTTTATTTCCCGCCGTAATTTCCGCATTTTATAATTTCCTATCTCGTCTTCAAAAATAACCCATAAGACTATATATATAAACCATAAAACTGCTGGTATAGTAGGGATAGAGAGAAATATAACTAGGTACGTAATATCGTGGCCGCTATGCGCTAGTCCTGAAGCCACCAACCACATTAAACTTAAAGTAAAAAACAGTAATGGCAGATGCATATTATGAATAATCATTCATTAGGACGGTTCCTATAATATCGCGCAAACAGGGCATGTAACTTTGCATTCTCTTAATTGTTTAAAGCGTTCTTCTATAGTCACTTAATTACTCTCCTCGATTAGTACCGAGAATATTCTCGCGATATTATAACTATCATCTATCCCTGAATGGGGCCTACCTTCAAACTCTAGGCCCACTTCCTTAAGCGCCTCACTTACCCCACATTCCCTTCCCTTCTGTCTTAGAATATTGAATAGGGACTTGATATTTATGTGGGTGCGCCCGAAAGGATATAGGGTTCGATATAATATGCCGCCAATTGATTTAAGGTCCTCTTCTGTCGGCATTAGTCCAACCGTTTCTATGAATTCGGAGTCGGGTAGTGGGGATTTAAGTCTTCTCCAAGTTATCTTATGCTCGCAATCTCTTTCAAATTGCATCCGGTCGTAATCTCCCCAGCTAGCCCAAGGAATATTCCTACTATTATATTCTTTGTCTAAAATACCGCAAGCATCATGAAATGTACCCGCATACTTTAGTTTCTCGTCGTCCCATCTAGTAAGTTGTGTGCAGAATTCAGAGCAGGTACTGAAGATGGGTTTAATGGGGATAGATTTAGGATTGGTAATTTCCAAAGTAAATCTATTTAATTCACAAACCCCGACCTCCACGATCTCTGAGACGGGTTCTATTCTCGTCCTCAGACCATTATCTGAATTATGTTCAGCCCAACATGTTGCTTCTACGTCCACTACTAGAATTATATCGTTAATCTTCCTAGACATGGGGACAATATCCATAAGAACCAAAGCTCTTATTACAATTATGACAGAGGGTGCGATAACCTTCCGGGAAACCCTTATTTTTTAACCAAAGATAGGTTAACGTTCCCCCTTGATTCTTCATTTCCTTCCTATGCTTGGCACCAACTCCTCTTTTCCCCTCGTGGTCTAGGCTTAGGAGGTCGATGTTATCCACCTCGCATCCCGGACACGAGCAGTGGAGTTTTTGATCTGGACTATAGCGTGTGAGGACTTCTAATTTCAGTTCAGCTCTCGATTTTCTAGCCCATCTCGCTGCCGAAGTCATAGATAAAGAAGAGTGTCTCCTCATCCTTTCCTTCAACCAATTGTGATTGTGACAGAGGAGTTGGATGCGATCTTTGGGGAAGTCGTTTTTTATAAGCCAGTTAATGATGGCTGGTCCATTACTCCCAATTTCTTTTCTATGCTTGGCCCCATCATTATCCTTGTGGTCGAAGGCGAGAAACTCAGACCGCGCTATCTCACATTCTGGCCAAGCACACTTATGGCCTAGGGTAGTTAGGCAGAGTTCTCGATTTATACTATATTTTCCGTTTTGTTTTTTATTGATCGTATTTTTATTTTTTGAACGGTATATAGATCCCCGCTTTAATATTCCTACTTTATTTTTTAAATAATACACGGCAGACCATTCCCGTATTTTTTCTTTGTTTTTTAAATAACGTCTAGCGCAGTACTCGACCAAACATGCGCGACAACTACTCCCTAGTCCATTTTTAGACCTGCCATCTTTAGGAAAATATTCTTCGGTAGCCGGGTAGAGTTTTCCACACCCATTCTCCCCACCACATCTTTTGTTTTTTATGGAGGGGTCTTTCTCCTTTATTAAATCATATCCCTTGCGTCCCATTATGGCAAGTTCTCCCAGTGTAAATCCTCCGGAAATTTATCGTTCGAATCACATGTAATCATGAGACGCAATCGGTTCATACTGTAGTGGAGGAGGAGATGGTTTAATTTTTCTTTTGCGGCGAATGGAAGGCCTAATCACCGCATCATGAGTTCTAACTGCGCCTATAGCGAACATGGCTAGAGTTTCCCAATCGTCTTGTTCCGTCTTAGTCATTTCATCCCAAATAAAATCAAAATTCTTATTACTTCTTAATTCACCAAATGTATCATAAAGATCTTCGGCTAATTGCCTTATTAGTTTCCTAGTTATCATGGGCTTCTCATATAGTTTATATACACCGTTTATCGTTTTATGCATTAAAATAACTCATTATTTATTTTTGTATCTACGTGCCATCTCTTTCCACATTTTTCACACCAAAAAGTCCATGAAGCAACACCTCCGAAAACATCTCCAAACTTTATAGTAGTTTTATTTGGTTTAATTAAATTAGATCGTTTCATATCGCCGCAAGTACATTTAAAATAATACCCCACAGATAAAAGTTGGCCTTTATCTTTATAATCTTTATCCTTGAATTTTTTTAATAAACCCTTTGGTAATTTATTTATTTGTTTTTTCATATAGATATATTATATTTTCCTTTTATTTACTTCTTCGGCATATTTTTCAGCTTCTTCTTTAGTTAGGAATGCATAGTGTTCAAATATTTCATTAGTCTTTTCGTCTTTATATGAATCGGGACTAAAACAATAATATATATCGTATCCTTCTTTATCTATATATGTTTTTATCCAATCTATCTTTCGGGGGCCAAAAGCGAAATAAGGTTTGCCCACACTCATTCTATCTAATACTATATAATATATACTCTGCCCCGGTTCAAATTTAGATTTAACTTCCATTACTTTCTCCTCTTTTTAACTTCTATTTTTTTCCTAAAATATATTTTATCGCTACTACCACCATATGACTGACCGATATCACTTGCCTTATAGGGGTCTCCTTTTATAGTTGAGAAAGGCTCCCAACCATCTTTCAATAAACTATTAATTTCTTTTTCATCATTAATATCGACTACTTCTATCTCCCACATTTTTTATCCCCCTTAGAATAATGAAAGTATACCATATTGGTATTATTTGTCAAGTTTGAGTCTGGAGGGATTCGAACCCACAAGAATTTGTTTTTGAAACAAACGTGTTTGCCAGTTACACCACAGACTCTTTTTTTTAGTCCCACCAATTCCTTAAATTATCCTTCATAAATAAAAATATCTCTTCCCATTCATCTTCTTTAAGTCTATTATATGCATTACTTCTAGCTTTCCATTCTTCTTCTGATTTTTCAGGTAGAGTTTCTACTTCTCCAAAACATTCCCCATCTTTAGCGGGTTTGAACATTAATTGATTTTCCGGCCTATACCAAAAATCATCATAACATTCATCAAATAGAATGTCGCTTAAATATCTATCTATCATTGCTTCTAAAGTTATCATATTGGCAACATCTTTTTCCCAGTCTTCATGCCTCTTATTTTCTTCTATTAACTTTCTTATTCTCGATACTTTAAATTTGATAATTTTTAATAAAGAAACTTCTGCGTCCCAATCATATTCCCTCCATAAAACCGGAATATAACTAAATACCTTTTTAATAAAGTAAGGTATGTCCGTGATCGAATCCCAAAATGTACCTAATTTATACCAAAGTTTCATCATTTTAATTTCCACTACATCTTTCTTTTTTATCAATATATTTTTTGTGGTCATTATTTAATAAACTTTTTTAGATCCTTGTGTTTTTTAGCCCACTCTATTTCTGCCCGAACCTCCTCCCTCTTTATCTTGCCATGGCACTCGTCGCATAATGTCGTGATCCATCCTGCGCCCGCTCTCTTTTCACTTCCTGGACTACCGCATTCCTCACAAATGAATCCACTTAAGTATTCCGCGAAACCAATTGCTCCGTTTATATCGTTTAAATAATGTTGTTGTGTTGTTTCGTCCCACACTTTATGCTTTTTAAATTCCGCATCTATATAATATCGGAGTGTTCTAAATTTTTGTTTTATTTGTATAACTTTCACATTAACTCCGAATTCGCGGAAACCATAAATATATTTAGAAAGCTTATAAATTAAATCATGCCAACCAACACCATATCCTACTCCGCAGTAAGGATCAACATACATCTCGGGAAAGTCTTTCTTTAATTGTTCAATATAGTCTTTCATTTTTCTCCTTTAATAAAATAAAAAATGCTGACGGCTAATCCTCACCCACGTACTTGGAATTAGCTTTTGATTAGCTCAGATCCGCTACCCAAACCTACGGACCCTCTGCGTGGGCATCTCCTTTTTTGGTATAAGGCATCAGCAATACTATTATAACAGATTTTTCTTTTGTGTCAAGCACTATTTATCCATTATTTTATTATCGATTCTATTCCCGCAGTGAATGGACCGATGTTAGGATGGGTGCCAGAACAAGGGATTCCACTAATAATTCGTATTCCAGGGAGTATTCCCGGTAGTATCCCATCATGTGTCGGTGGTTTCGCGGCCTCAATCGCTCTATTTAAAACTTCAATTAATTCTTTGGTCTCTTCGATTCCAAGTATACAATATTCCTTATGATAAAGAGGATAGCCCGTTCTAATAATACTCCATATATCTTTTACTTTACTCCACCATCTTTGATGGTAACCTTTACAATCATAGTAATTACTGTCCCAAAAAGATAACTGTATTAGTTCTTCACCCATATTGTTTTTTTCATGCGCGAAAACCATAACATTAATAGCTTCTTCCGAACATATGGATTTCACGAATTCATCTACAACCATAAATTCTCTCATTTATATTATCCTTTCGATTATTTGGGGGCTAGATCTTATTCTTTTTTATTAGACCGTGATCTATTTTTTCTCTCTAAAAGTTACCTTATATTTATCTTTTTCCGTTTGGGGCGGATATCCCGTAGACTCATCTATAATCATTCGGCCCCGACATACCGGGCATTCACCCGTTGGCATAGTACCGCCCATTTCAAATACCTTACCTTCTCCCTGGCACTTAGGACATATTTGATAGCTCATTATTTTAATATCTCTTTCCATTTTGTAGAACTAAAGCTTCCTCTAGTTCGATTCTTTGTTGATTATATTCTTCCCATGGCGGATAAGTTTCGTGTAATTCTAGCGGAATATTTGCTTCTTTAGTAAAGTAATCTGTATAGGTCCACTGGCTTAAATCCCGCACAATCCATCTACTAGGTTCTACGTCTCCGTATATTAATTGCATATAAATATTCATTGGATTACCATTTAGCGTATGGCTTCCGGCATAAACATTTATTTCTCCGGCCAGAGTATCTACTTGGTCCTGATCTCCATAGCTCATCGATATTCTTGCCCAACCATGCCATATTTTATCTACATGAACGTTCATTATAATCGTTACATATTCCATTCTTTCCTGATATTGACCGATGAATTTATAATAGTTTGCCACGCTATCTTTATATGAAAAAGTATTTAGATGATTATTGAATTCCATATCTTCTAGTTGTTTGCCAAGACATTCTTTTATACTTTTGATTTGCCAGCTAGCGTCATAATATTTTTTTTGCCACATTCCATAAAATCCAACGGAGTGATCTACCCAATGAAGTTCGTATAAAAATGGATTAAACTCTCTATTAATTCCTTGCCCGATTTGACGAGTTGGTACGGGCGTAAATGTTGGCGTCACAGTCTCCGTAGGAGTAGTAGTAGCTATAATAACATAGGCATTTAGCTTTGGTTTATTCCAATGATATCCGGCGGGGAAAGCTAGGATAAGCCCCCAAATTATTCCAGAAAATGCGTAGCTTCTTTCTCTTTTTGTCCAATGTTTTCTCACTTCGGCCAGTCCGAAACGCGTATCTTTAAGGTGGTGATTTTTCCTCATCTAAAAATTTCCATCATCGCATTGCAAGCAAGTAAACCCCCTACTCCTCCATAGATCTACGACTTGTTTGCGATCATCGATCATAAATGAGGGCTTATAACGAGTGAGAATTTCGAAGTCTAAGATAATCTCTTTTGCGACAAAATCCTGCCTGTTATCTTGTCTATTCCTCATATATAGTTCTATGCCGCCGAATCCATTATCATTAAGCCACTTCTGTGTCACCTCTCTTCTATCTTCTCCCCTACCAGAACAGAATACTATCTTAACCCCAGCTAATCGTAGTCCATTAATAATAGTCTCACACCAATCATTAACCTTATCGTTGGGGATTCCATTAAAGAATGCGGCCCAATTCTTTTTTATTCCTGGCGCTGTTTGTACGAAATGTCTGCGGTGGGAAATATCGCATAGGGTACCGTCCAAATCTATTACACCAATTTTGGTTTTCTCTCCCTCCGGATACAGGAATGTTAGTTTGTGGGCTTCGCCCTCTTTGGGTTTTTCGTAGCGACTCATGAACATATTCAGTGCAGACGTAGCGCTCTTTAAATCTTTAATCGTTGGATGCCCTTCTCTAGATAGCATTCTTTTCATACATTCGGCATAGGGTTGGTGGAGAACGATGATCTCCGTCTCATATGAATGGATACGGGCTTGGATTAGGTATTTATCTCTCTGCTCCTTGCTAAAATTCAGACGGTCAATAATTATGTCTTTACCTTCTTTACCTGCCGCGAGAAATAAATCCAAATGACCCTGTTTGCCTTGAGCATCCTGATTAATATATACGTATCCCCTTGCCTCATATTCGAGGGCTAGAGTGCTCTTCCCGCTACCCGGTGGCCCAGAAAGCAGTTTCATATATTTCATATTAATTAACTATCAAAGAAAAATACTAAGACAGGGTTCTCGTAAACTTCCATTTCATTTATAATAGATTTATACCAATAATTATCTTTTAGTTTTTCTTTCTCTTCTAGTTCTAATGCACTAACTTTTATGGCTTTTATAACTTCTTCTTTTGTGGCCCAAGAAATACTATGCCCATATCCTGCGCATTCTTTATATATAGCTCTTACTACATCGAACTTTTCACCCTCTGGTATACCTCTATTCGCAGCTATAGGGGTAAATTTAGTACCATGACCACCATTTCTCACATCCGCCAGCGCACCAAAGAAATCATAATTACGCCCTAAATCTAACTCTTCACCAGTATAACTATTATCTGAAACTATATATGCATGAATATCGCAGCCCATTTATTTTATCTCCAAAGGTTGAATTGTTTTTTCGTCTTCTTCTACATCCATTAATATTTTATCTAATATGTTGCCCGAATAGATTTTTTTACGAACTTTTGGTCGTGGTTTATTTTCTTTTTCTTTATATTCCCAGCTTCTACCCCATGTTTCATGTCTAGATAAATTTTCTAATGAAATTTCATATTTATCTGTAGGACAATGGATTGATTCGGTTATTGGTATTGATCCCCCAAACTTAATAAGTTTTATTTTTGCACCACCAGTTAACTTAATAGGATCGGTAATCTTTTCTATATTTAACCAATATGAATTTCTTCTTGCATCAATATATAGTTCGGGTAAAAGTCTGGAAGGCCAATACATATTTTGTATTTGTTGAATTCGCCCATCTTCCAACATATAACTAAATTTCTTTACTAAACTTCCATCTGGATTATAGGCTGTCCCCAGATTTCGGGGAGATATTTTTATTAATTTTTTAAGAGTCATGATTTTGTATTATACACCACCGATTTTTATATGTCAAGGACTCACTTGAGATGACAAGAAACATACCGGATACCTATTTGATATATCCACAAACTTCTGCCCAAGGATACCAGGTATTTCCTGGTTTAGCTTTTAATACTACCGCAGATGGTATTGGGGGCTTACTCAGATTGCCACTATCTTGGCCGTCAGTTAAAAAAACCAAAGCTTGCGGTTTGCATTGTAATGCTGTTTTTATAGCTGATTCGAAGTCTGTTCCACCGCCCCCACCTAATTTTACAATTTTAGGTTTAATTGCCTTATCATAATCGAACATAGATACAACATCGGTATCCATCTCAATTACTCGTATCCGACTCATGCCTTTAATTTTATCAAGTTGAAGTCTGAATTTACGAAAATCATCTGAACTGATACTTCCGGAGCAGTCTAATAAAACAATTATACGTAGGTTTAATAGGTTTCTACGCTGGTCCAAATCCTTAACCCGTAATATATCTTTATTACTCTTATCGGATTTATTCTGTATGTCATATAGAAATTGTTTAAGTGTTGAACTCATTATTCCCTCGCCATTGTTTTGTGGACGAAGGGCATTATATCATTATAATTATCAATTTTCAAGTAGTGATTCTTATAGAATTGTGCTGGGGAATCATTGAATCCGAAAGCGTAGACCTCTATCTTGTTCTTTATTAAATGACCTATCGTTTTCATTAAATCGGCATCAAGTATTTCTGTATCAGCTTCAGAAAGAAAAGGTCTTCCATCGGAGATTATAAATAGTATTTTTCTTTTAGCCGCAGTTTTATTTAATCTATTACCCATAGCTCTTATAGACTCTCCATCTGAATTATCCGCACTGTCAATATCGATAGAAGCCAATGCATCATAATTTTTATCTTTATATATAGTATGTTTTAAATTATTTCTTTTTCTATTGTATAGAGTAGAATTACAATCCTTCATGGATTCACAGATGGGCGCACTAAAACCTATAACTTCTGATTTAACATGAGCTATATCTAATGCTGAACTCAATATTGTAGTTAATTCTTTTAATTTTTTACCATAAGAACTCTCGGCCTTATCCATACTTCCGCTAATATCAATTGCCAAGATAGCTCTAGTTTTATTCTCAAATCGCGGATCAATGATCTCGTACAAATTATCATTCGGATCAATAATAACTCTATGTAATTCTCTCGTATCTAATGAACCATTTTCTTGGTTGGGCTTAAAGCGAACTCGTCTTTTAACCCTCATCTTTATTTTTAATAGTTCGCCTAATTTATTTATGAGTCCGCGAAACTTATTCTTTATCTCTGGTATCTCATTATTTATTAATGATTTGGGTGCATACTCAGTAATATCGAATTTAGTAGTGACAGGTATATGTTGTTTGGTAGCTTTAATTACTGTGTCTTTTTCATCTTTAATTTCGCGGGTATTATTAATTTCAGATAAGTAATCATTAATTTGATCTAGCTTACTGTCGCGACATCTATCATTAAATATTTTGGCGAGATCAATATAATCTAAATTGTTTCTAGTATAGTCTATATACTTATAGAGTTCTCTAACATTATGCCCGAAAGGAGACATACCATTATTAACAATATCATCAGTTACTTTCTCTGCATTTTTATCAAATCTCTTTTGTACTTCATCTGCTTCTTTCCAATCAGGATCGTCTTGGAATTCAAATCCCGGATTCTCGCCCAATATATCTTGGGGTTTCATGGGGCCGAGTTCTCCAGATTTAGCAGCTTCCATTATTTCATTATATTGTTCTTTGAATTTACCTTTCATATCGAATTTTAATTTGTCTTTCAAACATTTAATTTGAGATTCCATATCTCTTATTTGGGAATTTAATTTAGCAATCTTTACAGCATCTTGATTTGATTCTTTATTTAGCTTATCAAACTTCTGATCAATTTGTTCTTTAGTCAGACCACTCTTAGATATTAATTCTTCGTTCCGCTTTATTGCTTCTTCATAAGCCCTTTTACTACCATAATTAGCGTTTACTTTCTTCTTAAGATCATCTATTTTCTTACTTAGCTTTTTAATCTTAGATAAAAGCTTATTTAGCTTTTGTGTTAGCTTGGTTTTTTTGCCTTTACTTTCTGGTGAGTTTAATGTCTTCTCCAAATCATTCTTAGCTTGTTCAAATTTCTTTATTACTTCACTATATCTTTTATCCCTATCCTCTAATTTTTTATTAGAATCATCATTATTATTAATATAGTCCTTAAGTCTTTTTACATTATCTGCGGCGCTATATAATTCCCGTGTAAGTTTATTTTCTGGCTGATCGAAAAACTTCTTATTTTTTTCTTTTAATTCATCGCTTTCTTTTCTTAATTGATTTAGTTTCTGTCTAAGTTCCTTTATTTTTTGGAATTCCTTAGTATTAGTTTCTATTATATTTTCAAAAGACTTTTTAACTTTATCTATCTTCTCCTGTGTTTCTTTAAACATTAGCTTCTGACTTTTATCTTTCGCGGCATCAATAAAAACATTATAGATCTTAAGCCCTAAAATATTTGCATCTTCGCTACTATTAAGTTTGGGGGCATCTATAATGGGCCTAACCTTATCTAGCATTTTAGTAACTTCTTTATCGTATTTCGTGGGCGGTTTAATAATTTCTAGATTAACTATATAATCATGAACCCCACAACAAAAAGTATGCCATAGATTAAGTCCGAATTCCATTTTAAATATCTTTTTCATTTGTTCTTTATTGTAATTATATAGTCTGTCGAAATATTCTTTAGCGCCATCATATTTTTTCATCATAACATTTTCTACTCTTGCATCCTCTAAATTATTTACGATCATAAATTGATTTTGATTTATAATACTACCAAATAATTTAGCATCAAAAGAACTCCACTTTATATGGCAAATTTCATGCAATAAAACACCTATAACAAAATTCATATCATCTTCTGTCATATCTATAGAGAGAATATTGGGAAGTGTTATTGTTTTATTGCCATCCGCGAATGCATTTGTGCCCTCTAGATTTATTTGTACATCGAAATCTCGGGCCAATATTTGCGCAAATCTTTGAAAATGTTCTACATGATTATAATTAATTTCCGTGTTACTCATTAAATTTTCCCACCCTTATAATGATGGCATTTTTTATACTTTCTTTTTTGGCCTACCACCTTTTTTCCCATTGATCCCGCTAGTTTGCGCTTTAATTTTGCTTTGTCCACTTAATTTGCCGCCTTTTCTACCCCATTCTATAAACTGTTCTTGGGTAAATGTTTTTTTGGTTTTCCGCATTATAACATACCCCCTTCGGGTTTGTTAACTATAGACTAAATTATAAGTATATATTACATAGAATTGAGAAAACTTCAAAAATTATTTATCCATTCTTTGTTCTAAATTCCTTTAATTTCGTTATCTTTTGGGCCAAAACCTCTTTCGAAACTCTCCCTCTCCCCTTACTAAGTGTCTTCCAAAACTCTTTTTCTTTCGCATTCATTGGTTTATCGTTATTGTCAATTACCGGACCTACTTCTGCTTTCTTTAATCCAATTGTTTTAATTCCCCCGCCGAAATGCACGCTCATTATTCTCCTTAATACTTCTTGATCTGCCGTAGTAACATTATTCATGAATACATTTTCTGCGGCCTTAAAAGGATTTCTATATAGAGCCATTTTGTCAGCCCACCTAATAATTTTTCTAAGTGAAAGTGATCTCATAGATATTCCTGTACCTTCAGATTGTCCCGCCATAGCTGTTCTAACGTCTTTCGCAAATCTTACTATAGACTTAGCCCACTTTCTTTTTAAGGCGGGAACAGCCATCTTAATAATCTTCACTTCTTCCTTTTCATCTAGGTCTTTCATATGCATAATAACCCATCTATCTAGGAAGGCCTCATTTAATTCGCTTGTTCCAGCATAAACATCCATCTTATTTGATTGACTCCCCACACTATTTCCGGTGCCAAAAATTCTAAAATTAGGATGAGGTTCGACTACTTCCCCTATGTTTTCCTTTAGAACTAGCTTGCCATTTGGTTCTAGAATAGGATGTAGAATGCCTAATATTGCAGGGTCACAGAAATCTACCTCGTCCAGTAGCAACCAGTAACCTTTACGCATAGCTGTAGGCAATATTCCATCAGTCCATAGTGTTTTACTAATCCCATTTTCAGATGTAATTGTAAGCTTGCCCAAAAAATCTGTTATCCTAGTTTCTAGATTTAGGTTAACACGAATCAATGGCTGATTAATTCTCGCGGCGATTTGAACTATTATAGATGATTTACCTACACCGCCATCTCCGGTTAGAAAAAGTCTGTCATTACGATTTATACTGTCTATAATGTCTTTTGTAATTGGTAGAAAATTATAAGGTTCTTGTTCTGGAACTAGAGATGTTTTTTCTTTATTGTATATGGCGAGACTTCTACCTTTGAACGTGAATATATCTAGTGGTTTTTCTCCAGCAAAAAATCTAGGATAAATATTGCCCCAGCTTACCTTCTCTGGATGTATATTCTTAGACTTATCTTTTTCTGCGCCCTCTAGAAATTTAATTGTCCTACGTCTTGGAGTTTCATAAACTACTTCCGCCTTAGTAAACTGCTTGTCTCGACCCAGAAAATATCCACTCTTATTAGGCATTTATGTGCCCCTTATTTATATTTTTTCTTGATTGATAAAATATGATTATAGTGTTTTCTTCGTAATTTATTAATTTTTTTAGAATGTGAAATTTCTTCGTGAGCCATAATAAGATCCAATGATCTAGATACAAACCCGCATTGAGCTATACAGGCCCATATAAAGTGTATATCGTGATTACTTTTTCTTTTCATTTGATTTACTTTCTTTTTCTCTAAAAAATGTACATGCGCATTGACCATCGTTACCAAAACAAATCATTTGCGTAGATATTTCTTCGCCTTCTCCGTCTACTATAAAGTCATGTTGTGAGTCTCGATGACCGCAAACGCACTTTTTATTTTTCACGATGTACAAATCTTCTATTGGGCTTCTTAGTCATAATCATACAGTTATCTAAACCAGATAAATGCTTCATATATTTCTTTGAGCCCCGATAAGCAATAGCTGCCTGTTCTCTCTTTTCTTTTCTTTGACTGGGAGGCATAGACTTTGCCCTATGTCCTTTTTTTAAATTAATTTCCGTGATTAATGTCTTGGTAATCTCAGGTAACCTAATCAGCTCTAAACTTTTTCCGTATACCATTGTGAAAATCTCCTTTTTGGGATTTCGTAATTATAACACATTTCTTTCAAAAGTCAACTTTATTTTTTGGACAACCTCGTAATCAACGATTTTTAGAAATAAAAAATAGGGCAAGTAATAGCGCACTAAGAACGCTCGGCATAATCTCATGATAATATTTTCTCACTACTTCCTCCTCTTCCTCTCTTTATATTTTTTTATATTGCCTATTGTACGCAATATTTAAATACGGGTTATAGAATTGGCTCTAATCTCAATATCGCTATGTTTTTTCTCGTCTTTTACCCATTCTCTATATTCTAATTCCCCGAGAATATCGACTCTATCTCCCTTCGAAACCTCTATTTCCCCTAGATTGTCCCACAGTGTTACGTCAATATATCCGTTGACAATTTTCCTACTTGGATTAGGGAATGCTATCCTTAATCTCTTTAAAGAACCGTTGTCAAACGCCTTAATCACCGGATCTTGAACAATTTTACCTGTAACATGTATATCATTTATATTCTTCATTTTTATTTACTCCTCTGGTTTGCCCTATCGGTTTCACTCGTGTTTTATTTCACGTTTGCGGCTACACATCTTAAGCTTTTTGTAGATATTCGTTGGAAACTAACTTTAACTTAACGCGTCCCCTGAGTCTATCACTATATCTTTCTTGGAGCACAGAAGCCACGAGACCTTCGCGAATCTGATGTTGTGCCCCAGGAATCAGGCTACTCCCATCAGCTAACTTTTTTAATTCTTCTAAATCATATTTAAATGCCGCATCGATGACCGGGACGTATGGTATGGTATATTCTCCCGCTAAATTAAATGCATCGAGAACATCCATATATTTCCCGTCTGGAAGCCTAATATCGAAGGCTGCGAATGCTATTTCTCCGGGATTTTTCCCATATTGAAGACTCTGGATGCCTGATCCAAATATCTCCCCATATAGAATGTGGTCTGGATAATCCTTGCAGAACCTTTCTATTTGAGGATAGAGTTTACTTATCTTATACCATACATTATCGCCGTCTCTTAGCCAACGTTTACGGGAGCCGATAAAAAACTCATATTCCTGTTTAGAAAAGAACTTCTTCACCCTTTCTATTAAAGAAAGTCCGCGATATTTGTGTCTGGGACGAGCATATACATACTTACTGCCACAGCCATGGATCTTCTCCGTAAGAAAAAGTGGTTCCCCAGGCTCAAAACAACCGGCATATTTCTTAGCCGTCTCAAGATCATAGACTGGGATGCTGAGATTAGGGTGTCTTTCATATTCTCTAGCTCTACCTAGTTTAGATCCTGGGCGTCCTGGTTCTCCGGGCTCATAATGGGTAAGTTGTAGAGTTTCGAACATATCGGTCCCTACCACGGCATCTTCTGGCGCAGGAAGCAATAGGCCCTCGCTCCACTCATTACGGAATTTACGAGCCTTAATTCTTAATTTACCCCCTAGCCACGCATATTCCGGTTTATCTGGTAGGATAGTATCTGGGCATACGTAAATACCCTTAGTTTTTCCTGCCCAGTCCTCTGTTTTAACCACACACTGGTAGTTGTCGATCCTAGCGATAGAAAGTAGGTCTGCATTTTTATGCTTTTCCAGTACCACATTTACTACTTCCGCACGATGCGTTGAGTTTTCCATTTATTTGGCCCCCTTGCATTTATGATTTAGTTTTTTTAATATGTATCTGGCGTCCCTATAATTGAGTCCGGTTAAAAATGCGACAACCCCATTTTTATGACATGGCGACACTATCTGGTAATCATTCTCCATATTCTTAGATATTTCCCACCGCTCATACTTACTATATTCGCTCTTTTTCATTGTTACCGGTAAATGTTTTCTTATTTTTCTCATTTTAAACATCCTTGTTTTATAAGTTCTTTTCTTAGTTCGGGCCAAGAGCAAAAACAATCACTGTTGTTGTTACTAACGTAGTGTTCTAGGTCGTCATTCGAGATGTAATGAGCATCCCATATCGATTGGCCCGCCCAACCAAAAGTTTGCTCTATGAACCAACAAAGATTTTTATGAAGTTTTTGAAGACGCATAATGGCCTCTGAAGGAGTTAACCTAGATGCCCTCTTTTTTAATTTAATCATCTACCTTATATCCTCTTATACTTACAACTCGCCCATTATTAATTATTAGATAGGTTCTATAATCCACATAACCACTTGGTTGTAAACCATAAGTCCATGTTTCGTAATTATTTCCCGATAAGAAAATTCTATTTATTTCGAATGGTTGTCCCCATGCCGAAATCACTTCATCTTTTGTATCTCCGGGCATAACCTCCTTATTAGACATTAAGTACGGAGAACACCCGCTAAGAAATAAAACCAAACTAAGCAACATATATTTCATTTTAGTGATGGCTCCTTTTTGGTATAAATTCCAGATATTCTTCTGCCTCTTTATCACATCCCTCGCAAAACAATTTATCTTCCTCTAAGCAAAATGTTCCACCTAACTCATCTAGAAAAAGTACTTCCCAAATTTGATCATAGTTAACGCATTCTTTATTCCCGCATCTTAAGTTTATATAAAATTCTCTTGGGGCTGGCGTTCCTGGCGGATAATTATCGCCCTTCATATACATTTTATTTTACTCCTTGTAATTCTTTTAAGATGGCCCGTCGTTCTTTTTCTACCTTTTTCAGATCAATTTCAAAATATTCAGCCAATAATTGTTCTGTATTTGGTGCGCGGAAATAAAGTCTTTGCATATTCCCCTCTTGGTCCTCGGCGTCATCCTCACTATATATCCCATACCCCTTAGTATCGGCGAGCCATTCCAAGAACTCGCCTATAGCCTGGGATCTCACGCGAACCACCAACATCTTATCTAGTTCTGGTGTTTTAGTTTTCATTTCGGTTTTTCTCCAATCTTAACTTTCCGTTTTCTTCCATTAGTTCTTTTACTTGATTTACAAGTGCGTCCGCGTAGGGCCACTCGCCCCTAAGCCCATCTAATAATATTTTCTCAGCTTGTTCTTTCGGTCTTACCCCTGCCGCCATTAATTCTGGATCTGATCCCTCGGCCAACATACATAATGCTGATTCGAGAGTTTCTTTTAAACGCCTAGCTTCGTCTCTTGCCCCACTTTCAACATTCTGCAAAATAACAAGGAGTACGGGTATATTATTCTCTGCTACAGAACCAATTCCCCAATTACCCTCACAATATTGTCTCGCTATATTTTCTAAGTTCATTAACTTTCCTTAATGATTTTAATTATTTTCTTAATTCTTAATGTCCTGCACGACTTAGCATGAGGAAGACCCACGGTTCCTACGCAATAATCACATCTGCCATCACATATTATTCTTCCCTTGGCTAATAAGTCTACGAGTTCATCATAAAATGCCTCGTGTTTATATCTCATTTATACCTCCTGTATTTGAATTTCTGTAGTGGGCATTAAAATAAGTTGTGCTACTAGATCTTTTCTATTAACTCTAATATCAAATCTCCCTATATTCTGGGCATGAACTCTAATCTCGCCTTTCATCTTTGAAGTGATTAATCCTCCGAAAACATAAAGTCCACCCAGTTCATTCCCAAAATCTTTAGGAACAATTAACCCATGATATCCGGGCGGAATCTCAATGGATATGCCAATAGGAATTCCAAAATATTCTCCTGGCCTAATAATAAGAGGTTTCTCGGAATTAGACCTCAAATTGATATACGATATTGGTCTATCCGAAATAATTGGCGCATCATTTCCCATGTTCCTTTTTAAGTTAACCTTTAATGCCATTTTATTTATCCTTTCGATGTTGTTTAAATTAATCCCAGTAAGTTTTTTCGCCAGCGAATCTCATCAAATACCATCTTTCATAATCATGAGCATAAACTGCTCCTACGCACCCATCCACAAGTGGTACGGTCTGCCCCACTATCCATATCGCAAATTCATTTTTATATCTTGGTGCCAGAGGAATCTCATTCATGTCTATATAATAATAACCTTGAGCAAAATGATGTTTCTCTGGCATATGTTTTTCTGGAACTTTACCCTTAGATTTCCCTTGCACTTTTCACTTCCTTTTCTTTGTTTAAGAACGGGCGAATATAGTCCATTCCTTTCCCTGTCAAAATTCTACCTTTAGTGGTTCTTTCTATAAATCCATGCTGAATTAATCTTGGCTCAACCCACCCGCTAATATATTTTGCATCTTCATTTATTGTCACGGATAGATTTTCAAGACCAGTTGATTTCGGGTAAATTGAAGCCAATATCTTTAGTATCCGATGAGCTATTTCGGGTAATCCAATCCCATCTATATTATTTAGATTAAACATCGTCTCGGCTACCTTTTTATCTATAATCTTTTTCTCCATTACGATAGCTGTATTTACTGCGGCCCGAGATAAATTAATAAGAACCCTCGGTATACCGTCACTCCGAGTTGCTATGTCTCTTGCCGCTTCATCGTCACACCCCACTCCCTCTTTTCTACAGCTAGACTTGATAATATCCACGCATTCATCGACACTATAGTTCTTGAGATTTAATTTGAGTTGAAATCTGTCGAAGAATGGTTTCGCCAAACTACCTGAATTTGTTGTAGCTCCAATTAAGGTAAATAATGGTATCCAATATTTAGATTCTTTACCGGTTTTCGGATCTATTATCCCTGTGAAATAAACCCTATCTTCCATCATCGAATAAAATAATTCTTGATTCTTTGTAGAGACTCTATGGATCTCATCGATAAATAGAATCGAATGACTATATAGATTCCAGTCTGAAACACTCCCATCACAGTTGTATCCAGCTTTATGGTAGCAAGATTGTACTCCGTTTATTCGAGAACATTCCTTGCATTCACATGCTGGGCGCGAATTACTGTTAATGTGCTGAGATATAGCCTTCTCAATATTTTCTACGTCATATCTAGTCTTTATTGCGGAACCCATATAGTTATATATAGGTCTTTCTAATTCAGATGCAATAATATTTGCTAAAGTTGTTTTTCCTAATCCTGGCCCACCAGTAAGCAGGGTGTGTGGGAAAGGAATTTTTCTAGTTTTGGATGCGAACAAGTTAAACTCAAGTAATGGTTTGAGATCAGCTTGCCCAATGAATTCTTCTAATGAATTCGGCCTAGTCATTTTCACCTTCTTCTGGTGGTTTAAATTTGTTGGCCTCTTTATATTCTTTTATAATTTCAACACATTCTTCTGGAGTTATCTTTAACAGTTTCATGAAATTTACAGCATAAGTCCACCCAGTTGGATATGTTAGATCGTGGTAGATATATTCGTCACAATCGGCGCAATAAAACACTTTGCGTTCTATATAACTTTCTCCATCCGCCCCTACTAACGTATCGTCCTGGGTGAACTTCATTTCTTTATGGCACATCTCGCATAGCATTTTCTCTACAGAAGATGTTTTTAGCATTGTAGTCTAGGCTCCTATCCCCATGGCTGATTGAAGTTTCTCTACATCTTCTCCGTTTATATCGACTGGAGACCAATATCTGACTGACCCATATGAATCTATAAATGGCATTTCTTTTTCTATGGGTTCGCCTTCTTTATTTACAACTGGAGACCGATGTTCCCAGCTATAAACGGTCATAGCCCCTGTCTTCTCATTCGTTTTGCCTATCCTTACAAGTCCAAAGAACTGCCTTTTATTTTTACCTAATCTGATATCGTATCTTAGGCCAGATTCAGACCCTTCTTTCAGTTGCCTTATTCTTCTTTTATCTCCACCCTTAATCCATTCTGTGCAAATTGATTCTCCATCCTCTAAATTCCCCGGAATTAATATTGCGCCATTTTTAGCCATACTAATCTTATTGTCGGCCACAATATTTCTAATATCCTCTACAATTTGATCTTGGGCGCCTACATCTCCGGTAGGCTTACTCGCTTTTGGGAGTGTAGAACCTTCCGCTGGGAGAGGATTCTTTCTAGGGCGTCCACGACCACGCTTTACAGGGACAGGAGTTGCTGGAGTGGGAACAGCAGGAGTCGGTTCTGCTGGTGTTTCCCCTGGTTGTGGGTCCATTCCTGGCAAAGAGGGCGTAGGAGGCTCAACAACAGGTACGGGTGACTTTCTGGGCCTACCGCGACCACGCTTAACCGGGACATCACCTTCTGCTACAGCGCCAACCATAGCGAGACTCATCTTGGGTTCGCTAGGCCCAACCTCTGTATTATTTTTATCTACTCCCATACTCCTCTTAGCTTCTCGCTTGGCCTTTGATTTCGCCATGTTAGCTTCGCGATCCGGATTTTTTTCACATGTTGAAACGTGTTTGAAACCACCACCACCCTTACACTTTTTTCCACAAAATTTACAATCGAACTCCATTTCCCATACTCTAGCCACGGTTATATCTCCTTTTAGGTTTATTTACAGCAATTTTAACAGCAACTTGACTGCACTCCATACACCTTGTTCTCGTCCTACCAGTAGCGCGCCTACGATAAGCATTAACCTCGAAGAATATTCCACATCTTTGGCACATGTTGTATTTTCCGCCGTGCCAGAAATTTGCGTCGTCCCTCTTACACTCCGGGCACTTAATCATCTTTAATCTCCTTTTGTAAATAAAAAACCCGTTTATATGTACGGGGGATTTTCCTCTTTTTCTTTCTCTTGTCCGAACTACCTTACAACAAACTCTTTAATTTGTCAAGCTAAATTATATAAGGCTGATAATACTCTACTTATGTCTCTTATAGCTTCTTATTAGTTTCTTAAATTTTAATGCTCCCCCATATGTCTTAAACTCAAAACACATATCTCTCCCGCCCAATCCAAACCCAGAACCGACACAAGTTCCCCTACATTTCCAGGCTAATGTGTTACATTTCCAGGCGAATGTGTCCCAATCCCTTTCCATATAGTAATCTATGCCGGAAAAATTTTCTCCATATTGTATGCGAACTTCGGGTTTTTTAATTTCTATTTTTATACCTCTCATTTTATTCTCCCCCTCTCAGTAAAGAGACTATTTTATAAAAATTAACATAACCTCTTTCTAACTCTTGAATATGGCTACTATACCAACTATTTTTAATCTCTTCTACTAAACCTTTAATAATATTTATATTGGGTTTGCCCCTTTTTGTGAAACATTTATCAGCTATTCGTTCTAATTCTGCCATTCGTTGTGAAAAAGGTAGAGGTTGCATTATTATGTCCCTTCTGTTTTGAATTTAGGTATAGGTCCGTCTTTATCTGATATTTCTTCTTTGCCGCATTTATCACATTTGAAATTATGAATCCAACCATAATCATCACCGGTATACCATTCATCAACTACTTCCATATGCAGTATCCCGCCGCAATTGCATTCATACGCATAACAACAACATGCAGAACATTTCTCGCCCCCTATGCTGATAATGTGCATTATATTATAACCTCATATCCATCGTATTGAAATCATTACTCTCATCTACAAAATGAACATAATAAATACCTACGCTCTTTATAATGGTCTGGCAATAATCGCAGGGTTTAGATAATAAGTATGGTGAAATTCTACTACTTCGAGTTATATATAAATCTGCCCCCTTTGTTTCTCTATAATCGATGCCCAAAATAGCATTCAGTTCCGCATGAATTGTTCTCCATCTATTATTGGAACGGGGATGAGTCTTGACTAGATTGGCCCCCACCGATATTATTCTATTTTTTCTCACAATTACCGCTCCCATTTTGTGATAGCGGTGGTCGGAAAACTTAGAAACCTTACGACACAATTCGAAGTATCTTAATTTCATTTTTTACCTCGATTTTATATAATCCATTTTTGTTCTTTCGTGCATGATATATCCCCTGCCGTGTAGTTCTGAATTTATAAGATCCAATCTCGCAACATCATTTCCGTTAAAGCACTCTACTACATAAATAGATTCGTACAATCGTTTAGCTTCATTAATCAGGGATCTAGTGGTCCTCTTACTTTTCTTCATTGGTTATCTCCCTTCGATGTCATGTACCGGATATACTCCTATTAATATATCTTTCGATCTACCATTTGAACCACCGGTGAAATATATGCTAAACATATCTGGCCCCGTACCCTCGTCGGTAGCATAGGCTTCAACCCGTATGCCCCTATCCCATCCATTTATAACCGCTTTAATTCCGGAACTTTTTGAACCCAACCTGCTACAGGGGCCTTTACTCCCCTGTATTTCTGCCATAAATCTCGCCATTATTTTTTCTCCCTTGTTTTCATTTTAATCTCCTATGTTTTTATTAATTCTCTTTTCGGAGCACAAGATTCACAATAAGGATAGATTATTCCATTACTATTGACTTCCACTACTTCGTTCCTTTTTATTTCTTTATAGCACAGGAAACATTTCATTTTGGTAGTTTATATCCCTTCTTATCATACTCATATGGTTTAAATTCAGCTATACCATTATTAATGGCTTCTTCCCAAGTCGAACCAGAAAAACAGTCTCCTGTTTCCCCATTATAGTCTTTAGTATATATCCGGCATCTTTCTTTTATGCCAAAATCTATCCACGCATTGGGGATGTCTTCTTCGTAATCTTTTTTAGAAACTTTTACTAAATTAACATATCGAAATAATTTCGTTGCAGTTTTAATCGCTTCTTTATCTGTCATTAATCCTCCTTTTTATTTTGAGCCCGACAGGACTCGAACCTGTAACCTAGAGCTTAGAAGGCTCTCGCTATATCCATTAAGCTACGGGCTCGCTTATTTAAATCCTTTTTTCTCCATATATTTAAATGCCCTTTTAAGAAGGCTTTGCATTGGTCGCGCATCCCTATCTTTGTAAAATTTATTAAAAGGAGACAATATTTCTCTGGGAGTTGGACTGTCGCAAGAAAGGCCGTTCCTTACAATATATAGGGGGCATTCTTCGCATGAATCCCACTTATCATAATTAACATATATCCTACACATGGCACAAGAACTAGCTGCGGGTTCCATATAGGCACCATGTTTAGCTATATTCTTTTTAGATAATCCTTCCCACTTTCTAATCGAGTGTAAAATAGCTTCTTTGGGAGTCTTTACTTTACTCGCCGGTTTCCCATAAAACTCTTTCTTCCAAGATATTAAACTCATTTTGTTTCTCCTTTTATTTGTTTCATTAAATATCAACTATTACGAATTTCAATCTAGGCTTTCTTTCCATACTATTTACTAATTCGGTTGCCGCTACTAATCTATGTTGCCCGTCAATTAAATTAAATGTCCCGTTCTTTTCATATACTAATCCTATAATCCATTCGCTTAAATTCTCTCCCATGACATTTTTGTAACCGTCAACTCTGTCTCTGTTTTGTTTCCAATGGCGCGGATAAATAACATCTGCCAATTTAAGTTTCTCTATTCTATTAAATTTCATATTGCTAAATTTATTTTGTACTAATCCGTATTCTTTATTAATTGCTAGCTTGAGTAAATCATTCTTGTCATATTCAAATATCTGCGATCTCCACATTTCTATTTGGGCCATTACATCTTTATCGGGTTCTATTCCATCTATTTCTTCACCATAGTATCCATGGGAAGTACGGATATCCCAGCTATCTGAAGTAAATTTACTGTGGGCCAATAATCTATTCATTATATAAATTTGGAATTCGTCTGCCGCGTCACCTAAAATTCTTCCCGCTAATTCCCAATCATAAAGACTCGTCTCCGTAATTCTGGGATTTACTATTCTCGAACATCGGCAAATATCGTCGCATCCTTCTCCCTCGCAATTTGTTTCAGTATCATAATCATAAGAAACGTAACTCATCCAGTTTATCATATTTTCTCCCTTATCTATCTTCGTCATTATTATATTTTGGAATTAGAAATTCCGGATCAGACCCCTGGGAGATTAGGGCCTTAGCCATTTGTCGCTCGGATAATACTTTTCGGGCCACAATCTTTTGAACCCCAGAATGATATCCATCGGTAATCATTTCGCCTAATTCACTTAAACTCGCATTATCTATTTCGTCTATGAAAGTATCATTGGACAGAATCTCCACTTCAATAATTGTTTTATAGTATTTGTGTCTACGCTCCATTTTTTTTATCTCCCGGCATCATGCGCCGCATCAATAAGATTAGTATAACAATCTAAACACATTTCTTCGTTTACCATATCTATGGCTAGCTTATTTTTTTGACATTTCGGGCAAAATTCTAAAGCAACATCGAGTTCATTAATTTTCACTTAATAGATCCTTTCTTTTTAACTTCGGATAAGTAGCTAATACTTCCCTTATTCTACTGTCTGGTTGATCTTCTCTATAGGTGTCGCATTTCCCGCAATAATTCATAGAAGCAGGTTTAATATAAGATTTATCACATTCGCAATCCCAGTATTTCTCCGTAGTCTCTATTGTAGCCATTATTATTTATCCTTTTATCTTATATAACTTTTTAATTGCTTTAATTGCGAATATAATATCTTCAGCCGTATCCATTAAAGATAAACCAATAGTTCTGCCTGTTTTTTCTTCTTCTATTTTAATTAGTCCTTCGACTGATGGAAAACATTCCAGCCCTTCTATTACTTCTTTGGGACACATATTTTCTATTTTCTTCGTGCCGCATTTATCACATATTTTCTTATCTTTCTTTTTCATTTAAGATCCTTTCATAATTATGTCTTTATAAATTTCGCAAATAAACTTCTCACCAAAGCTATAATCTACCTTTTCATTTAATAGTTCGGAAGATTTACTCCTAGTGTCTAGTATATTTATTAACTCATCGACTTCATTTAATATTTCTTCCATTGGAATTTTACCTAGTTTAATTTCAAGTAATCTCTGGGCATTCGGGCGAGGGAAAGTTAATCTGCCAGTATCGAATAATTCAACAGCTTCATCGGCTACCCGTAGCGCATGGAGCAGAGACTTATAATCCGCATTACCTAGTTCGTATGCTTTCTCTGCTCTTTTCCCATAACGCGCCAGAGTATCTTTATAAATATTAAGAGCATGAAGAATAGAAGTATGGAATGGGGCTTTCTTAGAAATTATATCCAGGTGTTCGTGTGGAATATGGAAGTTATCTATTAAAGTAATGATAGCTACTGTCCCATCTTTTGGATATGTGTCCACAAATTCTCTTATTTCATTAGAACTATCACCAAGTAAAGATTTTTCTCCTTTATCTCTAGCAAGTTTCTCAAGCAGTTCTATAGCTCTTTTAAGTGCTTCGATTCTATTTCCCTTAAGACTATAACGGCTAGTTTGTGCTCGGCAGAAACCGACGAAGGCCGAGAAATTCTTAGAAATAAATTTATATCTATTATCTACAATATATTTCCAGACAGGATGAGCCTTATCTAAATCCTTTTCACCTAAAAATAATAACTCAACCGGACTTGTTTGACCTTCCGCGAGTAATTTAATATATCTATCTAGGGAGAAGTGTTCACAGTCACCTGTTTTTCCATCCGGCAAAACAATATTTTTATTTAAAGTCTTTTTATGAGTGCCTAATAATATTTCTTTTGGCGAAGGCAGAAATACTCCCCTAATATCTATATCGCTTTCTGGAGTAAAATATCCATAAGCATGACTACCATGAACTATTTCGAAAATTGTATTCATTTATTTATTCTTTCTCATATTTTATTAAACTTCTTGCAATAATTACAAGTCCTTCCCCGAACTCCACCATCTTTTATTTCTAATTCTGCTACAATGTTCTTTAAGCAAAAGATACATATCATAACATTCTTAGGTGCGATTAATGGTTCTTTTATTCCATCCGTAACTTGTCCCGCACCAAATTGCATATCTAGGGCGCAAAACATTAAGAAAATAATTACAAAAAGCGGTCCTGTAAATAAAATTAGAAAGAAAGATAACGTGATTAGAACTATTAGTTTCATTAAATACCGATCCAATAAAAATGTTTGCCGATAGTTACCCAAATACTAAGTTTATATCTTGTGTCTCCAGACCCTTTATTAATTCCATACTTATAATAATATGCTAATCCGAAATCAAAATGAAAATGATCGTGAATACCGGGGTTATATTTATGTTCAATTCTCATTTAATTAAATCCCTCCTCCGAACACTTATTTAAAGCTTCTTTTAATCTTTCAATTCTATATAAGTTTTTCATATTTGGTAAGAGTTGTTTCATTATTTCACGACAATATCTTTGGTGAATGGCCACTCCGAACGATCTCTTACTAGGACCAGACCAAACCTTGATGCCTAATAAATTAGATATATGATTTAATTGACTTCTTTTACAGGCATAAAACACAACTTTCATTCTACCTGGAATCGGACTGGAATAAACTACTCCGTTTAAATCAAAGTAGCAGGCTAAATAACCTTTATCTGATTCTGAAAATTTCGGTATGTCTCTGAATACATATCTTTTAATTTGACTCGCGGAACCTGTCCTGCGAAATCTAGCATAATGAGTACCGCATAAAATAGGCCCACCACGTTTTCCAGAACCTCTTGATTGATAAACACAGCCATTAAATGAGCATTGCATTGATACTCCATATCTTATAACAACAGACATTGTATCGCGAAAGTTTATATTTATCTTGAGACTATTATTTCTAATTCATTTAATAATGATTTATAAAATTTTAACCAGGGTTCATTCATGCTCCCGGATAAGAATTTAATCTTAAAGAAACTATCAATCATTGGTTTTGGATGAATATTTTCGCCTATTGTCAAAAAACATTGTTTTAGGTAGCAGTTATTGTGATTTTCTCCACGGCACATATACACATCCATATCATAATACTTTCCACTTAATTCTCACAATCTAAACATTTTTCTTTAAATTCATATTTTTCTCTCGTCCGCATTCCATTTCATTTAGAAGCTTTTTATAGAAACTCATAACTTGAAGATTTGAGTCTGATGTTAAATATGTCCTATCTCTAATGCAGGGTTGAATCGAAAAGAATTTTGGCTCAAGTAGTAAAAATCCTTTGTGCAAATTACAAAAATATATATCTAGGCCACAAGATTCATTACATAATACTATTATTTGAGACCTTACAAACTTACAACACTTAAATTTATCTGGGACTTTGTACCTTTCTCTACTCATTTATTAACTCCTAATTTCATTAAAAATTTGTCTTAGGAAAGTCTGCCAATCAGGATAATAATCTCCGAGTGTAGTGCGACTTATTATATACGGGCTTGGATAGAGACTATCCCCAAAAAGTATTATCCTATTTTCTTCAATCATCCCAAAAATATTACCTTTGCCATCAATATGCTCATTGGGGCAGTAAAACACCATAATAAAATCATGGGGTAATTGATGTAATGTCTTATTATTTACTTTCTTTAGAAATTTACAACATTCAAATCCTTTAGGTATAATAAAATTAGGTATTATCATTTTTATGAACCGGAATTTCGAATTCATTTAAAAGCATTCTTATTGTCCTCGCTTCGGGGGTTCTGTTATCTGCAATACCCCGCTCTATATTGATTACTTGTGCTTTATCCGTTATAGTAAACTCCTCACAAATACATAATATATTTTCATGCTTTTTGTCCACATAAATATCGACATAACTAAATGTTTTATATAAAGTCTTTAGTTTGTCTAATGTCCTTAAAAATTTAAACTTGGAATGACCTCTATATTTTTTAAATAGTTCTAATTTCATTTGAATTTACTCAGAGGAATTTCTAATTCATTTAATAACATTATTACTGTTGTTCTCCATCTATTGCTCGGATCATGGGACCCACCTAGCAAGCTCTTTATATCTGCTCTAAAGTGGTGCCCGCCTAGATCGGGGGACACAAAATAAATATAATCTTTGTTGGCAGATATATAAAAATCCATAAATCCATAATGCTGACTGTCGGTAGGATTAAAATTCTCGGTGGTCTTTAAATATGTATAATCATCTAATAATTCTTTTCTAATTAAACTTGGAAATTTAGGGGGCATTTAATCTCCTTCATCTTGTTTTTCTTTCGGTATTACAATTTCTAGCTCATTTAATATCATATGTCCAAGACTGGCCCATCTTTTTCCTCTCCAATAAGAGCTATCCAATACTTCGGTAACTGCTCTAGTTATAAGATATCTTTCTTCCCCATAAATAAACAGAAATTGACCTTTCCCTGGGGTATCTGGACGGAAATCCAAATATATATCCATTATTTCATAATATTCTCTCCCCCCTGGTTTGGGGCGGAAACACTCGATTGTTTTAATAAATTTAAAAGTAGTTTTATATGCAAAATCATCTTTCATATGATGCTTAACGTATTTGTTATATGTCTCTTTAAAAACTGGTTTAGCTACCATAATTAAACCTCGAATTTCTTTTTAAATATCCTTTAATGCCTCTATTCGAATCACTTATAGTAATTTGTTTAAAGATTTTAGGTCTGTAATCCTGTTTACTTTTATTAACTTTATCCTTAATTCTATGGCATTCGTAACATAATACTTGCATATTACTTTGGTTATCTACGCCGCCGTGTATAATCGGAATTATATGGTCTGTAGTTAATCCTTCCGGCTTGAATTCCCTGTGGCAACGCATACAAGTAACGGGTCTATTTGTTTTCGTGCAATAATTAAACCATTTAATTTTAAATTTCTTGTTTTTCCTGGCGGCATTTTTCCCATGAGGCACGGAATTCTCCTTATCTATCTACAAGACTTACCGCAATATCCACAAAAATCAAATCTCAGTGTGCCTTCGGACCAATCCATAATCTCATCTTGTTTCGGTTCATAGACGCTTCCATAATCAAATCCATCCCTTAAATCCTGCAAATATTCTTCCTTACACTCCTCACCACAGAATCTAATTTCATTTAATTCGTCTATGAAATATATCAATTTATTTCTCTATAACTATTACAGACAAGTTGATTAAATCCAAGGCTATATGTTTCTTAATCATTACATTTTCTTTTCGCACAAATCTTGTAACTATACTCCCGGCGAAAGAAGCAAGAGAAAGAACATTGTGCATAACAGCTTTTGCCGTACATCTATCATGAATTACGTCTTTAGGATCTTTAATGGTACTTTCGTAATATTCAAAATCTTTTGGTTCGTTGGGATTCATAACGTGAATTTCACCGAACTCTAAGGACATCCTTAAATCTATATACATACTTAATTGAGGCTTATTTTTAATATGCTTATATATTTCTTGTCGCGCCGCGATAGAATCAACCGCACTAATTACAATCCCTGGTAATAAAGATTTACGCGGATCACCTGTATATTTTTCTGGCACAGTCTGTATATTTATATCTTCAAACTCTTTAATCATTCCAGCTAATGCTTCGACTTTCAATTTACCTATGTCGGCTAACTTATAAAACTGATTACTAATATTGTGTTCTTCAACTTTATCATGATCGAAAACTTTAATATTAGAGAATCCCATCTTAGCTAGTGCGAGAGCCGTAAAAGAACCGACGGCCCCGACACCAATTATATTAATGCCTATTCCACGCATCGAATCGGGCAATAAATCCTCTTGCCTCAAATACCTTGTATTAACTTTGGATAAATCCATTTTAAACTTTTACCTCCCCCGTTGGATTAGAAGTATCGAATTCAAAGAATGCTTCATATTCTTCTGCGGCCCTAATTATTTCTTCCATACCCTCTTCTATAAGTTTCCTTAGAGAAGTCCAGGGATATTTATCGAAGTGTACGAGATTATCTTTATCGGGAAGTTCATGTAGATTACAAAGTCGAATTCCTATTTCCTGCATTTCGCAGAGAGCCTGTGATAGAGGGGTCTTGTTATTCTTTAATTGGTCAATTATCTTCTCTATTGAATTCCCGTGCGAAACCTTTTTCTTCTCTTTCTTAGACGTATTATCTAAATTACGGAAATCTATTACTTCGCCGGGTTTTCTAACACTTGTGCCGGGGAAGTAATATTCATCATAGAATGGATAATCGCTATAATTAGTTGTCTGATACGGATATGTGGACGGATAAGTAGTACCCTTATATTCATAAACCTTATCCTTGACTTTACTTTCAAAATCTGCCTTAAGCGATTCCATTAAAGTATTATATTCGCTTTTAGATGCTGATTCTTTTGCCTTCTTTTCTTTCTTTATTTCATTTTTCTGTGCATTAATCTTGGTCATTAATATCTGTAGGGCATTCTTTTCTTGCCTAGAACTCATGATTCCGCGCAAACGCGCTATATTCTTGCCAACCTCACTAATCTTAGCAAGAACCTTTTCCGAATCATCTTCTACCTTTTCCGCCTTAATTCCCTCGATATGAACCGAAACATCATCGAATCTTAATCTCATTGGATAAGCTAAATCAATTCTTCCCTTAACTTCAGATTTCTTGTTCATAACCACGCTTATAAAATTGGCCTCTGCCGATAATCTTTTAGCTGTAGCTTCATCGGTTCCAGACCAGAAAACACCCATCTCAGCATGACTATGAAACCAAAATCTTAAATCTTCAAATTTATATCCATCGCCTATAGCCATTTGTGTGCATTGAAGAACCATTTCGGGCTCAATATCCGTAGTGGTTCCGGTACATTCCTGAATCGGCAAATAAACATCCATGATTAGATAATGATCTAGACGCCCGATCTTATCCATAACTTCATTGACGACGCCCAAACCCGAGACTTCACCTTTAGCCAAATGAGTCCAGACATACATTTTATCCCAAGCCTTCTTAGAAATAACGATCTTGGGAGGGTTATCGAAAGTTAATTTAATGTTAGTATTTGTTGTCATTTTTGTTATCTCCTTTTTAATTTTCTAGTTGGCGGCTGGAGTAGCAGTACCGCGCACAGTTTCACGTTCTGATTCGGCTGTAATATCGGCATCAGTTTTCCATTCACGAATCTTCAGGAATGGATTAGCCTCATTGTAATTAACCAAGAACTCAAGCATTAATGAAATCGCTGATGCGAAATCACCATTGAATATAAGTTCACTGATTAATTTCTGATAATTCCCCAAACAACATTCCCCGCTTAATCTCACGTGGGGATGAGTGAAATCCATTGTCCTATTCTTTTGTCCATAATCAAATTTAACTGATCCCTCTACTCTATTAGCTTTTACGGTTCCATTAGATATGTCTAGACTAACTTTAAAATCTCCAAACTTGTATTCATAGTCAGCAAACTTAATCCTAATATCTGGAAAGAGAGCGACTATGCAATTCTTTTCATAATACAAATCCTTACAATAATCAGCTTCTTTCACTTTATCTAGATTATTAAATATACGGTCGGCATCACCCATTTTATTAAAAACTTCTAACTGATTCTGGGCATAAACATACTTCTGAACCGCAGTTGCGGTAGCAGTTTGATGTTGAGTTATTTCATTGGAGGCTTGGTTCATTTGATCTTTATAAACTTTCCCTTGCTTTTCCCTATTAACCACAAGGAATTTGGTAAGTGCCTCCTTAAAATCATATGATTCTTTGTGGGTATTTAAGGCAAACTCTATAATCCTAATCATTTGATTGTATTTCAGGCGCCCCGCTATAATGCTTAGGGGCAAATCAATACCGACATCAATCTTGTTTTTCTGAACTTCTATCATGCTAGCTACATTTTCTGATTCAGCATTTTGTGTTTTCCCGCTACCCAAAATCATAATTACTAGAGAATTTTCTTCGGTTATCAGATTTGGCCCAATATTAGTGAATCCATAAGAACCAACAGCATTCTTATCGGAATCAACTAATCGCCCTAAATGAACCGCAACATCAGATTTGGGTTCGGAGTTAACAAAATCTTCCTTAGACTTCCAAAGGATCTTTTTCTTATCCGAATGGAATATATCTAGGAAAATCTTTCCGGGTTCAGTAGTTTCACTATCAACTAGATTGGGTGCAATCTTTCGGGCCTCCTCAATTATCAGAGAGTTTATCTTATCCCAACCATTATCCTTATTAACTACATAATCAAGGCACAGTTCCCGCATTTCATCGGGCATACCCTCAAGCTGAGAATCTAGCCTCCCAGCCATGAGTTTATTAATTCCTGCCAACTGCCTCAAAGACATATCTTCTAATTTACCTTTAACACTCTTAACCTTGTCCTTTTTCACAGCCATATCGGTATCCTCCTTTTGAGCTTCTCCAGTGACATTATCTGCGGTTCCAGGGGCCACAACAGTAGCAGGAGCCACATAAGCCCCACTTTCTAAAATTTGACGCATAGCATCTTCAACGATAGGTTTAACTATTTCATACGTAGCACCTCCGCCACGGGCCATTATCCCATTTCTACCAGACAAATCTACTATATTCCAAACAAATTTATCACCACTTAAACTTACGCTACCTAAAAATCCATCATTAATAAGCTGATAGTTATTAGGTCCAACGTTTTCCCATCGTCCATATTGAGGCATTTTTATTGATCCTTTATTTTAAAGTTACATTTTTTTGCTACACAAAAATAAAAAAGGCATCTAAGGGGCCAAATCAGAACCCCATAGATGCCTGATACTACTTTACCTGCACCCGCCTTCCGGCTTGGCCGAAAGAGTGATAATCTGGCCATCTCGCACCAAACTATCAGGGGTACCGCGCACCCCGTCAACCAGGATGGTATAACCCTCGGACGAAACATCGGTTTTCTCAAGCACGGTACGCACCGGAACCTGAGTAGCCGTACCGAAATCCTCCGCACTAAGAGGAACCCGGCCAACCTTCTGGATTGTAACCTTCATTTTTGCATCTCCTTTTTTAGAACCAATTGGTTCATCATTTATTCCTGGAACACCCAGAAACAAATTCTTTTATAACTCAAATTCATTAGCTATCATACGGGCGAATATATGTACAGAATTATTTGATTTATTATATTTAGATTGGGGTTTATTAAAGTAAGTAAAATGACCGGACATTTTTACATGATAAAGCGAGTTTTCTTCCTCGCAAAAATATACATCTACGTTTTGCGCATGAAATGTATGAAATCTACTACATAGGAATACTAAATTTGATCCTCTTAATTTTTCAGGTAATTCAAATAAAGGTTCAATTTTCATTAGCATTTACTTTCATTTAATAGCATTCTTCCCCATCTAAGGAAATTAGGATTGTCACCAACTTCATATGAAATTTTGTCGTCTTTAATAAAGAAACTATTATTAAAATTCGAGCATGTATAGAAATCATAGGTTGTCCCTTTATCCGTGAAGGAACCTATAAATTCACATTTTGCACATGAACTTCTTTTATTCTTAGGCTCTTTCATTATTTTAATCCCTCTTTATAGTTTATTTCAAATTCGTTGCACAATCTTTTAGTGAAACGATCTAATAAACTATCTTTACTATATTCCTCGAAAAATAATCTATCAAATCTAGCGTATGTATCTCCACTAAATCTACCGCTTTCATCGATATAATATATAAACCCCGTGGGCCGCACCCTTCTGGAAATTCTAGCAATGCCACGATGATCTTTTTCGTGATTTTCACAATAGCATAAATAAGCATCCAGATTCCCTTTTTCAACCAGAAAATCTCCAATCCAAGAAACTGTTCTAAGATATACACATTCTTTACATAAAACTTTGTTTTTAAAAAGTGGGTTAGCCATTAGTCTTAACCGGAATTTCAAACTCATTAATCAATCTGCGTCTAAACCCTTCCCAATAGCCTGATGTTTTAGGGGTGAGTCTTAGATTATTATAGTTTCCTTTATCATCACCTATGAAAAATATCCGGTCTTCCTTAATACTATAATATATATCCGCCGGATGCCCGAGTTCTGATATAATACGATTACAGCAAAATTTAAATGAAGAAATATCGTATGCTCGACTAATATTGCCGTTAGCACTAATTTTATATTTAGGAGTTTCCATTAGGAATATATCTCCATGAATTCATTATAAGATTCTATTTGTTTTAATTCTTCTTCCCGAATCGGGGCCTGAAACATATAGATAAGTCTACCAATACAATTTACGTTATGGGGTTCTGAGATTACGATTGTTTTGCAAACCATACACAGATAGGGTTTAACTTTCATTCTATCCTCGCTTCATTGTCCCTCATTTTATTTGTCGATAATTTGGGTTTACCGTTTTCATCAATCAAACCATCTTCTATTGCATTCTTTTTTGCTTTATCTTCCCTTACTTCTAAAGTATCTTCTCCATACTCCTCATCACCATAGTCCTCTCCGATACTAGTATCATAAATGTCTCCGTCAGTATAATCAAAATCGGCATTTCTATGCCAGTCTCGGCCTAATTCTAGGGCTTCTTCCAAGTTATCTGCTTCTATTTCTACTTCGTCTCTTCGAAGATAAGTTATTGGTTGACTAGAATAGGTTCGCCATTCAATAGGAATACGGAAAGTTGGCATATTAATCCTCTCTAGACCTGCTAGCCATTGTTTTAATCTTATTCATAATCATTTCTAATTCCTCCCAAGTTATAATCATTTTTGATTCGTTTATAACGTTTCCGTCCTTCAATCGGTAAAAAACAAATTTGTCAGCACCCTCTATATAATTTACTTCTATCTTTTCGCCCACGGTTAAGGGCTTATTTAATACGTTCATGACCATGATTATGTCCTTTCTGAAGATTTCGCGCCACAAAAAATCCCAAAACAAACCACCAAACAAACCAGATAGCATAGAACAAATAAATGACTTTCATATAAGTCTCCTATTATTTACCGCAATCAACGCAATAGGCCATATTCTTGTTTTCGCCTTCTTTCTTCCAAACAATGTTTTTTTCATCAGGTAAATCTTTGTAACAATTCGAGCAACTAAACCCTTCAAATACAATTTCCGAAGTTTCTGTCATTTTATCCGTCCACGGTTTCGGGGGAAAACAGAATTATATATTCTGAATCACATTTGGGGCACTTATTATTTTCATAAATAAATTCATGACAACAAACCGCACAGTAGACTTCCACCATATTCTCCTTTTTTAAGTTTACCCCTGGAGGGACTCGAACCCCCAAGGCCCGAAGGCCAACAGATTTTAAATCTGCCGTGTAGACCATTCCACCACAGGGGCGCATTATTTAATTCTGTGTCAAAGCCAATCTAATTTCTATTTGGGAATAAAGAGTTTCGAGAAGATAATCTTTTTCTAGTTTCTTATAAATATCGTCTTCTGGTTTAATTGGGTCGGGCCAGAACTTAAATAGGATATTATCTTGGGTTTTCAAGACTTGCACTTTATTCCTCTCTCCTTTTTAGATCTGGGAATTCATCGTAGACCGGGTTCTTATAACTTTTAGTTTTGGGATCATAGAGAACTTCGTCTATTTTTGAAACTTCCTTGCCGTGAAAAATCTTTAGAATTCCATAAATTACACACAAAACTAGGAAAACAATAAGAGTTTTCATATATTCTAATATCCCCTCTATTGTTTTAATTCTGCGCCTCACCTTCAAGATAATCATTAAGCACCATTGAAGCTACATCGTCCCAATCTATAATATTCCCTAATTCGTCTCTATCAATGGCTTCATTGGAATATCTATACTCTTTTTCGAAAGATTCTTCCCCGGCATCAATACCGAAAACTGTATCCATAGTGCCATCATCGAGCAACGTAACTGTTATTTCTTTGTCGCCAACCGCGAAAACAGTAAATCCATAATCACTCTCAAGAGCCTTAATCTTTTCGTTTCGCATTTTTATTCTCCAGTTTTTCTTTTAGTGCATAATACTTACAAGATATATTACGAAGAACAGTTTGTGCTTCATAAAAATTCTCATTCGCTGTTTGAAGATTGGAACCCGCGATATAAAACCACTCACCAGCCCTATCCATCAAATCTTTTAGAGTTAAAAGTTTAATTTCCCTTTTATTCATTGTCTAAATTTCTCCTTTTTGCTTATGGGTTCGGGGCGATTTGAACGCCCATATGACGGATTAAAAGTCCGCTGTAATAACCTTTATACGACGAACCCTTTAAAAGAACCTCAAAACAATCCAAAAAGAAAGGGCGATAGAGACGCTAAATCCGATAGTTATTAGAGTTTCGGCCCATTGATCTCTATTATTTGAAATCATTTTTTATCCCTTCTTTTTGTGCCAATACTTACGTTTATTCTGTCTTTTTATCCATTGACGCTTGCCGATTTTTCTACCGCTACCATGTTTTGAGATTGGCATTTTTATCCCTCCCCGAACATTTTCGTTAGTTTAGTGAGTCCCCAAAAGAAAACAAACAATCCTCCGACGATTGCGAAAGCATCGGGCCAAGTAAGCATTTTATATCTCCTTTTCGTTTAACCGCACTTTTCAAAATTTGCTTGAATTGCAGTTTTGTTTACCAAATCTCCAAATGTTTCGTCTACCCATTCTCTATAAGTTGGGACGCGATCGTATTCCCGTGACATACCAGTACCACCTCTTACAATTCCATACATATTATATATAGCTCTCTTACCATTTTCATTTCTATAAAAAATAGTATTCATGTAACCACTCCCATGATAAATCGCACTCCCAACCGGTATATATGATGGATTTTCTGGCTCATGATAAATTTGTTTTTGTATGACACTTTTCATTTTTCACTACTCCGGTTCGTATTCATCGGGCGGATAAAAAGAATCTTGGAACTTATATTCATTCTCTTTATCTTCCCAATCGAAGGTTTTATTTAGAGTTCCGAAATCAGCGCGGAAATCAACAACCGTACTAAAATCTCCAGCATGAGAATCTAGCCAAATCTGAATATCCTCCCTTGTGATTCCACTAAGTTTCCCGTTTCCAATAGCCGAAATCGAATCTAAATCTTGAGCTTTAATAGGTACGATTTGGGCACACAAAACATTATCTGGCACCCAAATATATCCTACAACTTGAATTTCATCCCAAACTAGTGTCTGAACTGGCATTTTAATATCTCCTATTGTTAATCACCGGACTTGTATCCGTTAACCAAAATTACAATTCCATTTTCGATAAAAACATCTGTTCTCATATCTTTCCCATAGCCCGTTACTGAGGCTAGTCCATATGTATAGATTTCTAGAAGCCCCCTAGAACTTACACTTTTTTCAACGGTAAATGGCTGTCCCCATGCCGCGATTACATCTTGCCTAGTATCTCCGGGCATAATTTTCTGGCTAGACATAAGATAGGGGGAACATCCCGATATCAAAATGAAAAGAAATAAAGCGATAATAAGTTTATTCATTTTGTTTCTCCTTTTTTATGTAATTTAGTGGGAATGCCGGGAATCGAACCCAGACACGGCCCCAATCTGAGGCGCACGGTTTATAAAACCGTCGATGCTCCATACATCACATTCCCATAGTGTTTTTGTCTGATTAGCAGTCTACAAAATTTACCAAAACCAAATATCAAATTCAACAAATATTTTTAGAATTTGCCCTTAATTAAAAACAAAAAAACAAAATTCCGTTTGCTACCCTGGTGCGCACCATGTAACTATTAGACTAGGAAATCCCATTTGGGAAAGGCTTCTTCCTAGCTAGTTTAATCGCTGGTAATTAGACACGGAAAACATCTAATCGTCATAGCGATCAGGTTTTGTCGGCCTCCGAATTAAAAGGGCCTAGTTACAATAATTAGTTCGAGGATATACCCAACTAGGAAGTCTCCTATCCCCTACACTAATTTCTATATTTTCTATCTGGCGAAATTAGTAAATTCAGATAGAGTTTTCAGGTATAGTCATTATGCTTTTAGCCCTAGCATATGTTTCTATACCCTCATCCAGTTGGGGTCTGGCAACCAGTTCCGTTTTCAACTACTAGCTAGTAAACGGTTTCCGTAAACTAACACTTGTTCGTGCGGTTAACCAAGAATAAGAAAAACTAGCCAGAAAATATGTGGCGAACATTTAAAGTAAAAGTATCCAATCATACAACAGGACAGAACAAAAACATTCCAAATAAGATTACTCAAGGACATTCGTTTCTCCTTTATAGTTTCCAAACAACCCATTCAACATTAGGATTACTTTTTAACCAGTTATTAATTATGGATTCGGTTTTTTCCCACGGCACCGCAAAAAGTCCGGCATTAATTAATGGAGAGTTAATATGTATATTCTTGCCCATTAGTTCTGTAAGTTTAGTTAAAACAATGAGAGATTTTCTAGTGTTATCTAGTATTGTTAATTCCGAATCTTTGTTGTACCCATATCCATAGCTAGTAAATAAACAGACGATTCTACCGATAAGAGTAGCGTGCCCGAGGAAATCTTTGCCATAAAGCATACAGTCTCTTTTATAATTTTGAAATTCGTTAGGAAATCTATTTCTGAATTCTAGTGCTACGCCACCACCCCAAACTCCCATACAATTACAAGCATGGAGAAGGTACTCGTTTTCGGGGGCAGAAAACAAATCGCCATTCTTATATTCAATCATTTCGCCTCCTTAAGTTTACCGGATGCAACCCTGTAGGCGGTGTTTGCCTTTATCCCGTTTTCACCAATATAACCTATAATTCTTCGATTTCTCACTCCGTCCCATGAATCCACGCTAATTAGGCCATTATATCCAGCCGTTGCCTTCCCATAATTTCCGGCCGTTGCCTCCCCATAATTTCCGGCCGTTGCCTCCCCATAA
>ERZ1292629.133-Hain-H43-01um-R1-133-length-74872-cov-28_pt3 | contig 46534 bp, 67 predicted proteins | sample MGYA00564399_ERZ1292629 | MGnify/ENA primary metagenome ERZ1292629 (study PRJEB36523, sample SAMEA6512636) | groundwater metagenome | collected 2019-01-08 | study: AquaDiva: Metagenomics assemblies of 32 groundwater samples
ATTAATAATTTATTTATTATTTATAATTCAAAATCTATATCGCTAATTTAAAAAAAACGTTACCCCACCCCACCTTACCTTACCTTACAAAACCACACAGCACCATACACAATACCCTACAAAATAATTAATAATTTATTTATTATTTATAATTCAAAATCTATATCGCTAATTTAAAAAATACGTTACCAAACCATACCTTACCTCACATCACCCAACCCAAACCTGCCTTATCATAGAACATTATAAAAATTTATCAAGATTTCTTTAATTTTTAAAAATAAAATAAAACCTCACCACACGATACCGTACCGAGCCAAGCCGAACTATACACCACCAAACCAAGCCTGTCCGCACAAAACCTTACCGTAAATGATTAACAATTCATAATTCACAATTAAAGTGAATTTATTTTATTCCTTTTTCTTTTTTAAATTTATTGACTATGTAAGCAATAGCATTTGTTTGCGGATCTCTATCAATATAATTCTCCATTGATAATATTTTCTTACACAATTCTCTCACATCCTCATCAGTCCACTCGTGCAGTTTCGGTACTTCAGGAATTTCTTCGATGATGCCTGATTCCAAATATTCAGGAATTTGGAAATCAAATAATATATCAGGTAAACAAAAATAATATTTTTCTTTGTCATTATGATTAAGAACCTCACCTTTTTTGCTCTGCCCAAAATCAATTTTTAATCTATACTTTGCCATTATTTTATTCCTTTTATTTTTTTATCTATTTATTGCCTGGTAAAGAAACTTCCCAAATAATTTTCCATTCAAAAATTATATCTGCATTTTTTACCGGCTCGAATTTGTACCCTTTCCAGAAACCAATGCTATCTAAATACTCATATATATCTTTAACCCCAACCCAAGGGAATGATATATCATTCTCCTTAATTTCATCTATTGGATTCCAATGGCAATCATTATAGCCATCAACTAAGCCAATTATAATTCTATTATCGTATGAGTCATTAGAGCTATTAATTGTTATTTTATATAAAAATCCGGTGCCACTATTATTTTCTGCCTTTAATTCAACTCTGATATTTGTAGGTACATCTTCACCATCAAGAAGGCAATAAAATGTTTTCAATAATCCTATAATCTCTTCATTTGTAAGATTAATTAAATTTTTATGGAATTTTCTGGTTTCCCATTTTAAACACTTTTTTTTATCGGAAAATTCATAACCATCATTCGCTATATATATTTTTCTATTTATGATTTTCATTATTTTATTCCTCCGAAAATGGAACTACATTGACTTTAGTAATCTCCGCAAATGAATAATTTTCGACATTCGGAGCCTCTGCAGGAGTGAAAGAAACGAGAACTTCACGCTTCTCGTATTTTTCACGCCAGGCACTGAGCCGGAGATTCAATTCATGGAAATCATTAACGATTTTTCTCAATTCATTATTTTGTTCTTGCATATTTACCTCAACACAAATTGCCAAAAGAAATAGACGACAGAGCCGCAAATATAAAGCCGGAACAGCTCGATTCCGATTCGACTCATAATTCTTTTAAATTTTGTCATAAATCACCTTGTCCCTTTTTTATATTTCATATTCTTGCATTTTGACAAATCTTTCAACCATCCAGTCAATAACAAGTACATTTTTTTTTATGATGCCCTGAATATCAGTATAGTTGTCTTTTAAATCTTGCGATAAAACTATTTTCATTTCTTTGTTCGTATAATTATCTTGCAAATAATTAATTAAATCCTGTACTGTTTTTTTCATATTTACCTCAATTTATTTTTAATTTTTTGAACAGATTCTTCGGTATAAAACAATTTTCCTTCGTCCCAGACGAAGTCTATGTTTTCGCTTAATGCCGGTTCATGCTCTTTGCCATGCCTATCTGTGAATCCCTGGCGGATTTGGAACAGACGCTGCCGGCTTATATTAGTTCGGGAAATGACGTCCCTTGTACTCAAAATAAAATTTTCTACCATTTTCAACCCATTTTTTGTTTTAAAATTACCGGGCGGAACCTGCGTGCAACTCATCTGGGATAGCACTCTTTGACAATAAGCACTGCATCCGCCCGGCACCTTTACTAATGAAAAAAGAACAAAGAACAATTCAGTACAAAATTACGAAAACGGTATTTACATGTCAAGAACTTTATTTTTTATTTTGAAAATAGTTTGGCATATAAATTGTACAACTGTGCCAAAAAATAGAGATTCTCTTGAAAAATAAATATTTTAATGGCATAGTAATTGATTAAATACGAAAAATATAATAGTTACACAGAAAAATTTATTTTTAGCTAATTTTTTAAAGAAAAAGATAAAATATTTCCCTTGTTTTTTTCATGTTCCCTGTTTTATATTTGTGAAAAATATTTTTCCAACAAAAGCAGAGGGAATTTTTATGGAAGAAAATGAAAATGAGCAAATAATTGCCTCAGAACAAGACCAATCGGCAACATTTAAAGATTTTCTTACAAAATTATATAAGCTGGAGCCTGACATCAGGCGTAAGCTCGAAGAAAACGAGTTAAGGCTGAATGACAATCAAATTTTTCTCTTAATATCAACAGCTAAAGCCTTTTCAGAATTTTTAGGGTTAGTCCAACAACTCGACTTCGATACTATGAGGACAAGGGTAGATGCAAAAAGAGACGAGATACTGTCAACTCTGAAAGACCAAATAACTAAATTAAACTCTAAGATTATAACGGCAGGTCCAGATCCTGAGTTTGCAAGAATACAGAAGCCGCCGGGGATGTCGGATGCGGAATTTCATAAACAGATGATAATAATAAAAAAACGGCAAATATCGGAACAAATATCCGAAGCAAACAAATCATTTGCCCGGGACTTAATCAACGTTGAAACATTCGAAGCGATTTTCGATTTGACAAGGGAAATTTTAAATAAATATAATCAAAAAGAAGTATCTTAAATTTAATTTAAAAAGAAAATTTCAAATAACTATTTTTTATCAATCTTCAGGGGGAGGCTTGCAATTTAAAGAAAAAATATACGGCAAAATACAGGGTGTGAAATGCGAAAGAATTATTGAAAAGCGTTTAAAAAACAGACGCAGGAAAAAAGCGATTTGCAGTTCACCTGAATTTTCTTTGCTCGGCAGGTGCATCCCAAAGACAGAGGAAGAGAGAGCCATGCTAAACGGCTCCGGATTGCTCAAACTGGAATGCGATAGCTGTAAAAACACAATTTGGAAACTATGTGATAATGATACTGATGGGAAGGCAAACTAAAAAAGGCATAGATTACTGTCCGCTTGATGTAACTTTTGATTTTGACCCAAAAATCAAATTATTGACGCAGAAATTCGGCAGCTTCGGAAGGGATTTTTATATTACATGCCTTCTTACCGGTTATCGAGAGAATGGATATTATTATCAACCCACTGAATATGATTTTGAAATGTTCGTGGAAGAACGGAGTGGAATCCTGGGAAGAATAACAAAAGAAGATGTTTTTGATATACTTTATTTTTGTTTATATAAATCACTTTTTTGTCAATATATATTTGATTTATGTGGAATATTAACAAGCTTACGTATGCAGGAATCGTATTTCCGTGTGTCGAAACGCCGGGAGGAGGTAAAAATAACAAAAGAGCTACTTATGGTTCAATTTACCAATGAGGAATTAGTTAAGGATAAACTAAATGAACGATTGGTTTTTGTTGACATTAATTCTATTTTAATTGACAAAAACTTCATTTTTATTTACAAAAATTATATTACTCAAAAGTATTTGTCAACAGAAATCATATTTCCACAAACGGTAAAAATCCCCCCTAAGAACCCCCCTATAAGAGAACTTAAGATAAGTAAGATAAGTGAGAGTGGAGAAACACGCGCACACGCACACGCACACGATATATCTTCATTTTCAATTTTTGAAAAAGAAAATCTTATAAATCTTTTAAATAAAAATTCAAAAATTCCACAAGAAAAAATTGAATCACTTGTAGAAAAATATATTTTGAACCGGCGGCAAAATCAGTTGCATTTTAAATCAAATTATTTTTGCAATACGAAAGGTATTGAAATTTCCACAGAGGAAGAATTGGAAATTGATTTACAAAAATTTAGTTTATATGAAAATAATTTTTCAAATTATGTCCCACAAAACAAGGAGAAACAAAGTGTCGCAGATAGAGCTAGCGGATACGATGAACTCGCAAAACGAAGAATGGAAATTCGGTAATTACCAGCTGGATTTAATTTATGTTTTTGTATGCCGTATGGCAAAAGAACTGTACTTGCTGATGGGGATTGAAACACCTTATGATGCTTTAGCACCAATAGCAAAAAATCTTTTTTCCATCAATCCCGATATCTGGAAAAATGAGGAAATTATTTTAAAAACTCTAACATTAGGGGACTTTCAATTTCGTCAACCAAAGCAACTTATTCCCGATGATTTTACCGTTACTCTTCAAAAACTTAAACGGGTACAGGATGCCGGGGAACTGTGGTATAATCAAACCAGGCTCAGTAGCATGCTTGCTGATTTTGAGACAAAGCAGATAGCCTTGTTGAATTCCCAAATCGAAGATTTAAAAGAGCAAATAAGATTACTTGAATTCCGGTGGATGAAAGAGCCGGAACCCTTGACAAAGCTGGGATGGTCCGCTTATACCGAAAGAATGCACGAAATCGAAGATGAAAAGTTCAAACTTTCTGACAAATGCACATCCCAGGAAATTCAAATTAGAAAATTGCAGTCAAAAGTAGAACGGCTTACAAATAAGCCGAAGATTACATCGGATTTTTCTAATTCAAGTGAAAAATCCAATGAAAACGAGGAAGAAAATAATATCAAAAATGAAAAAAATCCCGAAATTGAGGCTGATATACTTGAAGATTCAGGGATTAAGTGAAAAACCATATAAGTTTTTGGGATTAAAATGTTGTAAATGGTGTATATGTTGCTAATTAGGTAAAATTAGGTAAAAATTTGGAAAATTAGGGATTGTGTCTTATATTGCTCATATAGTTTTGGAGAAAATTGAAAAAAATAGGTCGAAAATGGAAAAATGGAAATCAGAAATAAAATTAAATAGCGAAGAATTGGCAATGACACCTGAAGAATTTGGGTTCATTAGGAAAAAATTACATCTTCGCCTTAATGATTTAGGCTTTTTGGATAAAAATTTGCATAGGCATACAATTAGTGCTATGATTAATGAGAATCCTGTGAATCCTGTGATGGTTTATCAGCTTTTGGCTGAGAGGTACTGCTCACGTTCTATTGTGGACAATCTGAGAAAAGAGTACGAACAGGAAAAATCGAAAGGTGGAAGCTGATGTTAAGTGATTTGTTGCAGTTTGTAGTAAAAAAGGAAAAACTTTTCCGTTCCCGGAGCTATGCGGAAATAACTATTAAGCAAAACGGTGAAGTGAAACTGAAAAAAACTTTTACGAATGAGGAAATTAATCAGTTTGTTGATGAGGCAAAGGGGAAGGTGATACAAAGGGGAATGCTCTGGGACCTTGCGGGGCAGATAATAAACAGCTATTCTTCACTTGAAAAATTTCAAACGATACAGCTTGCCTGCATAGCACCTTATGCCGGCACTCATCCGGAATACAATCTCAACATAAATTATGCCGATATAATGAAACTGATGAAAGAATGTGAAAAATTCAGGGAGAAATTAAATTGAAATTTTTCAAACATTTGAATCCCGGAATGTCGAAAGAGCAGTTGAGGGCTGAATATCAAAGACTGAGCAATGAATTGCATCCGGATAAAACCAAGACTGACACAAATCAGAAGATGGCTGAATTAAATAGTGAACATGATGCCATAGAAATACATTTGGAATATGAATTTGATTGGGATGCCCTTTACGCAACAAGATTTGAAGATGTACTGAAGCAAGCTCAGGGGGAATCAAGCGGCCAGATGAGCGGCTTTGCCGGTGTGGTGGGGCAAGTCATACAGAATGCTCAGAAGCCATTGGAGGAAATCGCCAAAATTACATCGAATTTCAGGGATATGTTCTCGATGGCTTCTACTAAGCCAAAAAAACGGGTTACAAGGAAAACAAGGACGCAGAAATGAAGATGTGCTGCAAGTGCCATTTGCTGAAAGCGGACTATGAATTTAATTATAAATATGCAAAGCATTGCGGGATGTATGATGTCTGCCAGGCTTGCGTTACGAAGGAAATAAACCGGAGAAAGCAGATGGCGAAAGTATTGAAAATAGTAAATAGCTTAATAAATTAAAAATTTTCTAAAGAAAGGGATTTTATGCCAAAAAGATTCGAGGTGAAAAAAATCACAGTGGACTTTGTTTACAGGATTCCCGAAGAAAATGCAACACATATCATGGAATTTTCCAATCCTTCTATGGTTTTCGACTTAGAAGATGACGGATTGCATTACAGTATTTATCTCGAGGATGAGGGTATAGAGATTCTTAATAATGCCGTAGATACCGTAAAAAAGGCAAAGGCGGGCCAGAAATTAGCGGAGCAAATTAAAGAGGCGGCTCAAAGAATAGAAGATAGTAAAGAGGTGATAGAAGCCGGAAGCCCGAAGTCGGAAGAAGGGAAATTGTAGGGGTTTAAAATCTTAAAATCTATTAAAAATTTTTCTAAATTATGAATATTACAATAATTATACCGGTTGAAGATGATGAATTGCAACATGTTCCTGAATGTATTGATTCTTGTCTTGATTCCATTAATTCTATTGCCGAAGATAATACTTATGAAATTATTGTGATGGACAATTGTAGTAAGTCATTTTTTGAAATTTCATTTAATTCGAAATCTGTAAAATATGAACGTTTGGAGCAAAAAGTTAAATTTTTAGAATTATTCGAGGAAGCCATTTCCAAGGCACTGGGGACGCATTTCATATTTTTAAGCCCTAAGTCCCGATTTATGCCTCAATATTTGCGTTATGCAATCGAAACAATGCAGGAAAAGGGTAAAAATTATTTCTTTCACAGCTTTTTGAATATAGAGAGATTTGTAATCCCTTTTTTGAAGGGAAAAAACAGGCTTTAGGCTGTAGGCTGTAGGTTAAAAATTAAAAATTGGAGGAAATATGTTTATAAGTAAGAAAGAATTAGCTAAAATTCAAAAAGCGATAAGGAATTTGGATGAAACTATTTATGGGGATAAGTGGTATGGTTTAAATGCGCAAGTTAAAAATTTAGCAATGGCGATGGATCTGCTACTGAAGCATCTTGGTTTGGAAATTACCGATGAGCCTGCAAAGAAATATTTACGGAAAAAGGTAGAAGAGGAAAAAAAGTAATGCTTTTTCAACAAAAAATAATAAAATTAAAAATTAAAAATTTGGAGGAAATATGTTTACGAGTAAGAAAAAATTAGCTGAAAAAGTAGATATGTTGCAGCAAATTGTTTGTGGTCCGTATTGGTCTGAAGGAGGAAATATGCGTAATCACATAGAATTACTGTTTTGCGATATAGAACGTATAGAAAAAAAAATAGATATGATTCTGAGGCATCTTGATTTGGAAGTTGTCTATGAGCCCGAAAAAAAATATTTAAGGAAAATGGTAAAAGAGGAAAAGAAGTAATGCTTTTTCAACAAAAAATAATAAAATTAAGGGACAGGGAGCTTGGCAATCTGCATCCGGGACAGGAACCGTTCAGGGGTGCGATATGGTTTTTCTACGGTATTGCCTGCGTTCTTATCGTTTTGCTCGAAGCATTGGGGATGCAGTTTGCATGGAATAATTATTTAACAATAATCGTGCCAAATTTAATAAAATTTGATTATGCAGAGATACTTTCTTTTAAGATATTTTTTGAAATTTTTAGGTGAAAAGTGAAAAAAATAATAGAAAAGATATGGACTGAATTTTGTGATGCTTTTGTAATTATTTTTTCTTTATCTCTTGCGATTTATTGCTTTTATGAATTATTAAAAATAGTAAAATATATAAGATGAACAAATATTTGATTACGGGTGGGACAGGATTTCTTGGTGTGAAGTTGATTGAACGGCTTTATAAGCAGAATAATATCCGTGTGGTAGCGAGAAACGAGGGGAAATTAATACAATTACAGCAAAAATTTCCTAAAATCGAGATTATCACGGGCAACATTGCGGATCCCTGCACCGCCCTGAAAGCCTGTGATGGAGTTGACGGAATTTTCCATCTTGCCGCATTCAAGCATGTCCGCTGGGCGGAAGAACAGCCGTATGAGTGCATCAATACCAATGTCAATGGTTCCGTCAATATTTTATCCTCCGGCTCACAAAATTCACCTGAATTCATACTAGGTATTTCTACTGATAAAGCCGCAAGTTTAAGCGGTGTTTATGGCGGCACAAAATATCTTATGGAAAAAATGTTTTCGGAATATGAAAAAATGTTTCCTGATATCAAATTTAGGATTGTCCGCTATGGAAATGTCCTGTATTCTACCGGCTCTGTGCTTTGCCTGTGGAAAGAGCTTTTGCAAAAGCATGGTGAAATCACAATCACAACGCCTGAAGCCACCAGGTTCTTCTGGACGCTTGAGCAGGCTGTGGATTTGATTTTTGAATGCCTCGAAAATGCGAAGGATTCAAGTCCTTATGTGCCTGAAATGAAATCAATGAAAATGGGGGATTTACTGACGGCAATGCAGCTTAAATACGGGAAAGCCGGGAATATCAAGGTAATCGGATTGCAGCCAGGCGAAAATCTGCATGAAAAGATTCTTGAAACCGGCAAAAATTCGGATGAATCGGAAAAATTCACAATAGAAGAAATTTTGGAAATGATATGAAAATAGGCTGTAGGCTGTAGGCTGTAGGCTAAATTAAAAATTCACAATTAATAATTAATAATTAAGGTGAAAATATGGAAAAAAGATATAAACTGTCGCAAGATATTACTTTTAAAGCATGTCAGGAATTTATGTTCGCGGGGAATAAAAAAAAATATAAACTACTGCAAGATATTACTTTTAAAGAAGGGGATGAATTTACTCTCGGTGTCATTGAAGAAATTCCAGAGCCTTGGGCAACGGATGAGGATATTCTAAATCTCATAGGTCAAAGCCGCTTTTATTACCCCTTTGTTGGTGCTTCCGGCGCACAAACACTTATTGATGAATACAAAATGAAAAATAAAATTTAATATGAAAGAAAAAATTAATAATTTAGGTGTAAAATGACAGATACAGAAGCGGCAATAGAGATACTTACGCAGGACATATTAAGTCTGATTGTAACTTTTGAGACTAATTTCAATGAAGTTATTTCAAGTATTCATTACGATAATTGGTCAAAAGACACCGATTTTGCGAAAAGTATAAATGACATACAAGTTTATTTAGTAGATAAAATTGAAAATAATTTATGAAAGAGAAGATTTATATATTTTTTGCACATACTGAATTTTTTGGGGAATTTGTCCGCTTTCTTAAATATGAATTGGAGAAAAGGGGGGAAATCGTTGAAATTACAAATGACGCCTCCAGAAATGATGGAATCTGGCTATTGACTTATGAAGATTTTCTCTGCCAATTCGATACTGCAGGGAAACGGTATATTGCAATTCAAACTGAAAATCATGTGAAATCATCTATCCGTTATGAGCTTTGGCTGCAAGAGGCTGAGCATGTTTGGGATTACAGTACAAATCTCCGAATCGGTTACAGCGAATTCTGGGAATTGGAACGTGAGGAAATGAAAGACATTGATATTTTGTTTTTTGGCACAATGAATCCTAAACGGGAAGAAACTCTGAGAAAAATCGAGAATGTGCATATTGTTGATAAAGTCTGGGGAGTGGAATTGCAGAGATTGATTGACCGTTCAAAAATTGTGTTATCCGTGCATCATTACGAAAACTCAAACAATGATATGGCTCGGCTGGCTTCCTTGATTGCCAATAGAAATTTCATTGTAGCTGAAAAATGGAATGATGCCAGGTATGAGGAACTGAAGGATAAATTTGTCATAGCTGAGCCTGAAGAATTGAATGAAGTTTGCCAATATTTTTTAGCAAATCCTCTTGAAAGAATCAGGTGTGTCGAAAAAAGTTATAATTGGCTGAAAAATGAATATAAAACAGAATTTCCAGTAAGAAAGGAGTAAAAAATGAAAATTGGTAGAAAAAAGAAAAAACCTAGTAAAGATATTGTAATAAAAGGTTTTTTCAAGATGTTTAAAAGAGAAATCGGGAAATTTGTGGATTTGCCTAATCTATCCAACATATCCGATAGCATGGGAAGATTAAGTATTGAAGGAATGACAGAGCAATATTTATTTGATTTTCACCAAGGAAGGAATATCTCAGGAGAAGACAGTTCGTTCCAATTTAATAATGGTACTTTCTTATTACCTAACTTACCTCCTCCAAGACCTGAATCAGAAATTCCGGATGGCGAAAATGAAGATGACTATAATAATAAATTGCAGATTACTTCCCCTGTATTAAAAATCAAAGTTAGACCTGTTGAGATATTGGAAGAATTGGAGGTAATTCCAACCCCATTCTCATTAATTGGACTGGATGATAAAATCAAGGTGATGAAAGAAAAAGAATCTATAATCCAACAAAAATATGCAAAACGGGAAGTTACTGCATTGATTGAAAGATTAGAAAACCGTAAAAAATTTGAAGTTCACCAGGATTATTTCATTCGGTTTCAAAATACAAATGATGAAAAAATTGATATTCTGCTTACAAAATATGATTTAGTCCTGAAATCATCAGATATATTTATTCCGGAATTTCCGGCTATTGCAATTAATATTATGACGGAATATACGGAAAAAACTAAATTGCTCTGCGAAAAGAAACCTGTGTTTTATGTGATAGCCACTGATGACAAATTTAAAGAGAAATTTAAACGCAGGGACCCGATTCTACTCGTTCAAAGTCCGTTTGGTTTCTACTGGCAAATACTCGGAGCCTGGGATAAAGAAATGATTTTACTTACAGAGTTATAATTGGCTGAAAAATGAATATAAAACAGAATTTCCAGTGAGAAAGGAGTAAAAAAAAATGTCGGATTTAAATGGATTCTTAATTGCTATAATCGTTATTCTAGGAGTTTGCATGTTTTTGCTTATTCTGCAAGTAAAATATGATGCAAAGCATATTTTAAAATTAAGCAAAAAAGCAGAAACATCAAAGCCACAAGAGCTTCCAAAGTCATAATGTATTTGCTATTTGGATATATAGTATTACTATTGGTTCTGGACTATTGTTTTTTTACTATTATAAATATTTTGTAGAAAAAATTCATCAAGATTACATAGAGTAAAAAAAATAAAGGAAATTTAATTATTAAAAATTCATTAAAAATTAAAAATTTTTATGAAAAATATTCCGCTTTTTAAAGTTTATATGCGTCCCGGAGTTGAAATTCCTCTGAAGGAAGTGATTTATTCCGGCTATATCGGGCAAGGAAAAAAAGTCGAGGAATTCGAGGAATTATTAAAGGAAAAATTTCAACATCCTTACGTTGTTACGACAAATTCCGCAACTTCGGGACTGCATCTGCTTCTGCATCTGCTCGGTAACCGTGATAGTGATGTAGAAGTCCTTACAAGCCCTTTGACATGTACTGCTACAAATTGGCCCATACTTGCCAATAATTACAAAATAAAATGGGTGGATGTGGATGATTCCTGCAATATGGATTTGGAGGATTTAGAACGGAAAATCACTGAAAAAACAAAAATTATTATGCTCGTTCACTGGGGCGGCAATCCTGTAAATCTTGATGAAATTGCTGAAATTAAATGGAGATGCTTTAATAAATTTGATTTTGAACCAATTATTATACAAGATGCAGCCCATTCAATCGGCACAAAATGGAACAACATCCATATCTCTTATTTCTGGAATTCCGCTTTCTCATTTCAGGCAATCAAGCATTTTACAACTATTGATGGCGGATGTATTATCTTGCATAATAAAAAACTTTATAAACGTGCAAAATCGCTTCGCTGGTACGGCATTGACCGGGAGCAAAAATCTGAGGATTTCCGTTGCGAACTGCCGATTAAGGAATGGGGATATAAATTTCACATGAACGATGTGAATGCAACTGTTGGTATTCATAATTTTCCTCATATTGATTCGATTGTTGAAAAACATGTTGAAAATTCAAATTATTACGATAGCCAGGAAATTAACGGTGTAACAAAAATTCTGAAGCATCCCCTTGCTTATTCTTCCCAGTGGATTCATACGATCCATGTGGAAAGACGGGACGATTTTATGCGGATGATGAAAGAAAACGGCATTATGGTTTCACGTGTCCATGAACGCAATGATAAGCATGATTGCGTAAGTGAATTCCGGACATTGCTCCCCGGACTTGAAAAAGTTATTAAAACAATGGTCTGCATTCCCAACGGCTGGTGGGTTAGTCCTGAAGAACGGGAATACATTGCAGAGACAATGAAAAAGGGATGGTAAAAATAATTAATAATTAATAATTAAAAATTATGAAAAAAGTAATTGAAATTGATGTGGAAATGAGGAAAAAGCACCATTGGGGTTTGCTCGGATTCCTTTTACAATTGTTTGTGGTTCTCATTCCCGGATATGTATTTTACAGAGAGTATCCGCAATATATTGGAGCGATTATTTGTTTGTATATATGGATATTGCCATTCACTATTTTTGCATTCCTGAGTATCCAGCAGGCATCAAAAAATAGGAATTATAAAAATATTAACAAAATTCCCGATTAAAAATTATGATAAAATTAAGAGAATTGGAAGAAAAAGATTTGCCCTTCCTGTTGGAAGTCAGAAATGATAAATCCACGAGGAGATGGCTGGAGAATAATAAAAAATTCACTTTGAAGCAATGTGAAAAATGGTTTGAAAATTTAAAAAGTAAGTGGTTTATTATTGAAGATAATACCGTAAAAGTAGGTTATGTCAGGACCTCAGATGAAACAGATGTGAGTATTTATATCGGCTGCGACATCCATCCTGATTCTAGGCGAAAAGGATATGCGTGGCAGGCACTCAAAATGATACTCGACAAATACAAGGATAAAAATATTTTTCTCTGGGTTTTCCTAAATAATGCAATAGCAAATACTTTGTATCTTAATCTCGGATTCCGGATTACAGGAAGGGAAAAAGTGGTAAGAAATCAAATATATTTGGAAATGCAATATAATCCATTTTGAGTGTTAAGTGTTAAGTGTTGAATTGTAGGGGCAATTCACGAATTGCCCAATTAAAAATTCAATAAAAATTATAAATTAAAAATTTTAGATAAAAATGGTACAAATAGATGAAATTGCTATTACTGAAGGCAGGGCTATAAATGCTGATGAGATGCACTGGGAATTTGATTGCCCTGAGTGCGAAAAGCATTACGAATGTACCGGCTTCTATGATAGCTCGGAAGTCATCTCCTGCTCAAAATGCGGGAAGAAATTCTATGTTAAGAAAGTATGGCTGAATGATAAAGATGCGATGGTTTAATAGCAAATAGGCTGTAGGCTGTAGGCTGTAGGCTGTAGGTTAAAGTATAAAATTAAAAATTTTAGGAGTATATAAAATGAAGTTTCTTATAATATTTTGGCTTGTCCTTTGCATTTGTGCAGGTTTCTATTTAGTTATGTCATGGCTCAATTTCTCATGGAATCCTGCCGAATGGAATTGGATTTTATTTGGAGATATATTTTGGTGGGCATTCAAATCTATTGTTGCGTTGATTATTGGCGGTCTGTGTCTGGTGGCAGGAATATCCTCTTTTGGAAAATACCCAGACTGAATTTTAAATTAAATTATTAAAAATTCAATAAAAATTATAAATTAAAAATTAAAAATTCTTAATAAAATGAGGTTGATATGAAATTTTTCAGGACAAAACAAAAGGTAAATAAAGTTTTGAATGTAGCATTGGAGAAACCTTTTCAATTCGTTTTTGGTTTTGACCTTTCTAATGAAGGATTGGAGAAATCTGAATTTGCCATCTACTATCAATTCCCCGATTTTATTTCAGAATATAAAAAAGCGGATGAAATCTCTCAAAAAGTTGCAAAATGTTTAATAGATGAAATTTTGAAAGTGAAATTAACAACAATAAAAATTAATTGAATTTTAATTAAATAAAATGAGGTTGATATGAAAATAGATATAGGATTAGGGATATATATATTATCCTTTTCAATTATTCTTCTTCTTCATGGTGCTTTTTACTTGCATATTTATTATGAACTTAATCCAAATGTGCAATTAGGATTATACCAAACCAAGCAAGAATTGATTAATCCATTTCAGCAAGTGCCTGATACGATTAAAGTTTTAAAAATTAAAGGTGATTATTTCCAATTTTGTTTTATGAAAGGTGGAAAAGAAACACAGATTATATTTGATGATAAAAAATGTTGGATACGGATATGGGAAAAAATTGATTAAAAATTAAAAATTATAAATTAAAAATTCTTTAAAAAAAATGAGGTAGAGATGAAAACTAAACAAAAAAAAGAAAATAAGTATAGTGTTAAATACTATATAAATTTACCTTATCGTGTTGTTATTGATAAAATTCCTAAAGATAAAGGCGGCGGATTTTGTGCTACTATACCGGAATTAGGACAATTCGCCTTCCTGGGTGTTGGTGAGACCGAAGCTGAAGCAATTAAAAATTTAAGAGACAATCAATTCTATTTATTTACGGATTATTTGAAAGAAAATATAAAAATCCCAATGCCGAAGCCTATTCCTCAGCAAATCGTATATGAACATTCAAATTCTTCCAGATTTATATTTGAATATGATAATAATGATTGGGAAAATTTTTTAGCAATACAGGGAATAGCTTATGGTTTTCATTTAGAACCATTCCAACTTATGATTATTGAAAAATCTAATTTAGTAACGCAGCAACAATTAAAATTTATGGAATTTTTATTCCAATGCCGTGAGGATATTTCAGATGAGATTTCCAATGACTTTCTTCGATTTCAGCCTAAAAAAGATAATAAGAAACTAGCTAAAATGATAGAGGAAGAACGTGCTAAATTATTTGGAAAATGTAGAAAAAGTAAACGGAAAATTCCTAATAAATCAAAGAAAATTTTAAAATAAAGTATGAAAAATTCATCTAAAGTAGTTTTTTTAAGCATATTGATAATTCTAGACATCATAGTAATGGGGTTCGAAATTTTGGATCTATTTTATGGGTTTGGGGAAATAAAAATTAACCTATTAATGATATTTGGATGTCTTTTCTTCGTTATTTTCTGGTTAAATGAAATAAAAAAGATACATAATAAATCATAGAATTATAAAATTAAAAAATTCTTAATAAAATGAGGTTGATATGAAATTTTTCAGGACAAAACAAAAGGTAAATAAAGTTTTGAATGTAGCATTGGAGAAACCTTTTCAATTCGTTTTTGGTTTTGACCTTTCTAATGAAGGACTGGAGAAATCTGAATTTGCCATCTACTATCAATTCCCCGATTTTATTTTAAAATATAAAAAAGCGGATGAAATCGCTCAAAAAGTTGCAAAATGTTTAATAGATGAAATTTTGAAAGTGAAATTAATAACAAAAATTAATTAAATTTTAATTAATAAAATGAGGTTGATATGAAATTTACGGGAAAATGGCTCTATGAAGAAAGAGCTGAAAAGTTCAAAAATGCCTGCCTTCTGGCTGATAAAATTCTGAATGTGTTTAAATTAGACCCCGATATTATCTCTATTATCGGCAATGATGCACGTCCCGGAATTATTACTCAGCAATTTGAGGACGCTATGGGCTACATGCCTTATTGCGAACAAAATGATAAATTCGGAGGTCCGCTTCTGCACCACAATCAGTCCACCGGAACGCTCAGGTTCATGCAGGTTGTGGATTCCTTGTCAATTTATGATTTCAAAAATGTCGTGGAAATTGGCGGCGGCTATGGAGGTCAATGCCTCGTGATGAAAAATTACAGGGATGTTTATTATACTATTATCGAATTGCCGGAAACATTGACACTAACAAAAGCATACCTGAAGGCAAATCATGTTAACTGCAATTTCATCAGTACCGATGAAGTGCCTGAAAAAATGAACTGCGATTTGTTAATCAGCGATTATTGCCTCGGCGAATTTGATAAACAGGGCATTGATTTCTACCTTGATAATATTGATTTTCAGGTGGGATATTTTACCGTTGAGAATCCGAATTATATATTCGAAAAACTGAATGAAAAATATCATTTATTTATCAAACCGGAAGAACCTGCCACATCTGAGCATAGAAACCAGGTGATTATTGCACAGAAAATAAAGCCTGAGATTCCTCAATGGCTCATTATTACATGCAAAGCCACAAAATTCATCGTTCCGCTTCAGAAATATTTGTTTAAAAAATTTATTCCTTTTGAATGCGAATTTGTCTATGTGAACTTGGATGCAATGCCTGTTGACAGATGGACAAAAAACATATTGGAAAGGTTGAAATATGTGAAAATAAATCCCTATTTTGTTTTTGGTCTGGATGATTACACACCTTTGGACATGCTTTTCGAAGTCGGCTTCTTCGTTGCAAAAAATTATTTAGCCAATGTTAAGGGTAATCGGTTCGAATTAGCGAAATATGCAAGTATCAAGAGCAAAAAAGGAAGATTGGATGATATTGGTGCTGGTGGTATCTTGAAATTCTCGGAAGAGCTTGATTATTCGGTGAGCTGTCAGTTTAGTTGGTGGAACCGGGACAAATTCTTTGAATTATTGACGGCAAATACAATGTCGCCCTGGGAATTTGAAGTGTATCTGCGGATTGATGAGGTGTACTGCTACAAGCCTGAAAATGCCTGTTTCAGGTATATCGAGGAATCCTCTTTATCTAAAACATTTGAAGCAAATAAGATTAATTTAACCGGCATGACACCGGAATTAATCGAGGAAATTGTGCAAAAGGGATTGGTGGACAGAGACAGGGTTTTAATAATGAGTTGAAAAAAAAATGTCAGTTTTAATAGAAGAAAATAGGGAAATTGCAAAAATAATAAAACTCACGGCAAGAGAGGTTTACTACCTCGAACTTATTGTAGATCGTGCTATAGGTGATTTGTATAAACAAGCAATTGATGACCCTGCAGTACAATGGTCGCAATTATATGAGGGTTTACATGCTTTGCAAAAACAAACCAAAAGGTATGATTGGGATATTGTTGAAGTTGAAAAATATAGAAAATAGCAAATAGAAGATAGAAAATAGAAAAAATGTAGGGATTTAAAATCTTAAATCCCCTTAAAAATTGGAATATTAAAAATTCATTGAAAATTAAAAATTAGAAATTAGAAATTTTTAAAAATTATGGACAGAACGAAAATATATATCACTATTCCCTGGAATACGCAAAAGAACATAGGTGTCTATTATAATGATTTCATGGAAAAATTGGATGATGACGAATGGGCTTGCTTTATTGACGGGGACGCCTGCTTTACCACCGAGTATTTTGGAAAGCAGCTCGAAGATATTATCGCAAAATATCCCGAATGCGGCTTATTTACCTGCAAAATGTCCCGCATCGCCTGTGTATGGCAAAAAGCGGATAATCCCGATACTGACGATATGGAGTTTCACCGGGAGTTCGGACAAAGATTGGCTAAAAATAAATATGACTTAATTACTGATGTAAGCGATGTCCATCGGCTACACGTTCTGAACGGGACATTGATATTGATTAGCAAAAAATTATGGAATAAGATCGGGAAATGCGGAGAAAAGGACATGTTGGGAATTGACAATGATTTTCATTGGAGGGCCCAAGCCCATAGCGAAAAGGTATATTTGATGGAAGGGGTATATATATACCACTGGTACAGGGGAGGAACTGAAGATTTATCACATTTGATTTAGAAAATAGACTATAGACTGTAGGCTGTAGGCTAAAGCCTAATAGAAAATAGAAAATAGGAGATAGAAAAAATGGAGGATAAAAAATGTTAGATTCGGAAACTGAATCATGGCTTTATGATTCCAGAACTCAAGATTTAATGCAAGGGATAAGAAATAAAGAGAAAGATGTAAAAAGTAACGTTGCATTTAGTGCTAAATTAATCATAGAATATATTGTTAATGATTTAAAAGAAAATTACAATATAGTTATTACGAAAGAAATGTATGATATATGGCTTCCCAACATCATTTTTCATATTTATGGAATATGAAAAATATAATGAAATAATAGAAAAAATTGTAGGGATTTAAAATTTAAAATTAAAAATTTATTAAAAATTAAAAATTATAAAATTAAAAATTTTTTAAAATAAAAGAGGTTGAGATGATACAAATTAATGACAGGCCATTGAGCTTTTTTACGGCTCTGCTAAAATCCGGCACTAATTTTAAATTTTTGAAATTCGGGGACGGGGAATTTCTGTGTGCCGTTGGCGAGCCGTTCACTAACGGTGAATTTGTCGTTCACCCGGAAATTACGGCAGATTACAGGCATATCCTTGCTAATTTGAAGCCGGAGCATTACAACGCATTGCAGCCGCTTGTGTTGAGGTTGCCGCATTTGTTGCCCTGGGTGCCTGAATGGGATTGGTGCAATGCCGATATTCTGCATAATGCCTCGATTCAAGGTGAATTATTCCCGTTCTTCGATAGCCTGCAGGATAGGAATGTCGTGTTGATATGCAATGATTTTGTTGGTCAGGCAGCGAAGTTTTTTGCAAATTGCAATCATCAAATCTTGATTGAAAAACATGATTGTTACCACGAAAAGGAATATGTTATGGGCCAAATCTCAAAATATCCCCCTGATACCGTATTCCTGATTTCAGCCGCAGTAATGTCCGAGCCGGTCATTTATTATTCACGGGAGGATTGTACTTTTATTGATACAGGAAGCATTTTTGAACCATATCTGGGTGCTGCAATCAGGGATTATCACAAAGATTTGACTGAGGAAACGATAAAGCAAAATTTAGGGAAATACTTTAAATAATTAATAATTCACAATTTATAATTAATAATTGAGGGAAAAAGATGTATACACCAATAATTAATCCGATGTATATTTATTTGCTGAGTTTAGCGGATAAATTTATAATATTATTCACCGTTGTAGCTTCTGTAGCCTTCGGTTTTGCAGTTATTTATGTTCTATTTAAAATAATAGTTGATGAGGTTGACGAGAGTACGCAGGGAATAAAATGGAGGTATGTGAAGATATTATCAATAATAGGAGGAATTGCTTTGTTTGTTTTAATCCTTCTTCCACCAAGGGACACCTTGATTCAGATGTATGTAGCGAGTAAAATTACCCCTCAATTAGTGAAGGATGCTGTAAGTACCGGAAAATCTTTCAAGGATGAAATCAAGCAAGACATTATTGATTTATTGAATTACGATAAACAGGATTCAACGAAAAGTGAATAATAATTAACAATTCATAATTAATAATTAATAATTGAGGGAAAAAATGGAAGGTTTTTTGGCAGCTATTATTCTTATTGAATTGATTATATACGGAGTGGCATTATTCATTTATCTTCGTCTAAAAAGCATTGAAAGCACTTTGGAAAATATCCATTCTGATTTGGAGAAACTAATAACAGCTATTCAAAACATGGGTAGGCGGGATATATGATAATGAAAAATTAGGCAATTATGTCGAATAAAATATGCTATACGGCAGTAATAGGTCCTGATTATGAACTGAATGAAGTGCAAAAACAGAATGGATGGGACTATCTGTGCTTCACTGACCAGGATATAAAGTCAGGAACATGGAATATTGTTAAACCCGCACTCGGTATTAACCGGAAAACATGCAGGGAAATAAAATTACGACCTGGCGTTTATTTATCCGAGCATGATTGCTCTCTCTGGCTCGATAGCTCTATAATAATTGACTGCAATATCAATAAGTTCCTTGGTTCCAATTATTGCCTTATGGAACATCCGGAAAGAGCTGATATTTGGGAAGAAGCTGAAAAATGTATCGAATTAAAAAAAGATAGTGAGGAAGTTATCAGGGAACAGGTCGAATCATATAGAAATGAACTCGGCTATTTTAAGGTGTTGGTTGCTACAGGAGTGTTATTTCGAAAAAACACTCCCGAAAATACTAAATTCAATGAATTATGGTGGGATGAGGTGCAGAAATATTCAATCAGGGACCAGCTCTCATTTCCTTATGTAGCAGAAAAAACACATTTTACGTATCGTACAATCAGATGGCTCGATGGCTTTATTTGGAACCGTTTACCACAAATTTAATGAGAAAAATATGAAAATTGCATTAATAACCGTAAATACAGATAATTTTGATGATGTGATGCCGATTCCGAAGCAAAGCGTGGATTTCGATTTTCATTGCTTCACTGAGAATAATTTACCGAAATTTGAGATGTCAAAGAGATTATTGAGCAAATACCCAAAATTGATGACGCATTGTTTGCTCCCGGATTATGATATATATGTGTGGATTGACGGCTCTATTGAAATTACTTCGGAATTTTTTATTGAAGAAATAATAAAAGATTTAAGGGATGTAAAGATGGCAAAGCATCCTGAAAGGCAGACAATCGGGGATGAATTTAACTTTGTATTGGACCAGATGCACGTTGATAATCCGTATTTGCTCGAAAGATATAATATTAAAAATATAGTCAAAGAATCTCTTTTTATCAATGACGGCAATCTGCCCCTGTATGCCTGCGGAATATTTGCCAGGCGGAACAGTCCCGAAGTGAACCGTGCTTTCGAGAAAATATGGGGATGGTGTCAGATTTACGGGAATTTCGACCAGCCTTTATATTCATTAGCAGAAAAAAATGGCATAAAATTTGATACTTTTTACTCATTTCCGAGTGAATGGTATAATGTCAGGCACCACAAACAAAAACCTGCCCTGCCGGTAGCTCAGGAGCGAAAAGAGCAATGGTGGACGGAATTTGAGCAATTCCCAGGCAAAAAATTCTATTTCATTACGGCATGTAAAGATACTGAATATTTGAAGCAAAATTTGTTGAAATCTCCCATTTTTCTGAAATATCCGCTATTGCGTGTTGAAAAATACACAAATGTTCCCAATGCTTATAATCAATTAAATGGAGAAAAAGGCATAAAAATATTTTTGAATCCTGCTCTTTTATTGCCTGAAGAATTTGAGGAAAAATTATTCGCAGCAATCCGCATTGTTACGGAAATTGATCCTTACTGGGCAGTAATTACGGCAGGAACACAAACTATTAAAGATGATATTATTATCACCAAAGAAAATTGGATTTTCGATGAGGAAATTCCTTCTGTCTGTCTTTATGTAGCAGCCGATTTGTGTATGCAGGCAAAGGCATTTGGGATGAGGAATTATATAATTGATTTACCTTATGTGGTTACTTGCAAATATACTGCTGAGGGATTATTGGAATCTTTCGATTATTTGCTAAAAAAATGGGGAAAAATGTTATTAACATCATCCGGAATAATTATAACGGAGGAAAAATGATAAATGTAAATCTTGTTTGTGATGTATGCGGTGAAATTCTGTCAACTCAAAAATCAGAGAGCAATCCCTATGGAATATGTAACATAACTAATTCATGGATAGAATTACATATTACTTTAAAAGCACGAACAGTCTCTGATGGTGATGCAGATAGTATGTTACATATATGTAATAATTGTACTCAATTAGTTTTAGGATATGGGATATGGTTTAAAGACGTGAATTATTCAAATAATTATGAAATAATTAAAAGAATAACAACAAAAATGATAGAAGGTGCAAAAAAAATAATAAGTGAGGAAAAAAAATGACAAAGAAGAATGAATTTAGTTCTGCGGGACCTTGGCTTTACCACGAAAAGAAAATTTATAAAGCCAGGGAGAATTTTACTGATTTTATTATATCTGACATTAAAAACACAGAAAGAGTTAGTGAATGTGAATTATTGCAAACGATATCTTTGGAGAAAAATATTTCTATCACGGAAATAAAGGTGCTTTATTCAATTAAATTCCTTGATTATCAATTAGAGGAAGAATTTAAAAAAACAGGTATTCAATTAGAAGTTATTGGTTTGGATTATGGTTTTTACCCAATTCGTATAATTAATTCAGGAATATCATTTAAAAATCTTCCTTATCCTTATGGGGGTAATTGTAATATTACTTATAAGGGGGGAAATAAATCATTTTCAAATGAAGATAGTATAATAGAATTTTATATTTATTACTCATTGGCGAGGTATTTATGACAAATCACGTTGAATTAATTCAGTATTTAATTGATAAATTTAATTATCAGAGCTACCTGGAAATCGGAGTGGAAACCGGCGTCTGCCTGTTGAACATCAATATTCCGGTAAAAGTGGGAATTGACCCTGCCTGGGGTACTCCTGCCATTCATCTGACTTCGGATGAGTTCTTTGAGGATAACAGGCAAATATTCGATATAATTTTTATTGACGGCTGGCATCATGCGAAGCAGTTCTACAAAGATGTGATGAATGCCATTAATTGTCTGAATGATGGAGGAATAATTGTCTGCCACGACTGCAATCCATCCACAGGGGCAATGCAAATCGTTCCCCGCAAACAGCTCGAATGGACAGGGGACGTATGGAAAGGATGGGTACAGCTCCGGCAGAGATATCAATTGAAAATGTTTGTACTCGATATGGATTACGGCTGCGGAATAATTTGTCTCGGCTGGCAGGATCCGCTTTTTGTCGCTGAACCGACTTATTCTGGATTAGTGGAAAACAGGGAAAAATGGCTGAATTTGAAGCCGGTGGACTACATCTATAATTTTGAGTGTTGAGTGTTGAGTGTTGAATTATGAAGCAAAAAATAATAAATTTAAAAAATTACTAAACAAGGAAATTTTATGAAAAATCATAGTGTTATTTCTAAGTACAAAAACCCGGATAGGTTTATCGAGAAATTGAAGTCTCAGCTTGAATATGACGAAATTAGGGAAAATGACTTATGGGAAGATATTAAAAAATTAAAAAAAGAATTGGAAGACTTAAGGGTACTTGAAAAATCAAAGGCGTGGTATGACTATGAAAAGGGAATTGAAGCAGGTGCTACATTTTTCCCATCTGACTATAATTTTTCAATAATAAGAGATGCCAAACTCCATCAAAAAATTATTGGCACAGGAGAAATTGTTGGATTGGAACATACTTTTGAGAAATCAGGAGCAAAAATGTTGATAAAATCAATAAGGATTGTGCCGGAGTAACTCTTTAAAAAGTGTTGAGTTTTGGGTGTTGGGTGTTAAATTTTAAATTAAAGTATTAAAAATTCAATAAAAATTATAAAATGATAAATTAAAAATTCTTTAGAAAAGTGAATTACGGGAAAGCAGTCTATATCGCCGATAAATTTGTGGAAGCAATCGAGCCGTTTTGCGAAACAAGGGAAAATGGTTTGGTATATGCGGAGATTGCCGGAAGCGTCAGGAGGCATGTGGCTGAAGTGGGGGATATTGAGGTCGTCTGCATCCCGAAAATGGAGACATACGAGGTTGTGGACGGCTTGTTTACCAAATTTGAGACGGCACATCACCGTAAATTTGTGGAGATTGTGGATTCTATGAATATTTTGAAAGGCGATGCGAAGAATGGCAAATATATGAGACGCTATTCCGGCAAAGCTCAGATCCAGTTCGATATTTTTTGTCCCACGAAAGAGAATTGGGGAAATATGTTTGCAGTCCGTACCGGCTCGAAGGATTTCAGCTCGAAAGTTCTTGCAAATGGCTGGGTAAAAGTAGGGTATCATAGTTCTGATGGATTTTTGTATCTTGAAGAAAATATGGATTATAATGAAAAAAGTAAAAAATGGATTCCAAAAATAATTCTTGATGAGAATAATGAACCGAAACTTGATAAAAATAAAAAACCAATAATGGTTGATCCAGATATTTATTTATATGAAGAAATTGATGTATTTAATTTAATTGGAATGGATTATGTCGAGCCGGAAAAAAGAAACCTTTAAATAATTAACAAATTAAAGAAGCAAAAAATGAAAGAAATGGATTATAACCAATTACTGATGTTGGACACGTGTAAATACCATAATGATTCATATATCTTTGTAGATGGGAAAAGGAATTTTATTGTTTTCAATGCTTCTTTGAAAATGACTTTTGAGGAAGTTACTGATAAGGATATATTTTTTATTAAAAGACCGGTAGGGAATTTCAATAGCATAAGGTCGGCTGTGTGGAGTTCGAATGTCAATTGGTTTTTCCTTTTGAGAAATGATGGAATATATTTGATGAATATATGGTCGGATGATATAATCTGGTGCAAAAAAAGGAGTTTCAAATTTGTAGATTATTTTGGTAAAGCTCCGGTTCCTAAAAAGCAAAAGAAAATTAAATCATTGAAAATTTATTAAAAATTAAAAATTAAAAAATGGAACGGTTATTTATCAATAGAATTACGATTGCGAATACAATGAAATTTGTTAAGCGGTTTATTACGGTTATTACCGAGGCACCCGGCTGTGCCTGCGATTTTACTGGATTTTTGAATAAGGATGAGTATATTACTCAACATAGCACATCTTATAATGTGCATAAATGTTTGAATGAAGGAAATTATCAAATAAAATGGTGAAAAAATGAGAAAAAAAGATGAATTTATTGAAAAGTGGTTTACCCCCGATACAGGTCAAACTCACGGTGCTTATGATGATGAATTTAAAGCAAAAATGCGAAAAGAGCTTGATGAAGTAATTGATGAGGAATTTTTGATAAAATTGAAAAAAGTCAGAATACATCTCAATCCTTCGAAGGTGAAAATTATTGATTAAAAATTCATTATAAATTAAAAATTTATAGGAGAAAATATGAAAAAATTTATTATTATTTTTATGCTAATTGGCATAAATATTGCTTATGCTCAAAATTATGTGTGGTTCGCAAGTTCTTTGGAATCGCAGGGAGAGCTTTCTGCCAGGCTCGATAGCCTTATATTGCAATTCAAATCTGATATTCAAAATACGGGGAAATTGGAATCATACTATAACTTCGGTTCTTCTAATGAGACTGTTAATTATATCCCTGAAAACAAAGCAAAAATCGAGCCAAATGATGTAATAGTGCATTTTTTCGGTATTATTTTACCTGTAAAGCCCAAAATGTACGAACTTTTTATCAACTATTATAAAGTGGACGGATGCAGTCAATGGGCTTGGGTGAACTATGACCGGCTCATAATTTATGCGGATGATACTGAAGGATTCGGTATGATTTATGATGAAATTAAGGATAAAATTAATGTATTTAAAGGGGGGATGAAGTGAAAATAAAGGAAATTACTATGGAAAAATCAATAAAAGAATTAATTGATAAATGGGATATTGATTCGTTATTCTTCTCAATGTATGATAAATATATTAATTATTTAAAAGAGAATGGATTTGCGATTATTGAAAATCAAATTGAAGATAACACTGAGCAAGTAATGAAAACCGAACCACCACCTTATTATGACAAGTATGGGGAAATAACAACCACTATCCCCCTAGATTGCATGTATGCAGGAGTCGGTAAACGAACTATTAAAATCAATTTATTAGCGGAGCAAAAATGACCTTAGATGAATATTTCAGCCCTGAAAATATAGAAAAAAGACGCTATGCCTCTGAATTATATCTAAAAGCAGTTTTAGATTATATGCGTTTATTTTCAAAATATTTGGAACAGGAGAAGCAAAAGGCGTTATTGGTATTAAGTGAAATAGAAAATAGGCTGTAGGCTAAAGTCTGAAAAGCAAATAGCAAATAGATGATAGTAAATAGAAAAAAATAATAATTAAAATTAAAAATTCAATAAAAATTGAAAATTATAAATTAAATATTTTATAAATATTGGAGTTAAAATGTTAAAAAATATCAGAATTGAAAGTACGAGTAAGGCTACTAAATTGAATCTTCCGCTTAACAGGGCGAATATTTTCATCGGGCATGAGGGCTGTGGCAAATCGGCAATACTGGAAGAAATATCAAAAAAATTACCTGAATCACGATTTTTGGACGGTTTCTGTCCTATTAATCATCTTCGACAAAGGACGCATGAAATTTTACTGGATGTCAGCCAAACCTGGCGTTCAGAACGTGAAAAATATGAAAAGGAATATACTACTGTCGAAACCGTGTACGATTATGACCCGATTACAGGCGAACCGAAATCTCCTGAAGGCAGGCAGGTTGTGAAAAAGCCCGGATTTGTAGGTCCTTTCGGTGAATGGAACGAGGAAGGTGCCTATAACCTGACGATTGCCCGATGCCTCGATGTCATGCAATCCATTGGAGCCATTGACTATGGCGAATTTGATGATTGTAAAAATTATGCTTTATTTATGAGGAATGGAATTGCAATCCCCTGGAATGAGCTTTCTCGAGGACAAATGCAGACAATTCAGATGCTATATGAAATAAATCTCGGTAAATCACAGGAAATTATTATGAACCGTGCCGAATGTGCCTGCCATCCGGTTGTTTTGGGACAAATTGCACATAATATTTTAGTTTCCCCGAAGCAATATTTTATTGTTACCGATACTGTTTTATTGAATGGGCTTTTGGACCTGCACCTGCACGAAGTGATGTCAGACTTTTTGAAAAAAGATTTATTCGGGGAAATTAACCTGTTTATTGTTTATATGGAATTAGGAGATGCAGGAATCGGGACCGAAGCCCGAACAAAGACTGTCTGCCTGTCAGGTGAGCAATTGTGTAAATTCGCTGAAAGAAAAGATTTGTACGAAATGCTTAGTAAATTTTATAAATATTGAAAATAGGCTGTAGGCTGTAGGCTATAGGCTGTTGAGAGAAAGCAGAAAGCAGAAAGCAAATAGAAGATAGAAGCTGGAAGCCGGAAGCCGGAAAATAAAAAATGTAGGGATTTAAAATTTTAAATCCCATTGAAAATTAAAAATTTAATAAAAATTTTACACTAAAAAGAAAGGTAAAAAAAATGGAGGAATATCATAAAATCGAAACTTTGTTTAAAAGGGACATGGAAAATAAGGGTAAGATTATAATAGGAAATTTTACCTGTCCTGAATTTGAATATTTAGCATATAATAAATGGATTTTTACGGAAAAAGTTGATGGTACAAATATAAGAATTTTATATAATCCCGAATCAATTCATAATTCATTAAAATTTGCGGGAAAGACTGATAATGCTTCATTGCCTGTAACATTATTTGGAAAATTGCAGGAAATATTTGATTTGCAGAAAAATAAATTTATTGAAAAATTCGAGAAAGCGAATGTGTGTTTATATGGAGAGGGCTATGGGAGTAAAATTTCAAAAGGTGGCGGAAATTATAGTAACTCTCAGAATTTTGTGTTATTTGATGTAAGAATTGATGATTTGTGGTTAAAAAGAGAAAGTTTGGAAGATATTGCATCCTATTTCGGCATTGATTTAGTTCCTGTTATTGGTAGTGGTACTCTTTATGATATGATTGATTTATGTAAATCTGGCTTTAATTCCCATTGGGGAGATTTTATTGCAGAAGGCATTGTTGCAAAACCGGAAATTGAATTATCGGATAGAAGAAATAAAAGAATTATAACAAAATTAAAATATAAGGATTTTGAGCATTAGGAAAAAAAAATATCTTATGAAGAAAATAGAAAAATGTAGGGATTTAAAATCTTAAACCCCTACGGGATTAAAAATTTTAAATTAAAAATTCTTATGAAAGCTCTTGAAAATAAATTGGATTGGAGGGAACACTTCAGCAAGATACTCAAAAAGTATTTTTATATTTCCAATGTCGAAAAGGGATTTTACTTTATATTTCAGAACGAACAGATGTGGGAATATTCATTTAACGGTAAACATATCGGCTCTGCCTCCGGCGTTGAGGAAGCAAAGCAGAAATGTGAAACTGAGCATAATAAAAACACAGGAAATAGTCGGAAGCCGGAAGTCGGAAAATAGAAAAATGTAGGGATTTTGAATTTTAAATGGAGAATGAAATGAAAAAAAAGATAACAGTTGAAGTTGGGATTGAAACAAATGGGAAATTTTGCAGTAAAAATTGTGATAGATTATTCTATATAAATACTTACCATATAAATACTTACCATTGTTTACTATGGAATAAAGATTTATTAGAAAAATATAATAGTAAAATACCACGTTGCAATTCCTGTCTAAAAGCTACGGGAGATTTATGAAGTCAGAAAAACAACTACTCACAGCAATATAAATTATGAAATTTCTTAAAGAATTGTATGAATTTAAAGAAGATAATAATTTTTTTATACTCGAATTAAAGCCTTGTATCGTCTTGAATCCCGATTATGAAAACAAGACAAGAAAACTTATTGCTTCATTTAAAGAACAAACTAAGATTTATAACCTTGCCGACCCCGACAAAGGTACCGGAGAACGAAAAAATAATGTTGCTTTTGCACGGCAGACACTTATTCATTTTATCAAGGAGCATACCTGTTTTTCACTGAAAAAAGTTGGCTCTTATTTCGGCGACAGGGACCATACTACGATTCTTCATTCGGTCGCCAGGATTGATGACATAATCGAAACAAAGTCTTATGAATATGCTAAATTAATGAATTATTATAAAATTTGTGAAATAATTTGGAATGAGGAAGGCGAAAACAGGCTGTAGGCTATAGGCTATGGGCTGTAGAGGATAGAAAAAAGCAGATAGAAGATAGCAAATAGAAGAAATGTAGGGATTCAAAAATTTGAATCCCATTGAAAATTAAAACATTAAAAATTTATTAAAAATTTTAAATTAAAAATTAAAAATTCTTTAGAGTATGAATCACGGTAGTTTATTTTCAGGTATCGGGGGTTTCGACCTTGCATCAAGATGGTGCGGATGGAATAATGTATTTCAAGTTGAAAATGATAAATTCTGCAATAAAGTTTTAGAGAAAAATTTTCCGGGAGTAAAAAGATATGGCGACATCAAAGAATTTAACGGCAAAGAATATGAAGGAAAAATTGACATTATTTCAGGCGGGATGCCTTGTCAGCCATTCAGTATTGCCGGGAAACGAAAAGGCAAAGAAGATGACCGTTACCTCTGGGATGAGATGCTTAGAGTTATATCGGAAATCAAGCCGTCATGGGTTGTCGCTGAAAATGTTTACGGGCTTATTAGTCTTGAAAAGGGAATGGTTTTCAACAAAGTGCTATCTGACCTGGAAAGTGCAGGGTACGAAATCCAGCCGTTTGTTGTTCCGGCTTGTGCCAAAAACGCCCCGCACCGAAGGGATAGAATCTGGATTGTTGCTTACTCCGACCAAAACATCGGGAGACGGGCTTGCGACAGTAGTAAACAAATTAATTCCAACAATAACACAAAATACAGGGAAGAACACATCGGAGGGAATAAATTACGAAAAAAGGGCAAAGAAGGGAAAATTGGACGGAGTATTTGCAATGCAAGTTGGGAAACCAACTGGATTGAAGCTGCAACCAGCCTTTGCGGAGTGGCTCATGGGGTTTCCAATCGGGTGGACCGACTTAAAGCACTCGGAAACGCAATAGTTCCCCAGATTGCTTATGAAATTTTTAAGGCAATTGATGAAATAATGAATAATGAAAAATGAAAAATTAAATATTGATGAAATAAGAAACACAATCCTTTCGGGGCATTCCCTCGATTTATTGAGGAAATTGCCTTCGGAATCCATTAGCTGTGTGGTTACAAGTCCTCCATACTGGAGTTTGCGTGATTATGGCATCGAAGCCGAAACAATATGGGATGGAGATGAGAATTGCGAACATGAGGTGGAAAATTATAAAGCGACATTAAATCACGAAAATAGAAATAATTTGGTAGGACCACGAGATATTGCAAACAAAACGGGTACAACTCATTATTTTAAAGATTCAAAAATTAAAGCCGGCTTCTGCATAAAATGCGGTGCATGGAAGGGACAGCTTGGATTAGAGCCGACATTTGAACTATACATCAATCATTTATGCGTTCTTTTTGATGAAATTAAAAGGGTTTTGCGTAAGGACGGCACCTGCTTTGTGAATATCGGGGATAGTTATGCGGGGGGCGGCGGTGGTAATTATAAGGATTCCATTTCAACCTATAATTCAGAAACGAAACATCCTACAAATATAAAAAATAAAAATAACTGGCTTGAGCAAAATAATTTATTATCTAAATCTCTTGTAGGTATTCCTGAACGTTTTTCATTGGAAATGCGGAATCGAGGATGGATTCTGCGGAATACAATTATCTGGTGGAAGCCGAATTGTATGCCTTCCTCATCAAAAGACAGGTTTACAGTTGATTTTGAATATGTCTATTTCTTTGTGAAAAATAATAAAACTCAATTCTGGGTGAATGAAAAAACGTTTCAAATTGTTTCAAAACAGCCAAAAGGAATCAAAGGAATTGAGGGAGAGGACTGGAGATGGGAGCCGTGTCCACGGTGCAATGTAGGGGCAATTCACGAATTGCCCGAAAGTAAAAAGAAAATAGAAAGAAGCACAAAAATATTGGAAGCGGATGCGGAAAAAGTTGGAGGTCCAAGAGCGAGGTATCATAGAAAAAATGAAACAGAAAAATGCAAGAATAAAAGATGTGTTGACGGGAAAGTCAAGGTCTCATATTGGGAAGGCTCCGATTATTGGTTTGAGAAACAGAGAATTGCGTACAATGGACCGCTGAATCGCTGGGGCGGTGATTCTTTAAAAAAAGATACAAGCAAAACACAGGAATATAAAGATATGCAACAAATCGGCTATTCCTCTGCTTTTCGGGTAGGCAGGCAAATGCGTCCTGATTCATCCGGTTCAAATATGCGGACAGTGTGGAAAATAACGACAAAGGGATATGCCGAGGCACATTTTGCCACTTATCCCGTGAAATTGATTTTGCCTATGCTCAAAGCCGGATGCCCTGAAAAAATCTGTTCTGTCTGTGGTTTACCGAGAGTGAAAATTGAAAAGACAACTGGTGGAACTATTGGAAATAGTTGGCATGACCATTCAAAAGATATTATTGCCGGTATGAGTCAAACAGGAAAAGGGGAATTAGAAAAAAAAGGCGGCGAATATAAAATTAATTTTCTCGGTTATTCTGATTGCGGATGCAATGCGGATTTTGTGCCGGGGATTGTGCTTGACCCATTCATGGGAAGCGGAACGACAGGCAGAGCCGCAAAGCTCTTGCAAAGGGATTATATCGGGCTTGAACTGAATAAAAAATATATCGAAATGGCTGAACGCAGAATCAAATTGCCGTTTCATACCAAGCCGGTAAAAAAGGAAAAACCGCTTGAAAAGCAAATAGAAATATTTTAAAAATATAGTGAATAGTGAATAGTGAAAAGTGAATAATTATGGTTATATGATTGAAAATGGAGTTAAATAAAATGAATTTTACTGATGAAAATTATAAAGCATTATATAAATTAGGGTATCTGGCGTTAATGAATGAATTTGGGAAATTGTGCTATGAAACTGATGAAGAAGAATGGGCATCTGAAGATATAGATATATTAGATTTTGTAGAGGAAGAGTATGCAAAACTGTGTCGTATTCTAACAAAAAAATTATTAGATGACATAATGAATAAGGATGCAAAAGATATAATAAATACAATAAATATTTCAAGCATTAAAGCAATGAAAATCTTTCAATAAAATTTAATTATTAATTAATTATTGAGGTCGGAATATGGATAACATCTGTCAATTATATTTTAAAAATAAGAAAATTTTACCTTTTAAAGTACGAAGGGAAAGTTGGGGGGAATTAACGATTACAGTTGATAGAATCGAAAATATTCAGAAAACTAAAAATGGGTGGTTCTGTGAGGCTTATACTTTATCTTCTGAATATGAAGCAAGAAATGGAATTATTAAGATCCATGACGAAGAATATAAAAGAATAAGTTGTGATGGTTGTTATCAATGGGAAATTGTTGATTAAAATAAATAAAAATTTAATTATCAATTATGAATTATTAATTGTTAATTAAAAAAATAGCTCCTGCACCGGGAATTGATGCAGGAGCCGGGTTCTTCCTAAAATGAGGTTGAGATTTTAGGATTTTTTCTTTCTGCCGCCGTGATGTTTACGCCTTTTTGGACGGGTTACACGGACTATCTTGTAGCTGCGTCCCTTTGCCCTGAAACGCCCTACCGATACGAGCTTATCCGCAATACCGTGAGTGCCACGTTTTTTCTTGCGTGGCCTGCCAGGCTTGCGATGCCTTCCTGCAAGTCCCGAAACACCTCCGGCTACGCCGTGAGTGCCTTTGTGCTTGCGTGTCTTGCGGCCCTTCCTTTTTTTAGCTGCACGGGCTTTCTTGAGGTTGCGTCTTGATGCCGCTTTCTGCTTTGCTGTTGCCATAATAAAACCTATAAGTTAATGATACATTAATTAATTAACTGGCTTTTGCCATGTTTTCTTTCCAATCCCATGTGTTTTTTGTCTCCATAAGAGGCATAGTCTTACCGACTTCACCGTCCCTGTGCTTCTCGATTGTCCTCGCTGTCATATTCTCTACCAATACAATTGTGTCAACCTTGAATGCAATCTCAGGGTCGCCTATATATTCTTTACCTGCTTTATTTGTACGTGCAACATAAATGAATGATTTATTGGGATATTTTTCAATTAAATCCTTAAATTCTTCTTGTTTGATGTTGAATACATCATTGGTTTTATCAATAATTATGAATTTATATGTATCATCATCGAGATAATTTTCTACTCCCGGATTAGCCCAGTCCTTTGATGGATAAAATGTAATATCCTTATGAATTTTCAATCTTTCAATTTGTTCCTTCAATCTGGTATCAATCGTTCCCTTATCGGCTAAAATATACAAAGATTTGCCGTTTGGTTCCAAGTCCTCAGCTATAATCAGTGCTAAACTTGTTTTACCGTGTCCCGCTTTGCCGTAAATAAGCATCGAGAATGGCTCTAACAGGCGATTAAAAAGAGGCTTTGTCCGTTTCAGGATTAAGGGCTTGCCTTTTGTATGGGCATTCAAAATATCGGTTGTTGTAGGCAATTGAGGTAATCCATCCTCTTCGGGAAATTTTGAATTTTGAATTTTTAATTTTGAATTATCCTCTTGACTTTCGACTAACGACTTCGTGCTTCCCTCTTCCGGCTTCGGACTTCCAACTTCTATCTCTTTGCTATCTTCTATTTTTAGCTCGGGGACTGTCAAATCCGCATCGGGAACTGCAATAACATCTCCTAGTGTTGAGTGTTGAGTGTTGAGTGTTGAATTATCAATTTCTCCGAATGTATCGGATAATCCATCGTTATTAATAAATTCTTCCAATATTTTTTTCATCTTTGCCAAAGCCTGATTTTTGCCCATATTGTCGCCGGGAAGCATATAAACACGCCATATTTTAGCATTTTTCTTTTTCCAAAACATTGCATATCTGCCGGATTCAGTCTTTTTGAGTTTCCATTCATAAACTTTATATTTCCCTTTTGTAACAATATCTTCGTCACTTAATTGTGAATTGTTAATTATTAATTCTGAGTTATCGGAATAATCCATTAATCCTTCCAAACCTTTACCTGACTTAGCATATTCTACATAAAATTTCAATACATCTCCCGGATTGGTCTTTTCTTCTGAAAACATACTGCCTCCCTGACTGCCCTTTGCCGTTTTGATATATTTTTCCATGATGGGCTTAAAATCCCTTGGCTTTGAATAATGGAGTATCATCCAAACATTTGCCGTTTTTTCATCAATTTTTGCCGAATCAATCGAGGTTTGATTGATTAATTGCTCAGGAGTGCTTATTGCACCTGTTTGCCTTCGCTGGTATTCCAATTTCACGGCTTTCTGTATTTCCGGAATAATATTCCATTCCGGAGACAAGGATTTTATGACAATAAGCTGGGGAATAGCCCTCAAGATTTTATTGGAATAACTGCCAACTTGGTCGAGTAATGTCTTGTCCGGCAAAATTGATGCCAAAAGCATAAATTCAAGTAAGGTTTTGCCTTTATCTGAAAATTCCCTAGCTCCGCTTAACCATTCATTTGTGTTGGATGGGGTGATAATTCCCGTTCCTTCCAATTCCTTGATAATTTTTCTCGCAATTTCAGGGTTATTCACTAATTCTTTAAATGTGGAATCTGAATCATTTTCCGAAATAATTTGTGCAATATTTTCAAAAGCATCATGTTTTTCCTCAAATTGCCTTGCAAGTGCAATTGCCTCTGTTACTTCATTCATTGCCTGTGTCTGCCCTTTGTTTAGCATATTGGAATAAGTGGAGCATTTCGAAAGCGGAATATCAATAATTCTGACGAGTACGGGATTCCTGAATTTTGACATCGCATTTTTATTGAACCCGAAGCTCTCCAATTTCTTTTTGAGTGCAGGCAAATACAGTGAATCATACTTTATTGTATCTTTTGCAATGATTTGCATTGCAATTGACCGGGAATTTCCACCCAGAACTATGCCCGGCTCGGTTATTACAGGCGGTCCTTCCAATGCAGATGGATTGTCGGTAACGAGGTGAATCGGGTCAAAATCCCTGATAATTCGCAAAATTTTCTCTTTTTCAACTTTATCCCCTGAATAATCACGGGTTTGGCAATTTTCAGGATAACATTGATTTTTTGAATAATCCTGGTAATTATGGGACGGCTGAAGATAGAACAATTCAGCGATTGCATAATAAGCCGGGATTCTTTCGGTTTGTGTGGCTATTTTTGTCGTATCTCCGGAAATAAGCAAACTTTTTTCTGTTACCTCGCAATTTAGCTCGATGCCGAGTATTTCCTTTGCCTTCAGCAATGCTTCCTCGATTTTTTGGTATCTTGCACCGGATAACCTGTTTTTAATCCAGCCAAAGCGGTCATTCAGCTTTGTCCATCGTTCCTCACGGCTCTGCGAAGTGATTTTCCCTATTCCGAATATTTTTGATTGCCCGGAATCCTCTACTTTGAATGATTTTTGATATTGGTACATTTCTTTTCTTAATGGCTTTATAAATATTTTATCTTCTCTCATTGTCGGATTATTAAACCATTCTGGTTTCTTCGCATATATCTTATCTTGAATTTCTACATAATACCATTTCCCATCAATTTTTACAGTTTCGCCAACATATAGAGGAATATCGTCAAAATTATCTAAATTATAAAATTCTAAATATTTTGGTTTTATTGTTTCTCTAGCTACATAAACTGATGATTGATATAATCTATCTTTATCCCCTATTCCGAATAATTGTGCCTGTTCCTGTTCTTTAACACTCATTTTTCCCGGCTGCATAATGAAGTCCCTCAATCTTTTTGTCCATTCGTCATAATATTCAGTTTCCACATTCCCCGAATATAGATCAATCTGCCCCTCAATAATTTCACCGGATTCCAAGTCAATCTGACCTATCATTACCTTGTCTTTTGCACTGTAAACATTAATAGAAGTCAATCCGAGCCTGGTTTCAACAGGAATCGGGTAGGTTTTATCTGCAAATTCCCTGATTTCCTGAAAATTATCAATTATTCTCTTAGCAAGCATTTTATCGGATAAACCTTCTAAATTTCGTGTTTCTTTGAAATTTTTTATAAATTCATATCCTTCATCAGTTTGTAGAGAATGTTTTATTTGATGCCATTCAATTTTTTCCTTTTCCATTAATTTTAATAATAATTTTGAAGCCACTCCAATTCGTCTATATTCTTTTTCAACAAAAATATAATTTATATAATATTCTTTATTAAAAACAGAAAATGTGATATAGCCTATTATTTTATTAAGGTTAGTTTCAGAATCCTTATAAAGGGCATATATCTGACAGTCTGATTGATTGTGATGAGAACCGTAGCAATCAATATGATATGTCGTATTATTAAATATTTCCTCTTTAGACATTTTATCAGATAAACCTTCTAAATTCCGGCATTCTTCCACATTCTCTTTTTCCATATAATCCTCAATTCCATACATTTGGTGTTCCTCGATTTTCACTGCTTTTTCATCAAATAACACATAATTAAAAGCATCACAGCCCTTATTCCTAGTATCGCCTGTGCAATATTTTATTCCGTCAATCCCGGCACGGAGGAGGAAGAGGGATGCTTCTTTTTCAGATTTGAAGATATGAGATAAACCCTGATAAATTTTTTCACCGGAATCTTTAAAATTCATAGCATAGCCATCAGTGCCAATCCAATAATTTATAGTTGTGTTTTTTCTGCCTCCTGGGTCTGTGCTATGCCAAACTTTAATGCCTTCAGATTCAATACTTGAAATTATTTTTTGAAATATTATTTCTCCTATCACTTTATCCCAATCCATAAAATTCAATTCATTAATATCCTTATCCCCATGAATTTTCACTTTGTAGATGTTTTTCTTGAACTTAATCTCTTTTATGTTTTCTATCAAATCTAGTGCTAATTCTCTTATTAATCTTGCTTCAATATTTGCAAGAGGTACTTCCCGTAATTCATTATTAATTAATTTTTTTGTTCTCCCCAAATCTTTGAAAATCTTATATTCGGAAATTATTTTATCTTCCGCCCATTCAATTAATTTTTCCGGTTCATCTAGTATTGATTTATAATAATCGTAAAAATCATCATCTTCATTCAAATTTTCATCATAAAATGTAACAAGCCGATTTTTCATTTTTTGAAAAAAAATAGCATTCTTTTTTTTATCTACCCATATTATTTCCCAACCTCCTAATTTATCTGCATACCATTCAGCTATACTCTTTTTATCAGTAAAATACAATCCCCATCCGTAAGCCTGAACGCCTTCGCCTGTGCCGATTTTGTCCATAGTGAATTTATCGAATGAATGAGGTGAACCATGATAAACTGCAAAGCTCAGTCCTTCCTCCTCCGCATCCACAAACCATTGAATATCATAATCATGTTCTTTAAGCCAGTATCTCGCATCATCTCCCCGAAATTTATCTTTATCGAATTTGATGGATGCAACATGAACTTTCCCGTCTCCGTCAATTCCCCATAGAACATGAATGCCGTCCCCGAATTTGTTTTTTGCATACCGGTACTCAGGATAACGCTTTTTCGATATTATTGCACTATGAACACTCTTTAACCCTGAAAGCTTATTGACCGGGGCTTTCTCCATAAGCATTTTATTGGAAATAGCTTCCTGTTTTTCTTCATCATTTTGTTCCATTTCTATAAGGTCATAATGTAATTGAAGATAATCGCCAAAATAGTAATGAGATTTTTTATATTTAGCCATATTTCTTATCATATACCCGTCATTACAGCCTCGATGATAATATATATCGGTATTTGATGGCATACCATTTATTACAAGATGCTCGAATTTCCAACACGGCATAAGTTCAGTAACATCTATTATTTTATTAATTGGAATAAACAGAACTATTATATCGTATTCTTCATAATGTTCTTGTCCCCATGCTCTTGCTAAATCTAAAGACCCTGTAAAAAATGTAGGCCTTCTTTTGTTAAATTTTTTAATAGGGATATTTGTAGCATGATATATTTCTTTATATTTTTGCAACTTTCCTGAAAGATTATTTTCCGGGTCTTTCTCCATAAGCATTTTATCGGAAAGTCCTTCTAAATTCTGGCATTCTTCCATATTCCCTTTTTCCATATTATCTCCAATTTTTGTTTCCTCCTCTGCATCCACAAACCACTGAAGAACGTAATCATGTTCTTTAAGCCAGTATCTCGCATCATCTCCCCGGAATTTATCTTTATCAAATTTGATGGATGCAACATGAACTTTCCCGTTCTCGTCAATTCCCCACAGAACATGGATGCCGTCCCCGAATTTGTTTTTCGCATACCGGTACTCAGGATAACGCTTTTTCGATATTATTGCACTATGAACACTCTTCATAAGAATTTTTAATTTTTAATTTTTATTAAATTTTCAATACTTTAATTTAAAATTCAAAATTTAACATTTATTTTCACCTTTCCACCCCTCCCCATTGTCTTTGGGTTTTAGGACGAGGTTCAAGCGGGCTATGCCCGGTGCCTATACGTCCTGTTATAATTCCCCACAAATTGCGGGTTGCTTTCATGAAAGTCATTTTACCCATCCCCTTATCCTTTTTCAACATCGGCACAACCAATTTTTCATATAGCACCTGAGCTATGATATTCGCTGCAATGCCTGAAGCAAATCCAATAAAAAAATCCAAATCGAAATCAATTCTTTGTTTTTCTGTTTTTCGCATATCGTTTCACTAAATAATTGATAATTTCCGTTTTTTACTCCGTTTTTTCGGCTTTTCAGATGAACCCCACAGTGCTACGGCTAACAACAAAACAACTCCTCCGGCAACAACTAATGCCGTAACCGGTATGCCTTTTTTCGTTTCCGGCTCGTTCTGACTAAGCCCTTCCAATGTAATTAATTCCATTCCTTCTTCCATGTCATTTCTCCATTTCTTCTTTAAAAACTTCTCTTTGAACTTCTCTTATTCCGATTAAATTTGCTACTTTATTTAAAATTAATGTAATTTCATTCAATTTTGCTTTGCCATCCGATTGTTTTTTCAAACGGTAAGCCCTGTTTGCCAAATCTCTCCATCTCGACTGCATCGCTTCAGTCAACTTTTCAGCTTCATCTCTTTTCTTTATTTCGACCTCATCATATTCAGGATCGTAAGGCAGCTCGATATTATATCTCTTAGCCAAATTTCTGTATATATCGTACCATTTCTTTGCATCCTGCCTTGAAGATGTTGCATTTCGGTTCATTGAATCCTTGTAAGTTTTTCCTACTTCATGCTTTGCATATTTTTCGAATGTAGGATATTTCTTAAAAAACAGGATATTGCCTAATTTATAAAATTCATCGAGATTTTTGAGCCTTTCCTTCTGATGAGCAGTCATTTCATCCAGTACATCACGTATCTTATTAATAGCTTCAACAAATTCATCATAATCCTTAATATTCAAATAAGATTCGAGTTCCGAATCAAAATTTTCAATATCCTCTTTCCTCCGGAAATTATAATCCGGGTGCTTACCCAGCCCATTCAACGTAATATTCGTCTTTCCTTCAGGGTAAACGTCAGCAGGAAGAACATAAGTGCCTTTCGGTGCATTTTTATTGTATTCATCCACCCAATCCCTAACTACCTGAATAAATTCATTTGTAACCGTGCCATAAGTTTCATCGGAAACTGTGAGAAAATCAGTCCGGTTATCTAAAACATTTACCCCCTTTTTTCTCAATAACCTCTTAATCAAAACCCTGCCAAGCGGATGCTCGATATTTTTATCATTTTCATTGATTAAATATGCAACCAAAGTGCCATGCCTCACATCTCCTATGACAAAGCTTTCGTTGCAACCACCCATTAAATCTGTATGGTATTCCTTATTCTTTAAAGTCTCGAATAATTCATCAAGTAAATCTTCATATTTTTTCGATAAAAGATATAATTCTACTCCATTATTAAAACCTTTTATATTATCTGTGTCAAATATAAATTTATATTTATAATAATTATTCTTAACTTTTTTATTTATTTTTTCTACAATTCCTATTCGGTAACGTCCCGGTTCAACGCCCTTTTCCCTCTCATCCGTTTCTCCTATACTATATATTAATTTCCATCTTTCTGGAGCAATACTTGAAAATAAAAGTGATTTACTTAATTTATACTGAGCTTGATTTTTCAAAAGAAAATAGTTCTTTGTCCCCAGTCGCAGGCAGCTTGTCCATCCCCTGTCCGTACTCATGCCTGCAATATCGTAAGGATGACGTGAAATTACAGCAAGCAATTTTTCTTTATTTTGGCTCAGTTCCCGGCACTTATCGGTTTCAAAGAGTTTTAATAAATCTTTAGCCCATTTATTTGTAGTTGTAGAATATTCACCCGTTGCTAATTTATTTAATATTTTTCCAATCCTTGTTTCAATCCTTTTACCCGTTTTTGTATCAGTTTTAAAGCATAATCCTTTTAAATAAAATGATTCAGTAGTAGCATAGCCATAATCATTTAACAAATTTGTTACTTTATTAAAAATAGAATAATCTTTTTCAAGACAAGAAATATCTTTTGCTTCATTATTTTTTAATGGTAAATAAATCCTGTTTTCACCTTTGAAATAATCCTCGTAAATTTTATCGGCTCCGGCTTCTTTCCATGCCTTGGTATATTCCTTCGCTGTGGAAATAGGCAGAGCCTCCAGACCAAACAAGGTTTGCTCATCATTCAACGTAATATTTGTCTTCCCTTCAGGGTAAACGTCAGCAGGAAGAACATAGGTGCCTTTCGGAGCATTTTTATTGTATTCATCCACCCAATCCCTAACCACCTGGATAAATTCATTTGTAACAGTACCATAAGTTTCATCGGAAACTGTGAGAAAATTAGCGTCAGGTTCTTTTATGTAAGTATCGTAAAATTTAGTTTTATGGAGTATTCTGTAAAAATCTTCTTCTTTTAAATCAGATAAGGTTTTATCAATCTGCCATTTTTCTACAAAAAAAGTCCAAAAGAATTGTTTCATTCTCTTTTTGTATTCGGCTTCTGTGCTACTACTTTCATCAATCTCATTGAATTGTGCTTTAATTTCTTCCCTTACGGTATTCTTATAATGTTTACTTTCTTCAGGTAATGTATAAATATCTTTTACCGATTTGGATTTCCGATTATTTAAAAATAAAGCCATATAAAGTCTTATGACTTCTTTTTCATTTGGAATAATAAATGATATATAATTCCCTTCTTTTGTTTTCCATTTTCTACCATCATTTTCACTTCTGCGTCCCAGTCTCTTAATCAAAACCCTGCCAAGCGGATGCTTGATATTCTTATCATTTTCATTGATCAAATATGCAACTAAAGTACCATGCTTTACATCTTCCATGACATACCTTTCATTGCATCCACCCATAATGTCGGTGTGGTATTCCTTATTTTTTAAATTTTCGAATAATTCGTCATACAAATCCTCATATTTCTTCGATAAAAGATATAATTCCACTCCATTATTGAAACCTTTGATATTATCTGTGTTAAATATAAATTTAAAAGAATAAGGATTATTCTTGTCTCTTTTCCATACTCTCTCTACTAATCCTACTATGTAATTCCCTGAAGGAATTTCACTTGCCCTCTTATCTGCTTCTTCTAAATCGTATGACAATTGCCACATATTGGGGTGAAGTAATTTCTTTAATTTGAACTGAGCTTGATTTTTCAAAAGAAAATAATGCTTTGTCCCTAACCGCAGGCAGCTTATCCATCCCCGATCCGTACTCATGCCTGCAATATCGTAAGGATGACGGGAAATCACGGCAAGCAATTTCTCTTTATTTTGGCTCAGTTCCCGGCATTTATCAGTTTCAAATCTTTTTAATAATACTCTGGCATAATCTCCATCATCAGTATCTTTTACAGATAATTTATTTAAGACCTTACCAATCCTCATTTTAATTAATTTAGCAGGACCTCCCTGGGATATATCTTGTTTTAAGCAAAAACCCTCTATGTATTCTTGTCTTGTAAATTTATAGCCCCGGATACTTAAAAATTCATATATATCTTGATAATTTGTAGATTTTTTTAAACAATTTGTTGATACTTCTATTTTCAAATTCTCATTAGATTCCACAGGAAGATAAATCCTATTTTCCCCTTTGAAATAATCCTCATAGATTTTATCGGCTCCGGCTTCTTTCCACGCCTTTGTATATTCCTTCGCTGTGGAAATAGGCAGAGCCTCCAGACCAAACAAGGTTTGCTCATCATTCAACGTAATATTTGTCTTTCCTTCAGGATAAACTTCAGCAGGAAGAACATAGGTGCCTTTCGGTGCATTTTTGTTGTATTCATCAACCCAATCCCTGACTACCTGTATAAATTCATTTGTAACCGTGCCATAAGTTTCATCGGAAACTGTGAGAAAGTCATCATTGATATTAGATTTTTTAATATTGCTTGTTCTCACAAGTCTCTTAATCAAAACACGTCCCAACGGATGCTCTATATTTTTATCATTTTCATTGATTAAATATGCAACCAAAGTGCCATGCCTCACATCTCCTATGACAAACTGAGCATTGCAACCACGAGATATAGTGGCATCAATAATACTATTTTTGAGTGAATTTATGAGGTCCGATTTAACTTTTTCAATATCCCCAAAATAATATTTTCGTTTAAGATGATTGAAGCTATCAGTAGGTTCAAAAGGATATTCATTCCTTCTACCTTCCAAATCTAAATATCCTACAAGGATTTCCTTGTTTCCTATTTTTGCATGAATTGCTATTTTATTTGCATAATTTTGAAATTCATATTCTGCATTTCTAAAATCAATCCTTTTCCCGATATTTAAGCAGCTCGTCCAGCCTCTATCCGTACTCATGCCGGCAATGTCGTAAGGATGACGGGAAATTACAGCAAGCAAGTTACTCTTCACTTGGCTTAAATCCCTACATTTATCCATTTCAAATCTTTTTAATAATTCTTTCGCCGGTTCTCTATCTGCATTTCCACCCTTTGTGGCTATGTTATTAAGGATTTTTCCAATTCGTAAAGTTTTTTCTTTACCTGTAGTTTTATCCGGTATTGTAGCTAATCCTTGTTGGTACAAACTAATATTAGTCAAATACCCAAAGTTAACTAGAAAATATGCAATATCTCTATAAGCATCCGAATAGTGGCAATCCATAGAATCCATTTCCTTATTTACAGGCAAATAAATCCGGTTTTCGCCTTTGAAATAATCCTCATAAATTTTATCGGCTCCGGCTTCCTTCCATGCCTTGGTATATTCCTTCGCTGTGGAAATCGGTAAAGCCTCCAGCCCAAACAAAGTTTTGCCGAAATCGGCATGTTCCACTTCAGGATTCATGGTTTTCCATTCCCACAGCTCGTATTCGGCTTTATCTTTAATTTCTTTGTATGAAGGCGATTCGTACTCATCTGAAGTCAATTCAATCCAGTAGCCATCAACATTCTTTTCAAGAATATAAGTGAAAAACTCATCTTCTCCTGGGCCGAGAACCGCTTTTTTCTCAGTAAAATTCTCCCCCCTGCCGTGCCAATGCTCCAAATCAATAGGAATAATCGAAAAGCGGATTTGCCCCTTGTCCGTACTCCAAATTTCCCTCTTAATCCATGAGAAGATATTTATTCCACTCAAAATACTATCATCATCCGAATCCCAAGTGCCGTCATTTCCCGTTGCCGATTTTATTTGATTCGGAGAGAAAACGATAATTTGGTCTATTAAGTCTCTTTTATCGGTTGGTTCCTGAAAAATACTATCCCAATCTGTATTTTCAATAATTATTCCATCATATCCCTGCAATATTAAATACTCTCTGAATTTATCATTAGTCTCATTTTTATCTCTTTCTACAATATGCTTTCTCCAATAACCTTCCTTATTTTTAGTTCCATCTATATATTCAGCAAATTTTCCTCTTTCATCCATAAATGATTCAAACGGATCATATCCGTTCTTTATATTCTTTAATTCCCTTATTCTTTTGTCTAAATTGTCAATTTCTTTATCCGTTTTTTCTACAATATCTTTATTTTTAATTAGTTTATCTTTATTGTGATATAGTTTAATTAGTTCTGTTTCGTATTTATTGATTTTATCATTTATTTCTAATGAATCATTTGCATTTACGGGCTTATATATTTTGGGATTTGTTATTTTTAAATATACTTCTTTTACAACGCTTGGGTATTCTATCCTATAAGTCATTGCAGCAAACGCCTGAGCTACTTTTATATTATTTGTAAACCAAAACCCAAGACTTGCTGAAGAATGTCCGCTTGTCTTACCTGCCCGTCCTTTCTCAAAAATATCAAATACCCCTCCTCCATGATAAACCACCTTGGGACTACCATCCTCATTAACCACCTTGGAATCTCCGAACCAATCCCAAAAGGCTTTATTGAATTTTTCAATATTTTTCTTTTCTTTTACCACAATTATTAATTTTCAATTATCAATTTTCAATTGGATTTAAGATTTTAAATCCCTACAGCCTACAGTCTAAAGCCTATAGCCTACATCCTCTCATCAACATCATCCATCAATCCGTCCTCACAGTTGCAATCCGCAAGTCCCTGCATACCGAGCCGCTTTTCTTCTTCGGCAATGAGCAGTTCCACTTTATCGAGCAATGCGTCTGCCTGGTAATTCGTAAAAAGTGTATCGAAATCCGATTCAAACCTCCTGGCAAGTTCCCTGAGCATTGACGTAAGCTCGGCATCAGTTTTGCCTGCTATGGCTTTTTGTGCATATTTCTTTACGATTACATCAAAAACCTGCACATTTTGAATGTTATCTTTTAGCATAAAATTACCTCCTCTCCATTTGCAGTTATTCCAATCTTACTTCCGAGTTCAACATAGTTTTGCCGTATTTTATTTAAGAATGCTTTATAATCCTTTTTTTTGAAATGGAAGCTAGCATCATAGATTTTTTTTACAAGATTGTAACCCCGTCCATACCATTCTCCTCCACATTTTTCAGCTATTTCGCTTACTTTGTTTCTTATTGTAGCATCTTTTGAATGAATCCATACATCTTTCATGTTTACCTCTATAATTGTTCAACTTTTTTAAGAATTTTTGCCAATAACTCGGCATCCGAATCCTCTTTTTTAATTTCTCGCACCGGAGGTGCGGGTTTTTCAATTGGTATTTCCGGCTCATCCGGTTCCGGCTGAAATATCCTTTCTTCTCTTTCCTTCTTTTCGAGTCTTTCAGGATATTGTATATCCCAAAGCCTCGTTGCAATTTTATGCCACCTGCTTTTATCTTTATATTCAATCCCATGTTTTGATTTTAAAGACCTATTCAAAATATCCTGTAGTTCTTCTATTTCAGCATCAGTCCCTATGAATTTAGCCAGCAAGAAAACCGCTTCGGGATTATGATTATTATTCTCTAATTCATCATACATTTTTTCAAAATCCGGCTGTGAAAACTTTCGGACTTCTTCCTTGGGATATTTCCATATTTCAAAGCCAATCGGGTCGTTTACTATCTCATTCTCTATTTTTGGATTTAGAGAAGATTTAGAGGATATTTCCTCTTTTTTCGGCACTTCAGTCTCCCGTCTTCGTGCTTCCGGCTTCCGACTTCCTGCTTTTTTCTCCCTCTTTCCCAGTGCGTTGTTCGCTTCCTCGATTGGATTTTTCTTAAATTTATAGAAATTCAGCCCGAAATTCCTTCGTAACCAACCGGCAACAGTGGATTCCTGTACCGATGAAACCGCAGGATGGGATGGGTCTGCACTTTGCTTTTGCTTTTTCCATGAAGGCTCATAATAACTTTCATAAAATTTACCTTTTTTCTTATATTCCTTGGACAAAGCGATATAATAATAAGGTTCTTCCGGATTTGCAAGAGAATTAAACAATTTTTTCATTGCACGGTTAATCTCATTGGCTTTTTGGACCATCGGGTCTTTATCGGCAAGCCCTTCTAATTGTGCCGGAGTATCAACATTTTCCTCTTTATTTTCGGGCAATTCGTGAATTGCCCCTACTATATTTCCCGCTTCCTGCAATTTCCCCTTGATTTCCTCTGCATCCTCATCTGTAAGAATATAATGCTTTTCTTCATTATTCTCGGTAATGAGGACTGAAACCATATTATCGGGCAATTTTATTTCCTGTACATCGGCAACGCCCTTCGTTACAACCGCAGTTTCTTTCGACAAAGCAATAACCTGTTGAATTATTGACTGGGCCCGCACCGGAGTTAAAACGTACTTATGGATCTTATCCTTACCCTCGATGATGATAATAACATCTTTGTCGGCTTCATCGGCTAATTGTGTTGAGTGTTGAGTGTCGGGTGTTGACTGAACCTCTTCTGCTTCCGGCTTCGGACTTCCTGCTTCTGACTTTAAATCCTCAAAATTAGCCTCCGGAATACTCATTTCTTCAAATTTTTTCATAATAATCCTTGATTGTGATGGAGTTAGTTGATAAACAGGCAAATTATTTTCCATACCGGAGGAAGTCCCGTGCATTTCCACGATATCGGGAATGATAACTTGAGCCTGGCTCGGTGCCAAATAATATTTCCTTACTTTTTCATCATTATCAACAGTTATGACAACAGCTCCGGAAACCAGCTCTAATGCAGAAAGATTATCAGCCATTCCGTCAAGGTCTTCATCTGAATCATCATCTTCATCTGAATTTTGCATATCTTTAATACTTTTACCTCTCAATGAAATGTTTGTTATTTCTAATAACGGTTCATCATTTTTTGAATCATAGACTATCGCTTTCTTTAAATCCCCATCAACATAAATATCTTTTTCATCCTTTATGTTTCCCTTGAAAGCACCATATTCCTTTAAAATTCTAAAAAATCCTTCCCTTGTTTCTAAATCATAAATCCTGGCATAATCGTTATCGAAACTTAATTTGCCGATATTTTTATTTTTTTGAATAGAGAATACATTCCATTTCATTTCCATCACCATTTATATTTTTAAAATATTTTTCACCATTTCGGAGGATTATCCGCACAATGCAAATTCTCCTCCTTTGCCTTTTCACGTACTTTGCAGGCACAGACAAC
>ERZ1292629.399-Hain-H43-01um-R1-399-length-46418-cov-9_pt1 | contig 46418 bp, 50 predicted proteins | sample MGYA00564399_ERZ1292629 | MGnify/ENA primary metagenome ERZ1292629 (study PRJEB36523, sample SAMEA6512636) | groundwater metagenome | collected 2019-01-08 | study: AquaDiva: Metagenomics assemblies of 32 groundwater samples
CTCACGAACTAAAGTAAGGAGTTTACATAAAATGCAAATCTTGATGTATTAACAATACTCGTAGCAATAGAAATATTTTATTTTTCTTCTTTGCCGGGAATTTCTGGAGAAGGGGGGTATCCGATTTTATCTATAGTTTATCATTTTTCAGTATTTTTTTTATTCAGTTTTTTCTTTTCTTTGTCTATAATAGGAAAAGAAAAACTAAAAACAAAAGATATTATATTTATCCTTGTTGTCTCAATAATTTATGCCATTTTCGATGAGTTTCACCAGAGTTTTATTCCAGGAAGAAATGCTGAGATTAAAGATACTCTTATAAATAATTTAGGATCTATAATATCCATGCTCCTTTATCTCAAAATAAAAAAAATAAAAAGAATTAATACTTAAAAAATATAAAATAAAAAGTTATAAAAATATTTGTACAAGAAAAGAATATTAATTAAAAAATAAAAAAATAAAAAAGAATAGATTATTATCTTCTTTTCTTCTTTGCTGCTTTTCTTTTCTTAGCCATTTTTATGAACTCCTCTTTTTAATTATATATATTAAGAAACAAATGTTTAAAAAACCTTCGGTAAAAACAAAATGTATAAAAACATCTAAAAAAATGCTATAAAATTTTATCGACGGAAAAATCCATAAATTACTCTTATGCCTTTAAAATTGCCCCAGCATCTTCAAAATCTATTTCATTTCTTATCAATTTTTCAAATGTTTCTTTTAGGGAAGATATTTTGACTCTTATCTGTCTTGTAGTGTCTCTTTCTCTTATAGTAACATCCTTATTTTTTATAGAGTCTCCATCGATAGTTATGCAAAAAGGCGTTCCAATTTCATCTTGTCTAGCATATCTTCTTCCAATAGTTCCTCCATCGTCATAGATTACCTTAAAATCTTTCTTTAAAATTTCCTTTACTTTATAAGCAATGCCAATAAATTCCTTGTTTTTTACTATAGGAAAAATTCCTGCTTTTACCGGAGCTAAAAATGCCGGAATTTTTAAAACAACATTCTCTCTTTCTTTGTCATAATGATATGCTTTTGTTAAAATAGCCAAAAAAATTCTTTCGATTCCAAAAGTCGGCTCTATAACTCTAGGAATAACTTTTTTCCCAATTTTATCGTCGAATATTTCAAAGCTTTCTTTGCTTTCATTCTGGTGCTGAGTTAAATCATATTGCCCCCTATTTGCAATCCCTGCTATTTCTTTGCTTCCAAAAGGGTATTCATAATCTAAATCAAAAGTTGCAGATGAGTAATGCGATAATTCATTTTTCATATGCTCTCTAATTTTAATATCTTTTTCAAGCCCTAATTTTTTAAACCATAAAATTTGTTCAGCAAGCCAGTAAGCATGCCACTCATCTAATTTGCCTTCTTTAAGAATTTCTCCTATACTAACCTCCTTTAACCCGCTTTTTTCTTGTTTTTGAGTTTCTGCATCTAACAAATTAAATCTCAGATTAAGATGTTTATCATCTAGCAATTCGCATTTGTTTTCGTATGGATTTATAAAAAATTCAAACTCTGCAATATGAAATTCTCTGCTCCTGAATAAAAAATCTCTCGGAGCAATTTCATTTCTAAAACATCTTCCAATTTGTGCAATTCCAAACGGCAATTGCATCCTCGATGTCTGTTGAATTAATTTAAAATTAATGAACATTCCTTGTGCTGTTTCAGGCCTAAGATAACTTAATAAAGAATCTTCTTCCACAGGCCCAACTTGAGTTTTAAACATTAAATTTAAATCTTTTGCACTTCCTTTATCGAGTTCTCCTCCGCAAAAAGAACATTTTGCTTTATCTAACTCAAATTTATCGACTTTGTTGAATTTCTTGCATTTCATGCATTTAACAGAAACATCAGAGAAATTAGAAATATGCCCAGAAGCTTTCCATACTTTTGGATGTGAAACTATACTAGATTCCATACCAATTATATTATCTTTTTGCATTACGAAATAATCCCACCATAATTTTTTTATATTATTAAAAAGTTCAACTCCTAAATGCCCATAATCCCAAAAACCAGAAAACCCCCCATAAATATCGCTTGACCTAAAAACAAAACCCTTTCTTTTGCAGAAATTAGCTAACTCTTCTATGCTTATTTTATCAGAAACAGAATTTTCAAACTTAATATTTTTATGAAATTCTTTTTTTGTTTTTAAAAGTTCTGAATCTCCTGTTTTTTCTTTTTCATCTCTGTGTAAAATCTCTTTCATTTTAATTTCTGCTTCTTTTTTATTTTTTCCAAGATAAGCAATATCCCTGCTTATAACTCTATCTCCCTCTCTTATACTTTCTCTAAGATAATAATAATCTCTTCCGTTTATAACTTTTTTAACAATAAATGCCATTATAATTAATTTTACTCAAAACTATATATAAATTTACCTAATCAATAGAATCAAACAAAAATTCTTAAAGTTTCTTATAGCTCCTTTTTAGAGGTTTTTCTTGAAAAAGCTTTCAAAATTTATTCTCTTTTTATGGGAAAAAATTCTTCTTATTATATAAAATGCGAATATTAAAAATAGAGTAATGATTAAAATACTTATTAAAATATCAGAACTTCCTGTATTTCCAAATATAGCCAAGCCAGTCGCTCCAAGTAAAACATTCTCTTGGACAAAAGTAGAATATACCTCGGAATTTAAATTAATAAGGAGGTTCAATTCTCCGCTTAAACTTTTATCTATAGGCATTAAATTCTCAAATTCTAATCTTGAATTAGGAGGGATTTTTTTTATATCTTTTACTTCTGCAACTTTTTGATTGTTGAAATCAAAAAGCAAAAATTCTATATCTACATTTTGCTCTACTCCAGATAATTCTTCTATAGAATATAAAACTCTCACATTATCTGATCCTCGTCTTTCTACTTTTATTAGTTCTAATTTCAGTTTCTTTTCTAATGTCTCTGCAGCAAAATAAGTATTTCCCTGTATTTCAGAGCAGATAACTGCTAATCCCACATCATAGCTCTCTGCATTAATATCTTTAGGTACTTTTAAAGTAAAATCAAACACTATCTTTTCTCCAGCAGATAATCCTTTTGTCCCGCTCGAAGAAACCCATGAAGAAAACTCCCCTATTCCTGATAATTTACAATCATTCAAAAACCCATTTCCAGCATTTTTTATATTTAAGCTAAGCTTTTTTTCTTCTCCAGGTCCTACAATAATACTAGAAAGTTTTTCTATTTCTATCTTATTATAAATGGTTTCATTTTTAATTATTGTTGTAGAACTTCCACCACCTCCTCCGCCACCAGATCCTCCGCCTCCGCCTCCAGATGTTAAAACACTAAATGAGGAGCTTTTCAAAACACTATTTCCAGCAGAGTCATTAGCATAAAAATTAAGAATATAACTATAATCATTAGCAACATCAAAAGTTGTTGAAGAACAATTATTAATTATTATTTTTTCTTTTCCAGGATAACCAATATAAACCCCCCCAGCATTATAAGTTAAGTTATACCAACAAGAATCTAAATTAATATCATTTACACTAAAAGTTAAAGGAATATTTGTTTGAGAAGATTGTGTCTCTGCTGGTTCAATAATTGTTAAATTAGGTAAGATAGTATCAACTGTAAATGTGTAATTAACATTACTTGCGCGATTTTGTGTGTCATTGCACACAACACCCCAATTATAAAATCTATCATTCAAATTTAAAATAAGAAAATTATTTTCCTGAGTTATTGTTGAATTTGTCTGGTTAAGTTGCCAGTTGCTGATATTTTCAAAATCCCCCCATAGCTGACATGAAGAAACCCCAATTCCAGAGACAACACTATAATTAAGATAAATATTATTTTTATAATTTAAAAACGAATTATTTAATGGGGAAAGTAAATTCAATGCAGGAGCATTTGTCAGAACAGAAAAACTCACACTCGAACTTCCTATATTTCCTAAACTATCATTTGCAAATAAATAGATAATATGGCTTCCATCAGTCACATTACTTAATGTAGTATTTTGACATGTTGAAAGAGTTGTATTTGCTCCATTATCAATATTATACCAGCATTTTCCTAAATTTACATCATAAGCAGTATAATTTAATGATAAGCTATTTACACCATAAGTTTTAGCCTCGGGATGAATCATGCTAATAGTAGGAGAAACATCATCAACAAAAAAAGTCACCTGTGTTGTATTTATATTTCCAAGCGTATCATTTGCATAAGCAATTAATGTATTGCTTCCTTGTGAAAAAGTAGAATAAATAGGGGTGGGATAAGTTACATTTGCACTCCCATTATAAAACCAAACAGAATTTAAATTTTCATCACTTGCTGAGATATTTACCAAGATTGTTGCATTATTATATGTTTGGTTCAATGGAGAAATTATTGTTAAGTTTGGGGGGGTTGTATCAGGATTATAAGTCACATTTATTGCAAAATAATTTATCAAAACTCTTTTTGATGCTGTAGCATTAATTCTGTTCTCTAATCTAATGTCCTGTAAACTTCCAATAGTCCTATAGATATTGGTTAAATTGCAGGTGGTTATTATGTCTCCTAAAGGACCTATTGCAATTGTGCCAGCACAACCAATATCCATATAAGAAAGAGATGATGAATTCCAAAAATACCATTTAAGAACATATGTTGCACTTTCATCAGGTCCCCATACAAAAATACCTGTTACATCTACCAAGGTATAAGAAGAAGATAAAGAGATATTCCATGTTCCATTAATAATTGCTTTTTTAGTTTCACTTATCCCGCCTATTGTAAATCTATTCCCATCTACCTGGGTTAGTTCAGATGTGCAATCACTAGGACTACCCAAATTCCCTCCAGAACAAAAAGATTTATTTACAGCATAAGTAATTATTGTCAGCTGAGATTTAACTAAACCTATAAATATAATTGCAAAGATTATTAAAACTAAAATCAACACCCCTCTTTTACCCATCTCAATTAAAAACAACTCCCATTTTTAAATATTCCTCTAAAAAACTAAAAATTATAAAAATTAGGCATAAAGAAATCTTTAAATAACTGGGCTTCATATTAATTATATGAAAAATGTACTTATTTTTTTAGTTTATATTGTAGTTTTATCTTTAGTTGTAAACGCTCAAGCAAGCAAAATAAATATAGAATTAGTTCCTGATGATGTTTTCGCTGCAGGAGAAAACATAACCTTTAAAATTTCTTTATATGATGAGAATAATATTCCATTAAGTGAAAATGTAGATGTTGTTATTGAAGATGCTGAAAAAATGAAACATTTAGAAGAAAAAGTTTTAACAAAAGAGCTCGTTCAAATTGATTTGGGAGAATTAGCTCCTTACGGATACTGGACAATAATTGCTAAGTATGGTAATTTACAGGCAAAAAACACCTTCAGTATTGAGGCTGAAGAATTAGCTAAATTTGAACTAAATGGGGATATTCTTACTATTACAAACATAGGAAATATCCAATACTCAAAAACTGTTCAGATAATTATAGGAAATACAATTGGAATTAAAGAGCCAAGATTAGATATTGGAAAAAAAGTAGAATATAGGCTAATTGCTCCTGAAGGAACATATAATATTAGAATTACAGATGGAACAACCAGTATTTCAAGTAGCAATATTGCTTTAACAGGAGAAGTTATAGGTATTTTAGATGAAAAAATTCCAGAGAGAGCAGGGCTTACAGGGGGGATAAAGCCAGATACTGCTGATGAAAGTTTCTCTTGGTATTATTTAAAGAAAAGTAAATTCACTTATATTTTTGTTTTGGCAGTTTTTGGAGCTGCAATTCTTCTTGCTATAGAAAGAAGATATGCTAAGAAGTAGTTTCTATTTGTTTAGTTGTTTTTAATTCTAAAAATCTTTAAATATGGCTGTTATGTATTTCTATATATTATTCGCTCAGCGGAGGTGGCACAGCGGCTACTGCGGTTGCCTGCAGAGCAACTTTTCCCGGGTTCGAGTCCCGGCCTCCGCTTTTTAATTATAGAGTTTTTATCATAGTCCAGGACTCTTCTCGTTCCTATTCACAAACCCACCCACTTTCTTATGGATTGATACCCGTAAACTTGTTCAGTCTCTGCTTTTTAAGAATTTATAATAAATAAAATAACTTCTTAGAATAGATTTAGTTGCATTTTTTATAAAACTTAAAATTAATATTCATTAATTTTTCTCTTTTTTATTTGAGACTGCTTAAAATTCTCTTCATATTTGCCCCACTTTATCTTTTTCCAAGTTCTTTCGTGAATAAAAAAGAATATCATTTTAACCAAAGTTAATAAAAATGTAAATTTTATTGAAAAATAAATATTTCCATAAACTAAAAAAACAGCAATTAAGGTGATTACAAATGAAAAAAATTCCCAGCAAATTCCCTTTACTAAACTTCTTTGATATGTTGATGGCATTTTAGATTAATGTTTAGATTTAATTTTTTTCTTAACCTTCCAATTTAAATAGAATAATATGCCTACTAAAAATGCAGGCCCTGTAATTATAAAAAAGTAAGATACCATATACCATTCAAATTGGTTCATAAATATATTTGCTATTATTATTCCTATATATAATAATCCAGCAAGAATAAAGGCAATTGCGCCGACAATTTCATACTTCCAAGATATGGTTAAAATAACCAATAAAATAATTATTGGAATATTATGTATAAATAACCCTGCTATTGCCTCCCAAAAACTAAGATCCATATCAAAAACATCCAAAGAAAATATAGCTAAAAATAAAATAAATAATATAGCTAATATCCTGGGTGTCCAAAAAATAAACCTATTTATTTCAGCACTCTTTTTTTTATATATTTGCATAAGATAAAGAATAAATATTGGTTTATATATTATTACAAAATTTTATGTTTTACTACACATTAAAGATAGTGGATTTTTTTATGATTAAGAAAATTAATCCTAAAGATTAATGCCCCCGACAGGATTTGAACCTGCGACCCCTAGCTTAGAAGGCTAATGCTCTGTCCAGGCTGAGCTACGAGGGCTTGTCAAGAACCATACAACAAATTGTATGGCGTGTCTGGTTCTTGAGCATGCTCAAGAATTGTTTTTATTTTCTCACGAACTAAAGTAGAGAGTTTACATAAAAAACAATTCTTGACATATAAAAAACAAGAAACTTCTCTTTAAAATGTTTCTGTTAGATGAATTTCTCTCACTTCGTTCGCAGATTAATTTGATAATAAAATAATTTCACTTCATCTGGCAATTTCTTATTTTTTTATATCAAAAAAACCCTCTCGTCTTACCACACACTAAAGTGTGTGGTTTGTTCGTTGGGTTTTTAGGATACAGAAAACAACAGATAGTTGCAAAGCAACTATCTACTACCTAAAGGCAGTAGTTTAATTTGTTTTCTGTATTAACAATAAAAAAGAGAGATTAATGAGTATATGTAGTCAATTGAGCACATTAACTTGAGCAGAGAGTTGGTGAAACGAGAGTAAATTAACAATAACGCTTCCAAAGATTCACAGTTTAACTTCCATCAAATCTTTAGCTAATTCAGAATTTTTGAAAAATTTCGTAGCTTCTTTTAAAAGAACAGAAAAATCCTTATTATATCTATTGCTTATATGTGTTAAAATAAGCTTTTTGACCTTGGCTTTTTTTGCTATTTCTGCACATTGTTGGCTAGTCATGTGATGATATTCTTTAGCTCTCTTTTCCATAGAAGAATCAAAATTGCTTTCAATAACTAATAAATCAGCGTCCTTAACAAAAGGAACAATCTTATCATTTTTGTTAGTATCTAAAACAAAGCAAACTTTTCTTCCTTCAGTTTTATAAGTTAAATCTTTGAAAGAATATGTTTTTCCTTGATATTTTATATTTTTTCCATTTTTCAGTTCTCGTAAATAAGCTCCTTCTGAAATTTTATGTTTTTTTAGTTTTTCTTTATCAATTCTTAATTTTTCCTTCTCTATAAAACAATAAGCATTGCAAGGGATTCCATGAATCATCCTCTTAGATTCAATAAAAAAATCTTGGTTTTCAAAAAACTTTCCTTCCTTATAAGTTTCATGAACTTCTAAATTAATTTTATTCACAAAAACAAAAACATTTAGCATCTCTTTTATAAAATTTTTAGTTCCCTTAGGTCCATATATCTGCAGTTTTTTATTATAATCGCTAAAAGCTAGAGTCTGCAATAACCCTGGAATCCCTAAAACATGGTCGCCATGCCAGTGCGTAATCAATAGTTTGGTAATTATGCAAGGATTTATTCCTGCTTTCCTTAATTGTCTCTGAGTCCCTTCTCCGCAATCTACAAGAATCCCCTCATCTTTGTAATTAAGTAAAAATGCACTATGATTTCTTTCTGCACTTGGAATTGAATCTGAAGTTCCAAGAAAAATTATTTTTATGTCTAAAACCATGAATAATCTAAGAAAAAATCATTTAAATAAATTCCTACTTTATCTAAAACTCCAGCTAAGTTTAAGCTGTTTAGAAACCAGCCCAGCGAAAACCAAAAGGCAAAACGCTTTTACTCTTTCTTTAAAGATGTTGAGGCAGGCGACACAAAAATAATTGTATCTCCTCTGAGGAAAGTCAATCCAACGTTTCTCTTTATCTCGTTGTTTTGCATCTCTTTAGTGTTGTCCAACACCAAGTTTATATGGATGTCAAAGGCAAGCAAAGTTCCAACAAACTGCTTGTCGCCTTTCAACTGAACCAACACTTCTTTCCCTCTAGAGCTATTCAACAAATCCAAAGGTCGCTCAATTCCATTAGCCATAGAACTTACTCAAAATCTTTTTATTTAAACCTTTTGGTTTTAAAAAATATAACTATAATTTGATCTTATTGAAAATATTTTCAAAATTTCTTCTAAATCCTGCAGGGAAAAGCTTTTTAAACAAAAAAACAAATCAAATTCTATGAATATCGGAAGAAAAATTTCAGGCGGAAAATATAAGTTAAACAGAAAAAAGAAAAAATACGAGATAGCTGGTCAAAAAAGAATTGTAAAACTTGCAGAAAAAGACAAAAGAAAAATACAGAGAATTCTTGGAGGGAATTTAAAAACATTCTTGCTCTCAGGAAAAACAATAAATGTACAAACAAGAAAAGGAGTTATTAAAAAAACAGAAATAAAAAATGTTATTGAAACTCCTTCAAATAAATTCCTCGCCAGGCAGAATATAATAACTAAAGGCGCAGTTGTTGAAACAGAACTTGGAAGAGTAAGAGTAACGAACAGGCCTTCTCAAGAAGGCATAATAAATGGGGTTCTTCTAGAATAGGTATAATTTTTACTTACAATTTTTACTCTTGTTCTCAGACTTTTTGTGACAAAAATTAATCTGTCACAATAACGTCGGTAGTTTTCGTGCAACGCCACAATTAACGAAACATTTATAAATACAAAAGATTTAAAAACCTTGCTACTAAACTCCTAAATGATAAAATCTATTAAATAAATTTAACACAAAAATTCTAAAATGGTTTTTATAAAAAAATGTCCTGAATGCGGAAGCATACATCTCACTTATGATGAACATAGAGGTGAGCTTATTTGTAATGATTGTGGCCTAGTAGTTGAGGAAAAAATGGTTGACACAGGCCAGGATTTATCAGGAAAATTCGATAAATCTGAGAAAAAAGGACGTGGTGGAGCTCCAATTTCTATGCAGAAATTTGACAAGGGTTTGACAACAAATGTCGGTGAAATCTCAGATATCTATAAATTAGAGCCAGGACAAACAAGAAAATTTCTAAGATTAAAAAAATGGCAGGAAAGAGTATCTACTTCAATTGAAAGAAATCTAAGGCTTGCAATGGCTGAATTAAGAGTTATAGCCTCTTATCTGAACTTGCCTAATGTTGTTAGAGATGAAGCCTCAAGAATCTATAATTATGTCCTTCAAAGAGGCTTAGTAAGAGGAAGGTCAATGGAATCAGTAATAGCTGCCTGTTTATATGCTGCCTGCAGATCCTATAATATACCAAGAACTCTCGATGAAATGGCAACAGCTTCAGATGTTGAAAGAAAAGAAATAGGGAGAACTTACAGGTTTATAGTAAGAAGATTAGGAATAAAAGTAAAACAGAGCTCTCCAAAGGACTATATTTCAAGGTTCTCCTCAATTCTCAAATTATCTCCAAAAACACAGAATGATGCTCTAAAAGTTTTAAAGCAGGCTGAAAATTCTGAATTAACCTCAGGAAGAGGGCCAGCAGGAATTGCTGCGGCTGCTTTGTATGTTGCAGCTTTAATGAATGATGAAAAGAAAACTCAAAGGGAAGTTGCTGATGTTGCAGGAATTACAGAAGTTACAATAAGAAATAGATATAAAGAATTAATAGAAAAACTTGATCTTGAGGAAAAACTCAAAATCAAAGAATTAGAAGTGAAGAATGCGAAAAAGAAGTAAAGATTCTTCTAATATTATTATCTAAAAACCTTTTTATACACATTATTTATCTTATTAGTAAGCGGATGTGCCAGAGTGGTCAAATGGGCGAGATTTAGGCTCTCGTGGCTTAGTGCCTACTTAGGTTCAAATCCTAACATCCGCACTTTTTAGAAAAATTTAAGCGACTTCTCCTTTGCATTCAGGGAAATTTTTAAGAATTATATTTTTATTATTCAAAACGTCATTAGGATAATCTATTCCGCCATTATAACAAGCTAAAGCACTTTTCCAATTTTTATTTCTAACATAACAAGTATTAACTAAATAATTCAATGCCCAATTAACATTTTTATTAAAAACATAATAAGTATCGCCTAAATTGGGGTTAGATTTTTTATTTATTTGTAAAACTCCATAACTATCCCCATTATCTCCAGTAAGAACAAAGCCAGACTTACCATCACAATATAACTCATTACCTTTTAACAAAGCAATATTAGAACTCAAATCATGTTTACAATGAAATAATGAACTTTCTTGCATTGCTTGCATTAAAATTAAACACTCAAAAGATGAAACTTCTAACTCTTTTGAAATATCTGCTTCATTAATAAAGCTATTTGAATTTTTAAAATATTTAGCTAATACTAATAATTTTTTACCTATCTCAAGTCGATCTTTACTAAGAGAGGTAACATCTAAATACTCTTCCTCCTCACTGTCTACTATTGGTGCCTCAGGTGTTGGAGAAATTAGAGTAGGAGCTGTTGCTTGTTCTCCTTTCCACACCAATTTCGCCAACTTATCATAAGCTTGTGCTTTTAGATAAATTATTTGTGCTTTATCATTAGAATATAAGACTGTTTTTTCACGTTCATTTAATTCAGCTAAAACACTTAAAACATTATTAATATTATTATCTTCAATTCTCTTACCAAAATCAGTTATCTCCTGACTTGTCAATTCCTTATAACCCCTGCTCTCTAATCCTTTATTCAACTCATTGATTTGGTTATCTGTAACCTTAGATAAAATATCTGCCTCAATTGCTTTGTGGTCTATAACATTCTTTACACTATTTGCATCAAGCCAGCACTTTACTTTTTTTGCAGGATAATCACAATAACCGACTTGTTTCCATCTAGAATCAGATGTTCCTGCTAAAGCATCTGTTCCTTGTCCAGGATCATCTGTTGCACAAATCCTTATAATTCCTCTATTATAAATTCCAGGATTCAATGCTTCTTGTGCTCCTGCTTCAAGATTAATATTAGTTGCTAATGCAGAAACACTTGAACTTCCAGAAACACACTCTGTTTCTGTTTTTACATTCACATTATCTGCTTGATCTTTCAAATACTGCTCTTCTATATAATCAACAGCAAAAGAGGTTGAAACTTGTTTAAACCCGCACTCTTCTTGTTTGTTAACCATTACACATAATTGTTTGTATCCTGAAGGAGCTAAAAATTCTCTAGTCTCACTGACATAATCCCCTCTTGCAATATAATTTGAATTAACCATATAGCTAATTCCTGTATCTTTATAGAAAGAACTTGTTAAATCTCCTTTCAAATAAACCCTATAATAAGAGCCATAATCTTTTCCAGCATAAATATGATAAAATACTTTATATTGCGAAGTAGCAGGAACAGTTGCTGTTGTAAATGGAATTTCTTCAAACCATGCATTGAATTGACTCGGTGAATCGGGTTCTAACAAAGCATTTAATCCGTCTGCACTAGTTGGATATTTTAATGAAACAAAATTCTTGCAGACTTCTGTTCCAACTTCTTCTGTACTTCTAGCTTTGAATGCAGCAAATGATTTTGCAGCATAATAATTAGTGAAATAATCCATAGATTTCTTTGCATTATCCCACGCACTTGCAACAGCCATATATTCTCCTCCACCCCGAGTTCCGCTTGTACCTGTCATCCATTCTAATAATTTAGGAATAGCTAAATTAGCAAAAGGAAGTGCCTGTCTCCAGAAAAACTCACACATATATATGCTCTGCACTTCATCACAAATTCCAACATGAGCTCCTGTATCTAAACTCTCTTGCAAACAAGATTGATAAGATTTATAGATAGAAAGCCATCCATCAATTCCTGCTTTAATTCCTGTCAAGCAAACAGGCACATAAATTTTTTCCTTAATATTAGGAAGACAAAGAGCAATGCTTCCTATAATTCCTGATTGAATAACATCTTCAACAGGATATTTTCCACCTAAATTACATCTTGAAGAAGGGCATATAACAGGATCGCAAACATTGAATAATAAATGACAATCACTAGGAGACATGAAATCTTGGCATTCAGTTTCTAAAATATTAACTGCAGGAGTTCCTGTCTTTAATGTAAAAGGTCCTTTGCTGGTAGAAATTTTTACATTATTTGCAGGATATTGTGAAGAAGCCTGTTCAATTGCTCTCTGTGCATCTTTAATTATTGTAGTAGCTTCACTTTCACTCAAACCATGAAATGCATTATATGCTTGTCCTGTACCTGTATTTATTTGCTCGCATATATCATCTCCTGAATTAAAATCCACTCTCCCATTTTTTCCAACATTACAAACCCAAAAACTAGTAATTCTTCCTGAATTATCTGCAGTGCTTATCCCGCCTAAAAAAGCAAGAGTTTGTTTTGTAGCAGCATACCATCCATTATTTTTATCAAAAGGCACAATTGCAGGAATACCTTTGTATGGCTCTGTTTCATAATATCTAACTTTCCAATCTAAATCAGAAAATTTATTCTGATATGAAGATTTATCATATCTCTTAATTGTTCCGAATTTGCTTTTAACATCAGTATTTTCTTTTCCAACACTAATTTTTCCTCCAGAAGTATCTTTATATTCATAAGCTTTTAGTATACTATAATCCTCTCCTTGTCCATCTAAGATTAATAAATACTTCACACTATTAACACTAACTACTTCAGCTGGATATTTAATATCAGCTTCTAAACCTAAATTATCAGGAAGCCCATTAATTTGGCTTGTAGTTATTGTTCCTCCAGAATAATATCCTTGTATAGAATCTTTAATTCCATAGGAATTAAACCCAACATCTAAGTTACTATCCTTTAATTTCTGCTGTGTTGAAACAGCATCAGCATAATTCTGTGCATTTTTACTAATGTCATTCAAGATAGTATATCTCTGCATCTCTAACATTTTCTTAAATTCAGGGCTAGGATTTGAAGCAAGAGCTTTGTGTATGGTTTCTAAATTTCTTGCCTGTTCTAAAGTTACTTTTCCATCTTTTTTTCCCTGTTCAGTTAAAGCATTATATAAATTTGAATTTTCTTCTACTGACAAAAATTTATTTGTATCATCAGGATAATTAGGATCAGCTATCTTGCCTTTTAAAGAGCTTCTTATATTTGAAAGTTCTATTCCAGCATTGCTGTCTGTAACTGCAACCCCTTTCATAGCATTTGAATATTTATTAACAGAATCTTCTATCTCTGAATTATGGCTTAACAAACAAGCATTTAAGGTTTTGCCTGTTCCTGCAATTTCCTTTTCACATATACTCATCCACCCACCTTCTCCTCTCATAACTTGTTGTCTTGCTAAACTTTTTCCTCCCATATTAGAAAAAAAGTTTTTAACAGTAAGAGTAGCCTGTGTTGCCATACAAGCTCCTTTAAATCCTTTAATTAAATTATCCATTTTATCAGATATACTTTCCCATTTTGCAATTGTTTTATTCAAATTATTAATTTTCTCTTTCATTTGTTCAGGAGACAGTTTAATTGCTCTTTTCTCAATTCCAATCTTAAAACTAAAATTAGCATAAGAGCCTTGATAATCCATGCTTGAAATAACCTGAACTTTTGCGTATTTTTTTACATTAATTTTATTTAGATAAATTTTATACTCAGTTCCGGGTATAATTTCACTAGTTCCTATTGTAATTTTAAAATTATCATTTATAGTATATGCTTCATTCGAAGTTGCTTCTTTTTTCTTTGTTTTTGTCTCAAAAATTGCATAATCAGTTTCAAGTGTTTTCAATTTAATATATTCGCCTCCAGTGCTTGATAAAGGAACTTTAAGATTTTCCTTTGACAGGGTTTTAAGATCATCATCGCTGCCTATTCTTATTACAGCATTATAATCTTTTTCACTTGGAACAATAACTGCTTCTAAAGAAATAAAACGAAGCTTGTTATTAATAATTACAGAGTTCTTAGAATTGCTTGTATCTATAGACCAGTCTTTATCGCAATATGTTGCAACTTCCATAGATTTATATGTTTCTGGATATTTCTCTTTATACTCTTTGCATAACTCAAATAAAGTTTGTTCCTGATTTAACTCAAATGAAAGCCTTACTAAATCAATTACAGACTTATTTAAAAGATTATCCTCTCCAGAAAATTTATCAATTATCTCTTGATATTTTTGTTTGGCTCCGTCATAATATTTTTTTGCGTCTGGATTTAATCCAGCATCTGTAATTGTAATAACACCTCCATCAGCATTATTATTTTTTACACCTAATTGAAACTCCAAATTCTTAGTTCCTGTATCTTCAAAACAAGTTATTATTACTTTTTTTAAATCTTTATCAATATCTTTAGCCCTGCATTTATTATCTACAAAACTCTCTCCTCTCTTTACTTCAACTGTCTCTCCATCTACATAAAATTTAGCCATAGTGTCTGGATCCTCTAAGCTCAAAAGTTTTAATTGCAATCCAGCAAGACAATAATATCCTGGAATGTAAATTTTTTCTGAAATAGGATTTGTTTTAGTCAATGTTTTTGTAGTTATTTTCTTAGAATCATCCTGATATAAAGAAATTACAGTTTTATCACTTTCCACACTCTCTGCTCTTAAAAAAGCTCTTCCTTGCCAAAAACCATAATTTGGATAATTTTCTATCCAATCTGATTCGTTTAAAACAGGAAGATAATAAGACGAATCTCCAACTCCAAATGCTTTTTTAATATCATATTTCAAATTTGCTGTTGCACTTCCTGAAACAAAATCAGGCATTGAAGATTCATTGGGATTTCTCTTTAAAACAATTACAGCATAGCCTATATTTTCCATAACAGGAGAATTTAACAAACCAGAGCTTCCAACACTTAAAGCTGCTTTTGCAGGATGAAACCCTATTGTTAAAACTTCTTTAGGAGCTTGTCTTTGTTGAAAATAAATATAATTTATTGCCTGAACATCAATCAAAGGATTTATTTTAGTTGCCATCAATGGACAGAATATAGGAACATTCTGCTCTTCTAACAAATCGCTTCTTACAACATTTGGGGTGCATCCTGTAGGGCTTATTTGAATTACAAAATCCTGTCCTGCCTGGCACAAATCTCTACTTACTGTCCCGTATAATTCTATTCTTTGTCCTGACAAAAAACTGGCAGATGGGCTATTATATTGAAAATTACTAGTCGAGTAAGTTTGTGAAATTACGAATTGTAAAAATAGAACAACTAAAATCCCGATTAATAAAATCCTTTCAAAAATTTTTCTTTTCTTTTCTTTTCCCATCTTACTTAAAATAAATATCTAAATTATTTTCTTCAAATAAAATATAATTGCTCTGTAATTCATCAATTGTCTTTGGAATTCCTATGGAAGGGGCATTTATCTCAACTATACTTGCGCTATTTAATTCACTCTCATCTAAATAATATTCTTGTTTTCCTCCTCCTGAAAGAGCATTGCTTATTATCTGCTCTGGCATTTCAACATCAAAGCACTTCTCTTTTGTAAATCCAAAAATTCCCCCTAAACCAGAGCTGGGAACATCCACACACTGCTCATATTTTGTTGCTGCTATCTTCAAAGAACTATTTTTATAAGTATAAACCTGAACACTATATTGCCCTTGAGTTAATTTAATCTTTTTCTGCTCAGGGTAAATAATGCTTTCTGAATAATCCTCAGAAATAAAGCTGATTATTGCTTCATTCGTGTAAGGCCTTCCATCAATATTTAAGCCTACATTTAATTCTTTTATTTTATTCATAAACATATCAACGCTGTTTTCACTTATACTTTCAACCTGATATTTTGCATCCTTATATCCCTCGGCTTGAGCAATTACAAATCCATTAACGCATTGAGGAGCATCTGCTTCTAATTTTCCGTTTTCACTCTCTCCTAAATCGCATTTAGTTCCAAAACACTCAAAAGAAACTCTAACTTTATCAATAGGACTTAAAGTCAAATCATAAACATTTACATTAATCTTATTATTTTTATACTCGCATAATTGAGGAAGACTCATATCTACAGCACTGCCTTCTAAAGATTTTCTAGGATTATTATTGTCTATAATAACAGCCATAGGAAACTGGAAAACTTCTTCTGCTCCTTGCGAACCTAAACTATATACTTGTATTAAAACAGGATACTTAACATCGTAAACAAAATGATAAGGCACATAGCAAAACCCAAGAGTCCCCAATCCTGGCTGATTTCCAACCGGCTTTGAAATCAAAATATTTCCTTCACTAGGCGTTATTTCAAAAGTATAAGGCCATTGTTTTGAATTCAAAAATCTAACATTAGATGAAACTCCAGAAATATCAACCGAATAATAATCTTTAGCTTTCCCATTTGTCTTTAAAGCCATTGTATTTACTTCTATAGCATTTTGCAACTCACTAACAACTTCGTCACTTTTCCAAGTTTTAGGAGAACAAGATATTTCCACGCCATCTACAGGCGCGTAAAGTCTCAAGAAATCAACAGCATACAATTCTAAAAATAAATTTTTTTGCTCGTAATTATAAACTTTTTTAGCATCTTTATATAATGCCCCTAACCTTGTATTATAAGAAATTCTATGAGTTTCTATTTTTGCTTTTTCATCTCCTTTTTCAATTTCAAAATTCATTGTTAAATCTAAATCTATAGAATCATCTTTTATAGAAACATCTGCATCAGGCTCTCCAATAGTTATTATAAAACCCTTATCAATATAACCATCAAACCTGCAAGAGGCTATTTTTTCTTCTAAATATTTTCCCATATCTGCTTCCATATTAGATAAAGAAGGCACTTGCTCTCTCTGTATATTATTTCCAGAGATATAATACCAATAAGGAATAGGGTTTCCTAAAAAATTTAGTTGAGAAGAAAATGGCATATAGCCAGAACCCTGTTCAAATGCAGGCAAATAAATATAGCCAGCCTGGCTTCCTAAAATATCTGCTCCATATTGCATATTTCCCTGAACACAAGAGGTAAAACTGTTGTAAATCGGAACCATATCTCTAGGAATTTCACTAACCTTAAACTTATCCCTAAACAAAAAATATCCCGCAACTCCTGCAACCAAAACAACTGCAATAATTATGAAAATTGCTATTTGCCCTCTTTTATTTAACATACAAAAATAATGAAAATCACGTATATAAATCTTATTACAAAAAAAATTAAATACTTAAAAAATCATTTACTTACGGGTCCCATAGTCCAATGGCTAAGACATATCCTTGACGTGGATGAGACCCCAGTCCGATTCTGGGTGGGACCATTCATTAAGTTTTTAAACCTATTTTTTCTTCTCAAATCATGAAATTACCAAAAGTTACAAAGCGTTATTGTCCATATTGCAAGAAAAAAACAGAACAAAGGATAAAGCTAATCTCAACAGGAGCTAAGAGGGGCTCATTAAAGAGAGGTTCAAAACAAAGAGCAAGACTTAGAGGAAGAAATAGAGGAATGGGAAACCTAGGAAGATGGAGCAAACCAGCAGTAAGCAAATTCAAAAGAAAAACAAAAACAAATAAAAAAACAAATATAATGTATACATGCCAGGAATGTAAAAAATCTAAATATCAAAGAAAAGGTATAAGAGTGGGCAAAATAGTACAGGAATAAAAATGAAAAGGGTATATACTGTAACAAACAATAATCTTTCTTCCACAAGAAGCATGCATGCCCTTCTAGCAGACTTAGATAAAAGATATAAGTTAATAAGAGAAAGTAAAAAGAGGGGATATGTTCACGCAGAATATTTAGCTGAAAATGGTATAGAGATAACTGTTAATTTCGAAGAAAATCCGTTAAACAAGTCGGCTTTTTTATTTTTAATGAAAAAGGGAATGACACCAAAAACAGACCATAAAGAAGAAAATAAACAAATTCAAGAAAGTATAAGTTTAATAGAAAAACAATTAATGGAAGATAAATTATTAATATTCACACTGATTTAAAATGGCAATATCAAAAAGAAGAGAAAAATTTTTCGATGTGGAAATCCCATCAATTGGAAAAGAAACCCAAGTTCAAGCATTTGAAAAAACTGATTTGAATGGAAAATTCATAAGATATGATTTAACAAGGCTTTTAAGAGGGAAAAATGCAGAAATGCAATTAGTAATTAAAGTAGAGGGGGAAAAAATAACAACCATTCCTAGAGAAATAAAAGTACTTCCATACTTTATCAGAAGAGCAATGAGAAAGGGAATCAATTATGTAGAAGACTCTTTTTCTGCAGATTCTCAAAATGCAAAATTAAAAATAAAACCCTTCTTAATAACAAGAAGAAAAGTCTCAAGAGCAATAAGAAAAGCCCTGAGAGAAAAGTGCAAAGAAGAAATAATAAATTATGTAAAAGATAAGGACTTTGATGAAATTTTTGACGATATCCTTAAAAACAGATTTCAGAAAAGTTTAAGCCAAAAACTTAAAAAAATATATCCTTTATCTTTGTGTGAAATAAGGCATATTAAAGTAGAAAAATATTTTTAAGATAGATACAAAATAATAAAAAGCCTTTTAAACTATTTCTTACAGAATTAATTATGCCTGTGTAACTCAGTGATAGAGTGCCAGTCTTGTAAACTGGGAGTCGGGGGTTTGAATCCCTCCACAGGCTCTTTCATTCTAAACTATCAGCTCTTCTATCTTCAACAAGAATCTTTGCTACTTCTTTTGGAATATTTGCTATTTGTCCTTTCTCAAACGGTCCTATCTTATTCCCATGAAAATCTAAAAACTCTTCTACGTCTTCTTTAAAAACTATCATCTGATTTTTAGCTTCTTCTTCTCTTCTTCCACTCAACTCTTCATTTAACTTTTTATCAAAAACATCTATTCCTTTCATCATTTCTTCAAATAGTTCTTTTTCCAAAGGAAGCATATTTTCAAAATCCTGCTTGGAAATTCCTGTTTCTGCGGCAATTAAAACCAAAGTCAAGAGTTTTTTCCTTCTTCTAAGCATTAACTCTTTAAATATAGTCAAGGCATTTTCAAGTTGCTTTTTGGTCTTTATTATTAAGTCAGAGAATAAATCATCTTGTTTTAATGCAATTTCTTTTTTATCTTTTAGATAATTAGCCACTTCAGAGATAAAATTTTTAGTAAGAGGCTGTAGTTGCTCTGAGTATCTTTCTTTTCTAGCTGCCTCATATAAATCATTATATGTTATCATTCCTTTAAAAAATACTATGGATTTTTAATGATTGCTATAGATTATTATACTTATTTAACAAACCCTACTTTTCCTAACAGCTCATTTCCGTTGATTCTTCCTAGACTTCCAAGCCTGGCTGTTTTTTCACAGAATTTCTTTTCTTCCGGCTTAGAATCATCATAAAACAAAACAGGGACAGGGTCTGCAGAATGAGCCTTTAATTTGCAAGGAGTAGAATGATCTCCTGTAACAACAACTCTGATTTTGTTAGGAGGAGCAAATTCTCTAAGAAATTTAAACAAAGTACTATCCACATACTCTAACATGGTTTTCTTTTCTATAGGTTTATTGTCATGCCCAGGAACATCAGTTTCTTTGATATGTATGTAAGCATAATTATATTTTTTATAGCTTTTTTTAAGAGTATTTACAGAAAAATCACATGCCTTTTTTAAGCCGTCATAAAGATTTCCATATAAATCTATATTCTTTAATTTAGGATAATCAAAGGAAAAAACATCCATCCCGCATAAATTTGAAAAACCAATCTCCAAAGGCATATATGATATAGCCATCCATTTTCTATACAATTTTAGTTTAGGAATTTCTATGCCTGCTCCTCTTGTTAAAATAAAATTTGCTGGTAAAAGCCCTTTTCTTCTTCTTTCTTCATTTATTGGATGTGAATTTAAAACTTCATGGGATTTAGCAAGAAAATCATTTACTATATTTGCGGTATATTGAGAATTTTCATCGTCATCTAAAGCCCTGCATAAATTAGTTCTATCTTTAATCATAAATATTCCTTTTTCATAATATGTTGAATCTACATTTGAAATCATATCTGAGAATCCGCCCTTAAAAATTAAAACCCCCCTGTGTTGAATAGTAGGCTTAAAGAAAAATGGGACAGCAATCTTAACTTTTTTATTTACTTCGTCGGCTAATATCTGTGCTTCTGCTGTTGTAAGAGTTCTTCCTGCTCTTCTATCAACAACATTCCCTCTTTCTAAAGAATCTATAGTTGCAAAGTTTGTTCTTAGAGCTAAATCTCCTCTTACTAACTTTAATCCTGCCCCCCCTGCTTCTAACTGCCCTCTTGAACTAGAAATCAAGTCATTCCCAAAAATAGAAACAATTGCCTCATCAGACTCAGGAACAAAACCCGGCCGTACAGAATACATAAACCCCAATTGTCCTCTTGCAGCAAGAAAATCCAAATTAGGCATATTTGCATCTTCTAAAGGAGTTTTATCTCCAAGCTGTCTTAAAGGTAAATCACCTAATCCATCCAGTATGATAAATATTCCCTTCATGCCCTAGAAAGATTATTAATCTTTATAAAAATTTGTATGCCTAACTTGTGCGATTAAAATGATTAAAATTATAAATCCAGAAAAACTCAAAATTCTATGTTCAACAAACTCAAAGAAAAGCTCTCAAACTGGGCAAAAAAATTAACTAAAGATACAGAAGAAAAACAAGAAGAAATAGTTGAAACTCAAGAAGAGGAAAAACCCCAAAAAAAGAAAATTTTAAAAACTTCTGGAAAAATAAAAGAAATAGAAATACCTACAAAACTTGATGCAATAACAGGTATTAGATATCCTGATATAGAAAAACTCAAAGAAATAGAAAAAGACCTTGAAGAAGTTGAAGAAAAGCAGGGATTTTTTTCAAAAATAAAATCAAAATTTACTAAAATAAAAATAACAGACAAAGAATTTGATGTTTATTCAGAGGAATTAGAAATGCTTCTTCTTGAAAATAATGTAGCTCTAGAAGTTGCAGAAAAAATAATAAAACATTTAAGAGAAGCCATAATAGGCAAGGAGTTATTAAAAAAAGAAATAGAATCAGAAATAAAAGACTCCCTTAAAGAAATAATTGAAGAAATTTTAATAGAACCTTTCAGCATCTATGAAAAAATCAAAGAAAAAAAATCAAATCCAGAAACAAAAGCTAATCCATATGTAATTCTTTTTTGCGGAATTAATGGAACAGGAAAAACAACTACTATAGCAAAAATTGCCTATCATTTGAAAAAACAAGGACTTTCCTGTGTAATTGCTGCAGCAGATACTTTTAGGGCTGCTTCAATAGAACAGCTGAAAGAACATTCAGAAAAACTAGGTATAAAGTTAATCTCTCAGGATTATCAAACAGATCCGGCATCTGTAGGTTTTGATGCAATAAAATATGCAAAAAAAAATGCAATTGATTGTGTTCTAATAGATACTGCAGGAAGAATGCATACTGCAAAAAATCTCTTGAAAGAAATTGAAAAAATAGCAAAGGTTGCAAAACCAGATTTAAAATTATTTATAGGGGAAAGCATAACAGGAAATGATGCTATAGAACAAATAAAAAGTTTTGACTGGCATATAGGAATTGATGGAATTATACTTACAAAAGCAGACATAGATGAAAAAGGCGGAACAGCTTTATCTCTTGGTTACATAGCAAAAAAACCAATTCTTTATCTAGGAACAGGCCAATTGTATGATAATATAGAGCCGTTCAATAAAGAAAAATTCATTCAAAGATTAGGTTTGTAAAAGTTTCTTTGAGACTGTGGTGTCTTTAAGCTTCTGACATAAACCCCTAGCCTCGTTTCTTGAAACTAAACTAACTACAACTCCTGGCTCTACCATATACTCTGATAAACTTGCAGAATTCTGTTCTTCAGGATTTACATTATCTTCAGAATAAGCTCCTTGTGCTAAATTAAAACCAGCCCTTATTCTATGATTAAATGACATATTGCTATATGTTGTACAATCTCGCTTGCTATAGTTTTTCTTGTTAGCCATAAAAGATATATCATTTTCATATTTAAATATGTTTTGCTGGTTTAGTGCAACGATGCCGAAGGCAAAAAATCAGAGTTAAAGCAAACTCTGGGATGGCGAGAAAGCCAGAGATTTTTTATAATATTTCAGATTGTCGCAGTTGTTTTCGTTTCGTTAAGTTGAGGGGCAGTAGTTTTTTACTTCTTTTTTGAAAAAAGAAGATTTTATTTATCCTTAGAAATCATTTCTCTATATGCTCTTATTTCATTTTCTGATAATTTAGAAACAACTTCGTCAAAATTTGATACAAATATTTTTGCTTCTTGCAACATTGCTCTTATTTTAATCTCTTGGTCTACTTTCATGTAGTATTGAGCATCTATTCTCTTATCTTTATGCAGATTTATTGTTTTTGTTTTATCTTTTCCTAAAAGCAGAGTAACTGCTAAAATTGAACAAGCTTGATTTTCACACTTTATTCCGATTCTTTGCAGAAAAGAATAAAGAGCATAATACTCTGCATAATAAATAGCAACAGTTGCCCAGAGAAAGTCATTATCCTTCAAATCTTTTTCTGCTCTCAATAAAGAAGATTTTGCTTGTTCAAGATATGATTTTGATAATCTTTCATTTGGCTCAACTATTTTTAATCCATCTTTTAATCTAAAACACCATCTAAGTTTTTTATCTTCCATAATATTCCCATATAATATTTACATAAGAAGAATGGTTATTTAAGATTATATGATTTTCTTCTATCTCTTTTATTATTGTTTCTTTTTCAGATATTGCTTTTTTAAAAGATTCTTCTGATAAATTAATCTGATGGACTTTATAAGACAAAAGATAGAAGGGGAATTTTTGTTCCTTTTCTGAAACAACAAATAAATCTAAATCAGAATTTTTATCCGTTTTAGATTTAGCAAAACTTCCAAAAATAATTATAAGAACATTTGTATTGAAAGATTTCAAGAAAGTCTTGAATCCGGGATATTTCTCTAAAAAGTTATCTGTCTTATAGATTTCAGCTTTTAAAAGATGGGATTTAGTTTGTATATTATTTAAATTCAAGCTAAAATACTTATTTTTTCCCTCTACATTACTCTTAAGTATTCTTTCTTTTTCAAGATTAATGAGCGCATTTTGGCAAGTTTTAAGTGGAAGTTTGGCAAGCTTGCTTATCTGCCTTAAATAAAATTTAGCTTTATAGTTTCCACTATAAAGGGCAATTATATCAAGTTCTTTGTTTCTTTTTTGATACATATGTATATATTTTGATACAATGGTATTTAAAGCCTTGCGTTTCTGAAATGTTTCGTTAAGTTGGGAGGCAGTAGTTTTTATTTAGATTTAAAGTATTATTCTCAGTTTTTCTTAAATGGTTTTAGTTTTTGTATAACATCGGAATTTAACGAAGTTGAATTTTGAGAGCTGGAGCGAGCCACTCCTGAAGCGAAGTTTCGAGGGCGAGCGACCTCCAAAATTCAATTTGGGAAACCGAAGTGCAACGAGGTTTCCGTTAAATTCCTGTTATGTCTCCCGACGAGCAAAGCGAGGAGAGCGCGGCGGGGCGACGAACGAAATGAGGAGAGTTCTTTTAGATATCGTAAGATTTATATACTCCTAGTCACTCCAGAGTAGTATGAAACCAATAATCTTGGCAGATGATGAATATTATTTCCACACAAACTTAGTTCAAACTCTCAAGGAGAGAATCCCGGAGTTGAAGTTGAAGCAGTTTGGGATGGAAATAAATTAGTTGAAAAAGTCCAACAACAAGATTATGGTGTAATAATTACTGACTACAATATGGGAATTCGTAGTCCAAATGGTTTGGAAGCATCCAAATCGATAAGAAAAGCAGGAGTGCAAACTCCTATTTATTTGCATTCTACAAATAATTTTGATTCAGTTGATGTGCGTTCTTCTGGAGTGACTAAGGTTTTTAGTAAAGATAACAACAGCAAAGACCTTGTTGATGCTGTTGCTGAATTGTATAAAGATATCTAAAAGAATTAGACATAACATCCCGGTATCAGGAGTTTATTCATGATACCGTGTCTTTTTCAGGTATTTGATAAAGTTTTTAAATACCCAACATTTAATAAAAATGTTTTAAATTTTAGATAAAATATACTAAAAATATCCTAAAATGCCTAAAAGATTATTAAATTATTTAAATAAACTGTCTAAGGGACTATTAAGATGCCTGAAGAGTTACTAAAAAAATTAATTCAAGAATTAGAAATAAGAAATTTTTCCAAGAAAACAATAAATAGCTATTATAATCAGGTATCAAAATTTTTAATTTTTGCAGAGAAAAGAGAACTAAAACTCATCCCAAGGTTCTCTGCATAATTCCTTAACTTCTTTTCTAGAGAGTATACGAGTTATAACTCTCGGTTCAATTGTAATATCTGTTTCTCTTGAGAGTGCTAACTCTTTAGGAGATCCTATCTCTTCAGAATAAGCCTCTTGGAGTAATTCAAATCCTTTACCCAATCTTTTACTTTCTGAGACATTGTCCCTGTAATTAAAGCAATCCATTCAACATTCTCCCAAGATCTAACTTAAGAAAAACACCTTTATAAAGTTTATTTCAAACTAAAACAATATTGGCTTCTCAAAAACCACAACTTTATTAATCTTCATTTTTCTCTTTTTATTAATGTTAGAAAAACTCGGAGAAGTAATAAGAAAAGCAACAGACAGAATAGCAAATGCTATATTTCTTGATAAAAACCTAGTTGATTCTATAGTTAAAGAACTTCAGAGAGCATTAATAGAAGCAGATGTAAATATTCTTCTTGTTAAAGATTTAAGCGACAAGATAAAAAAAGCGGCCTTTGATGAGAGAATTGCAGGCATAGAAAAAAAAGAGCATTTGATTAAAGTTTTGCATGACGAATTATCAAAAATTCTTGGAGAGTATCATCCTCTTATTCTGCAAAAAGAGCAAAACAAGATAATGTTTTTAGGCTTGTATGGGGCAGGAAAAACAACAACAATTTCTAAAATAGGAAACTATTATGCCAAGCGAGGGAAAAAAGTCGCTCTCGTGGGTTTAGATGTGCATAGGCCAGCAGCAAAAGAGCAGTTAAAACAACTCGCAGAAAAAATAAAGCTGAACTATTTTATAGATTTTAAGGAAGACAATCCAGAAAAAACCTGGAAAACCATTGAAAAAGAACTCAAAGATTTTGATGTTATTCTAATTGATACAGCAGGAAGACATAATCTAGATAGAGAATTAATTAAAGAAATTTCTTCTCTAAATAAATTAATTTCTCCAACTGAAAATATTTTAGTAATGCCTGCAGATATAGGCCAAGCAGCAAAACAGCAGGCCAAAGATTTCCAAGAAGCTCTTAACATTACAGGAGTGATAATAACAAGAATGGACTCTACTGCTAAAGCAGGGGGCGCTTTAACAGCCTCGGCAGAAACAAAAGCCCCTATTTATTTTATAACAACAGGGGAAAAAGTAAATGATATTGAAGAATTTAATCCAGAAACTTTTTTATCGAGATTATTGGGAATGGGAGACTTGCAGACTTTAATGGAGAAAATTCAGTCAATAGCAGACAAAGGAAAACAAAAAGAATTAAAATCTCATCTTGAAGAAGGAAAACTAACCCTCCTAGATGTAGTTGAGCAGACAAAATCCATGAATTCTTTAGGAGGTTTTGAAAAAATAAAATCCCTTATTCCTGGTTTTGGAAATGTAAAAATTCCAGAATCAGCAGAAAGCAAAATAGAATCACAGCAGGAAAAAATTGCAAAATGGGAGCATATTATTAAGTCAATGACACGAGAAGAAATTGCAAATCCAGAAATAATTGAAAAACAAACCTCCAGAATTGCAAGAATAGCACAGGGTTCTGGAGTAAATAATTCTGATGTCCGTTCTTTATTAAAACAATATAAAATTCTTCAGTCTTTTATTAAAGATAGTTCAGGGATAGCAAATACCGACGTCTCACAAGGATTATCAGAAAAACAAATGAAGAAATTAATGAAGAAGTTTGGGAAAGGAAAATTAAAGATTTAATTAAAAAATTAAATCCAAGGTCTTTCTGAACAATAAGAAGTACAAATAGGATTATCTGGATCATAAAATTCCAGTCGTTTAATTACTACTCCATTATAAGTTGCTGTAACATAACCGGTTGCATCTGCAATAGTACTTATACAAGAAGATGTAGCTCTATCTACCCATTCATTTGTACCCCCCCCATCACAATCATAACAATAATCTTCATTTGGACCAACACAAACCCTAGTATATAATTTTCCGCCCTCAATCTTAGTATATCCAAAAGCATAAATTGAGGGTAAAGATCCTGTTGACGTAACTGCTGAAGCAGTCGCACTATTTTTTAAAATTCTCCCTAGCCGATCATTATTAAAATAAAACAAATATCCTCCATTAAAGCTTGGGGTTCCCCCGCTTATAGTAGTACAACTCCAATCAGATCCTTGCCATGTTAAAACCTGCCCTGTCTGGCATTCTGCAGATGGAGCAACTTCTCCAATTAAATGTCCAGGATTAGGTTTTGTTCCAGCAGTCAAAGCATAAACTCCTAAAGTTAATGCAAAAATCAAAGCCAACGCAATAATGCTATACAGCCACCTATTAGTAAAATAAACCTTTAATACTCTTTTTTCAACCATAAGAAACTAAAGAAAGAACAATATTTAAATATTCCCATCTTAATTTCAGGAAATGAAAAATAAAATTTTAGCACAAGGCGCAGAAGCAACAATCACACTTTCAAATAATTTTATTATTAAAGACAGAATAAAAAAACCATATAGAATTAAAGAAATAGATGAAAAAATAAGAAAACAACGCACAAAAAAAGAGGCAAAGCTTCTTGAAAAAGCAAGTTCAATTATAAATTGTCCAAAACCATTTTTTATTCCAGATAAGATAAGTTACAAGATAAAAATGCCTTTTATCAAAGGAAAAAAACTTTCAGAGCATCTTAATAATTTTCAAGAAAATAAACAAATTGAGATTATGAAACAAATAGGACAAAACGTTGCAAAACTTCACGATAATAATATAATTCATGGAGATTTAACAACCAGCAACATGATTTTGGTGGAAGAAGATAATTTAAAAGAGGTTAATAATAAAAATATTAATCTAATTAATAATCACATAAACCATAACATAGCTGACTTAAAAGCTAATAGAAATAATATTAATAATATCTCGAATAAAACTAATAGCTATTCAATGAATCTCACTAATAATAGTAATAATGAGGTGGGTGGTCGAAGGAAGGAGGATGGAAATTTTAAAGTTTTTTTCATTGACTTTGGCTTGGGATTTCATTCTACAAGAATAGAAGACAAAGCAGTTGATATTCATTTATTAAAACAGGCGTTGGAAGCAAAACACTTCAAGAATTGGAAAAAGCTTTTTGATGGGGTTCTTATAGGATATCTCAATTATAAAGAATATAAACAAGTTTTAGAACAGCTAAATAAAGTTGAAAGGCGTGGAAGATATAAACACTGATTAAACCCTATAAACCTTATATCCTTTTCTCGCTCTGCCACTAACTTTTATACCAACTTCATCGCCTTTTTTGGCTTTGTCAATATTTTTATGTTGCAGTTGCATGCTTTTAATGCTCTCTGTAAAATCTGTCTCTCCTCCAATTATTCTTATCTTATCCCCAATTTTCAAGACATCTGAGAGCTTTATAGCAATAACTCCGACATGCTCAAAAAAATTACTGACTTCTCCTATTAGTTTTTCATCCATAATTTATCTAATTATAGGAAATATATAAATCTTTTGAAAATGAGTTAAAAGCCCAATAAAATAAATAGCCCCACCAGGATTGTTTCAAAATATACTTGTTTTGAAACTCCCAAAAATTCTAGGAATTTTTTAGGACGTTCGAATCCTAAATAAATAGCCCCACCAGGATTCGAACCTGGGTCACTGCCTTTCTATGCATTTACTCACTTTATAAGTGGCTTATACACCAAAGGGCAGCATACTTGACCGCTATACTATGGGGCTTTACATTAATTTATCTATTAATACTTTTAAATATTTCTAAGACATATGAAAAACTTTAAAAACAAACTTTAACATCTTTAAAAATGCCAAAAAAATCAGAAGCAAGAAAACCAAAAAAAGAATCTAAAAAACTCACTCAGGATGAGTTTGAAGAAAAAGTTATAGAACTAGCTAAAACAGGATTAACTTCGGAGAAAATAGGGGAAAAACTAAGAAAAGAGGGGGTTCATTCTAAAGAATATAATAAAAAAATCTCATTAATTCTTAAAGAAAAAAATTTTTACATAAATCCTGATACAAAAAATATAAGAATAAAACTTGAAAAAATAGAAAAACACTGTGAAAAAAACAAGCAAGATAAAAGAGCAGTAAGAGAAAAAGACAGAATTTTCTCGTATTTTTCACAAATGAAGAGGTATTTTCAAGAAGCTTAAAATTTTTAAATAAAACAGATTATTAATTCTGTAAAATGGAAAAAGAGAGGGATATTTTAAAAGAGCAAATAAAAAGAACAGCAGAGATATTTCTTGAAAAAACAGAAAATAAAGATATTTTAGTGATAAGCCATTTTGATACCGACGGTATAACCTCTGCAGCTATAATGATAAAAACCCTAAAAAAACTAGACAAAACTTTTTCTCTTAGAATATTAAAAAGTCTTGAAGAAGAAACAATGCATTCTTTACCAAGGGATAAAATAATTTTATTCTTAGATTTAGCTTCAAACTCTCTGGATTATATAGAATCCTTAAAATTAGAAAATGTTTTCATAATAGACCATCATGAAATAATAAAATCAATTCCAGATAATATATACATAGTAAATCCAGAATTAAATGGAAAAGAAAAATTAAGCGCCTCAAGTTTAACTTATTTATTTTGCAAAGAATTGGATTTTTCAAGCAAAGAATTTGCAAAACTTGCTATTTTAGGAATGATAGGAGATAGATTAGAAAAAAATATAGATAGAATGAACAACGAAATTCTTAATTATGGTGAAATAATAAAAAAAAGGGGTCTTCTTATTTATCCTTCAACACGTCCGATAAATAGGACCCTTGAATTCGGCTCAAACCCATACATTCCTGGAGTTACTGGAAACATCAAAGGAGTATTATCCCTTTTAAGAGAAATTAATTTAAAGCCAGACGCAGGAAAATACAAGAGTATTTTAGAAATGAATGAAAAAGAAATGTCTGATCTGGTTACAGCAATAATGTTAAGAAAACCAAAGGCAAAGCCTAAAGATATAATTGGAGACATATTCTTAATAAAAATGTTTGGAAAATTAGAAGATGCAAGAGAATTGAGTGCAATGATAAATGCCTGTTCCCGGTTAGGAGAGCCGGAAACAGCAATACAACTCTGTCTTGAAATACCCGAATCCAAAAAAAGGGCAGAAGCTATACATGTAAAATACAAACAAGAAATAATTTCAGGTTTGAACTTTGTAAGCAAAACAGAAAAAATAAAAGAAAATAATTATGTAATAATAAACGCAAAAAATGAAATAAAAGATACAATAATAGGTACAATAGCGAGCATACTCTCAAGCTCTTCTATTTACGAAGAAGGAACAACAATTATAGCGATGGCCTTTGATGAAAAAAAAGAAAAAATAAAAATATCATCGAGAAATGTAGGGGAAATAGGTAGAAACGTCAGAGAAATTTTAAACGATGTGGTAAAAAAAATTGGGGGGGAAGTTGGGGGGCATGAATTTGCAGCAGGCTGTTTAATTAAAAGAGAATATGAAGAAGATTTCTTGAAAGAACTTATAAAGAATTTAGAAATTGAAGTTGTTAAAGTGTAAAATCAAAATTTTTTTAAACTCCCCTCCTATTGAAACTTTTATGCAAAAAATAGAAGATATCGCATTATTTGATCTTAATGGAATTCTATGTGATTGCGATAGAGCTTTGAGAGAGCAGATTTAATAAAAAATTCAGAATATCAGTGGGAAAATCTTCCAAAATTTCAGCTTGGATGAGATATTTTAGAGATTGCAAAAGAGCTAGGCTATAGAATTGTTAAGAAACAAAAATGATTAACATCAAAACCCTTAAAAACAAAGATTTTATTCTATTTCTATGGAACTAGAAGAAGGGAATTTAGTATTATGCACTGTAGATAGAATAGTCGGAACAGTAGTTTTTATAAAAATAGATGAAACAGGACAGGAAGGGAGTATAATTACTGCAGAAATTGCGCCTGGAAGAATAAGAAATCTAAGAGATTATGTTGTTCCTAAAAAGAAAATAGTCTGTAAAATCTTAAAGATAATTCCAAACGGGAATATCCATTTAAGTTTGAGAAGAGTATCTCAAAAAGAAAAAAAAGAGGTTCTCGAACAATATAATCAAGAAAAATCTGCAATAAGCATCATAAAATCCATGGCTGGTGAAAAAGCAGAATCAATACTTAATGAAATAAAAAAGAAAGGAAATGTTTTAGAATTTTTAGAAAGAGCAAAAGAAAATTGCAATGAACTGGAAAAGCTTATGGGAAAGGGAAACTGCGAAAAAATAATTTCTATAATAAAAAAACAAAAGAATAAAAAATCAGTAATCAAAAAAGAGATTCATTTAAAAACTACATCTCCAAATGGAATAGAGCTTATAAAAAATATTTTTGCTGATTTTAAAGATGTAGAGGTGAAATATCTAGCTGCAGGAAGATATGTTCTTAAAACAGAATCAACAGAGTTAAAAAAGGCTGATAATAAATTAAACGAAATGATTAATGAAATTGAAAAAAAATCCAAAAAACTTGGAATAGAATTTTCTAGATAAACTTTATACAGACAAAATGAGCAGATTAAAATATTATATAAGAGAAAACAAAAAAACCTACACTTTAAAAGAAAAAATAAATGATGTTCCAACAAAAGATGCTCATTATAAGTTCGTTAATTTCTTAAAAACTAAAAACATCGTAGATGAAATAGAGTAAAATTCAAAACAAGGTTCCTTGCCTTTCTCTTAATTCAGCAACCCCATACTCGCCATCATAACCTGGCTTGACACTTATCTTTCCTTCTCTATTTTTAAAGATTAATTCAATCAGTTTAAGCTCTACCCCTGCCTGTAAAAATTTTTCCTTAGGCACTCTTAATAGAATATTAAATTCATTTTCAAACATCGCTATAAGAGAATTATAAACCTCCCAAACTTTTTTAGTTTCCATTTTAGAATTTAAATATAAAGCTATAATTTCGTGCAAAGGCAAAATCCTAAAAAATTGCTTTGCTTTCTCAGGAATAAACCTATTAGGATTATCTCTTAAGTCTTCTATTCTATTTTCAACTCCAATAACTAGTGGTTTCCCGCAAACAGGGCATATTCCTTTTAATGCTCGAGTCTTTTCAAAACTAGATGAAAAATTACACTTCCTATGCCCATCGTAATGATATTTTCCATAAGCAGGGTCTGTTTCTATAGTTATTATAAAATCTTTTTCTCTTATTTGCCTTATCAACTCCTTATAAGAATCTGTTTTTTTGAATACAGTAGCCTCTCTTCCTATTCTAAACGGCCAAAAACTATGACTATCTGAAAAACTAACAATTGCCTTATCATTTAATTGTTTTAATTTCCAGTTCATTTCAGGATCAGAAGACATTCCTGTTTCAATTGCATGAATATTTTTTTCTTGTTCTCCAAATGCTTCTTTTAAGGAATCAAATCCAGACTCACTCCCAAAAATACCAAACCAAGGAGTCCATATGTGCGCGGGAATTATTTCTATATCCAAAGATATTTTCATCATATCCTCTGCAAACTTTTCACAAGAAATATTAAATATAGGCCTCCCATCATAATCTCTTCTGCCTTTTAAATCTAAATATAGATTTATCTTTTCTGCTGTCTCAATATCAGGAACAAGAATAACCAAATGTATTCTTCTTCCTTTTCCTAACTGAGTAAAGACTAAAGACACTTCTCCTGTAATAACAAATGGAAATTCTCCTTCAGAATCTTTATAATAATAAAAACCCTTATTATTTTCTTTTAACTGCCCTTTTATCTCTCTAAACCATTCAGGATGCGTAAAATCGCCTGTTCCAAGCAAATTCAAGCCTTTAATTCTTGCCCATTTGACTAAATTAACCAGAGTTATATTCTTGCTGCAAGCTCTTGAAAATCGAGAATGTATGTGTAAATCAGCAAAAAGCAAGTTATCTTCAATTTTTTTTGACAAGTCAGAAAATTTCAAGTTTTTTAAATCTCTAATCGTCCAACCTTCAAAATCCTGTAAATTTAACAAATCCATAGATGTTTAGTAAACGTTTAAGTTAAATAATTTATGCTATTTTGTCAAGAACCATACAATAAATTGTATGGCGTGTCTGGTTCTTGAGCATGCTCAAGAATTGTTTTTATTTTTTCACGAACTAAAGTAGGGAGTTTACATAAAAAACAATTCTTGACATATTAATAATTAGATTATAACTATAAAAATTTAGATAAAGAATCTTTTTTTAATCAATTTTTATCCCAAATAAACATATCTATAGATAATTCTGATGATTACCGCAATGATTGTATCAGAATTATCTAATACGTCAATTCTGTTTTATGTGCTCTAATTAACAGAATTGACTATAAAAATAGGCTGTTATATATATTATTATTTTTATAACATTATTATAATTTTAGTTTTAAATATTTATTTTCTAATTTAAGTACATTACTTCTTAAATGATACCCTCTAATAAATTACTAGCTACAAAAAACCTATTTCTATTGTTAATGTAACAACACCCTTAGACTTTTTCAACTTCATACTTTAATTTTCAAAATATGTAGCCCATAATTATTTTTTCAAGAAGGGTTAAAAGTGAGCAATTTCAATTAGAAGGGAAATATTATAGTTTGATGTATTTAAGATAATACATTAAACTTTAATACATCAAGATTTGCATTTTATGTAAACTCCCTACTTTAGTTCGTGAGAAAGGAAAAGCAAATCTTGAGTGTGCTCAAGAACTAGAAGAACACGCTATACACTTTAGTGTATAGTTCTTGACAAACTAAAAATAATAAATCAAATTTCATATCTTATTAATTTATACACTTACTTTAAAATTAAAAAAACAAACCTTATTCCCTCTTTTTTTTAACAGCAATACCAGCACCTATTGCTATTACTACAAGAACAATTATTATAACCCATATCCATGGACTTGTTCCTTCTGTTTCATCTCCTGTTCCTTCTGTTTCATCTCCTGTTCCTGTTTCAGAAGTTATTTGTTGTCCTGTTGTAAAAACAGGTCCTTGTCCTGCTGGAATCACCTCACTTATTTTCTTTATATCTAAATTAGCTTTATTACTTTCGATTCCAATTAATTTAACATAAATATCATAAGTATTGTCTGTGTTCAAATTTAATTTAGCATCTTGTCCAACATTTAATTTAATATCAACAGGATTACTAGAGATTTGAATAGTTGCGCTTGTAGTAGTCAATGCAGTAACACCTACATAATGAGCTACTCCTCCAACTTTTAATTTAACTCTTGATTTAGACGAAAGTTTTTGAGCTATTCCTGTTGAACTTAATTCAGCACTATCCGCAATAATCGTACTAGTCCATGATACAGTTGAATCACCAGTACTAGTGCCTGATGATGAAGAACTACCACAATCACTAGTTACAAGAGCTATTGTCTTTGTTCCTTGATTTCCTGCTACATCTCCGCAAGTTACAATATGAGAATATGTAGCGCCGCAGCTTAAACCTGTTTCTGTCAAAGTCTGGCTCGCTCCTGTTCCAGTTATACTAGCCCCACCTCTGCTAGAAGAACATGTTCCAGCCCCAGCTACTCCAGTCATAGTATCTGATAATGCAATTGTTGCTGATACCGAACTAGTTGTAGATGTTGATGCAGTCAAAGTAACTGAAGGAGATGTTCTGTCAATAGTGAAGTTTCTGACATAAAAGCTATTATTCAATAAACTTTGGTCATTCCAGTTGCTCATAACTGTATCATTTACCCAAACAATAAGGCTATAATTTCCTTCCGGAAGACTTGTAGTAACTAGAGTAGCATTCCAAGAAGTGCCTGTTCCTTGCTGGGAAGCTCTATAAGTAATATTTTGTTGTCCACTCCAGTTAGTTATGTTAAACATTACATAACTAGGAAGATCTTCTGCAATAGTTACATTTAATACAATAGACGAAGCAGAATAATTTCCTCCTGCCAAAACAGAAGTTGTACTTATGCTGGTAGGGGTAACAGTATCATTAATATATATATTCATAGTTGTAGAGTTTGTAGCATTGAAATAAATAGTGATATTAAAATTACCTGCTGTAGCAGCTGAAGCATTAAACCATATAGATATATTTGTCGCATTGAAGTAATCGCCAGTATGATTAATATACTTTATAACATTTGAACTAACAGAATAATTATTTGTAAAACTTGCATTAGTATATGAATTATTTAATGTAAAAGAACTTGGCAAAGTAATATTGATTTGTGAAACATTTTGCTCATTGAAAATGCTTGCATTGAAAGAAATATTAAATAAGACATAAACATTTTGTTTAGTCACATTAAAAGAATCTGTCCCTGTAGTTGTAGTAACTCTAACTGCCGCAAAAATTAAAGATAAGCTGAAAATTAATAATATAAGCATTAAGGATGATTTCAAAAACTCTTTAGCTCTTTTTTTATCCATGTTTCCCCTTTTTTTATTAATATAATACTAAAAATATAGAAACTGGGGTTTATAAATCTTTTTTTTCTGCAACCCTTCAAGAAATTTAAAAACATAAGACAAAAAGTATAAAAACCCTAAAAAAATTCTTATTTAAGGGAATAAAAATAAAATGCCGACGGAAAAAAGCTTAGTAATAATAAAACCCGATGCTATGGCCAAGGGTTTGGCTGGAAGCATAATTTCTGAACTGCAGAATTTAAACTTAAAAATTATTGGATTAAAAATCGTTGATGTTTCCAGGGAGCTGGCCAAAAATCATTACGAGGAGCATAAAGAAAAATTCTTTTTTGAAAAATTGATAAATCATTTGACAGGGAAATTTCATGAGAATGAAAATGTTATAGCTATAGTGTATAAAGGAGAAAATGCAATAAAAAAAATAAGAAAACTTGCAGGAAAAGCTCATCCTGAAGAAGCTGATTTAAAAACAATTCGGGGAAAATACGGGAGGCATAATTCAAAAACAGACTGCTATGAAAATGCAATACATGCCTCTGATTCAAGAGAAAATGCAGATAGAGAGATAAATCTCTGGTTTAAAGAAGAAGAATTAGTCAAATAAAAATATTTATAAATCTTTGAGGCGAGTTCGAACTAGTCCTCTTCTCAGACTCACACTTAATATAAAGGCTCTTCAAATCAATACTAAAAGAAGATGCTGAAAGAGCAATACAAGAAATCACAAAAACATCAAAACTTTCTAATTAGAAAAAATTGCTGGCAAAGAAGCAAAAAAAATTATTGAAATTTTAAATTTACAAAAACAAAAAAAGCGGTTGTTAAAAAAGAATTTTTTCTGAAATTAATAAAGCCCATTATCACGAAGACAAGATGCAGCTTCAATAGGACCCTTAAAATGTTTATACCCCTCATAAGCTAAATATCCAAGAAATAAAATAAGGGGGGTACTCACACTGGTAATTATCCCAACAGAAATAACTTTTACAAGTGTGCCTCTTGATGTTGATTCTAATTTTTCTTCTAAGAAGCCTAAATCACTAAAATCTTCTTCCATCTTATTCTTCTTCAATAACACCATCACTGATGCCGCCTTTTGTCAAAAAGAAAACTGTTTCATTATCAGGAAGATTTGGCGAGTCAATTAACTTGGCAACTCTTGAATCTTTTTTTCCTCTTCTAAAATAAATTCTATAAGTAGACGCATGTCCAACAATATTCCCTCCAATTGCAGTTGTAGGATCTCCAAACATCTGTGCAGGATTTGCCATTACCTGATTAGTAACATAAACAGCTAGATTGTGTTGTTCAGCAAGTTTCATTAGAGTATGCATGTATTTATTCAGTTTTTGTTGCCTGTCTGCTAATTGCCCTCTTCCAGCAAACTCTGCTCTAAAATGTGCTGTCAAAGAATCGACTATGAGTAATTTTATCGGCTCTCCATTTTTTATCATCTCTGAAATTTTTTCTAATAATAATATTTGATGGTCTGAATTAAATGCCCTAGCAACAAAAATATTTTTCAAAACTTTTTCAGGATTTGCGCCTATCGCCTCTGCAATCTGCCTTATTCTTTCTGGCCTGAAAGTTCCTTCTGTATCAATAAAAACACACTTGCCATTTGCTCCGCCTTGTTCTACAGGCAACTGCACATTGACAGCCAATGTAGAACCTAATTGAGTTTTTCCTGAGCCATATGCACCAAATGCTTCTGTAATTGCTCTGCTCTCAACTCCTCTTCCACCCAGGAGATTATCTAAATTTTTACTTCCTGTTATGATTGTAATAATATTTGAACGTTTTTTTGCATATTCTAATCCATCCTGAAATCCTAAATCTAGCATTTTTCTTGCGGCTTGAATTGCTTTTCTAGCAACTCCTGCACCAACACCTGCAATGTCTGCTAACTCATTCGGAGACATTACTGCAAGAGACATTAAATCATAAATTCCAGAAGATTCTAATTTAGAAGCAACAGCAGGCCCTATTCCAGGCAAGTCAGTCAATTTTGCATCTTCTGTATTTTTCACAATTTCTTCTTCATCTTCCCCAGACTCTTTTTTAGTCATGTTAATGAAATTTAACTCCTGTTTTTTTAGTTATTTGTTCTAATCCTTTTAAAATACTTGAAATATCATTTCCATGAACAACAGCAATAGCATTACTATTTATACCTAAAAATAATCCCTCTTCAAAATAAGCTTGATATTTATAACAATCATCCTCAAAAGAACCAATAGGCCTTAATCCTGACTTAATAAATTTCTCACTTGCATTATATTCCAGTTTCCTGTCATCTAAATCTCTTAAATCGAAAATATGCCTTACCATTCAAAAAATAAATCAACCTCTTATTTATAAAGATTCTTTACCAATAACCTATATATTATACTAGAATACATTAAGTACAAAACTCAAAATAAACAAATCTGCAAGAACAATTCCTACAAATAAGCCATTCTCAAATAATCCACCTGTCTTTAATCTCCATTTGGTAGTTGTTCTTGAAGGATAAAAAGGCCTGATTCCTTCTAAGGTAAAACTATCTATAAACAAATGAAGCCCATAGCCAAGAAAAAAACCAAAAGCTAAAATAGGAATAAATAATACAAATAACAATGTAGTTAGTATAGCAAAAGTAAAACTATGCAATAAACCTCTATGTCTTACAAAAATCTGCAAAAAACTGAAAAACTTTTTCTGCCCTAGAGTAGAATAAGCAGAATCTGCATCAGGAAGAAATGTAGCAACTAAAACCATAATAGCAAATATAACTTGATTATTAACATGAGATATAAAAATCAAAATAGCCAAAATTGCAAAAGCCAAATGAGTTCTGATTAACACTATACCCTCCTTATTACAAGATAAATTAAATGTAATAAAATTGAGCTTAAAATAGCATAATTAATAAAATTTAATATCCCAGTTAGAAAATCAAAATCAGCCATTTTTATAAAGAGGATATTATTCCATAAATTAAAATCCCTATTGCTATAATTCCCAATATTAAACCAAAATAATATAAAATCAATTTAATTTTTTCCGAACTTCTCTTTTTCATCAATATATTAAGAAAATATTCTTTATTAATTTTTCCTTACATTATCTTTTCTTCTAATTTTTTTATTAGTTCTTGCAGATTAACCTCTTCAACATTATCAATTATAAACTCGAGATTATTAAAAAATTTATTCTGCCTTGCTGTTCCTGAGAAAAACATTTCTTTTCCAAGCAATACTTTCTTTTTTTCTGAAAGGGCCTGAACATCCTCAAAATTGTCAAAACTGATTTTTCCAAGCAAATCATGGAAAAATACTGCTCTTATTGTTGCTGTTCCATCATCTAAAACTAAATTTACAAGCGCTCTTTTTTCTGGAGCAACATTCCCATGCTCTAAACAGCTCAATTCTCCGCTTTCGCTGTATGCTAATTTTTTCTTGCACTCGGGACAAACATCAAAGAATTTCAAGTCAAAAATCTGGACAACAAATGCTCTGGTTTTTAAATTCTCTGCTATTTTAAAATCAGAAATTTCTTTTTCTTTTACGATTTTTTCTTTATTGACTTCTTTTAAATTTTCATTGCTTATTTTTAATTCAGAAAAACTTCCAAGATGTATTTCATTATCTCTCATACTTCCATTTAAAATTTCAACAACACTATCTTCTATAATTTTATTTTCCTCGATTAAAGATATGTGGTTTACATCCCACAAAACTACTTTGATATTAGAAGTTTCATCTGCAATAACAAAATTAGCTACTTTCCCTTCTCTTCCATTTTTAGAAAAACTCCTCACAGGGGATAAATTTATTACTTTTCCAATAACATTGACTTTTTTCATTCCAGGAATCAGCTCTTCTATTTTCAGTTTTTCATTGTCAAAACTAATTCCAAGTTCAGCAGCAATTATTTGTGATGCCCCTTCCTTGCTTATAAGTCCAGAGAGCTTTGCTTTCTTTGCCTCAATTCTTCTCTCAATTTCATCAATTCCCAAACCAGAAGCACTTGCAATTTTCTTCACGATTCTGTCGTAGTTACCCTGTATCATTTTTCCTCTTTGAATTTTCCTTTTTTCTTTTCTTTCCGAAGTATCATGTTCTCTTTTTTCTTTTCTCTCCTCTTTGTTGGAAAAAACAAGAGTGTTTTTAAAAATTGTGCTGTTGAAATGAGAGATAAGATTGAATATAAATAGAGTAGATTAAATATTTACAGCTCAATATCCTATAAAAAATAGCTTAAAAGAGTAAGGCATTCAAATTTCTTAGCGTAACATCGTGACAGAGTCCGATGTGGAGCTATTAAAACTTCCCCAGCAACAAAAAGTCTTTTAAACCTCTTTCTCTAAAAGTTTTCATGGGAATTGCATTAATAAAAATAAAACTTATGCCAACTTCTCCTGAAATAGATTTAGAAGAGCTAAAAGCAGATATAACAAAAATTATAGAAAAAAACAAAGGGAAAAGAATTCGTTTTGAAGAACAACCTATAGCTTTTGGCTTAAAGGCAATAATTGCAGGATTTGAACAAGATGAAACTGAAGGAAAACTAGATCCTATAGAATCTGCGTTAAATAATCTTGAAAATGTTTCTTCTGTCCAAATTATTGATATGAGAAGGGCGTTTGGATAATTGGCAAATAATTCAATTAGTTTTATAAAGAAATAATTCTTTTTAACTATATGAAAAAGAGTATGATTATTTCAATTATTTTTATCTTATTTATACTGATAATTGCAAACATTGCATTTGCCCAAGAGACAGATAATGCAAATTCGCCCTCTAATCTAGACGATACTCAAAATGAATTAAAAGATATTTCTGGAAATATTCAAAAGAGTTCAAATGAATTTTTATCTACAGAAATGAAAATTCCAGAAAATATAGCTAAAGGAATTAAAATTATTTTTAGACTATCCTCAGAAGATAAAATAAACATGCAATTAGGGATTATATTAATTTGTATATTAGCCTTGTTTATATTAATTATTCATAACATAGTTCAATTTGCACCTTCTTTTGATACTCTAACTTCATGGCTCGTAGCAATAGTATTTGTTTTAATTTTATCAGCAACAGGAGCAATTAAATCTGTTGCTATGTTTTTATTGGGAATTGGAAATATTTTTGGTGCTTTAGAAAGATGGGGGCCATTAAAATTAGGTTTAGGAGTTATAGCTATAATTATAATTTACTATATATCTAGCTTAATAATCGGGGTAATAAAAGAAACAGTAATTATGGGTAGAGCTGTTTCTGATGGAATAAAAGCAGGATCGCAAATTGCTAAATTAAAGGCAATGGCTGAAATAGAAAAAATCTCTGAAGGAAAAGAAAATGCTTACGGCGGAGGAATATAATTAGGTTTTTGAACTGGCTTTGCTCAATTTATCTGCAAATTTTTTAATACTTTTTTGTGCTAAATCTGCCGATTTCCTTTTTGCCCCTTCTCTCTTAGCTTTTAAAAATTTAGAGAATATAGCAGTCAGATATTGCAATATTATAAATCCGATAAAAATTGCAAAGAAAATGAAAAATCTAACCCAAGTATATTTGGGGGAAAAAATCAATCTTCCAAAAATAAGAATAATACTTTCAAAAAGTTTTATCCAGGAAAAAACAACAGATATAAAAAAAGAAGCAATGTAAGGCAAAAAACCCTCTCCAACAATACCCCAGCTTTTTATTAATCCACCCACATCAACGAATACAAATAACCATAAAAAAATAATTCCAAATAGAATTATAGATATAGAGTAATCCATAGCAAAAAGAAATTTAAAAATAAAATTTATTTTAGTAAAAAAACTATCTAATGTAAAAATAATTTTATTTTTTAATAATATAGCCTTCCACTCTTTCTCTAAATAATCCCACTTATCCTCCCAATAAGTAGTTTCAGAATATTTATTTTTAGCTTCTTCAAGCTCATCTACTTGCCCTTGCAATTCATCTCCAGCATCTCCAAGGTCTTGGGAAACAATTAAAGGTAAGACTAAAATACTAAAAATAAAAAACAAAAACAATGCCTCTTTTAGTTTCATTAAAATAAACAATAATATAGATTTAAATATATTTTGGAATAAGAGGAGTTTTAGAATTATATAGAAGAAATATCCCCATACATAGCTTTTGCTTTATTAAGTTGTTTCTTAGCGCTAGCTATATCTACTGCAGAAGCACTTGAATCAGCTATAATCTCTTGCCACTCTCTAATTTCTTTTCTTAATCTTGCTCTTTGTTTGATGCCAAGAGAAGCTAAGTCTTTTTCAACATCTAATTTAGATTTTTCTCTATACCAATATCTTCTAACAGTTGCGTCAAAGAACATCATTATCGCTGCTAAAACTAAAAATATTAAATAAATCCATGCAAAATCATTTTGTCCGCTTAACATTCCAGTAGTAGCCCCCCCAGTTAAATTAGAAGGAAAAAAGATTAAATAAGACATGAAGAGAATATAGAAAAGCCATAATAGTTTTCTTGCAAGATTAAATTTAATCTTCATAGTGACAAAAAATAAAGCAGCAAATGGAGCTCCAACTAATATTGTAGCAACAAATGCGCTAGAAGGGGCAGTTAAAGAAAGCCATATATCTTGAGGCATAAATCTTACCCCGATAATTGAAACAATAATGCCTATTGCTAAATTAATTAAGCCCCCATTTTTATCATCTCCAAAAATATTTACAGAATCTAATGTACCTGTAATAATTATACAAATTAAAATAAAAGATAAAACCATTAAGAAGTTGGTATTTGTATCTGCTCCAAGATTTAATATAAATGTAAGTAAGGGTCCTAATACATTCATTAATATCTCTGAAACTTTCTGAAATCCGTATGTTAGTGCTTCCCACCCTTTATTCATATTAGCGATTGCAACAACCCCGACAAAAATGAAATAAAGAAATATTAATATGCCCAATATTTGTGTAAATCCCATCTGCCCTTTTTTACTTTTCATAATATAAAGTAGGTAAACAAGTTTATAAACTTTTTTATAAATTAAAGGAATGTTTAAAAACTTTGAATGTTTTTAGTTGTAATGAAAAAAAAGATCCGAGTGGCAGTTATTTTAGGTGTATTCCTTATAATAATTATTCCACTAATTAGTGCAGAATCTTTTGATTTTGAAAACGCCAAATATCAAGTAACAAGAGTGATAGATTCTATTTTAGGTATTTCTGCTCCTTTTCTAGAAAAGCTTATAGGCGATTATAGAACTTCTGATTTTTTCTTTAGTAAAATATTATTGCTTATTTTATTAATAATAATTTCTGAAAATATTCTTGAAAAAACCCCTATTGGAGAAAACAATAAAAAAGTAAGCTATATTGTAGCCATAATAATTTCCATACTTGCTATAAGATTCGTAAGCCAGAATAATTTTTTTGAAAGTATATTAATTCCTTACGGCGCTCTTGGAATTGCGATAACAACCTTCTTACCTATAATTATCTTTTTTTATTTTATCAATAGCACAAAAATAGGAACATTTGGGAGAAAAGTATTTTGGATAATATATGGAATAATATTGCTAGTAATATGGCTTTCAAGATCTTCAGAAATGCCAGAAACAGCAAACTGGATATATGCTTTAAGTTTTTTATCAACGATAATTTTTGTGCTTTTTGATAGATCTATACACTCTTATTTTGGAGCTGAAGAATTTAATAAATTCTTAAGAGAAAATAGTAGAGAATCTATTAAACGGGAAAGAAGAAAAATCGTTGAAGCAAATAACGACCTAAATAATGGAATTATAACTCCTGCAGAACACGATCAGATAGTCAGAGAAGCCAGAAAAAGAATAGTAAGCCTTTCGAAGAATTAAAATGTATGAAATATCAAATGAATTATTAATAAGTGGGTTAATTTTTATATTAATTTTTGCAGTTAGTTTTCAAATATTAAAAAAAACTCTCTTTAAAGAAAAAGCCATTTCAGCGGTAATTGCATTAATAATAGCATTGATAGGAGTCGTATACATTTCATACTCTCAATTAGATTTTCTTGCTGAATTATATAATCTAACTGGAGCAATAATTTTAATCTCGATTCCTTACATAATTATTTTTTTCTTTATATACTCTTCAAATATGGGGAGTTTTTTTAGAAAAATGATATTAGTATTATCCTGGATAATAACAATTGCATTATTACAAAATATGAGTCAATTGCCAAAAGACCAACTAACAAACATAATTTTAATAATAACTATATTAACAATTATAATTTTTATATTTGATAATATGATAAAAAATAAATTAAATACTGTTAAAAATCTGAAGAGAATAAAATAAAATTAGCGTTTATTTCTCCTATATCCAACAACTCTTTTTCCTTCGTAAATTGGGACCTCGGCAAGCTGCCTTCCTCTTCCAGAACCCTTTAAAAAAACAACCCCCAGTATAACTAAAACCCCTCCAATAATTATTAAATAAATATTAGGAACTCCAGATAAAAAAGGCAGCATCTTAACAGCAATTTCATTAAACCCTTTTACTCCAGATAACACGGCTAAAATTCCAAGCAAGCTTAAAATATATCCTCCTACTTTTTTCATAAGGATATTAAAATAATCAGATATATAAAGTTTTTTATATAGAAAAATGTTGGTAAAATAATGAGATATAATAAAGATAAAAAAGAAATAATAATTGATAAAGAGCCGAGTAATTTAGATAAATTTGCTCTTGACTTTCTTAAAATACTTGAGAAATATGTTTCTTATGTAATAGTTGCAGGATATGTTTCAATACTTTTAGGAAGAACAAGAGTTACAGAAGATATAGATGTTTTTATAAAAAAAATGTCAAGAGAAGAATTTTCAAAGTTGTATATAGAATTAAGAAAAAATAATTTCTGGTGCTTAAATGCCGAAAAAGCAGAAGAGATATTCTTATATTTGCAAGATGGTTTTGGAGTAAGATTTTCAAAAGAAAACTCCCCTATACCTAACTTTGAAGTTAAATTTCCAAAAGATAGCTTGGATGAAGAAGTATTTAATGATAATATTAAAGTTATTTTAACAGAAGGGAATATAATTATCTCTAGTTTAGAGAGGCATATTGCATTTAAAGAAGAGTTTTTAGGCTCAAATAAAGATAAAGAAGATGCTAAGCATATAAAAGAATTATTTAAAGAGTATTTAAACAAGGAAAAGATTAATAAAATAAAGATGCTTATTAAAAACAGAAAAAATGAGAGAAAAAAGAAAATTCATGAAGCCTGGAAAAACTAACAAAAAAGATAGATTGAACTTTATAAAATTCTGGGCAAGCTATATAAAAACCCATTCGGATAAAAAGTGGAGCAAAGAGCAGAATTTCTTGATTAATTCTCAGATAAAATACCAAGAATAAGTAAAATTCGTATAATCTTAGATAGTTATTTAAATCTTTTTCTATACTTATTTCCATGTTAAACCAAGAACAAGCTCAAGAAATAAAAAAACAATTATTCAAAAAAATTGCAGAACTTTATCCAGGGGAAAAAGAGCAAATAATTCAAGAAATAGATTCTTTATCCCCAGAGGAGCTGGAATTATTTTTAAAAAAGAACAATATTCAATTGGCTCATGCGGAGAACAACCATGAATCACCTTCTAATCAAAATAAGAAAGAAATTTCCTGTATATTTTGTGCTATAGCACAGGAAGATATTTCTTCCTATAAAATAGACGAGAATAAGGATTCTATTGCAGTCTTAGAGATAAACCCTGTTTCAAAAGCACATGCAATTATAATTCCTAAAAAACATTCTAAAGACACAGAAAAGCTTCCTCAAAATGCATTTTCTCTTGCAAAGAAAATAGCAAAAAAAATAAAAACAAAATTCAAGCCTAAAGATATAGAAATAATCCCGTCTAATTCTTTAGGGCACGCAGTAATAAATGTCCTCCCAGTATTCGGAGATGAAAACATTGCGTCTCCAAGAAAAAAAGCCAAAGAAGAAGAATTAAAAGAAATTCAAGGGAAATTAAAAAAAGAACAAATATTAAAAAAACCTAAAGTTAAAAAAATAAAAGAAGATAAAACATACAAGAGTTCTTGGCTTCCAAAAAGAATTCCATAATTAACTAAACATTTTTAAAAAATCGGGATCAAAAAATTATAAAACCCTATAGAAAATCCATATTATAAAACTAATCAAAAAAACAGGGACAAACGGAATTCCTTCTTTAACATAAATATTTTTTAATTTTTTTCTTATTAATTTTATTTCTTTTAATGTAAGTCCCTCCCATCTGGATTTAATAACACTTTTTCCAATTTTAATATCCCCAACAAGCCAGTCTCCTTCTCTTAATTCTTGAACTCTTATTTTCTTAATCATGCAAGTTTCTTCAATTGCTTTAGAATAAGCAAACACAAGCGGGAATATCAAAATAAAAGCTCCTAAAAGGAAAAAAATAACTTCAAAAAATCCAAGTATAAATGCGACTATCCCTAAGAAAATTAAAGGATAAAAAAACTTTCTCTGTTTTTCAAAAATACTAAAAAATTTCTTCTTGAATTCTTTAAAGTTTCTAAACATTAGAGTCAAGCTCCAAAAAAGACTGTAAAAAAATCCAACCAATAAGAAAATTAAAATAAAATAAGCTATCTCTATTAAATTTTGAGAAAAACTTTCATTTAATGGCAAAACACTGCCTAATGCAATCATTAGCTTAGCATCTCCGCCTGCAAATAGCTTAGAATAATAGAACAAATATCCAATTACATAAAAAATTCCCAGCCATATTAATCCGCTATAAAAAAACCAAAATCCCCCCAAACTCTCTAAATTAAACAAAGAATAAAAAAACCTAAATCCTAAAGCAAAGATAATTAATGAGAAACTAACCCAGTTATCAACTTCTCTTTTTTTCAAATCTTGAATACTTGCTATTACAATCCAAATTAAAGCTATTAAAAATAAAAATATCACCTCATCCATTTATTATAATGCAATTGAAAGTTTAAAAATTGCACGATGTTTGAATAAACTCAGTGAACTTTAATAGCCCTATATAAAAATTCTGCATTAAAAATCCTTGATACAGCAAAATTTGTATTTGCGCAAACTCCCTGTTTTAACTCGTGAGTAAG
>ERZ1292629.400-Hain-H43-01um-R1-400-length-46357-cov-11_pt1 | contig 46357 bp, 70 predicted proteins | sample MGYA00564399_ERZ1292629 | MGnify/ENA primary metagenome ERZ1292629 (study PRJEB36523, sample SAMEA6512636) | groundwater metagenome | collected 2019-01-08 | study: AquaDiva: Metagenomics assemblies of 32 groundwater samples
ACTCAAGAAACGGTGTTGGGATGAAAGGTGTTCTTTGCCCCCCACCATCTGCCCTGCGTCAATTAGTTTACCATCTGGAGTTATTCTCGGGTATATCATTTATCATCTCCTTTCCCTTATTGAGAGGGGCTGGTGTTTGCTCAGCTAGAACAGAGTAGAAATACAGTATAATTTTGTCAGCTATCTCCAGCCATACTTGGGGGTAATCACCTTTGAACCAATTTTCCTCGGCAATCTTGGCTATTCCCTCTCTCAGTTTATCATTCAGTTCCATGAGATTTACCCTCCTGCCTGTGTTCCCTTTGAGCTATTGGGCCGTAAATCCCAGCGTCTTCTGCCTTGTGTGTTCCAGCCTTTAGGTAATCCCTTTCCGCCAGGGCCAAGAGTTTTGCCCTTTCTTTTGATAATGCCCTGATTGGGTGGCTTATATTTTGGCCCTCTTCCAGACATAACCCTCACTCCTTCCTGCCTTTACTTGGCTCCAGACTCGTCAAGCAATCGGTCATGCAATTATAAGTGGCTTCTGTGATTTCACCCTCTGTCAACTCATGCTCAAAGTAGACCATGAGCTTCAACCAATCGGTTAAGCGAATGTCGGAGATTATGTTCTCAAGTTGCCCTTGACATTTACTACATCTCATCTTTTCTCTCCTTGTCCCTGCACTAAGGGCTATGCAGGCTCATACGTCTGTTCAAATATGTCAGGCTTACATGGATACTGTTCACCTTTTACACCAGTGATAATCCAGTCCCCATCCGAGACTTCATGTCTGCCTTCTAAGGTGCGTATCATATAGAAGTCTTTATGCGCCCCTTTCGGTTGTAGACCTTCACGGTTATAATCCCTAGTTACACCCCCAATACAACCATCAGACGTAAGCCACTGAAAGGCCTCAATTACAACTGGCTTCTTCCTATATTTCATCGTTCTCCTCCTTCATATTCCTTCTACCCCCTATTGGGATGGGCTAACCTAATCTGGATTCTCATAGATATTGCCAACGACAATTTCATAATATTTGCCATGCCATGATGCATCTTTCATGGTCTGCCTACCACCAGTAGAGAGCAGTAATTGAAACGCTCCGTCTTCAAAGACTATCTGATGTTTATTCGGTGCAGTCTCAGAATCGGCAGTAATATCCCCCTCGTAAATATCCTTGCCGTTCTTATCCTTGAGGCCTGTGTATTGCATGATAGATTGGTTTTCTCCACTAACAGATAAATGACTTCTAGTTAAGAATCCATCCTGCGGTCTATCAGGATTCCATTGCTTAATAATATCAACCAACCCGAAGTAAACCATTACTCCGCCAGCGTATGCCCTAAACTTAATCTCTCTGTTCACTGTTTCACCTCCGTAGCCTGGTCTATCTCATCGGCCAAAACATCGTTCTCCTTACATCCGAAACATGAGTATACCCACTTGCCAACCTCTCCTGCGCTAGTGAAGTGCTCACAAAAACCTTTCCCATGATTCAAGTGTCGCCTTAAGCAGTCTCTATCGAGAAGTTGTTTAACGCTTTCTGTCTTCTGATTCATGGCTTATCCACCTTCTCAACCCATTTCAATGTCATTCTTCTCTCCTGTCCCCCTCTATACCCGTTTACCTTGCTATCCACCAGTTAAAGTATTCCTCACCTGTTTTGTGAGTCATGGGTGTTCCCCTCTCAATGCGCTTCTGAATATATCTATCTGCGGCTAATCGCCAATTTTGCACTATCTTGGGGAACATCGTGTAACTGAGTTTGACTTCATCCTTACCAGCGAACGGGCATAGGACGCAACCCAGCCTCTTAAACCCCTGATGGTAAAGGAAACTAAAGGGTAGATTATGCTCCGCGATGTATTGCCACACGTCAGAATCTGACCAATTAAGAATAGGCAGTAGCCAATCACCCCGCTTCCCGTGGTTCTCAAAACATTTGTATTTGCTTCGGCCAAGTGATTCGGCTTTTCTCATGCCTAATATCTTTATTCGACCCTCCCCGCCACTTTCTTTGATAATCTCGCAGCACCAACGGGCAAGGCGTGTAGGTAAGCCATGCCTCATTACGTGAACATTCCAGAAGTTCTTGGCGTAAAAATCCCAAACTATCTGCGGGTAGTATTCTTTTATGAACCAATGAATTTGGGGCGGGTCTATAGGGCTAACGCAATAATGGGCATCAAACTTTACCCCTGAACGTCTAGCTAAATGCTCGATAACCACGCTATCCTTACCGCCAGAGAACCCCAAATAATAGCCACCGGGCGGCTCGTATGCGCGTATCAGGTCTATGGCCAACTGGTCTATCGTCTGGCCTTCAAAGGTAATCTGCACCTGTTTTTGTGTCCCCCTCTATATCAGAATTGCCTTAATCTCTAAGTGAGTGGCTAGGACTGCCAGTGTTCAGGCACTCGTATTCAAAGAGAGTTTTATTACGACCAATCCTGTTACGTACCATTCTGGTTCTCGTGCCTCTATATCCTGTAAGGTAGCTCCCAACCTTATCTGTCCTAACCACTCAACTAGCTATTAAGGTGCGTTCTTCTTGGCAAATCTACCGCCAATGTCTCGTTTGGCGTTTGCACCCGCATCAAAGTAGATGATGATTTTCCCAGGTATTCCCAAATCAGGGAAGTGGGTTATCTTGCCACGGGTAAGTTTGTATATCTCACGGTCATGTATGCCCATAGCAATATCCAAAAGGGTGTGTAGGACATTATCAGTCTTCAATGTTATCATCTTTACTTCTCCTTTCTATTAAGGTTCGGGGGGAGTGGGGGCTTGCTGTACTCTCGCTTGGCGATTTCCTGCCCCCACTCCCCTTTGTCCCGAGCCTACCCAAAGTCGAATACGCTTTGGAGTCTAGAACCACTCGGCTCAGGACTTGCCAGCCTGCGCTTTGACTTATTCGCTTTTGCGCCTTAATCTGCGCTGCGAAGCTGCTCATTGGCATACGTTGTCTGGCTGGCAAACTTGCTGGTATCCTGCGCCTAATTTGGCACTCCGACCTTGATTTCTATTGTCAGGACGTTGCGGGGGAGGCCACCCTGACCAGCAAGCTAATAGGTTGTTAATGTACTTTGTTATGTCATGTCAGCCCTGGACTGAATCTCGTTGACAAAGAACTCCTTTTGTGCCGTGTCCATTCTATTCAGCACTTCCTCAAGTGTGCCTTCAAGATTTAGCCCGGTATAGTTAGCCTTGCTCTTGAGCCACGACCGCCAGGCCAGAGACTTGCCCTTGTCCCAGCCAATCTTGTGCAGGCTCTCTTTGACTATGGGTAGGTCTATCCCCTCAACTGTTGCCTCGGCTGGCGGTGCTTTACCCGCTTCCCCCTGTGTCTCACTACCCTCTGGAGATTGTGAAGCCTCTGGCGTTGATGCCGAAGGCGTGGTGATGGGTGCCTTTGTGCTAGTGGCGGTCTCCTCGTTGCACCACTCGCCTGTGGGCTTGCCCTGAGCGTCTTTGATAGGATGGGCATACTCGGTCATTTTGCCTCGTTTGAAGAATGACGTATGATGTAAGGTGCAAAAGTGAGTACGTGGTTGCTCACGCTTCTGCTCACCATCCCCGCCTATCTCTTCCGCCGGTGTAGGACGGTAGCCAGCCAGCACTACCACCCAAGATAGACGGTTACGAAGTGCCTTAGCTCCTGCCCGGGTTTGAGCCATGCTGGCTAGTTGGTAGAATGGCACCGCCTCTTCACCTACGGCAACACGATGGCGGTCATCCCCTTCACCCTGCCATTCATAGACGGTGCGGGTATTCCACTTTGGTTCATCACGCATACAGTAGGCTTCAGCACCACCCACTACCAGTCCAGTGCGGAAGTCCACTAGGTCAGCATAGGCTTTGAAGCCGGTCACGTTATTTATTTCCACTGGCACGGCATCATGGGTCTTGGCCGTGTAGCCGTAGAACTGACCGAGAAGCTGGAGGTCTTCATATTCCAAGTATTGCTCGCCGTTCATCATCACTGGATGAAGTTTTTGGCTTACCACGTCCTTTAATGCCTGAGCAGCTACTTTGGCTGCTTCCAGTGTGGCTACTGGATTACGTGGCATATCCAGTTCACTACCGCCCTTAACTACTACGTCTTTATTTGTCGTCATCTAACCCTCCTTTACTTCTTTGGTTCAGGTATCTCTGGGGGATACCTAGACTCCAATGCTTTCACTAACTTGTCACTTTCGGCAAGTAAGTATTCCATCGGGGCATTATCACTTTCAACGGTACAGTCAAAAGTTTGGCTTTCCGGCATACTGTGTGTAATCATTCACTCTTTAGCTCCTTTTCTAAATTAGGGAGAGTGTGGAATTGGGCTTATCAACTTTGGTGAAGTAATACTTCCAATCCCAGTTCCGCTCATGAGCTTCCTCGCCGTTTATAGCATCATACAAGGCGAAGTAAGACTCTTGGGGAGTGACTTTTTGAAAATTACCGTGATAATCGCCTGCAATCTCGAACCAGAAGATGTTGTGTCCTGCATCCTCATGACGCTCAATCCCCTCGGCTTCGCAATCTTCAGCCGTAATGTCCTTTGTCCGGCAGGCTTCTACCTTTGTTATCTTGATGAAGTAACGAGCCGCCCATGCGGGCATAGTACGAGGGTTGCGCCATTTACCACGAGGTACAAAGTCAGATACTAGAGGGTCATTTATCTGATACCAAAGAGGTACATCGCCTGCATCTGCTAAAAAGGATAGGGGTTTATCATCCCATGCTTTTTCGGTCGCATGGGCTTCTTTGATATAGACTACCTCACTAGGTAGATAACGTGGCTTAAGGTGATAAATTATTCCCACGCTCATACCCCCTTGACTACCCGCATATCGTGAGAAGTCAGCCACCTTACCATCGAATCCTAACAAACTGTACTCATCTGGTGAATTAGGCTGGTCAGCAAAATCAATTTTACGATTAAGGACAGCTAGACCGCCCGCCCTTCTCGTTTGCCATTCCTTAACAGGGTTAGCTGCGATTGCCTTGATTTTCCAGGGTTTGAATAGAATACCTTTCATAGTTCCTCCAGCAGATACGTTCTTTTGTGCTTCAGCACATACGTGCCTAGCAAATACGTTGTCATGGCGTTTTAGTCTCACTGGGCGGGGGGAGAGCCGGTGACCCGCTTGGTCAATAACCTTGATATACCACACGGGCGTCAGCCCCTTGTTTTTCGTGTCATATTCTATGAGCTGATACCATCCCTGACGTGGCTCGTTTTCAAGTTCAGGGTTGTATCCCAGTGTCCATTGAGCGCAACCTGATTTGATAAACTGCACAAGGTTGTTTGGCAGCCCAATGATTGTATCGCCTTCGGCTGCTAATTCCTTAGCAAAATCTTCAGGAGTAGGGCATCGCTCCTTAGCCACAACATAGATTTCCCCTGGGAACATCCGTAAAATCCCGTTCTCCGCTAATTTAGTTCTATACTTCACTTCCACTCTCTTTGCCGAATTATCATTTTGTGTTACCATTTACTCTTTCCTCACTGTTTGCCGAATAGCCAAAAGTTTTAATCCCCTTAACTGAAGTTGAAACATTTATGCGCCTGCGGTATGTTGTTTCCATTTAACCCTCCTTACCTTTTTTTAAACCAGCATCGTCAATAACGCCCCGAACTAACGTTGTATTTTCATTATTCTGTCCCTCCTATCCTTGCTTGAAATACTCCTGGCAATCAGGGCACTTGGCAATAAGTTCCACAGCCTTCTGGTGATTCTCAGAGCGCTGCCAGGTATATGTTTGACTCTGACGCCCACCAAAGGAAGCTAACTCATGTGGCTCAGCCTGCCATATCCTGAGTTGGTCACGGTCAGCCTTGCAGGTGGGGCAGATATTTCTGGGTTTCATGGAGTCCGATACCATCTTGAGACAAGCGTTAAGATATTCGGGTTGGTTCATTGTTTTACCTCCTTCCCTTCAGCTTGGTCTAGCGCCTTACGTCCCACTTCTATCGCAAAGTCACCGGTGCGAGAATGTCCGTGCATTTCAAGATATGCAATAGCCTGTTTTAGTGCCTCATACATAGCCTTGATTTGTCCGGCTACCAGTTCAGGATGCTCAGGGTTTACAGCCTGGCACTGATTAGCGGCTTCGGCAATCATCTGGGCATTGGCTTCATTCGTTGGCCGGGTTGGCTCAGCATTAGAAGAATATCCGCCGGTGTTAGCGACCAACCGCTCTCCGCATGTAACTTCGGTTAATTTTGCTACCCACTTACCGAGTGTTGGCTTATTCATTGCTGGCCTCTTAAAGCGGCTGAAAAGGCAATTATACCCGAATCCAATTTACTATCATCACTACCCAGTGCATCATGTGGGCAGGTTGTCTTATATCCTTGTGGGAAACAGTGGTGGCAAAACCCGAAACCACACACCGAACACTTGGGGCCGTTATGATATTTCCCTTCGCTGTAAGCAAAAATATCTATTTGCCCTGACTCATCCTTAATCCACTTATGCTTTTTGTGGGTCTTAACAAGGTCTGTTATTACTGGCCTCCTCACTTACTATATCAATAAGGCGATTTATTTGCTTCGCTGCGAGTTGGCATGATTCAAAAGTCGCTTTTAATTGTGCTTCGATGGCCTTCGGGACTTTGTTGACGGGATAACGTGCTTTGATTATGTGTTCTAGAGAAAAGGCGATTTGTTCTACATCTGTGCTACGTCCACCAATGACATACGGTGAATCTCCATCTTGCAACCACCGCTTATCTTTAGGCAAATCATAATAGTTCATTGTTTTGCAGCCTCCTCTCTTTCTTATTAACGAGTCCTCTTTGGCAGCTACCCAAGCCCAGCGTGCTATCTCTTTCGCCCCTTTTTTTCGTGGAGTCCCGTGCTGTACCCACCACTCTTCAAATGTCATGTTATGCCTCCTTACTGTTCAAGTTGCCTTTCAGCCTCGTAGTGAAAATACTTCTCAGGGTGTGCATTCATAAAGTCGGTGGCTAGTGGGCAGTTACACCCTCCATTCCTACCTGTCCACCATGCCACTCCCTTCCAGTATCCCTTGTCCCTGGTCTTTGGTGGCAGAGTCATCTTAAATTCCCGCCATTGTTTAGTGGTCATCTCATTTCTCCCTCTTTATTTCTTGGCAATCCGGACAGAACTTTTTAATACAATCGGGCATCTTTGTGCAAAGCCCATTTATGTGCTCATGAAGTTCTCGGTGTCCGCACTTTAAGGATTTACAGCCTTTAATTCTCGGACAGATGTATCTCATATTTGACTCCTTACTTCTTCAGGTAGGCTGCAATAGCTCGGTTAAACCACTCACCGAGAGGAATATCAGCTTTGACAGCTGCAATCTTAGCCTGCTGATATAGCTTCTCGTCAAGACCTCTTATGGACTTATCTTTTGGCATAAGTCTTCTCCTGCGTTAAGTAGGACAATCTTTGCTCCGTTGTTCCTGTCTTCAATCGTAGCTGTTACCATTTTAGTCACCCCCTATAGTTCCCTCACGTTTGCCCGTTAGCCCTCTAGCGGGCAATTGGTCAAGGGACTACCTCTGTTCAGGGAAAATACGCTCGTATGTTTTCTTATTGAAGTAAGCGCTATCTCGTAGGCCATGCTTTACAGGGTGCTTACGGTAAAGCTCCCATACTTCAATGGTACGTGGTTCTTCAGTGTAGTTATTGCCCTCATCGTCCCAGTGATAGGGGATTTTCCCTCCATCACGTACGCCATAGTTCCGCATGGTATCACCGAAAAACCTCATTGCCTCACGAGTAAAGAAAAATCTGTCTTGGCCTTGCTCGACGTGGTACTTTAATTCTGCCGGTGTCATATTCTCCATTGTCTTTTACCCCCTTATTCCTTATTACCCCTAGCGGCTAGACACGCTATGACTCTAAATGTATGTTTATGCAATCGCCTTCTACCAAACGATGTTCGGGATTAAATTGTTGGGCGAAGCGCAACCCTTGAAGAAAGCCACTAGCAGCTCGGTATTTCTCGGCTTTTTCTCTTACGCTTATCTTATCAGTTCGCACAAGTTTAGGCTGGACTCCGAAGGATGCCCATCGTACAGGGGTATAGCTAGCGCAATATAGGCAGTATAGTGCGAAGTCTTTGGAGCACTCCGATTGGTAGCAACTATCATACCGGAGCATATCTGTAGCGTGATTTAGGTCTTTAGTGAGAATCTCTAAGACGTATACATTTTCCATTGTTTCAATCCCCCTTACCTATTTCTTTAATGACTACTTGCTTTTCGGTCAGGCACGTGAAGCATACGCATTTGAGTTCTTTACAGGTTTTCACTGTGCTCTTTTCTTTCCCCAAATCGGCTTAGTATTTCTGGCAACACACTCTCAATGCAGGCTATTTGCTGTGGACAGTGGTCATCAGGTTTCAAGGGCTTGTCTGACATCTCACAAAGCACCTTAGCGCCGTCACCTTGAGAACTACAGCACTCCGAACACATAGCTCCATACTCAACAGTCTGCGCAAAGGTCTTAATGAGGATTGTTCTTAGTTCAGCCTCTCGCTTTGCATCAGGTAGCGGGATGAACTTGGATAGAGTACGTCTCAACTGCCAAGTAAAAGCCACAAGAATATCGTGTACCATGCAATCTTCATCTGTTTCACCTTCGGCTTTTAAGATGTAATTCTCATGAAGCGCCTCACGTATTTCCTTACTTAAGTCTTTCCGTTCTTCTGGTGTCAGTTCTAATTTGTATATGTCCATTGCTTTCTTGTGGTTAGGATTCATTCATGATTACCTTTAGACATCGTTTGCAATTTACGGGTTTATCTACTTCACGCCAGTTTGTCCCTCCTATCTCTTTACTTATTACCCCTAGCGGCTAGTGCTTCGGACTTTGTCTGATATACGATGGTATGGCTTACTGGCAAATCCTCAATCGTAGCAAGTGGAAATGTTAGAAAATTGTCAGCCACGATTGCGGAATAACGCTTACGTAGTTCTAATATTTGGCTGTCTATGCCGGCTAACTGCCTTTCAATATCGGGTGGGATAATTCGTAAGTCTGCCAGTGCTATCACTTCGGATGGAACATGAGCTAATGCGCCTCGTTTCTGTGGGGGATGGAAGCGCATCTTGCTCAAATTATCAAAGGTATAATAGCCATAGGGTTTATGCCATCCCGCAGGGGTTACAGTTACTTTGCTTGAGTCCACTACATAGGGTCTATTTTGCTGTTTAGTTTTATAGGCTGTCAACATTGTTTCAATCCCCCTTACCTATTATTTAGCCTTACCCACTCATAATAAACTGTCTTGTCACTCTTGTCAATAGGGTAAGCCCATATTCCAACGTTATGTTAATGCCTTTTTAGCTACGATTTACGACTTTCCTAAGCCTTCCCAATCGTAGCGATTTCTTTACACAATGCGCCCCTGCTTTGTAACTAGCAACTCTGTCTCGGACAATAGTGATGAGCGGCTCTATAGAATTCATACACCGTCCGGCGCTGGGTATAAAAAAAACTGTTTAATATCTCTCAAGTGTTCCTTATGTCTATAGATAGCTTTTTCACGGGCTGCTTGTTTGCCATAAGAAATAATGATTTTCTCTACTCCTAGACCTAAGCTATGCAGTTTCCTAATAGATGCTCCTTTAATACTATAATCTATCTCTATGGCACAAATAGCCTTACGGTCTTTCAATAACAGACAGTCAATGCGAGTCCTATCTTGACCATTGTTGCCATTACCTTCAAGAATAGGCACAAGATGCAACCGGAAGCCTAATATGTAGAGTTGTGCCTTAATACCTTCATGAGTGGTCAGCTTGGTGGCATATCCGGGCACCCAAACCGGGGTTCTTAAATATTCTCTAAGATGCTCATAAACCATTACATTACCTCCTAATCTCTCTAAAGACAATTATACCATATTGTCTCAGACAAATCTAGCTTATTGTCTACCCCTAAGTATATATAATATTAAGACCTATATTGGTACATCTTCTTTTAATACCGTTAGTTAATACGTACTATTGTCATATCCAACGATTTATAAACTAGTATCTTCTTAGTACAATGTAGTGGAACTTAAACTCTTTTTACCTCGCTTACGCTCGGTCAGGGAGCGGCAAGCCTATCTCTACCTTACTATTATCGTCTCTCCACCTCTATGCTATACTTTGGGGTAAGGGGTACTCCACCCTACTTGTTTATGTGACCGTCTATTTTTCCCTGCTTTCACTTGTCATATAACCCGGGGCCTTACAATCTTGTGACCAGCCCTGATGCCAGTCAGTAGTTTCTTCTCGTGCATCCCTCGATTCTTAGCCCTTATAACCCCTAGACCGTAGGATTCACTATCCCCAGGGGTTATATGCCCCTAGAATCGCATGGTTACGAGTAAAGCATATAACCACCATAACCCTTATCACCTGTTTTGTTAAGTCGTTATGTATAGCTAGGCACGAATACGGTAGACATAATAATTATTGTGCGCTCTATCTAGCGTAAGATAGATGGCCTGGGGGTGGGGGAGCTACCGCAGGGGAAGAAATGGATTGTTAGCCCTACCCACTCTCATGGAATTTCTAATTTTTTGAGGCAAGGGGGAAGAAGTGGTAAAATAGGGATATGGGCGAGATAGCGGTATATGAAGGGAAGAAGTTAGGGGAGTTGATAGGGGGGATATCGGTAGAGGGGAAGAAGTATTTAAGTTTGCGGATACGGGGGTTAGAGAGGCCGTATGCTTTAAGGGTCAGTGGGGAGTTTGAGCAAGATGAGAAGTTCAAAGAGCTTGAGAGTTATCTGATAAGACATAGTGCGGAGTATGAAGAAGAGGCGTTGCAGGAGTTTTGCAAGACGCTGAAGGTAAAGAGCCAGGTATTGATGGAATATTTGGTAGACAAGGGGCTGACGGAATGGGGGGAGTTGGACAGGACGACAAAGATAGCGGTATCGGGGGTATTAAGGATGGTAGGGGTTAAAGGGATAACACACGAAGATACACCTGGGTCGTATGACGAGTTAGTATTAAGGAGAAGGAGGGTCATAGATGAGTCCACTAACCAAGAAAGGCAGTAAGATTATGTCAAGCATGAAGAACCAGTATGGGGCTAAGAAAGGCAAAGAGGTATTCTATGCCAGTGCCAACAAAAAGATAATCAAAGGAGTCCACGGAGGGAAGAAGCGCTGACAATAGATATTTTAGACCGCCCGCTTGAGTATCTGCCGACTTATCTAAAACTGATAGATAAGGACAGCAATCTTATACCCTTTAAGCCTAAGCCTATTCAGAAATATTACATCGAGAACCGTACTCACCGTGATTTAATTCTGAAAGGGCGTCAGATGGGCATGACGACAGGCGTCCAGGGGGCTAACGCTCATATTCTTTTCACCCAACCCTATCAGAGAATGACTATTATCACGCATGATTCGGAGACTTCTGAATTTCTTTTGCAGAACGTGCATAGATTCCACCATCATTTACCGGATAAACTGAGACCTGAAGTAGACTGGTCTTCATCTACACGTATACGCTTTCCCGTCCTGGATAACTATATCTATATTGACTCGGCTAAGTCGGACTCTGTAGGTATCGGGCACTCACTAAACATCGTTCACATGAGCGAGCTTGCCAGGTGGCCGGATAAGAAGGCCCGCCAACTCTGGGCTGATATTACTCAGACCGTTCCCTTATCAGGATATATTACGGCTGAGTCTACCCCCCGTGGCAGAGCGGGTCTCTTTTATGAGCTGTGGGTTGCCGCTAAGCATGGCGATATTCCGTATAAGACATTCTTCTTTCCCTGGTGGTGGGAGCCTGGATATACGCTACCCGTAGAAAATCCTCTTACTTTTACTAAAGATGAGCAGGCACTAATGACGCAGCATAAACTTACCCCAAGCCAAATCGCCTGGCGCAGAATGAAGCAGTCTGAACTTAAAGACCTGTTCTTTCAAGAATATGCTGAATCCGATATTGACTGCTGGCTCACCAATGATATAGGCGTGGTTGACCCGATTAGCTTGAAACCTTACTTCGCTAACATCAGGGAAGGAACGCAGGAAGGTAATTTAACTACTTGGAAGGGGCCGATAGGGGGTAGGAGCTACGTGATAGGCGTTGATGTGGCGGCTGGTATCGCTAAAGGGGACTATTCGGTGGCTTCTGTCCTGGATTGTCGGTCTATGGAGTATGTCGCCTGTATAAGAGGCCGTATTCACCCCGATTTGTTTGCCGAGCAGGTCTATAACCTGGGTCTCAGATATAATAATGCTATGATAGCAGTAGAGAGGGCTTCTCATGGGCATACTGTGCTGAAGGTTTTGCTTGAAAAGAACTACCCTAACCTCTATTACTATGTAGATTATGACGAGATACGCAAGGAAACACTTAACGAACCAGGTTGGAAGACATCTGTAAGGACGAAACCGATGATGGTGAACGATTTAGTGGCGGCTTTCAGGGCGCAAGACCTCATTTCTTGGTCGGAGAACCTTCTGAATGAGGCTTCTGCTCTCGTTTGGGAAGGGCAGAAGGTGCATCCTACTGGCGGTTCACATGATGACGAGTGGGATGCGGTCAGTATCGCCCTTCAGGTCAGAGAACAGACCCCGATTATTGAAGAATCCAGGGCTGCGGTTAGCTATTATGCGAGGTAAAGATGCCGAAGAAAAGAGAAGAAGAAGTTATTGAACCTGATAATAAACAACTAGAGCAAGAAAGACAGATTATTGCCGATGCTACCCGTCTGCATGACTTCTGGGATAGACGTGACGCTATAATGCAGTCCGATAGGAATAGAATACATCTTAAAAAGCCGGAACGTCAGACTACGGACATGAAATACTGGCAGACTAACGAGCCTAAAACCTTTTTTGACGTATCCCGGTCTATGTTGTCATTAAATCAGCCCAGATTTAAGTTGCCGATGCCTATGGGTTTTACTCCAGAGCAGAAAGATAAGATGAATAAGGCGGAACGATTGGCTATCGGTATCTTCAGGTCTCTGAACAACCGTGTGGCTGACTCAGGCGGCGTTTCTTGGCTCTATGACTTGGCTTATTGGCTGCTTCAAGGTTGGTACTCAGCCTTTGTCATCGTCAGAAAAGGCGATGACGGGCCAGAGTTCGTGGTTGACCTTTATGACCCGATTAACGTCTACCCTGAGTGGGACAAAGATGGCCTTTCTAAATGCGTCAGGCAGTACTCGGTTGATTCCAGGACTTCCGAATCAATGGCACTTGAGTTTCAGGAGAAAGGACTGAAGTTTACCTATAAAGAACCAGAAAAGGGGGAGTCTTACTCGGTTACTAACTACTGGAAGAGAGTAGGAAAGAAAGTCTATAATGCTATCCTACTTAATAACGGAACGGTAAAACCTCTTACCCTACAACGTAATCTTGATAAGATACCGATTCATGTTGGGGCGATTGGTATGCCGGATAGGGTTTCGGATAACTGGCAGGAACGGAAGGGTGAGAACATCATAGCTGGTTCTCGTGATATGTATGACTTCCAGTCAGCTTTGATGTCTCTCCGTGCTGAGATTGTTGAAGAGACTGCCTTCCCCAATATTGTTACTAAGACCAGGACGGGTCAACCTGCCGTTAAAGCAGAGGAGATTAAAGGACACGGTTCAGTTCTCCCGCTAAAATTAGAGGATGTTATCGAGACATTGAAACACGCCGCCTCTCCCCAGGATGTTATGGTTCTCGAACAGCAGATTAGCGGGATGATTCAGAAGAATACTCTGCCTAATGTCTTCTTCGGTAATTTGACTGCTGAAACTTCGGGGTTCGGTATCTCTCAACTCATGGCGGTGGTTAAGTATAAATTAGGCCCCTATATGAACACGCAAGACTTTGTTATCGGGCGCATCATGTCTGACCTCATGTACCAGTATAAGAAGGGTAAGTTCGATAATATAACTCTGTCAACCCTGAATCCATACGACCTCAAAAGAGGCATGTCTTATATGGAGGAGTTTAGTCCCGATGATGTCCCTGAGAGAATTTACGTAGAAGTTACAACCCCGATTGCTTCACAGTTCGATAAGACACAAACTATCCTGAACGCTGTCCAGGCTCTACAGAGTGGTCTCCTTTCAAGAGAGACCCTGTGGGAGAATGACCTCGATATTCAAGACTCCGAGCAGGAGAAGCAGCGTATCGTTGAGGATAGAGTATCTAACGACCCGTTCATTCAGCAGATTGAGATTATCATGCGGCTCAAGGAGCGTGTCGAAACTTATCGGGTGCTGGGCATGGAAGCATTTGCACAGTCACTAGAATCCTATATCGCAGGGCTTGAAGGTAAAATAGGCATAGGAGTTAATACGGGGACTCCGAAAGCCCTACCTGGCGTTCCACCCCAGCAGCGACCCGCCGAAATGACCCCACAAAGTCCTGATATGATGAACGCCGCTACCAGAACGCCGCCAACTCAGCCTCAGAGTGAGGGTAGGCAGGGTATTCTCTATAAACCTAACGGGGAGGTGTTAATGTAATGGCAGATAATATAAATTACATAACACTCCCTGATGGCAGTCAGATTTCAGTTGAAGATTGGAAGCCAATTCTGCAAAACGGGCGTGTCGTATATTTTATGCCTGTTGTTAATGACGCCTTTTTGAGAAGACCTGAAGTCCTGGCAGCTTTGTATAACTATATCTATGTGACCGAGATGGATAATCCCACTCCTCGATTAGCGACTGATACAGAAAAGACTCAGATAGGACTTACCCCTCAATCCGTTGGGCAAATGAGCGTTCTGAATAACCTTGAAACTTCGGCAATCAAAGCAGGAGTAGTGAAGCAAACTGATATAGACTCCAATCCTACCATTCGTTCTCAGCTAAGTGAGATGGTGAATCAACGTTTGTCGGCTACTCCAACTGGAGAATATCTTGATATTGAGACATGGATGGGGAAATTAAGTAAGACTGACCCTGAAAATCTCTTTAAGTATCAGTTGGCTGATTATGCTAATAAGGCAGGTTGGGACAGATATCAGCAAAACCTTGCAGCAATAACAAAACCTGATGAACAGGATAAAGCAGAGGCTCTAAAGGAAGCACGGACTTATGCGAAGTCCATTCTTGATGCTGCCGAGATGTATCTGCAATCAGGTAAGCCATTGAAGGATTTTCCTAGCTATCAGGATATTATTACTTCACAAGGGCAGAATGTGAAGGAGCAATATCAGAAGTATGTTACTACCCAAGAGAAACAGTCCAAAATGCTCAAAGAACTTAAGACTCATGCGGGAACCGAAGCGGGTAGAATTAAACTCCAGCAGGCGGTAGATGAAGGACTGCTGACTGCCGAAGAGGCTTTTGGCGATAATCCCTCTTACCAGCAATATACTGGAGAATTAAAACAGGCAATGGAGAAGCAAAAGGCTGGAGTGCTTAGAGATGTTAGAACACCAGAAGGCAGGCAAAACTTGGCTGATGTTGTTACATCAGGAGATATTACACAACAGGAAGCCTTTGGCCCTGGTTCGGCATGGGAGAAGTGGCAACACAAAATGGCAGAGAGGCCACTTAATCCTGTGTCTGCGAAGTTGACACAGCCCGAAGATTTACCCCCCACGGGACAAATCACTCAAGAAGATATTACTCAGGGCATGAAACAGATACGACCAGGTGCGCCTGGCGGCATAGAGGATTTACCGCCTGGAATGACTCCTCGACTCGGTTTTGGTGCAGATTTATCACCTGTAACTAGAGACGGGGTGACTGTTAGTGTTCCAGCAGGAGATATAGCTTCAGTCGCTAACGCCGAGGGTGAAAGGCGCAGAAAGATTCAAGAGCAGTATCTTGCTAAATGGAGAGACCTTGTAGAACAAGCTCGTAGTAGACTGAATCCGCCACAAAGGGTAACGAGGTTCTAATGCCGCAAGATGGTGTTGGCGCAGTATTAGATAGATTGTTCCGACAGGCAACCCTTGATGCTGCCGGCAGAGGGGCTAATCCCCCTGTACTCAATCAACCGCCTGTAAACGCAGGTATTACTCCTGGGGGAATATCTTCATTAGAACCTGTTGGTAGTTTACCGCCTACTCCGCCTGTCGAAACTCCACCATCCAACTTGGATTTTCTCTCTCATTTTAAGAATGTTATGAATGTGCCTAAGCAGACTCCAGATTTCCTATCTCATTTTAAAAGTATCATGTCAGATAAGGTGACTGCTTCTGCACAACCTGTCTCTACCGAACCACCTGATGTGTCCACTCACCCTGGCATCGGGGATATTCTAAAACGTGGTATTTTCCCCCCTGAAGTAGAACAACTGTCTAAACAAGCGGTACAGGATATAAAAGCAAAAGTGCCTATTCTTAAGAAAGCAGGAGAAATTACTGAACAGTTATCTCAAACTCCTGGGATGGAGTTATTTGGGGTACCTAGTTTTATGACTCCTGCATTGGCTCCCATGTTTGGGTTGGCTGCTAAAAAAGCTATTGGCAAGGCAGTAAAGGGCATTCCCGACTCTAATCTCGGTAAGATTCAGAAGATGCTGGAAACTAAAGTCGAGACTCCGAGAGATTGGAATGATATTTATCTAAAGTTACAGGAACAAGCCAATGATATTACCTATGGTTTGCGGAGGATGCAGACTCAGATAGGGAAAATAGAACCTATTAAGGCTGGTTCCAAACTGGATATTGAGACTGCCATTACCCGTTCCCCAGGTGCGGCTAATGCTGGTCTGGGACGTTATGAAATTGCTGTGAGCGAGATGAAGCGATTAGCCCCAGATGCCAAAGTAACTGACATCAATACTATTTTATTTGCCGAACATGGTAAGGAAGTCCTGGCACAGAAAGGGGCAAAGAGAGTACTGGCTGGTGGTGTTAATACTGTCGCAGGTCTGGATGATGCCCTGAATCAATTACGAGTTAAGTTAGGTGATGCGGTATATCAGAAAGTCGAGGCCGCAGCGAAGGTTGTCAAAGATTTATATGCTAGTGAACGAATCCGATTGGTAGATGCTGGACTTATCAATAAAAAACTAGCTGATGAACTGGCATCAAAATATCCGTGGTACAATCCCATGCGCTATCTCGATTATGTAGATGAAATGACGACAAAGGGGCAAAGTGCCAAGCCTTTTTCTCAGTGGTTTAGTGGGGTACAGAGACTTAGTGAGGTTGGTTCTGAGAAGGCTATTCAGAGTCCCATTGTCCAGTTATCTCAGGAACTCATCCGTAACGAGGTCAGGATACAGAAGAATGAATTAGCAACTGGTATCATTGACCTTGCCTTAAAAGACCCTAAACTTGGGGTCAGTAAGATGAAAATCACCGTTCCTGTAGCTCAACGGGAAGGGGCACTTATCTTCAGACCTCGACATGGCGAGATACCAGGCACTCTATCCCGTATGGTCAATGGCACACGGGAAGTTTATAGTGTTCCCGACTGGATGTACCGTGAAGCCGTCTTACTACAGGATTTAGGGCATAACTCGTTTATCGCTGCTATAGGTGCAGTCAATGGTATATCGAGAGCAGCCTTTACTTCGGTTAGCCCTGTCTTTACTATCGCCAATATGTTTAATGATATGTTACCTGCCTTTATACGTGGTGGTGTATTGCCTACATCAACGGCAAAGAGACTTGCTCTCAGTTTCAAGTCCCTTGAGCATGACCCGCTTATGCAGGCATATAAACTGTCTGGAGCTATGCAATCTCGGTTCTATGGTAAAGATGCTATGCAGATAGCAAAAGAGGCAGGCGCTACTGGCGGTAAGGTTATAGGGAAGCGGGTGAATATCGGTCAGGCAATCAAAGATGCTATCCCTAGTTTCGGGCAGAGAGGCGAACAGGCATCAAGAGAGGCTGTCTTTGAACGATTATTGAATAAGACTCTACCTAAATGGCGTACCATGACTGCAGAGCAGATAGCGAATACTCCCGAAGCTAGAAAGGCGGCTGCCGCAGCCGTGGAATCAACTATCAACTTTGGCAGAGGCGGTTACTTTATAAAACAAGCTAATCCGGTAATGATGTTCCTAAACGCCAATATGGAAGGCATGAAACTCCCTTTCAGAACATTAAGAGAAAACCCAGCAGCTAGGTGGAAGTTAGGGGGCATCGGCGTGGGTGTTGCAGGTTTAACGGCTTACAATATGAGTTATCCCGAATATATGGATGTCCCCTCAAGAGTAAGACATGGTTCTGTCGTGGTTATGCTTCCGTCAACTAAGACAGACTTGAATGGGCAACCCGTGCCCAAATACCTGACTCTCGTCCCTAATACGAGAGAGTGGGCGGTTTTCTTTGGGCCTATAACCTACGGTATGGAAAAGATAGCACAGGATAGTCCAGAGGATTTCCTGGCTTTTGCGGGTGCATTGCTGCCCCAAGTAAGTCCGTTGGGTATAACTCCTGCACCACAGGCTTTGGTCGAAGCAGCCCAACAAGTAGCTAATTATGACTTCTATACCCGTAATCCTATCATCAGTCAGGGCAAAGAGAACCTACCCCCGACTGAACAAACTGGCCCGTATGTGTCTCCTGCCGTAGAGAAGGGAGCGCAAGCAGTAGGTCTCTCTCCATTGAGAATCCAGCATGCATTACAAGCACTATTTGGTGGTGCCGGTGCCGCAGTAACGTCAGTCCTAGATTTTGCAGTAGGAGTCAAGAACAAGCGTGGGCTAGACCTTCAAACTCAGTATAATGAGTTGTCTAAAGAGAAAAGGACAGAGTGGATGGCTAAACTTTCTGGTGTTGATAAGTCAGCATTAAAAGCGGTATTTAGCCAGGCACAGCAGACTATCCCGTTGGTTTCTTCTGTTACCCAGCGTTTCTACCATGAAAGAGGGGGGCAATTACTTCAGAATGAGTGGGATACATTGGATAAAACAGTTTCGGATACCAACCAGCAGTTCGCTGCACTTGATAAGGCTAAAACTCTCGGTATAAAACTGGGTACAGTGGGTGACTCTATTGACCTAAAGCTTGGTTTCAGAGGTGGTTCGGTTGATTTAACCCCAGGCGAGAGAGCCGAGTTCCAAAAGATGATGGCGGATTACGTGATTCCCCGCATGGAAGTATATATGGCTGGATTAAGTGCTGAGATGCCACCTGAGAAGCAAAAGGAAAGAATACAGGCACGGATGAACGAGTTGAAGGATACCATTCGGGCTAAATATATACAAGGTTACAAGAGCAAGCGGCAGAAGTAATCGGTCTATATGTTATAATAGTATTAACTAAATAGAGCACGGGTTAGGGTGAGGGATGAGGAGGTAGCTTTCGTGGACGAAAGTCTACGTGCTACCTCTTTTTGTTTAGGGAAAGTTTTAGGAGGTTTTATGTCAGACGGAGATAAGCCCCGTACCGTACCAGAGAAGGACTTGATTGCAATAAAGCAGATGTTCAGAGATAAAGAGAAGAAATGGGAGTCTGAAAAACAATCCCTCACTAACCAAATAGGCCAACTTAACAACGAAATAAAGATAGCTAAGGTCAATGGGGAAGATACCGCAGAGGTGGAACTGGTTAAGAAACACCTCTTGGAACAGGCCGAGGCAATCCAGGAAAAACGTACTAAATTGGAAGAAGATTTGAACTCCTACGGTAAGAGAGACAAGGAGTTCCGAGCCAGAGAGATAGCCTCAGACTTAAAGTCGAAGGGTGTAGAGGTTACTGTTGATACTCTACTGAGCGAGGAGAACATGGATGTCAAGGCGAAAGACCTTCTCGTTGACCATCTGGCTAAGGAGAACGAGGCATTGAAGAAAGCGCCTCCGAATCCTGGGGAATCTGTGTTTGAGTCTGGTAGCGGGGGCGTACTCAAGAAGTCCATTAAGGATATGGATGATAATGAGTTCGCTAAACTCGAAACCCGGCTCAAGGAAGCAGCTCTCTCAAAAAGGTAATAGGAGGACAAGCACATGACAGTTGAGCGACTTGGCGTCAACGGTATGACCGTTGAGATGAAACAATTCTACGATAGGAAGCTACTTAGCGTAGCTCTTACCGACCTCGTATTTATGCAGTATGGGGTGAAGCGCCCTATCCCTGCTAATGCTGGTAAGTCTATTGAGTTCCGCAGATTTGAAAAGATAGACGCTACCGTTGGCAGTTATACCTTAACTGAAGGTACGATGCCTCTTGAAACTCAGGCCACAGTATCCAATGTGGCAGCCACCATTTCTCAGTATGGCGCTTTCTCCAAGATTTCCGACCTCTTGGAGACTCAGGGTTACGACCCTGTAATCGCCGAATTCAGTGAGAAGTTCGGTATCCAGATGAGAGAACTTCTGGATGGCACAGTCAGGAACGGTCTCAGTTCGGCTACCACTCTCCAGTATGCCGATATAGCCATTCAAGTCGGTACATCAGGTACTGGTGCTGTCGGTTCAGGGCAGTATCTCACGGCGGCTGAACTATTGGAGTTCAAGAGGACTCTCCGGCGCAATGGGGCCCGACCTATCAATGGAGCATATCCCGTCTTCATCCACCCTGATAACACGAAGGACTTGATGGAAGACCCCGATATTCGCACTGACCTTCGCTACGGCGACCCGCAGGCCATCAAAAACGGGGCTATGGCACGTTGGATGGGGCTTGACTTTATAGAGACCAACAATCTTCGTGTGCGCTCATCCTACGGTATGTCCGGCGCCGACATCTATGAGGTTATCATGTGCGGGCAAGAGTTCTATGCTGTTACCGACCTCTCCGCTCTGTCCGCTAAGATGGTTGTCCATCCTCGTGGAACTGGTGGACACACCGACCCGCTCGAACAGTACAGCACCGTGGGCTGGAAGGCCGCCCTCGCTACCGCTATTCTTAACAACAACTTCGGCGGTATCATCTATGTCGCTTCCAGCAGAAGCAATAGTGCCTAAATAAATAGTGTTTAGGGAGGGGATATTGAGTCCCCTCCCTAAGTAAACCCTTAAGGAGGTGTAATATGGCAGAGTCACAGTTGCCCAAGAACATGTATTGGAATCCCACTAATAAGCGATGGGAAGTGGGTGGGAAGAATAAGAATCGCCCTATCTTTTTTGCTGATGAATCAGGGCTTGGTTCTGATGTAGGTATCAGGTCATCGCAGACTGGTTCATTTAATGCTGTCAACGCCAATGCTTTCGTGAATACAGCCAGGGTTATTGTCGGTGGTGGCACTATTTCTCTCATCAAGAAGTTGTTAGGCACTATCCCGCTAATCAATGTGGGGACAAACTCTGTAGCAGTAGCCACTATCACGGGCATGGGTTCGGCAGGTATTGCAGTGGGTGATACCATTTATCCAACGGTAAGAGCGGCAGGTCTTGTTGCTGCCGTTATTATGGGGCAGGCTTGGGTGCCTACTACGAATGTCGTTAATATTGCGCTTTCCAGCCCCGCCATAAATACAGCAGGAAGCCAATCCCCTGTAGGGATTGACATAGTGGTAGTCAGGTCAACTTAATAGATAAAGGAGAAGAACATGCCGAGGACAGCTAGAAGCAGGCTAGAAGAAGACCTAAATGACAAGTTATCACTCGAAGATGTGGTAGCAGGGGCAGCCGAGACTATTGAGGCAGAGGAAAAGCAACTACTTAGTCGTTTAGCCAAAAAGTATCGTGACCAGGAAGCGGGGGAACGGATGCCTGGTAGACGAGTTAAGGGGCAGAAGACTATCTGGACTTATCACGATATGGTGGAGAGGTTCGATATTGTTGACTTTACCCCTGAAGAGACTATCCCTCTTTCGTGGAACGGAGTCAAGGTGCAGGCTTATGCAGGCATAGAAATGCATGTACCCAAACCATTCTATGACCTCTATAATAAGCACAGGAGAGAAGCTGCTTCTCAGAAAGCCCCGCCTGGTATCTCGATTCTTGTAGGGTACGACGGCTTTCAGGAATCCTAATAACTGAATATCGCCCAAAGTTTGAATAAGGAGGTTCAAAATGAGAATAAAACCTGGTGGCATACGTGCGGGCGTAGAAGTCCGCATATCTGATGTTTATCATCCTGTTACTGGCAATGTGGCTACTGATGGAGTGGTCTATTCCACAGTAGCCACAATTGGCACTACTGCCGTTGAAGTCTTTAATGCTCTAATTGACCCTGGTGTAACTGTGGGGCTGTCTGAACTTGAAGTAGGGCTGACTCAGAGGTTTGCAGGTCTAAACGGTTCCGTATCGGGGTCACTCTCTTATTTCTGGCAGGTCAGGAGTGAAGCTGACATAATCGGTTCTGGCCCCCAACTTGTAAAATTCACTGGCGCATGGGTTTCTGTCTGGCCTACTCTCAGTAAACTCATTGGCACGTCAGTTGCTTATGAGGATACTCTGTCGGGTTATGCTGCCCTGGCTAGTCTCCCTTATGCACCTGTCCGAATTAGTCTGAATGCCAGGAGTTTGGCGGCAGCAAATGCCGAGGGGAAAGTCAAGAATTCACTCTATATTGCATTAAAAGGCATTGCCATCCCTGGTACGTAAATATGAAAAGAGAAATTCTCTTTGACCCAAGTTTAGTGTTTTACTTGCCCCTCTGGAAGCGAGATGGGGCATCCATAATGTCCGATGATGCCTATGGCCATCTCTGTACAGCTACTGGTGCTCTCTGGACACCAGAGGGTAGAGATTTCAATGGTAGTAGTGACGAGATTCTCTGCGGGAATGGGACTTCTTTACAGATTACAGGCCCCATGACCGTAATGGTCTGGTTCAAAGCCGCTTCTGTGGATGCTGATTTAATCGGAAAGTGGGGTGCAGATGGGCAGAGGTCTTGGGAAGTTGGACTGAGAACAGCTACTACTACTTTTGGTGGGAGCGTAACTACGGACGGAACGAGCGCAACAAGGACAACTGCTTCTAAGGGTGCCTACACACCTAATGCTTGGAACTGTGCTTTTTTCGCCTACGATGGAACTAACATCTATGTTGATGTAAACGGGACGAAAGGGGCTGACGTAGCCTACTCCAGTGGAATCTTCAACAGCACGACACAGGTTAGGTTAGGAACTCTTATGACTGGTGGATGGCTGGCAGGCACAGTTGGGGAAGTGGCAATTTGGCATCGGGGTCTGTTCTTACCCGAACGAGCGAATATTCGTTTGGCAACCAAATGGAGATATCGATGACAAGACGTGATGAGTTATGGGATAAACAGAGATTAGCTATTTTCTACGATGCTATCTTTGGCGACCCGAAGATGACCATTCTCAAACCAGGGAATGCAACGGTTGGCACGACTGCTGTTGCTGTAGTTCTTGCTAACCCAGACCGCAAATATGTTCTTATCTGTAATGATAGCGATACCGATATGTATCTGGCTATCGGGACAACGGCTGTTTTGAATAAGGGTAAGCTCTTAGGTATCAAGGGAGTATACGAAATGAATCTCTCTAACCTGATGACAGGGACAATCTCAGCCGTTACGAGCAAAGCCAGCAAGAATCTGACCTGGGAGGAAGGCACATGAGAAGCGATGAGTTAGCCCGATTCCTCACGAAGAGAGGTTATAAGGTAGATAAAGTTGTTGAGCAGGGTGGTAAGTTGCTCGTGTATCTGGAAGATGGGATAGACGAGGCGGTGAAACTCTTTACAACGGTAGAAGATAGAACCTCGATATTCTTCGCACAAGCAGAACCGAAGGTGCTACCCATTTGGAAGCAAATCTATAAGAAGGTGCTGAATGCCGCTAAACAACCCTTTAATTCCAGAAATACAGGATGAGGGAGTTCAGGTAGCTCTAAAGCACGTTATTAACTTCATTGGTGCTGGAGTTACTGCTTCTAACAACACTGTAGATGGGCGGGCGGATGTTACAATTCCTGGGGCTGGTGCTCCCGCAGCACATCAAGAGAGTCATGTTGCTGGCGGTTCCGATGCCATTGCAAGCTATATTGGTTTCGGTGCTATCCCTACTATCAGCGCAGGCAGAGTAGGGACTGGAGTATTTGAATATGGTAGATTACCAACGATTGCTGCGGGGTTGGTTGGTACAGGTATCCTTGAATATGCCAGAATCCCTACTCTTGCGGCAGATAACGTGGGGACTGGAGTATTGGTCTATGCACGTATTCCCACCATCGCTGCTGGTCTTGTGGGGACAGGGCTTTTGGGTATTGCGTATATCCCTACATTGAGTGCTGATTGGGTAGGGACAGGAATTCTAGCCTACGGTCGCATTCCCACTCTTGCGGGCGGTTTAATAGGAACTGGGCTTGTCCCATTTGCTGCTATCCCCACTATTTCAGCGCAGCATGTAGCTACGGGGGTTCTGAATGCAGCGCAGATACCCACCAATAGCCGTTTAGCAGGCATGACTATTGTTCTTGATGGTGGTGGGACTTTGATTGGAAGCGGGACACGAATTCCTGTAGAAGTCCCGTTTACGGGGACGATTCTCTCTGCAACTCTTTTAGCTGATGCGATTGGTTCGCTTATAGTCAACTTCTACAAGAATACTTACACAAACTATCCTACCATCGCAGTCATCGGGACTATTGCTTTGGGTAATGTCAGAAAAAATCAAGACACCACGCTAACGGGATTTACTCTTGGCGTGACACAAGGTGATATACTTGAAGCCTACGCACTTCTAGGTAGTTCTGGGGCAACAAGAGTATCATGCGCCCTGAAGATAGTGAAACAATAATGTCCATAGAACTCAGATTTAATCCTACAGGCACTCAGGTAGACAAGGGGTTCTTCCGCCTCGGAGCTAACGAAATCTATCTGGAGTTGGCATGAAGCGTTACTATCTCTCAACTATTATCGGTGACGGAACAGCCAAGAACAGGTTTCGGGCTAACTTGTGGGATGAGGCTCGTGATTACAACAAAGCGTGGATTGACCTGCGTGAAGACCGCCAGACACTTGCTTATGCCCCACCTGTCATACTTTGTGTAGATTCCCCCTCCCCACTGAGTAAGCCTGGCGTTATCCTTCTAACAGATGATTTAACCAAAGCCTTTACAGCTACGAAGAAACAACTACTCCAGTCAGCATGGGCTACCAGCCTCGCAGGGGATTTTCTGCCTGAGTTGTTATTTGGGCTTTTATCATCCCAAAGAGTTGGATTTTGCCCCCCACTTATTCCTATGTCTGATGGCAAATATAGGCTTAGTCTTTTAGGGTTAATCTATGGCCCACCTTTGCCCCTTTATAAGAGTGGCACGATTACTGAGTCCTTCCCTGGAACTAGCACAACGTTGGGTGGAGACCTTACATGGACTGAGGTTGGCGGTGTTTGGTCTAATGCTTCTGGTCAAGCGTCAATGGACTCTGACTCTTACGTTACCTGCACAGCCAGGGTTGGTAATGACTTGAGTTCTGCTAACCATTATGCCCAAGTGATAGCCGTCTCTCTGGATGCTACAGAAAGTGGTTTTGGCCCAGCAGTTAGGTTTAGTCCATCTGCCGCCACTTGTTATGGGGCATTTTGTTATGTATCGGGGTCAACTTACGCAATAGGCTTGTGCGAAATCACAGCTGGTTCATGGGCTGATTTAGCAAGTGCGTCCCTTGTTACTTATGCCAACCAAACTTATAAGTGTGCGGTAGATGGTTCAACTCTAACAGGATACCAGGATGGTGTGCAGAAAGTGCAGACCACTGACACAAGCATTACTGGAAATGTCCGCACGGGTCTTTGCGGTTTCAAGGCCACTGGTCCAGTCCTTGGCGACACTTGGGAAGCATCTGAGTTGGTAGCAGGTGGGGCAGTAGCACTTAAAACGAGATACTTTGCAGTTGTTTCGGGATAATATGCTATAATGATATTGGTGGTGGGGATGAGGAAGTAAGCGATAGTCGAGATTAGACATCAACATCTTAATCATATCGCCGATAGGATTCCCTGTTAATGAATCCACTCGCTATGCGGGGATAGAATCCCTCGTACTCTCCTACGCATCCGAACTGTCTAAAACCCATGATGTTACTGTTCTAGGCCATTCTGCGAGCAAATTCCCTGCTCAGGTCACTCTACTAGGCACGGACTCCACAGGTATCAACGATGTCTACGTAGAAGCCGAAGGCAGGCAGTACCAGCAATATCAACACCTTCTCCGTAAGTTTGACGTAATACATGACTTCTCCCACCAACACTTCGCTTCACGTTTGAACGCTAATCTCCCCTCACTCAATATCTTCTGGCACGCCCCTAACGAGGCTCAGTATCTAAAAGCCCCCTACAATATCATTGGTCTATCCAAGTGGGCGTGCCGCATGTTTAAACAGTATTATCATCAGGAAGCTAGATACCAGCAGTCTATCTGCCTTAATACGAATGTTTATAAGCCTGACTTCAGCAAGTATGAACGAGGAGATAGGTTCTTAACCCTCGGTATCATGGATGAGCAAAAGGGCAATCTTGAAGCAGCCATATTATGTAATCATCTAGGCCTTAAACTTGATATAGTCGGGCAACCGTTTAATCCTGAGTATGTTAAGCAGGTGGAGCAATACTGTGTCGGCGACCAAATCAAGTATCTGGGCGAAGTTTCTCACGAAGAAAAGGTCAGGCTCATGCAGACCTGCAAGGCACTCATTTATATGCTCAAAAGGCCAGAGGTAACGAGCCATAAAATACAGGAATCCATGCTTTGTGGTGCACCTATAATCACATCACGAATAGGAGCTTTGCCAGAAATAGTTCAGCATTATGTAGATGGGCTTCTCTGCGATAATGATGAGGGCTTTGCGAATGCTCTTAAAACTATAGGCGAATGGACGTTAGGGGGTTTATATGGTTTCAATACTTTTCCTGCCAAGCGGCGCTATGAGTTCCTTAAGGAATGCTACTCAATTGAGTATGTATGTAAGAACTACGAATTGCTCTATAAACAGGTGGCTGAGGGATTAAGATGGTAGCACTTCTTTTTAAGAAAAGGATAAAGCCTCTTGATATGTCCTTGAATGATATGGCTAACGTGTTGGGGTTGTTTTCCGATGAGTTGCAATCTGGGGTAATAGATGATAACACAAGTGAGTTTGAACCGTTAGAAATACGTACTATTAACCCCAATCAATCCCAATACGAAAAACCCAGGTGGGGCATGAGTGTCCCGCTCGAGGGAATGGTTGGTAGCGGGGCTATTTCAAGTGTGTTTATTGCGTATTACAATGAGAAAACAAGAATGCGATTGCTTACTCCTCCTAAGTTGCCTCTTGATTTAACTAAGATTTTGCAATTACCTATGCCAAAAGTTGCCCCCCTTTTACTTCTCCCATCAAAAACGACAAGACCAACATATCAGTTGCTTAGTATAAATTTCGGTTTCACCTGGTCTATTACAGAAAGACATGATAGACATTTAATGTTTAAGGTTGTGGGGATTGCAACCAGAAAGGGGGTGAAAGATGGGGTTTACTTAATCGGCAGAGACAGTCATACTAACGTGCCATATCTATTGCGGTGTCCACCTGATTACGCAAGGCTTTCTATTCTTGATTGTTTAACTTGGTGTATTAACACAAATAACTTGACCGACTATATAGAAATATAAAGGAGATGACAGTGGGTAAAATTTACAGGCAAGGTGACATAGTTCTTGAAAAGGTAAGTAGGATTCCAGATGGGTATATTCTGACAGATTCTAAATTGAGCATGAGTGGCGAGACTGGGAACGCCCATGTGCTGGAAGGGAAAGTCTATGGCTCTACACGGAATCAGGTTGAGGGTAATCCTAGAAAGGAAGTGAGGATAGGGACTAGGCCCCTCACCTTGATTGAAGAGTACATAGAGGTAAATCAGGATAACATGGCTATGGTTCACGCTGAGCATCCTTCTCTCCCAGTAGAGAAGGGAATCTATAAGATAAGGAGATTGCGAACATATACCCCAGAAAGACCCCGGCCAGCTTATGACTAAGATGGTAGACACGGAATACGAACAGGACTACTTTACTCAAAACCCCTATAAGCCTTATGGTGACTTTATCCCTCACGAGGACAGGGTGCAAAAACTGATAGAGATGTTTCACCCCCATAGTGTTCTTGATGTGGGCTGTGCCTATGGCTTTATAGTTAAACGGTTGATTGATAAAGGCATAGACGCCTGGGGCTGCGATGTGTCGAAGTGGTGTCAAGAACAGGCTAAGCAGGTAATTCCTAGCCGGTTCGTTTGCACTCCCGCCTGGGATTTGAGTTTCTTCGCTAACAAGTCATTCGATTTAGTATACTGCGAAGGTGTCTTGGAGCATATCCCTGAAGACAAGATAAACTTGACCTTTCAAGAGTTTGCCAGGGTGGGTAAGAGATTCTGTTTACAGGTTGCCTTCTCAGAACATCCTAACTTTGATATAGAGCCTGGCCATGTTTGTAAACACAGTCTCAGTTGGTGGATAGATAAAATACCTCCTAATTCATTTTTAGCAGCGCAGGACGGCGGTTCGGAACAGGTTAGAATATGGGCTTATAAGAGGAAATGAAAGATGAAAACCACTCTCATTGTCGGCTGTTTTGACCCTATTCACGAAGGGCATATTGACCATATTTTGAAAGCTGCGAGGTTGGGGGATTATCTATACGTAATCTGCCACAAGGATAATATGGTTACTCAGAAGAAAGGGTACTGCGTGCAACCTTATGACTTGCGTAGACAAGTCATTTGGGGAATAATGTCTCTCAATAGTATTAAGGGGACTGTCCTATATGCGAAGGAAGATGATACGGGTAAATATACTGATGGTATCGGACAAACCATACGTGCATTGAAGCCTAATATCTTCGCTAAGGGGGGGGACAGAGTTGAAGGCTCTCTCCCACAGGATGAGATAGACGCTTGCAAGGAAGTAGGCTGTGAGATAGTCTACGGAATAGGTGACTTGCTTAATTCGAGTAGTAAAATGATGGAGAAGGCGAGAGGAGAATATAGTGAAAATCCTAGTCTTTAGCCCTATGGAACTACCTTATACCGTTGGCAGCAGGTATGTCGGGCTTGAACGTTTAGCTGTGCAATTCGCTGAACAGTGGTCGCAAAACAATGATGTGGCTATCATATGTCACAAAGACACAAATATAGCCTCTGGCGTGAGGTTGTTGCCATGTGATGGTTATGAAACTATAAAACGGCCACAGCACGCTGAAATCGTGGCCTTTATGAACTACCAGTCTGAGTTCTATAAACATGACGTTATCTGGGACATCGGGCATCTTCACATGATAGCCCGTTACATGGGACAATTACCTACTATCAATGTCTTTAGTGCGAATCCTGAGTATGAAGCCAAAGACCATCATCCCAAAGCGCCATATAATCTTGTCTCATGGTCAAGGTGGGGAGTCGGGCAGATAAGACGGTGGTATCACCAGGAATCTAAGTATCAGGAAACAATCATGGTTGACCCTGAAGTGTATAAACCGAAAGGCAGAAGAGGACAACGCTTTCTGACGATAGGGCGAATGTCTGAAGCCAAAGGTAATCTTAACGCTGCTATTCTTTGCAAGGATTTAGGGTTGCCTCTTGATATAGCTGGCGGGAGAGGTTCGGAGAAGTATGCAGGGCAAGACCTTACCGACTATGAAAAAGAGGTCATGTCTTATTGCGATGGTAAGCAGAGAATCTATCACGGCGAAATCTCTGAAGAAGAGAAGATAGAACTCATGCAATCCTGTAAGGCGTTACTCTATATCACTCCTCATATTGAGATTACTTCCCACAAAGTCCAAGAGGCCATGTTCTGCGGTGCGCCTGTCTTAATCCCCAATACTGGGGGTATGCCTGAAATTGTGACCAATGGGGTAGACGGTTTCCTATGCTCAAACCGTAACGACTACGAACAAGCAATCAATAAGGTAGCCTCTTTAGACCTAAGCAAGACCAGGACAGCCTTAATCGCAAAATACAGCCCTAGAATCGTGGCAGAAAATTATGTTAAACTTTTTGAGAAGGTTGCAGGAGGGTTAAGGTGGTAATCCTCGAAATTCTGAGTTGGGTAGGCACTGGTTTAGCTTGTATTGCCAATATACCCCAAATTATGAAAATCCATCGCTTGAAAAGTGTCAAGGAGTTATCACTCTCTACAAACGTGGTGTGGTTATTTATAGTCTTGGTCATGTTCATCCGTGCGCTTGTGATAGTGCATGATTTAGTTTTTATCGTCTCGCAGGGGGTACAATCGTTAATTATGATTTATTTGGTTGTATTTATTATCCGCCATAGAAAAGGATAGTAAGAGATTGCCAACGGTTTGAGGTGGTGAAATGAGAGACCTGGTTCTACTTAGTCTGCCTGACTGGATAGACAACTCCCCAACGATGTACTTTCCGCTTGCTCTGACTTACTTAGCGGCGGTAACTAAACAAGCGGGATATGATGTAGAGATTGTGGATTGTAGAGAAGGGATTAAGCCTTTGCCTGATGCCAGATTCTATGGCTTTTCATGTGCTACCCCTCAAATAAACGTGGCAAAAGAATGGGCTAAGTCTCTCAAGGGGCAGACTATCATTGGGGGAGCGCATCCCTCACTTCTGCCACAGGATTGTATCAGACACTTCGATTATGTGGTACAGGGTGAAGGGGAGCAAACCATCCTTGAGATAATGAAGGGGCAGCATCCCAAAGGCATAATCATATCGAAGCGGATTAAAGATTTGGATAGTATCCCTTATCCGGCGTGGGATATGGTCGCACATCCATTCTCAGATACTTTATTTCCTGGTGAACGTTATGGTAAGGGAGAACTGGCTGCCACCATCATAGGTTCTCGTGGTTGTCCCTACCATTGCAGTTTTTGTGGGAATATCCATCTAGCACCAGTAACCTTTAGGTCATTAGATAACATCGTTGGGGAACTCAAGGAACTAATCAAAAGGGATGTAACCCACTTCCGTTTTGAAGATGATTGCTTTACCATCCACCCCGATTTCGATAATCTCTGTCTGGAGATGGCACGACTCAAAATCCATTATAAGTGTCATACCAGGTCAGACCTGATGAAACCAGACAAGGCTGATTTAATGTTCTACTCTGGCTGTGAGGAATGTGGGCTTGGGGTGGAGAGCGCTGATGATGAAGTTCTACGAGTGAACAATAAACGAGAAGTGGCTTCTGACCATGCTGCCGCTATAAAGATACTCAAAGATGCGGGGATACGGGTAAAAACGTATTTCGTTATGGGGTTGCCTGGTGAGACGGATAAGACACTGGAGATTAACAAGCAATTCGTCATAGACACTCAGATAGACAAGTGGACTATCTCAACCTTCTGCCCTTATCCTGGGTGTCCTGTCTTCAAAAGCCCTGGTAAGTTCGGTATCGAGATACTTAATAAGGATTTTAGCCTTTGGTGGAATTTTAGTTCTAGTTATAATCACATTATCTATGGGCAGACCCTAGAGCAGATGTGGGCAAGGTACAAGGCGTTTTACGATTGGCTAAAGAAGGGGGATTGGAAGAAGAATGTCTAAATTAAAAGGGGCTTTCTTTATCACAAATAACCGAGGAGAATTAGTATATATTGACGACAAATTGTTGACGCGGCTAGAAAGGATAGTGTATTTAATAGCGCAACTGGCTATAGTAGAAAGTTTCAAGGGAGACTGGCATGAAGGAAAACGAAGTTCTTAATTATAAAAAGCTAAAACAATCATTACAAACTCTACGTAAAGAATTAGAACAACAGCAATCTCTAATTCAAGACATTCGCTATGCCCAGATTTATGACAAGGGGCGTTTGACCACGTTAATAAAGACGGTGGATACTCTGCAAGGTAAAGTAGATGCAATCGTAACTAAAGTGGGCGCATAATGAAGCAGACTGAATTAACCTACGTTACGCCGAAGTACCCACAGCAGATTAGACTCGATACAACTACCGCTTGTAATGCCTCTTGTAAGTCATGCCACCGCTTTTTATCAACTCGAACTGGGCAGATGCCCCTAAGTTTAGTCCAAAAAGTGCTTGACGACATACAAACCTGGGAGATTCCGCTCTTTGAAATCGTGCCAGTAAACTACGGAGAGTTCTTTATCAGGGCTGAGTGGCGATTGATTTTGGAGACCATTGCTCATAAGTTGCCTCGTACCCAAATCACTATCCCCACCAATGGCAGTTTGCTGCACTATTCCAGCGTAGATGCTTTGTGCTCTATCCCTACAGTGAAGATAATTAACTTCAGTATCAATGCCTATTACGATGAGACTTACGAGGCTTTCATGGGGCTTCCCGCCGAGAACCTTACGAATATCGCCAGGATGATAAGCAGGATTAGAACGCAGCGTAATGACATAAAGATAAACGCCAGTATGGTGGCCGACCCAATGTACCAGTCAGATTACGAGAGGGATAAGTTTATTCAATATTGGTCACCTTTGGTACATCAGGTGTGGATACTCAGTGCATCATCAGCCTGTAGACCTGATAAGACTCCGATGATAACACGAGTTACACCATGCCGGTCTATCTTCTCCGACCTGGTAATCGGATACGATGGTAAGTTAAGTTCGTGCTGTTGGGATTCGGCCTTTTCAATGGACTTGGACTGGTACACGGACAGTATCTATGAGGCATGGCATAACCCCAAATTAGAGGCATTAAGAGCATTACATAACGAACATAGGCGCAATGAGATAACTTTATGTAAGGGATGTACAAGTGCCTGAAAAATATATTACGCAAGCAACGGCTAAAATTGTACTCAGAGAGATGTTCTTGACAGGAAAAGACCCTGTAGATATTATAAATGAACATAACCTCTGGGAGATAAATGATAGGGTGGAACTAGAAGGAATTGTAGACCAGGTAATAAGGGAGAATCCGAGGGCTGTAGCAATGGTGAACTCAAGCGGTGGTTGCGCGACAAGTCTATAATCATAAATGGGTGCACTCCAGCTCCTGAAGATGAGATAACCTTCCCGATTACTGAACTAGTGTTTTTCCCCAAAAGTGAACGGAGAACAACAATAATAGGATGAAACGTATTGGGATTTGGGGGGCATATAAGTCAGGGTATATTTCAGATGATATTCTCTATGAGGCGTTAGCTAATGAGATTAAACTGAATATGCCCGATGCTGAGATTATTGCCTTAGCCGATGGAATACCAGATGATGGAGTGGATTTTATCATTATTGGCGGTGGGACTATGCTCGGCGAACCACTCCATGCCTTCACCTATAACAAGCCCTTCGGCGTCTTTGGCGCTGGCTATAGAGACAATCTTAACCTGGATATACTCAAGAAGGCTAAGTTTATTTATGTCAGGGGCGGGTACTCTAAGCGGAAGTTATCCGAGCACGGCATTGACTCCGAGGTTATCGGCGACCCTGTTTGTCTCTTGAGTGGTGCGCACATTCCGTCTAATATCAAACTGGGCATGATACCCCGTAACGTCCCGTCCTTGCAATCTTGGCTGTCACAATATAAGCCCGATGTAGGTATCATCCTGAATAAGCGGGATGATTCACAGATTGATGGTCTCAACATTCCATTTTACATCACGCCATCTTCTGCTGAATCTGCACTCTTAATGATTCGCTCGTGTTCCCAACTGGTATCCGCACGTTGTCATCCCTACTTTATAGCTATCATGGCAAATATTCCTGCTATGGTAGCTCAGTTTGAATTTCATAAGGTGTGGGATGTAATGAGCGGATTCGGAGTGACTGTGATATTAAGAGATAGCGTTTATGAAAGTGTCTTTCCAGCACCCAGATTTCCTATCCAAGAGCAGATGGTAGATGCCCAGGGACATATATCGGAGACTTGCAACAATATGAAGAAGGTGTTAAAAGAGATATGCCAGAAATTAGTGTAATCACAGGCGTCTGTCGCTCTACCTATATTCAAAAGCAGATTGAGTATCTGAGTAAGCAGACCTTCAAGGACTTCGAGTGGGTAGTTGTTGACGAACAGTATATGCAAAATAAAGGGCTTAAAGCGGGCTTCCCTATCATCCATATACCCCCGAAGAATCCGAAGCCTTATTTTGCGAAGGCCAGTTGTCTTAATGATGGCTTGACTCTCGCTTCAGGGAAACTAATCTATTTTATGAATGATTACGTTTTACCCATGAAATCGTGCCTACAAAGACACTGGGAGATTCAGGAGAAATATAAGGGCATCATGCTATCAGGACGGGCGTATAAGATAGACATTAAGCCGGAAGATATAAAGGAGAATGTTCGTTATAAAACGACTGACTACCGGATGCACCTGTTTGACCAGGGATGGTTTTCGTGGACTCCTATTGAAGAAGGACTTTTTGAGGTAGACCGCAGGGGCATCGAAAACTGGATGAATGGGCGCAACGACTCTTGCCCGCTAGAACCGTTACTAGACTGTAACGGCTTTGACGAGAGTTTCGATGGCAGATGGGGTAACGAAGATGCTGACATGGCTTACCGTCTGATGACCTATGGGTTGAAGTTCTTTATGGATAAGCAATCGGCTGTTATGGAGTTCCCACACCAATCAGGAGAGAGAGCGGCTATCCGTACCGAGGCGGAGCAACAAGCCTTACTGCTTAAAATAACACATAAAAAAGTGCTTGACCGTATTTATACTGCCAATGAACACAGGAATTTACGGAGGGAAGGGAATGGCTGAAAGAAAAGGTTTGGCTTATCTCCGCGGTATTAAAATCCTCCACTTTGAAACCATCTGTAAGGAATTACAGCAATGTTCTGAGGGAAATGATGGTTGTAAGAATTGTCCTGATATTAAGCGGTGTATAAAACGCTTTAATTATCTCTGTAGAAAGGTGAGATACCTAACTCTAAAGCAATATAGTTTTCACAACAAAAGGAGAGGATAAATGAGTCAGACTGTAGGATGCGCCATAATAGCGAGAAACGTGGAGAAAACCATACGAAACTGCATAGAAAGTTTTATAGCCCACGTAGACCAAGTGGTAGTAGTCAAGGCTGGGGAGAGCACAGACGAGACACCTAAAATCCTTGACGAGTTGAAAGCTAAATATCCTGACAAATTGGAATTATATTCCTTTGAATGGTGTGATGATTTCAGTGCAGCTCGTAACTACTCGTTCTCTAAATTGAAAACAGACTGGTGGCTCTGGGTAGACGCTGACGATATTGTTTACCAGCCTGAGAATCTTAGAATCTTAGCTGACAATGCACCAGCAGATGTCGGGTTCTACTGGTTTCCATATCATTATGCTATGGATGAGTTCGGGAATCTTACGACCAACTATATACGTGAGAGATTGCTGCGTGCCAAGCAGGGTTGGATTTGGGCAAAGAGGTTACATGAGACAGTAGCCCCGATAAATCCATGCAAGTATTTAGTCACTGACGATGTTATTATCCGGCACGAGCATTTAGCTGGGGCTTCACGTAAAGACCGAAACTTTAAGATTCTCAATATCATGCAGAAGGAAGACCCAAAGGACAAGAGGGTGTGGTTGTATCTGGGGCATCAGAACTTCGCCTCTGGATATTGGGCGGAAGCCTGTAAGTGGTATCTCCAATTCGGTAGGGATACAGGGGCAATCCCCCTTGAACGCTACCAAGCGCTTTGTTACTGCTCCAAAGCATTCAGGGAGATGAGAGATGAACAGGCGGTTGATGTTGCCCTGTCCGCTCTGGAATTATTCCCTCAGTTCAAGGATGCTTATCTTGAACTGGCCCATACGTATCTCGTCTTCGGCAACTATGAGAAAGCAATACACTTCGCCAAGATGTCTGATGTAAAAGAGCCGCTTATGACCGAGCCGCCTGCTGTGATATTCATTAACCCTTTGGAATACACCTTCAACAAATACGCTCTATTAGCCGAATGTTATCTAAAGCGGAACGATTTTAAGACTGCTAAAGAGTATGTAACAGAGTGCCAAAAGATTAGGCCGACACAAGATATACAAAACAATTTGAATTATATCGAATCTCTCATTCGCAAAGAGAGAGTGAAGGATGGGATACGTAGCTTGGCTGTAGAATTACTGGATAATAAAGAGGTAGTCAAACTCCCCAGTCTATTAGCAGCTTGCCCTTCTTGGTATCGTGAAACCTCTGAGTATGATGATGTTAGAAATGGGGTGATGTTCCATACTAAAGACATAGTTGACAAGCCAGAAATCAATGAAGCCGAAGATAAAAGCATCGTTGTGAATTTGGCTAATGCTCTGAATCCCGAAGAACTATTGGGAGAGCTGGATAAGAAGTATGAGCATATTACTGTGATTGCCCCGATACCTTCACCTGAATCTAAACAAGTGAACGTCTACGGACAGAAAGATATAGAAGCCATTGTAACATCTCGCCCTGGTAGGCACATAATAAACCTCAAGGCTGAACCCACCCGTATTGTCTGTGAATATGACCGAAAACTGCTTGCTCCTACTGGATTGGCCGTAAGGTTTTATATAGGGCAAGGGTTGGAATACTGGTCGCCCAAGACAATCAAAGAAGCAGGGTGCGGTGGCTCTGAAACATCAGCAGCATGGTTGGCGAAGTCTCTTGCCGCTAAAGGATGCCAGCCCATTATTTACGCAATGGCTAATGAGGTATCAGACGGGGTAATCTACCGCCCTCATCCTTTGTTCTCCCCCAACAATATCCAGACTCACCTGTTTATATCATCCAGAGTTCCCGATGTGTTTGATAATGATATTCCTGCTATGCAGAAATGGCTCTGGATGCACGATATATGCTGTTGGGATAGGCTAACAGTAGACCGTGCCGAGAAGATAAACTGCATCATAGTCCTTAGTCACTGGCACGCCGAACATATTAAACGAGTCTACCCGTTCCTGAAAAATGCCGAAATAATTGACCTTGACGACCAAGATAAAACTTATGAGGATACTTGGACTACTGGAATCTACTATCCTGATGATGTAGCTAACCGAGTCCCGAAGATAGCCATAATCGGGGATGCTATAGATACATCACGCTTTCAAATTCAAATCGGGGAGAGAGTCCCTTACCGCTTTATCTGGTGTAGCTCGCCCGATAGAGGGCTAGAAGAACTTTTGAATATGTGGCCTCTTATCAAGAAGGAGATGCCTGAAGCTACGCTCAAGATATTCTATGGCTGGGAATACTTTGACACTTCTCTTCATATTCCAGCGCAGAGGGAGTTCAAACAAAGAATACGCAGACTCATTGACCAGGATGGTGTTCAATGGTGTGGGCGTGTGGGGCAAACCCAGTTATCGTCAGAATTGAAACAGTCCGATGCCATGATTTATCCGCCCCATCCTTTCAGGGAAACCTATGGTATTGCTTTCCTGGAAGCACAAGCGGCAGGTGTTATCTGTTTCTATCGTCAGAATGGAGCACTCGGAGAGACGATAGGTGATAGGGGCGTGTCCCTTTCGATGGATTCTACGCCCGAACAGATAGTAAATATAGTCAAAACCACACTGGCAGACAAGGAAGCCTGTGATATAATAAGAACAAGAGCGATTACATATGGGATGAAGAGGGATTGGTCAGACCAGGCGGATAAGATAATCGCTTTGTACAGGAGTTTAGATGGTAAGTAAGAGCGATGTCATTATCTCGGCGATGCGTAACCTCGGCGACCTTGTTGTTGATGGAGTTCCTGCCTCTCTTACTGGTTCAAGTCTTGACCACCTCAGTCTTATTTTCCCACTATCTCAACAGATGCAAGGCTGGTCTGCGTACATCTACTCTGGCGCAGGGGCAGGACAGGAACGCATCATAGGCAGCTTTAACGCTACTAATCACAGGGTCGTATTCCCCCAAGTGTTTGCCTCTATTCCCTCAGTGAACTCTAACTTTGTTATCAGTAAAAAATTCGCCTGGTCAGACTATAAGAACGCCGTTGACCGTTTCATGGGCATAGCGCGGAGTAAGCATCTTGTGGAACGGGTAGCTACCACTGCCCTTGTTGCCACACAATATGAGTATCCTGTCCCTTCAGGGATGGAGTATATCAGCACATTACGTTTAGTCCCCACAAACGGGACTGACTATGCTGGCAACGACATAGTAGACCGCATCTTTGAAATCCCCCCTAGATTCTGGCGCACAGAGCGTAACGTAGGCGGCTCATATCTAGTCTCTATAGATAGCCGCAAACTCAATCTTGGCAATGTTGATGCTTATATTATACGTATCAACGGGCAAGGCAAGCCTGATGTTCTAGGAACAGATAACGCCACTGTGATGCCTGCCCTGGAAGAGTACCTTATTGCAGGGGCTTCTGCGCAGATGTGCGGCCTATTACAAGGGAGTGACAAGAGACTCGACCCAAGATTCTATATGTATCGCAATATGGTCAAAGGCGAGGGTACATCGGTTGGACTGGAAGAGTACATATTTTCATACGCCAGAGGAAAGCGTGTAGGGAGTTAGGGTTGAGGATAGTTCTGGATGGACAGATTTACATTATTAAAGCAGGAGTCACTCGGACACCTATCGTTGAGTGGCCTGATAATATCCGCTTTGACGGACAGCAATTACGCAAAGATAGACGCTGGCTGTCTACTTGGGAAATAGGCGATACATCAGAGGGATTAGGAAAACAAGTAGACCATGCTGGCGGTAAACGTCTTTGGGACGTTGAGAATATTGATACCCGCTTTCCTGAACAGAAGATTCTATCCCCCGCTTTAGTGACCTGCACAATCATTCCTTCGTGGGGCAATATCCGTACTGCTCTTGACTACCAGAATAACATCTATTTCGCACAAGGCAGTAATAACCCTACTAACTTATTCAAGTTCGCTGCGCCGCAGACTCTGGGCAGCAATACGGTTATTGGAAGCACCAATTTATTGAGTAACGGCTTAATTGGTGTTCATGTTATGGGGGACACGTATGTATGTGCGGGAGCAGATAAAAATTGTACATCACATACTAACTTAGGTGGAGGAGTTTTAATAGGGCAACTCTATCACGATGCTGTCTATGATGTTAAGTTCGCTGATTTAGGCGGAACGGTACATGTCATAACAGCCATAAATAATTTGCACCGTCTGTATATTGTCCCTCGTTTGCTTGGTTCACTTGGAGATTTTACTGACATAAATGACATAATGGGCACAACGGTTGCGCCTCTTGTCAGCGATGGAGTAAAAGTCTATGCCGCTTTATCAAACGGTATCTGGAACTTCGATACTATTCCTGATAAAGTAATTGATAGCAGTAGAAGCCAGGACAAAAATCCAAACCAAGTTATGTTCCAGAATTACCTCCTGTTCAAAAATAGGTATTCTGTCATGCGCTATGACGGGGTAGATGTAGTAGCTAAGGGCTATGACAGAGAAGATGGACTCCCCTCTGATAAAATGGGGGAGATTACCGCATTTGCTGCTACGTGGCAGAATGTCTTTGCGGCTGTGAAAGGGGCTACCTATTCTCATATCTTGAGTTACGATGGTAGTTGGCAGTACTATGCCAGGTGGCCCTCTATGGGGACTTGGATTAAAGAGATGTTTCTGTCTAACAGCCCTGATGGAATTGACAGACTTTGGTGCATACCTGGTAATGCAGTTCATCCAGGCTATTTTCTTAACCCAATAGTCAACCCCTTACAGGCTGGGACTTACGGTTATGTAGCTAGTGGGCATTTCACCCCTCCTATATATGGGGGAGGAATGGCTGATGTTCCTGGAGCATGGCTCAAGGCCGTCTTGACATCTGATGCTGTTTCAAGCGGTTATAATGATATAGAACTACATTATGGGCTAGATGGGAAAACGCCCACTGCCATTCTAACAGGACAAGCTGGGACTACTCACGCTGAACTTGTTTTCGGTTCGCCTAATGGTCTGGCAGGATATAGAATGCAGCCTAAAATTATTCTAGCAAAAGTAACTACGGAGTCAGGCACTACACCGGTTCTCCGAGAAGTTCTTATACATTTTCTTAAAGACCCCAATAAACGATATACCTATGAGTTCGACATTGACCTTGAGAAAACAGCTAAGGAATGGCAGAATCCGATAGACTCTGTTATCGGCAGTCTTAACTATGTGACTAATCTGAAAACTCTTGCACCCTTCTGGTATGGTAGAATCGCCACAACTTATGTAAAAGTGCTTGACCAACCTGCAAGCGAAATCATGAAGGAATCCTTGAATGAGGTGTTTGAACCAGAACGCACAGGTTTCGTAAGAGTGCGTGTCGCTGAGATATTATAGGGCTTTAAGCCAGCATAAAGGAGAGTAGCGATGGACATTATGGGCTATATGGCCTCAGCTTTAGGTGGTAGCCTATTAACCGCCTTCGTATTTATCTTTGCATTTACGAGTAAGATTGAAAAAATGGCTATTGCTCAGAAGAATACCACTGACAATTTGAAGATTCTATCTGATAGATTTGACCAGCACGTTCAGAATACGCCCACTTGCTCATTTCATAATGAGCTTAACCGTGAGACAGCCACCGCAGCCGCCCAGTTAGTAGGACTTGAGGGGAGAATCTCATCCCTTGAAAAGAAAGTATGATAACTGATATAAGAATAATGCTGGCTGGTTTATGTGGTGGCGTGTTGTTTGCTTTTCTTGTTTTAGGATGGAGAAATATCAGGTGGGCTAACCGCTTTGTGATAATCTGGTTCTGCATTCTGCTCTCTCTTTCCGCATCAGCCAGACTATTTATCTATGAAGCTGGTGTCGCCCCTATTCCAACCTGGCTTACCCCCATTTATGATTTGCTGTTTATGGCAATAGCGGTATCCTTAATCATATCTATCTGGACATGGATGGTAAGGAAGAAGAAGTCCAGGTCTATAGAGGATTTGGTTTTAATACGGAACTGCCTCAAGGCTCAAATGCAGGCTATGGCTGATGATTCCAGACATGATGTTACCAGGGTGCTGACTGACCTGGACGATAAAATACAAAAGGAACTTTCAGGTGGACATCATTAGCTGGTGCGACTTTATCATAGCTTTCGCTCTCACCGTTTTGGCTGCTGACCTGGCCTGGGCGTACTGGCTGGCTGGTCAAGCGGGGTATTTGAAATGGTAAGGAGGCTGTATGACACGATTAGAAGCTCCCCATTTAATGGTGGCAATTCTCGTTCTGGCCTTGATAGCGGTTGTCATCGTCTTTAGAGCTCCCGACTCTATTAAGGAAATAGTCCAATCGGTGGTTACTGCGATAGGGATGCTAGGGATGAAACTTTTAGAGACTAACAATAAGCCGTAATGAGCGGTTAATCACGTTGCACCTCTGTTGTTTCATTCGTAGGCGATACACCAGGTGGCACTTGAACCTCCTGGGCTGATAGATTCCCTAGCCCACTATCACTTACTACCCCTGGCGTTGATGATTTTAGCATCGGTATCTTTCTCCACTCGATAACCAATGACCAGAGCCTTATCCTAGTCCAGGAGTTTACCTTTTTAGCCCTGACCTTTTCAAACCACTGGAAGTTACTGAGATACTTTTGGGTTGTGCCGAACACTTTTAACTCAAAGCCTATCATTTCTGCACCCCCTTATTGGTTACGCTCCCCCTATTCACTGGGACAGGCTCACTAACCAAACTCCATTATTGATTGCCCTCTTACGCCTTCCCATGCAAGGGTGTCTTTACGATGAATGTGGATACAGCGCAGTTTGTGCCACATGCGGGTTTCAAGAAATATACGTTTTGTTAATACTGTTCCTCTAATACTTGGCGTTGCTAGGTAGTGATACATGACAAGCCACCCATTTTCTTTTAATACTCTAACCGCTTCAGCTGTGTATTTCTTGAATTTTACCCCTTTGGTAGCGTATAGACGTTCTGCATAGGCATCTGAATAAGGCGGGTCTAGAATAACAAGGTCAAGGGTATCATCGGCAAAAGGTAGCGCATGGGCATCCGCAACAACATCTGGCTGTGTCTCAGGGTTAATATCACAGCGAATACCAAACTCCGCTTTGCCCCCAAATGGATGTAGTATCTGAGCAGACTTCGGCACTCGTAGCAAGTCTAATAGGCGAGACTCAAAGTATAGCGGGAATGAGCCAACATATCTAGACTTATTAGGCCGTGGTAATACCCATGCGAAGTTTTGTATCACTTTATTCCTTTGCCTCAACCTCTTTATTTGCCACTGGGGGCTGCCACCCTTCGGCTATCATAGACTGACGCTCGTGCTTACTGCCGTGAATCCAGCCATCTTTGAACATCTGAGCATACCGAGGCTCTAAAAACTTCCAGTGTTCTTCAACGAGTTTGTCTCTCTGTTCGTCTGTCATTCTACCTCCGTCCGTATCTTCTCAAGTTGCCAACTGAAGCACGTCTGGCAAACCCATCTATCTTTTACCCACAACCCGTAATGACCACAAGGCATTGCCTTTGACCAAACAAAGCTATAATCGAATGGTATCTCATAGGCAAAGCCATCCTTTGAGTAGTAAGCGGTATTCTTTGCCGTTGTCATTTACTCTCCCTCCGTTAATATTGCCTCCAATTCTTCCCTGTTGGACGGTTTCACCAAAATATACCGTACCCCCTTGCACTGCTTCAAAATTATCCCCCAAGCTAACTGCTCTGGACTCGATATGCCATCCTCGCTTTTCAGTTCGACTAGGCAAGGATAGTGTCCTGGTTTGAAAAGTGAATAATCAACATAACCTTTAGCTTGTCCGGCTACTGGTGTGACATAGCGACCATCTTTCAGCATGGCGGGACGGAAGTGTACCGTATGCCAGTGAGTGACCTGGCATAAGTCCAGGAGCCAATCTTCCAAGTGAGACTCACTAATCTTCATTCCCTTATTCATAGCTATGGACTTACTTCTCCCTTTCGATGACCTTGAACTTCTCATCTCTGTCAAGTAGCGTCTCAATTTTGTGATACTCTTTCACTGTTTCACCCTCTTTTAATAAACTCTTCCATAGCTACAGTCACCCCGTCCAGGGAATCTGTGGTACGTTTCAGCGCCTTAGCTATACGCTTGTACCCTGAGCATAGCCCGTCTGTCGCCTTGCATAGCCCATAGCTCAAGCAAATCTCTCTACCTGGACTGTTGGTAAAGCGGGCATCAAGGAGAGGGTATTTTAAGGAACATGCTCTCTTCAATTCGTAGTCTGGGCAATAATACTCAGACATATTAGCCTCCATTGTACGGCAAGGAATAGTTTATTTTATAGGTGAACTCCCAGTCCAAACTGTAGGAAACGACCACCCAGAGTAAGTGATAGGTATCGGCGAGAACCGTATCAGGTGTACCTTTAGCACACCTTCTGCTAATTCAATCTCATTCACTTCCGGGTGTGCCTTTAGAAACCCTGCTGTATCACCTTGCTGAACTCCAATGCTTTTACTTCTGCTCGCATCTCCTCTAGTGTCTTGTCTATTATCATTTCGCATGGATGCCTCCTTTGACGTCCGTAAATCAGCGAGTGATGAAGCTCGCATAGATACATTCCCACTTCTGGTTTATCTGCAATCGGATGATGCCAGTCCACTTTTCCAAGATGAACCTCGCACTCATAGCTACAATTTGTCTGCGGAAACGTATCCAGTACCATCACAAATGCCACAGATGCCATTCTTTACCTTGCCCTGCCAACAAGCCCCACATTTCTTGAGTAATCGAATATTATTAAAGTGAGTGCCCTTGTCTATAATATCGAATCCCCACGTGTGCCCGTTAGGATTCCAGTCTTGCCATTTTTTAGCCTTCTCAACCTTAATCCGGTTGAAGTCCATTGTCAGATATAAACTCGCTTTGTTCATTGCCCACATACCACCCACACCTAAACCCTTATTGGGGTCTTTTTGAATCGCTACCAAGATTATGCCTTTGTTTAATTGCGCCTTCATGCCATTGAGAAGCTCCCCGATAGCATAGAAGTTTTCATATATGTCCAGCCAATCAATAATATTCACTGAGTCCGGTTGGATTACGTCCTTGAAATTTCCATCACGAGAGATTAACTCAAATTTTTCAGTTCCATCCTCTTTTACAGGGTTAGCCCAAGTCATCCTGGAAGCATAGTCAGCAAAATCATCCTCTGATGTTTCACTAGAGAAATAAACGCAATGGTGAACATCCATGTTTCCCCAAAGGAAATTACGGCAGAAGACTGATTTCCCTACATTTGTTACCCCTGCCAACACCATAAGTCCTTTTTCGGGAATCTGCACCCGACCATCAAAACCGAGTTGCGTGCCATCTTGTCCACAAGGCCAGACCAGAGGGACATTTGCGACACCTTTACTCTCTCTCCAGTTCATCCGTAAAATAGTACTTGTACATAATCTATATATAGGGGGTCTGACATTTACTGACTTTTCAAGTCGTTTCTGGCTGACTTCATAAGCCAATTTCTTTACTACCGAGTGTCTATGCTCTCGATTGGTTACGTTCAAATGACGGCAGAGCGTGTCTAAGTCAAACTTTTCGCCTTCATGAAAGCTCAACCACCGAGAAACTAGCTTCCATATAACTCTGTCTACGTTTGTTTCGCCTTCGAGAATGTCAACTTTGTCAGAGTTGTCAGTTCCGTCAGGGTTTGTCAGTTTTTTTGGGGATTTGTCAGTTTTTGTCAGTAAATGTCTAATTAGTCCAATTTCGTCAGTTATGTCAGTTCCGTCAACTATGTCAGTTGCTAATGGGTCAGGGGGATAGCGAGAAATACTCTTTGCTATAGTTAGAACATCTTCATCTGGTAAAGGTGGATTGCATTGAGAGTGGTTGACTTCAAGTAGGCCAGCTTCTATAGCCGACTGAGGCATCCCTTTTCGTCTCATTGCTCCGGCCATTGAAGCTAACGTAGCATTTCGTTGTCCTTCTTGAATTGACGCATCAGCATTGCCTTCGGAGATAGGCTGTGTTCTAATAGCGCAAAGGTCTAAAATCCAATCTGGTGCTGGGATAATAGGACTAGAGTCTAAAACCTTATAGACTTTGCCACTTACGTGTGGGCTTGGTGGGGCTACGATATACCCCCCATTGGCTCTGAGGTCTACACCGGAGTACCCGCCGACTTTCACTGAGTTTCGTATGTCTCGACCATTAGGATTCCGATAGATGTAATGGAGTCCACCACCACCCGTCCTATGCACCCTGGTCTTGGGTAACTTGCCGTATTTTTCCTCTATGGCTGTCTTACTGGTTTTTCCCCCGCTCTTGGCATCGAAATCAATTACTACAAATCCATCGGTGACTAAACCTATGGCTGCTTCCGGCCATTTAGTCCAGTATTCCTTGACGCCGAGTTGAGTTATGGTAGCATCCTTTAGGCCGTGGGGAGTAAGTGGTTTCTTGTCTAACGCACATGGGAAGACTTTAAATCCTTCAGCAACGTAGGCAAGGGCAGATTCAAGCATAGGCAAAGGCAAATCCCCCTAGTGATTATTGTTATGATAATTGGTGAGCCGCTTCAAAATATCTTCGTAGGTTTCGGCTTTGCTACCTTGCTTTTCTAGCCAGGCCTTAAATTCTGGAGAAATTCTAATGGTGGTGCTTTCTTTGGCTTCTTCCATTCTTGTAACCTCGTCTACTCAGTATACATCGGCTACAGACAGTTGTCAATACTCTTCGGAACTTTATTTGGGGGCCTTCACCTCTCCAGGGCATCGGCTACCCTTTGAACATGGGAACCCACTTACTGCGTCTTCCAAGACGAACAAAGACGTGATGTCGGCTGTCGCCGATTGTAAGCCTATCCTTTACCTCCCCAGCAGATATGGCTTTGTAATTACCGTGCTTGTTTCGCTTGACAACCATCTTGCCTTCTACCTTTTCAGCTCCATAGATTCGATATGGGAGTCTTGATGGAGGATTGTGGGGAATATCCTGAGCACGGGGCAAGCCGCAACTGCTGTCAACTAAGAGCGCCTTCAAGGGGTCGGACTTCTTAAATGGATTGCGAATTTTCATTTCTCGTTACTCCTTAATCTCGGCCGTTAATATTTGCTCCAATTCCTGTCTGTTGGATGGCCTCAGCAGCTGGTTTGTTATACATCTTCTTCCTCCTTTACCTTATTGAGAGGGGCTACGTGGCTGCCCACTCCGTTTTTTCATGCTCTCTGTTCCAATCTTGCCAATTACGTAGGAGTGTCTTTTTGTCAACATGGTATATACGCTTTAGTTCTTCTTCCCTACCCTCTCTTCTAGCAGCTTCAATGATTGAGATAGCTTGAGTTATCTGCTTCCGTTCTCCATCATTAAAACCTTTGATATAAGCACCTCTCGTTTTCGCTTCAATGGCTGGGAGAACTTTGGCTAACTGGATATCAGCACCAGCCCTAATTAGTCTTAATGCCTCAGCCCAAGTAGTAGGAGCAGGACTACCACTTGCAGCCTGTTGCACTTCCCAATCTGTCAGTATCAACTCCTCTGGTGTTGCCTCAGCCAGCACGGAGAGGACAATCGCCCATATTCTGTCGGCAGCGTCATACCACAAGTCTTTCTTTTGCATTGCCGTTTTTGATTCCCATGATGCACCACGACCAAAACGTATATTAAGAAATTTGGCTATTCCCTCTCTCAGCCTTTCATTCAGTTCCATGAGATTTACCCTCCTTCCTGCCCTTACTTGGCTCCAGACTCGTCAAGCAATCGGTCATGCAATTATAAGTGGCTTCTG
>ERZ1292629.401-Hain-H43-01um-R1-401-length-46336-cov-38_pt1 | contig 46336 bp, 36 predicted proteins | sample MGYA00564399_ERZ1292629 | MGnify/ENA primary metagenome ERZ1292629 (study PRJEB36523, sample SAMEA6512636) | groundwater metagenome | collected 2019-01-08 | study: AquaDiva: Metagenomics assemblies of 32 groundwater samples
CCCGTGATTTTCACGCACGAGGTTGCGACGAAACTTCCGAAGGCGCCGCCGCCTGTCACGGTTTTCTTCGTGGACCAAGACGGCAACGCCACCCGCAACCAAACCAAGCAGCAAGAACTTGGACTCACGATTGCTGCTAAAACCGCAGAAGGAGATTAGTAATGGACGACATTCACAACGACGGTAACATCGCTGCCGCACTGGCGGCCGGCAAGCAACTTGGCGAGGCGAAGAAGAACCCCTTGCCACATGGGAAGCCGTTTGTAGTGCTTCCGAACGGAGCGGTTCAGTATCTCGAAGGGCCTGATTTCCCGCCGCGGCGCACCGGCACGGTGAAGCTCTCGGACGCCGCGAGCTTCCTCGAATACTGGAAGCGCCAAGCGAGCCCGGCAAGCTACATCTACGGCTCGATGCAGCCTGCGCAGTTCATTGCCGTGTTCGACGAGCACGACAGCAATCCAGTCGTGCTGAAACAGGCCGATTGGCGCGAGCACCGTGCGCTCTACACCCTCCAACACTCCGACGAATGGATGGTCTGGACGAAGCGCAGCGGTCAGCCATTCGACGGGAACGAGGCTTTTGCGTACTGGCTCGAAGAAAACCTGTTCGACATCGCGAAGCCTGATCCGGCGAAGTTCATGGACGTGGCCCTTAACATTCGCGTCAAGCAGGGACAGGTGTTCGGCAACAAGGTGAATCTGACAGACGGGAACCTCGTGCTCGAGTACGCGAATCAGGTAGACGCTCAGGCCGGCGCCGGCGGCAAGCTCGCGATCCCGGAGAAGTTCGAGATTTCCATCCCGGTGTTCAAGGGACTGGAATCGCCGAAGTATACGGTCGAGGCACGGTTCCGCTACCGGCTCAACAGCGGGCAACTCAGCCTTCGCTACGACTTGGTGCGCCCGGCGAAGGTGATGGAGAAAGCCTTCAAGGATCTTCTGGCCGAGATCCAGACGGTGAGCAAGACCACGGTTCTGTTCGGTTCACCAGACTGATCTACGGCGCGCTGATTACTGGCCGCTCACCTTTAGGATCGGCGGACATCGCTCCGCCAATCCTCACTCCCAAGTAAACCCACTGCGCACGGATCGCGCTCATGCCGTCCTCGCGGCAGATGCGCTTCAGGATCTGATCGGCCGTCTTGCGGTGGCGCTCACGGTCGATGTAGCCTTCACGCATCAACTGGTAAAGCGCATCGTGCACCAGACTGCCGCGCATGAAATTAGGCGTGTCGATCGCGGGTCCACTTGGTCCGTCCCACGAATAGCCGCGCTCGATCGTAAGCAGCCCATTCGTGTCCAGACGAATGTAGTCGGTCCAGACGTTCTCGGCCGGCTTGATCTCGACCCCTACGGTGTAGGGACGAGCGAGCTGGTACTCGTAACCCGCGCGGTAGCTTATCATGGCAATTCCCTTCCCAGCATGAGACCGAGCCGATCAGCGTCACGTTTGGCGAACGCTGCCAGAACTCCAGATGATATTTTTGCTCTATGCTCCGGAGAATGTTTCTTTCCAAGACCGTTCTTATTTCTACGTCCAGCAGCGGAAAGTTTTTCTCTCCACTCAAGAGAAAAAGGTTGGCGCTTCTTTCCGCGATGTGCGCTTGCCGTTTTTTCGATAGATCCCGCCGTACGTTTTAATCCTGTGTGCGCTATAGATAATTTGATGCGTGTTTCCTGTGACGGCTTCATGCCCATCCTACTTGCAGAAATCTTAGCTTTACACTCTGTGGTTAAAGGTCTGCCGGTAAAGGCCCTAGAAAGTTTTGCTCGTGTCTCCGTGGTTTTCACCACACCAAGACCGTATTTATTTCCTATTTTAGCCGCGGCGCATTTTGCTTTCGCTTCCGGCGTATGTTTTCTCCCGCGCTGCGCAATAGACTGCTTTGCCCGCGTCTCAATTGATGCTTTGGTTCCTCTGCGCTGGAGACCAACGGCTAAAGAACGGCGGTGCCTCAGCCACTCAAAAGCTCGTCCATTGGCGGCTTTCTTTGCCATGAACACGGCACCAAGAACGAGCTTCCAGTTTTCAGGATAAAGAAAGATCAGCAACTTGTGAGCAAGCCAGTGTTCGCGCCCCGTCAGCTCAACAATATTGCCGGCATCGTTTCCTCCGCCCTCGCATCGAGGGACGACGTGATGCCGCTCTTTGTAGCCGACCAATGTCCGCCCTCTAGCACGTTCGACCAACTTGGCGTAGTGCGCCGCGTAATTCACTGGATCGCGCCCCTTAATTTCAGGCCGAAACTGCGCGCGAATTCTGCGGAATCAAGCACCAGCGGCGCGCACGATCCGTGGACTTCCTCAGCCAGTCCAGCCCTCGCCTCTCGCGTCTTGGCGCGCGCCGCGGCGTAAGTTGACACGATCCCCCTAGTGACCAAGCTTGCCGGCGCATCGGTGTGCTTGCGGATCGCGCGGTAGCACGCCTCAGCGGCCGTGTCTTTCGTCTGCTGCGCGATCACGATAGCGGCATCGACATCTTCGGACCCGAATCGCACCGCGCCGGTGGTGCCGGCCGTAAGCGCCAGCTCTCCGACGCTTGCGCACGCTGATAATACCAATGCCGCTACGAGGCTGATGATCGTTTTCATTGAACCCTCCAGTTGAGTTAAGAATCTTCCGAACCGAAACGCAGATTGTTGGCGATGCGTCTCGCCCACCCTCTGCTAAAACTCGTCCACGCGTTGAGCCGAGTCATGAAGTCAAGCCGCTCCGCGTTGATGCGCATGATCTGATCGGTTTCGCTCATCTTCGCCGCTGCTCTCTCGCTGATCGGACCCCAATATCCGTCATCAGCAACTCCGAGCGCGCGCTGCAGGTAACGCACGGCGGTTTCGATTCCTGAGTTCACTGCGAAGTCCAAAAGTTGAAAGGCAACGCCGTCATGAAGGTTGTTCGCGTTGATCCTGTCCCAAAAATCGCGCCGATAAATTGCGCGCGCGTCTTCGCGGGTAAGCGCCTTGATATCGATATCCTGGTAAGATCGTTTGCTGATTCCCCATTGGGTTTCGCCGCCTGGATCATTTTTATTAAACGAGTAACCACCTTCGTTCCCCATCAACCTGTCGAAAGCCACGTCAAAGTTCATGGTCTGATTTCCCGTGGGGCAAACGGTTTGAGCACCGGGATCTTCGACGATTTGCCGGTTCCGCCAGTGCGTGACTCAATCATGTCGATTACATCGTCGACCGCATCTTGGTTCGCCTCTTGCGCCAGCGCGTCAAGTTCGTCCAGCTTATCGGTCTCCGACAACCCGGACAGGCTGGCGCCGGCGATCGCTTGTTTCAGATATCGCCCGCGGAACTCGCGGTATTTCTCAAGTTCCTCTTGGTCAAACGCCCGGAATTGGTCGCCGATCTCGCGCGCCTGGTTCTGAACGATCGGTGGCCGCCACCCGGTCTCGTAGAGCACGCGGTAAGCTGCCTCGGTGTCCTTGTGGATCGGCAACGTCGCGAGCGGCCAGGTGCTGCCCGTGAGCACCTTCACGATGCGCTCGGTGGTCTGCTCGTTCAGCGGGTCGTAGAAGAAGTTGCGCTTCTCTGCCTCGCTTCCGGCGACCGGGAACACGAAGTCGAGCACGCTCGCGCGCTTTGGATCAAGCTGCACGTTCGCCATCCGGGAGATTTCCTGCCATTGCGGAGCGCCCGGGATCAGCGGCGAAATGACGCCAGCGGTAGCTCGCGCCGGCTGCGGCGTGCGGTAATCGGTCAGGTTCGAGATAATGCCAACCGCGGTGCGCCCGCCAAGGAAAGCCGAGAACGCGGCAAGGTAGGCCGCGTATAGGGCCTCCGCACTCTTTTGCTCCACCATCGCCGGCTGCAACCCGGATTCTGCGGCGCGGCGCGCGAGCTTGCGAGACTTTTCCTCGTGCTTCTCGGCGCTCTGTTTGAGCGAGCCGGCGAATACGAGCCAAGGGCGGACAAAGGAGAACGGCCCGACGGTCATCGAAATCGTGATGTACTTGCCGCCGCCGATCATGATCTCGACCGTGCCCGGCTGTCGGCCGATCTTGTTCCATACCTGGCGCTCCGCCTCGTCATCCGGCCACTTGAAGCGCGGCACGAGCACACCAGCAAGCACCAGCATCCAGAGCACGAGCCCGACCGAAGTGCCTGCCGCCGCTTCAATCTTGCGCTGCATGATATCGCGCTCTGTCCGATACCACGCCGACCCCTTGAAGGCGGAGCTGAAGAAACCGAGCGGGGTAAAGGTGAGCACCCGGTTGATCGAGATCCCGATCGCATTCGAGAAGCGCGCGAGCGGCATCGGCAAGCCTACCTGCTCCGATAATTGGGTGATTGCACGGCCAAAACCAGCAACCACGCCTCCAAGCCCGCCCATCTCGCGCTCGTTCCAGCCGATCACGTTGCGCAATACCCGGTTCTCGGCTTGGAGGTCCTCAGCATCGATCTGCAACGCCTCGATGCGCCCATACTGGCGGGACTTCACCACGTCCCACGCGGCCTGCTCGATCTGTACCGGGGTTGCCTCGACGCCGTTGCTGGTCAAAATCTGCTCCGTACGGGCAAGCGCCAGCACGAATTCAGCTTTGGTGTCACTCATCACCCATTCGGCCGATTCACTGGCCTGTTCAGGCGTTAATCCGTGCTCGCGCAGTTCGGTGACGGTGCGCGCGTGCATCTCCTGCGCCTCGGCCAGGACGCCTTGAAGCTCATCAAGCGCCTTGGCGTAGCGGAAAGCGAAAGCAAAGTGGTTCGCCAGCCGCACCATGAACGCCTGAGCGGTCTTTCCCTGCGCTGCCAGCTCGTCAGCCTTTAGTTCGGCGCGGTCGAAGATCGAAATGTTGTCCAGGATCTGCTCGACATTCTTGGTCTCGGAACGTCCGGCAAGGCCGCGGCGCGTTGCGGCAAGGGCTGCGCGTAGCGCCTTGGCGCGCTGCGCATAGGCATCTTGCAGCGCTTGCCCTACGTCGCGCCAGAGGCGCGTCTCGCGCCCGGCGACAACCTTGTCTGCCTGGTAGCGGCGAATTGCCTCCTGAGCCGCCCTGGTGGGCGTATGGATGGCGGTTTGAGTGGCGACGTCAATCAACTGCCGCACGAAGAACCCTGGTCGCAGTAGCAGGTTCGCCGACGTGACCTCGTTTACCGCCCGGGCAACATTGCGCCGCCCCTCAACCGTCTTCCACCCCAATGGCGCCGTCCAGCGCAGCCAAAGCGCCTGCATTTCGCGCTTCAGGTGTGCACGCTCACTGATCGTGGCCGCGGCCTTGTCGCGCTCATAGTCTCCAATGCTGCCTTTCCCGGCGGCGACCTTGAGCTCGGCTGCCGCCCTCTCTGCCGGTGTCAGTTCACGCAGCCGCTGCTCGCGCTCCGCAAGGTCTCGAATTTCGGCCAATTGATCGTCTGTCGGCACGACCCATCCACGCGAGAGCGCAACCTCCTTCATGATGAAGGCACTATCGAAAGCGCCGGCATTCACGGCGGCCTCAATCTTCTCCCACAAAGCAGGGATTTTTCGGATCGTCTTTTGCTGCTTCGGCGTAATGGACTTGTGCACCGCATCAAGCGCCCTGGCTTTGGCCTTGGCGAACTGGTCGGCGTACGCCTTGCGAAACAGGGTCTCGGCGCGGCTGCGGTCCTGCCCGGTGAGTTTGAAGGTCTCGGCCATCGCACGGCCAAAGCGGCCCTCAAGCTCGTTCTGCCGGTAGAATGGCGTCTCGAAGACCTTCTTCATCATGTCGCGCAGGTTCGGGACAAACGAGCGCACCATGCTCTTTTGCGCCACGCGCGCCACGACCTGGGCATCACTCATGCGCGGATCGCCCAGGAGCCCGGCGTTGAATTGCTCGCGCAGGCGCTGCTCGGCGGTCAGCTTCGCTCCCGGCGCCGCCGGAGGCACGATAGCGCGGTCCCGGACACGCTTGCGCGCTGCGGCAAGCTGGGTCTCGACCGTCGCCTGAAGCATGGCGGCAACGCGCAGACGCGTCTCGGGCGTCGCGCCAGCGAGGTCCATCTCGGCCTCGATCGCTTGGATGGCGTTGTCCAGGACCCGTCGCACCTCGGCTTCAGGCGCCTTGGCGAGTTTGTTGAGGTCAATTCTGGTGTCAGGTGGCTTCGGCGCCGGCTGCCCGAACTTGGTGCCCTTGAATTCCCCACGGATGACCTGCTGCACGAGCTTGAGGGTCGTCGGCGAGTAGCCAAGCAGGTTATCCCGCAGGATGCGCCAGTGCCTGAAATTGTCGGCCTGCATGCCCTTCTCGACCATCTCGGCGGTCGGCTCCAAGCCCTGCCTGAAGGCTTCCTGCATCAGCGCGCGCTCGTCTGGCTTCGCATCTTCGAGGCTCGCCGTGATCCCGGCGTTGCGCTCGGCTTCCGAGATAGCCTGCCCGATGCGGTTGTCGATCGCCTCGGACGTGTCGGGCGAAACCATGAGGATCAGGCTTTCGAGCGCCGTGAGGGACTTCTTGCCGGGCCTCGGCTTCGGCTCGATGCCGAATTGCTTCAGATCCTCGATGATCTTCTGCGCCGCCTCGTTAATGCGGGCGTCCTCGGCCATGGCGTCGATCGACTTCGCCTTCTTGTCCTTATAGAGCCACTGGATTTTGCGGTAGAGGCGGCCGCCCAGGTCGTGCTCCATGGCCTCGGCCGACATCTTCTCGATCCACTTCATCAGCTCGGGCGAGGCATCAGCCAGTTTTGCCAGTTCCTCGGGCATGAAGTGTTCCATTAGACGCTTGAGGAGGGCCTTCATGATATCATCCACGCCACCGTCCTTGTCACCGAACTGCTCGGCATAGACGCGCTGTAGGGTGCCATCGATCGTGCGGGCAAGGCGCTGGAAGCTATCCGGACGCACCTGTGCCAAGGCCCCGAGCATCAAGCCGCGGTGGCTCGCTTCCCCTTGGGAGACCTCGTAAAGCTCGGTGCGGACCCACGGTGACATCCCACGGTTTTCGTCGGACGCGATATAATTGCGAACAGAATTGACCAGCGACCCAAGCGTTTCGGGGCTGTTCGTGCCACTGTTCAACGCCCGAATCTCGCGGCGCAGCACATCCAAGAGTTTGTAGCCAGCGTCATCAAGAACTCCGGCCTCAACCGTCTTGTCGGCCACTTCCCACAAGCCGGTGCCGCGCGGGACCACATCGAGCCCGACCTTATCGAAGATGCGCTTCGCATACTCGATAGTGGCCTGGGATGGAGGCATTTGCTCGCGACCGGTGACAACGTCATTAAGCCCATTACGTCTGGTGATAATCGGCTTCTCTGGCGCTTCGCCAACACTGAACTTTGTCTCGACTGGTTTCGTCGCCGCCTTGACCGGCCGCCGACCCACCTCGCCCGACTCCATGCGCGCGAACACGTCGTCGACGGTCAACTCCGGGAAAATGTCCGACAGCTTGGTAAAGCCTTTGCCGCGCAGGAAGTCGCCTAACGCTTGTAGAAATCGCCTGATTTTGGCAAAAGCCGGCTGGATCAGGCCCCCGAACTTCTCGCCGCCGCGGTAGGCGCCGTAGGCATGGGCGACACCTTCCTCGTTCAACGTCTCTTCATTACCGGCCAGATTCAGATATCGTGTATCAACATCGAAGCGCTTGCGCCACTCGCCCGCCTTGGCCTGCAGCACGCGCTTCTCACCCCCACTCAGTAACCCCATGTCGAAGAAGCTGTGCACCGCCTCGTGGCGCAGTGTCGCTTGCGGGTCTTCATAGCGCAAGGCGACTTGGATCAGGTTCTGTGCGGCTATCCGGGCACCAGCGGTTTCCGTGCGCCCGCCTTCTTTGGTAACGAGAAACAACTCTCCGACCACATCAACATTGACTTGAGGAGCAATCTGCTGCGCGAGCGCAATCACTCCGTCCTCAATCTCGTCCTCATTGGCGAGGTAGCGATCCGAGAAGCCGGCTAGTTCGCCAACGAAAAAACTACCAGATTTGGATAATGGAAGCGGTTCCGCGCCGCTGAAAAAACGTTTAATGTCAGCGATGATGCGCGCCGGTTTCGCACCAACAGGATATTCACGCGAGAAATTGCGCTTGGCTTTAAAGTAATAATCTACGCCGCCAGCGCTATCGAGGCGCGGCTCGCCAAGTCCATCTTCCAGGTCAATCACAACTTCGCCGTTTCGCATCTCAGCCAATTCAGCGATGCGTCGGTATTGTTGCTGTGTCGGCTCTCTGGCAATATCAATGCTTCCAGAATTGCCGTCGATGCGGATATTACCAAGCGCCATGTATTCCTGCATGCCGGCCGTTCCACCAGCTTCACGGTGATCGTAGGATCGCGTTCCAGACTGTCCACCTTCGCGTTTTCCAGAAAGATCAATCAGGCTTCCTCCCGACGTGATATATCCAGCCTCGGCCCAGTCTTCCGTCAGACCGAGTTCACGCATACGGGCGAAATCAACGTATTTTGCTGCGCCGCGTTCTGCCGCCTTGGCGTCGGTTCTTTCTCTCGTGGCTTGGGCACCTTTTGTTGCGGCCTCGTAGGCGGCGGTCCAGTCGGGATGCGTGATTACGCCATCTGGTGCGATGCGTGTCTTGAGCATTTCTCGCACATCGTCCGATCCGCGCGAATCATAACCCAGCGCTTTCAGGCGCACATCCATACGCGCGAGAACTCCACGAGTCAAACCATCCACATCTACCGTAATTGATTCATTCTGCCCACGCGACAATGGAGGTATGGAGTATTTGGCTGATGGTTGCTCTTCCTGTTTTTCCTCGGTAGCAGGTTTTGCTACCTCGCCTGCCTCAATTGCTTTGACCTTCTCGGCCATTTCGACTTCTCGCCCCCCTGCCTCAAGATCCTTGTCCTGCCGCTCTTGGGCCGCCTTGACCCATGCCTTTTCAAGTTTCTCTTGGCTGTTGTTCGGAGCCTTGGTGATGATAGCCGCAGGGTCTTTGCCTTCGGCCTTTGCCTTGACGATGCTCGCCTCGGCGTTCGCAATAGCTTCTTCGGCAGAGGAACCTACGTCACCAAGAGCGAGCCCACTGCTTGTTTCAAGAACGCGCCAACCATGACTCTCGCCGCGCGTAACTGGACCGGCACCCTTGGCGACGACAAATGAACCGCTCGCAAAACCCTTGAGCTTGGTCGGTTCGGCATTGGTATAGATGGTGGGGTGTTCGCCTTTCGAGGATACGCCAAACGCCAACGGCACGCCGATCGACTGCGCCATCTGGTAACCGTTCAGCAAGTCACCTTCTTCGAGCGCGTCTCGAACGGATTGAACGGTTCCATTGCCAGCCGTCCATTTCGGCGTTGGCCTCGTGACGATCTTTCCGTCTTCAATAACCGTCGGCAGCGTCGGTTTGGTGAATCCTCCCTTCGCCTGTTTAGCGAATGTCTGCAAGCGTGCCTTGTTGTTCAGGACTCTGAACACGCCGTCTCCGGGGACATCGAAGCGAACCCACTTCGCGCGAGGCGCTTCTGTGTCTTCTGGTAATTTGGCGATTGCGCTGTTGATCGCTGCGATCAGGTTGTCGCGCATCTGCTGAAGCGGTTTGCCGGTAACGGTTGAGGCTTCCGCAACCGATTCCCGAATGACCTCGCCATCAACTTCCTCAATCTTGCCGTCCTCGATATGGGTTGCTTCTGCTCCAGTCCTTTGGAGATCCCGTAACTCGCGAGCCGCTGATTCAGCACGCATCAGTTGTTCCCGCTGAGCCCTAGACCCAGGAGCAACTGCGGCTGCGGCCCGCCGAGCTTTCGTTTCTATTTCCGCTAATCTGTCTGCGGTCCGTGGTTCAACATCATCGCGAACAAAAGGCGGCACTTCCTCGCCTTCATTGATTGCGCGCTGAACCACGAACTTGCGGGTGTCAGCCAATGCCTTGGATATGGACGTAGTGCCGGCCACAAGGTTAGTTTCACCGTTCGGTAGCCGCACGCGCATATCTGCGCCGGTGCGCTGCACCCTAACGGCAGCAGAAAATTCCTCGCGGCTCATCTGCCACGGTTCTTTGGCCGCCTCAGGCGGCGGTGATGGTTCCTTCTGGGCCTCTTTCGCGGGCGGTTCCAATGTTTCTGGAGGACTGATCTCGTCGACCGCGAACGATGGGCGGGCACCGCGTTTCTTCTGCTCGCGCTGTTCTCGGCGGGGAGATGGGGCCTTCGTTTCAGGTTTCGGCGCAATCGTCTCACCGGCAACCCCTTTGCGCTGCGGCGGCACCGTCAACTCTCCTGGTTTGGTGTCGCGTGCCATCGTTTTGATGGTAGTGCGCACGGATGCGCCGTGGGCACGCACTTGCCCTTCGCTCATTCCGCTCACACGCATCGCAAAATTAAGGTAGTCTGTGTCACGCTTCGATCGTTTCTCCTGCGCGGTAATGTAGGCAGCGCGATCAAAGTCGCTCTCAAATGAGAGGGTGAATGTCTTGATGCCGTAGTTGTAGCGCGGCTTCGCGCCGGCAATGTCGCGAGGAAGCGTGGCCGCATCTGCGGCAAGCGGCTTCTTCTCGCTCGGCTCTTTCCTCCCTTCCAGCAACCGCCGCGCCGCGATGCGCGCCGTACCGATCGAGGGGTAGTTGCGGCTGAAGCCCGCCGTCTCGTCGGCCTCGGCATCCCGCAGCGATACGCGGAAATTACCTTTGTCGGTCCTGATGATTAGCGCCTCCATGCCGTCCTCGCCAGGGATGCGCTCGACGACGGGCTCTGGTATAGTGGTCGGCAAGGGTGACGCGGAAACGCCACCCCCACCTGTCACAACGCTACTTGATGGAGTAACGCCATGCCTGACATCAATTGTACCTTTTGCGGCTTCAGATTCCACCGGAAGGCCAGCAAAGTCGCCAGAAACAGACGCAACTTTTGCAGTCCGTTCTGCCACAATGCGTATAAGAGAGCTACCAGCCGAAACACCCATCTTTTCGCCAATGATCCCGTTACCGGAAAACGCATCGGACAACATAGACTCATTATGCAAGAACATCTCGGGCGTACTCTTTTGCCCTCTGAGGTAGTTCATCACATCAACGGGAATGGCAGGGATAATCGCATTGAGAATCTCAGGATTCTCAGCCCCTCTGAGCACACCAAGGAGCACCGTCCTTTGCATTGGGATGTTGAGGCCGCGAAAACCATGCTTGCGAAAGGTCTCACTTTCTATCGCATTGCGAAATGCTTGAATGTCAACACCACCTGCATTCGCCTCGGCCTGACTCGTCGCGGATTCGGTTACAAGTAACGGCCGCTCTATTTCCTTTTGGCGTAAAACTGCGAGATCGCGTTCCCCTTGTCCACCGGCATCTTCTTGGGCGGCATTCCTTTCGGCGGCGCGCGCTTCGGCTGCATTTTTGGCTTGCTCTGCCGCCCTTTGTCGTAGGCGATCGCGTTCGCCTGCGACATCGCCTTGCCCATACTCGCCGGCTCGCTGCCCCCGATCTTCCCGGTCTGCTTGAACTTGTGGAGCATTTCCTGGACGTTCTGGCTGTGCGCCTTCGGTCCCTTTCCTGATTTCAGCGGCATGTTTCTCTCCTGGTTGCGCCGGCGCGATTACCGGCTTTTGCTTAATGTAGGCTACTGGTTTTCCGGTATTTGCCGTCTTCAACCAGTCCTTGAACTGATCCATACCCATGTGGGTGATAGCTCCAATCCGGCTCTCGCCGCTGCCGTCCGAGAAGCCGGCGACGTAGGTGCGCCGAGCCTCGACCGCGGTCGGAAAGCCGAGAAGGACTTTATGCTCATCGAACTTGCCGGTTTTCGGGTCGATCTGATCGACGACCCACACCTGACGGCTCGCCGGCACATCACCTACATAGACGTCGACCTGCTCGCCGTCTCCACCTTCGGTGCGCTTGATGTAGCCGTACGCGCTCGGCATCACTACGGCCCATCGTTCTCCATCGGCATCGACGCCTGAGCGCTCCGACCCCTTCGGGTTCTCGATGCTGATCTTCAGACCTTGGAGGTCGATGTGGGCCTTTTGGTAGTTCCCGGCCTCCTTTTGGGCATCGGTCGGCGCGGTGTCGACGAGCGTGCCGGCCGCCTCGACATGCTCCGGCGCCGTCGCGATGACCGGGCTGTCTGGCGTACCGTCGCCTTCTGGCGCAGCCACCGCTGGCGGTTGCGCTGCTGCCGCCGCGGCAGCCCGATCGGCCTCCTGCGCCTCCCACTCGCGCTGAAACTCTGACTTCGCGGCTTCTTCTTCGGCTTGCGCCGCGGTAAGCGCCGCTTCGGCGTCCTTCCTGCGCTGTTCGGCCAACGGCGCGCCGGGCTGCTCCATCTGCCGCGCCAAGTCCTCAGCAGAGCCCGGCGCAGGCCCACCAGGTGGCCGTACAGGCGCCCCACCGGCAAGGGCAGCCTCTGCTGCCTCCCGGGCTGCGGCCGCGCTCGCGGTGCGCTCGCGGAGTTCTTCCAGACGCCTTCTCGCGCGGATGGCGTTGATACCAACACCCGAAGCGACTTCGGCCAAACTCCCGGGTCCCTCAGCTACGGTTTCAAGGAGCACATCCGGCCACGAGGTCACTTCGCCGCTGCGCGCGGTTTGCCCGGCTATCTCGCTCCCGGCCGACAGCACCATCTGCGCCGGCACTTGGGCGCCCACGTTCGCCGCTTGGCGCGCAAAGCGGTTGGCTTCCTTGCCGCCGGCCGCGCCCGCCCGCTGGTAGCCCAACGAGTACAGCTTGCGGCTCAGAACGGACGGGGCAAGTGTCTGTGTCGCCAACCCCATGCTCGCAGCGTCAAGTGTCGTGACGCCAGCGGCATACTTGCGGGCGCGATCAAGCACCAGCGCCATCAACTCGCGGTCTTGCAAGGCGCGCTCGATCGCCTTCGGATTGGTCAGATCAACGCCAGCCTTTTGCAGATCCTCACCCACTGCTGAATCGAAGTTGATCGCGAAGTCAGGCACGGATCCACCGAGCACGAAGCCCGCTGGCCCGAGGATGATGCCAGCGCTCAAGCCTGAACCGATCTGTATAGCCAAGTTCGGCGCGTTCTGAGCGGTGACGTCGACCAGGTTTTCGATTGGCGCTTGCATGAAGGCATTGAATGCCTCCCCGAATGTCTTTGCCTTCTGGATCTCCTGCATCGACCGGCTGACCGGGTAGCTCGTGCCAGCGAGGCGAGCGACAGCCGACTCTTTGGCTGCGGCTGCACGTTCGCTCTCAAGTGCCGCTGTTTCAGGATCTGAAAGCGGAATCGGTCGCCCGGCGCGCATTGTGCGGCGCGACAAACCTTTCTCCAATGAGGATTGAGCGCGCTCGGCGCGGCGTAAGGCGGTATCGGCGGCAATGGCCGCAATCCCTGATCCGACCCCCTCTTGGACGCGCTCGAGCGGGCCGCGCGCAGCGGCACGTAGCGCTGAATCATCTTCTTCGGCGGTAAAGACCGGCGGCTGTCTCGGCGCGGCCGATTCGATCGGTATGGACGGCAACGGATTCAGGATCCGGACTTGGCCGGCGCGCGTCCTCGTCATTTGGGCAGGTCTGGCAGCAGCGGCAAGCTCAGCTTCGGTTGGTTCCTCAATGCCAAGTAACGCAGGACCTGTAACCGGCGGCTGTGGTGAGACAGGTTCAGGAGCTTTCTCGGCGGCTGTCACCCGTTGATCGATAACTGGTGGTTTGGGCCACGGGACTTCAGACCCCAAAATGAGCGCCGGCTTGCTCGCCCTTTCCAATTCCTCAGCCGTGGGCGGCAACGGCACGCCGAGTTTCCCGAAGACCGTGTCTTTCGGCAGGTCAGAGTAGTACTTCTGATGCAGCGCATCGGCCAACGACTCGTCGCTGAGATCGCTGTACTGCGGATATTGCCCACGAAAGTCGCCGAGCGCGCCCATTGCTTACCGGCGCAATCCGAGTGGATCATTCGCTGGGCCTGGTGGCGCACCAGGCGCAGCGCTGGCGCGGGAAGGCGGCGGCGTTCCGGGTTTACCAGTCCTCAGAAAGTCATAGTGATAATCGATGCGCCGCTGTTTCTCGTCGGAAGCCATGCGGCCCCAGCGCCGTCCTGCTTCCTTCATTGCGTTGTCGATCGCCCGGTCACGTAAGGCTTGGTCGCGCGAGTCAGATCCTCCCTGAGTGAGCGCAAACGGCGGCTGCGGCGGGCGTGCTCTCGGCCCCTGAACCGGCCGCGCGACAAGGTCCTCGCCGACCGCTTGGACGGAGTTATCCGCGGCGGTGTAATAGTGCGGATTCTTGAGCGTCGGCGCTACTTTGACCTTTTGCGACGCGGTGAATCCTGCCTGCAAAGCGCGCCGCGGATCTGCGCCGCTCGCGAGAGCATCGACATAGCCCATCCCAAATGCAAGGGCACGCTCGTCATTCGTGATGCCGAATCCCTTTGCGGTGTTCGTCCCCGCTGCAAGTTCTGCCATGATCTCGCGACGGTTGAGCGCTTCAGGCGGGATACCAAGGTCGTAGCGCTGCGACACCGCGCGCATCGTGGCCACATCACCATTTTTCGATGCGTCGGTAAAGAGCTTGATCCCCTCAAGGTGGATCTTGCGTTCCTCAAGTCGCTGCGATGAGCGGTCCCTTCTCTCACTCGAATAGAGGTTCATCATCGTACTGCCAGCCCCCGGCGTCTTGGATAGAGACGTCATAACGTCACGATAAGAGCTTGGCCCCGCGCTCGTTTGAGGGCGCGCCGTGGGCAACTGGACTGCTGACGCAGGAGCCGCAGACTGAGTAACCGCTGCTGCGGTTGGTTGCTCTCTCGGTCCGACCCACGTTTGCGCCGGCCGTTCGAAGTCCATGGGCACGTTTTCCCCGGTCGGCGGGATGGCGACATAGCCGCCAATCGCTGGTGTCGGCGGTGGCGCTGGCGTCGCCATCGTCGACGGAGTTGCGACGGCCGGCGCGGCGGCCGTTTCGGCCCCCGGCGTGAATGCTTGGCGCAGCCCCTTGTCGAGACCAATAGCGCGCTCTGCCTGAAAGCGCTGCCGGAAATCCTGTTCCTCTGCGCGCCGCTCAGCATCCCCGCGCTGCACTTGCGCGTTGAACTGATCTATCGCCGGATTCGTTCTAATGAACTGAATTCCTGCCATGGTTACTCCTTATTAGGAACCGCGCTATAGAGGGCAGCCCCAAATTGACTTGGCCGCGAAATCAGGCGTCCTAGACAAATCCTTTGATCTGCCGCATCGCGCGAACAGAGTATTGGTAATCGCCCCAACCCATCTTTCGTTAGGACATATTTTTGATGCCGCATCCGCGCACTCAGCATATGTTGCAGGCGCGAGGTCCATGGCAATGAACTTGCGGCGCATGTTCGATAAGAATTCCTCATCTAATTGACGAGGGAATCCTGCTCTCACCTCTCTGAAGAAAAAAACGAGTTCACTCAAAAGTCGTTTTACTAGAGTCATTATTGATTCTCCAAAGTAGCCTTCGTCTTACCGTAGCGACTCTCGCGATCAGCTTCCTTCACCGAATTAGCGAAGTAGGCCGTAATGTCCCCCAACGTCTTTGCGTTCATGGCTCCGGTACTCGTCAGCGCGTTTGCCTGATCGGTCGCAGCTCCGGTGTTGATGTCGGCGATCTGTGCGCCGCCGCGCGTTGAGAGGTTCGCGAGGTTCGTGTTTGCTGCCGATCCTGTGCCAGCCATCGTGGTCGCTGCGCGATCAGACCGCCCCATGTTCTGTTCTATCATCCCGGCGCGCCCACGATTGACCACGTCGTTTAGAACCGCACTTGTTGCCCGGCCGGAACCCCTGAACGCGGACGGCATCGAGCGCGTTGCAAGACGCAACCGGTCCTGCTGCTCGATGTTCTGCTGCGGCGTGAATTCGTACGGATTGCGCGCCATGACCGTGCGCAAGTAGGCGGTAGCCGGAACTGCCTGATCCGCCATCGGCTGCAGGTAGCCAGCCGCGCGCTCGTTCGCCGCCGTGGTCGTGGCGATATTGGCCTGACGGTTGCGCTCGGCTATCTCGGACGCTTGCCGGTTCGCATCTGCTGCACCACGCGCCCCGACATAGCCGGTGACCATCGCCGGCACGCTCGCCGCAAAGCCGTTGACGATCTTGTCCCAATCCCATCCATCGAAGAATCCCATCGCGGCCTCCTAATACCTCGGCTTGGCAAACTGCTGCTGCATCGGATTACCCGACATCGGCATCGACTTCGGCCCACCGTCGTAACCGTTCGGGTCCTCGTCCATCATGCCCATGTCTCCGGTGGCCGCGCCGGACATCTCAGGGCTATGGCCCACTATGGCGGCATGCTCGCCCATCTTCTGCATCGCTCCGGCTTGCCCGTCTTGTCCGGGCATCATCATGCCGCCCTGCCCGCTTTCGGCGCCCTCGGCGGCGTATGGCGTCACAAAGGCGATCATCTGCGAGTAGATTTGCAGCGCCTTCTGATAGTCGCCTTGCTGGATCGCCTGGACGGCCGGATTGATGAACTGCGCATCGATCGCTTGGAATATTTGAAGCGCATCCGGGCGCATCATCACCGAGTCGACTACCATAGGCGCGATCGATTCGTACTCTTGGATCAGAGCTTGGCCTTGCGGCGTTGCCGCGAGCACGCCGTCGCGGAATTGCCGAAGTGCTTGGAGTTCCGGCGCGGTATCTCCCTGCCCGCCGGCCGCCATGACGGCTTCCGTGATGAAGCATAGGCTGCTTGCAGCTCCACCTATAGCTGCACCGACAGGGCCTCCAATGATCCCTCCAGCGAGGCTCATAACAGCCCCCCGAGTGTCGCCTTGCGCAAGACGAAGCGCTGGGCCTATAAATGGAATACCTCCGGTCGCCGCATCGCCAACCACCTCTCCGGCGACGTCACCGAACGCAGCATCAATTGCCTCTCCGGATCCATAGCCAGATTCTATCGCGCCCCCGAAATCAGCGGCCGCCCCTGCGCCGTCACCACCCACACCGACCCAATCAGGAACCGCGCCTGGCGTCGAACCGTACTCGAGCCCGAGATCGAACGACCCAGGAACCCTGGACATGGTTTGCTCGCCGAGCGGAATGCTCTGCTGAAGTGTGTCGCTGCCGTAGAATTGCGCGCCGTCCGCAGCCGGCGCGCTGAATCCCTTTGTAACCGGATTAAAAAGATTCGACAGCGCGTTGGCCCCGACTCTCACGCCAGCTTTTACCGCTTCGCCGCCGACTGCGCTCGCGGCACCACTGGCAATTGTGCTGCCAAGACTCGGCGGTTTCGGAACAGCCGCGCTGAATTGAGAAATCGCTGGCGTAGCGGCCGCTTCCTTCGGCTTCGGCGCCGCCGCAGGCACGTTTCCCTCAACCTGCTGAAAGGTCGGCTCCTGGAGGTTGCCGCCGGCGCCGGTCGACCCGCCACGAAAGCCAAGCGCCTTCGTGGTTGAAAAGCGCGGGCTGCGCGCGTTGTTCGATCTGAGTTCGCTGGCCATGATGCTGCCCCCTATAAATACCGCTACCAGAAAAGCAATCAATCGTTTCACATTATGACACTACTGCGCGATCTGTACAGCGCCTCCAATTTACAGAATCGGAAAAAGCGGGAACGGCTCCACCCACTTCGTCGCTGACGTAGATCCAGCGTCTCACATTCGTCGCCGCGTTTGGCACTGTCGCCACCGTGTAGGTAGGCATGGTGATATCCGGCGTCAACGTGTTGCCCGGGTCATCATGGGTCCAGTTGATGCCGAACCCGTTCTGGATGAACGCCGCAATCGCGTCTCGCGCCAACTCATCGGTGTACTGCGTGATCGACACGTTGCCGGTCAGGGTGCCAGCCCCATCGTTATAGGTCCAGGCGAGCCCTGTTCCGTTCTGGATCAGGGTAGCCACGACATCCTGAACCATTTCGTCGGTGTAGATCGTGACCCCGAGATACGCGAGCATTTGCGCCACGGTCGTTTTTGACACCAAATCCCGTCCTGCGCTCTGAAAATTCGCAAGCGCCCAACTATTAACGCCGGTCAGATAAGGTAACTTATCAGCGCCCCCTCCCGCGAGTACCGCAAGGTTGTAGAGACGCGCGAACTGATCCTGAAGTTGCTGCGAGAGCTGCGTGTTCTGAATCAACCCTTGGTTGAGAATGGCCGACCGATAAAACGACCAGAGGTATTCGACCAACGATGCAAGATCGGTCGCCGGGACCCCGGTAACTCGTGGAGGCTGCGGAAAGTCCTGATTCTGGACGGCCATCAGGATTGCTCCATCGAAACGACCTGCGCCCACAGCGCGACGAGTTCAACCGGCGTGTCGTCGGTAATCGTCCACTCCCATTGAAACGTTTTCCCGGAACCCATTGGTCCGAATTCGATCATCGTGTCGGTCGCACCAGCAAGCCCGAGGCTCTTGCGCTTCCACGGCGACCACGAGCGATTGTCGCGCTTCACTCGCAAAAGGATATCCGAAGCATCGGTGTTGCTGCCGGCGCCGCGTTTCAGGCGCATGCGCAGGTTATCAATGCTCGCTTCTCCCCACGCATCGATGATCGCCGTGCGCCCGAGCATCCTTTGCGGCTGGCCGTCGTTCTGGAAGGTCGTCTCGACGAGTTCCAGCACCTTGCCGTTGCCGCCCACGAAATGACGCGACCAGATGTTGAGATAGGACCAGCCAGGCCAGCGCGCCGGTTGCGAGTCCGACCAGCCGTAGAGGTTGTACCATTTCTTCGCGCGATAGTCGTAAAGGAACGTCAGCCCCTTGGTCCCGTGCGGATTCGTGGCAAATGGCATCTGCAGGAGGATGAACTTTTGCCCGACGATGTTCATCGGCGCGGCCCAAGCGTCCGTCCAATCGTCCACACCTTCGAGCGAGCGCCCGATGTCGCCTGAATTCGGCTCTGAGGTCTGCCCCGTGAAGCGCACGAATTCCTTCTTCCCGTTCACCCCCCACGTGCCCTGATCCTCGGCGATCAGGGTATATGGCGCAAACAGTCCCTCGCCTGTAGCCCAACGCCGAAAGAACGGAGTAGAGCCTTGCGGCAAGCGCTCGAATTGCTCGATCGAATCCACACCAGTCAGGATAATCTCTCGATAGGGTGTGATGATGAGGGCGTTCAGATAGTCAGGTTTTCCGTTCGCAGCGAACGTGTCGAGCGCATCCCATGTGTCCTCGTCGTCTAGTTCGCAATGCCGGAAAAGTCCCGAGGAAAGCTCGATCGCAAGCACGTAACCGTCGATGTAGCCGATGTGAGTTGTCTGCGGCGCGTTGTCCGAGAGCAGCGCAGTTGTATCACCGCGGAAGCGCAGGATCGGCCCGCCGGCCGCCATCAGGAGCGATTGGTCGGTCTTCTCGAATGTTGGCCGGAATGAGCCGGAAAGCGGGACTCCGGTCACGTCGGATACGACGCCAGCGCGGTTGATGCGGTAGACGCGGGAGTTCGAGACGGACAGAAGATCGCCAGCCCATTCCGCCAAATAAACAGGCGCCACACCGGCCAATGTAGCAAAGGGCGCCAGTCCTGGGAAGCGCTGAACTGCTCCGCTCTCACCAACAAAACAATTCTCCATTGCAGCCGAAGCTTGCCGCAAAGATGTTTCCGGTAAATTGAGAAACATCTTCTCGAATTTGATTTCCTTCCATGCGCCGGCCATCAGTCGCCACGCCAATGAAGTCCCTGCGCTGCTTTTTGAGCCGTCGATCTATGTACGTCGTGTGCTTTCGCCCACGCGGCAATGTTCTGCCCAGCCGCCCTCAGTGCCCTAAGTTCTTGGACTGACTTTGTGCTTAGAACAACGCTCCGGCGATTCCTGTTTTGAGCAGTTCGCGTATCCCAAACGCAATTACCAGGTTCATAATGTCCATTGTTATCTCTACGCTCAATGGTCAGATGCGGCGCCGGGCGCGGCCCCATGTCACGGTAGAACGCCTCGAACGAATTGCGCCATTCTGCACACATCGTAATCCCGCGACCACCGTAGTCCTTGAAACGTTTATCCCTTTTGTTATAGCAGCGTCTCTTGAGGTGGCACCACGCATTATATTCAACCGTTTTCGCTTTCCCATGCTTGATTGACCGGGCGATAGTCGTCTCAGATCTCAAGCATCCACAACTTCGCGTTAGCCCCCTAACAACGTCCCGCGTGCGTATTGATTTCTCAACTCCACAGTCGCAGCGAAAAAGCCATCTTTCTTTTCCAAGAAAGACAATTGCCACCAATCGGCCAAATCGCTTGCCTGCATAATTGTATCTGGCTGTCATGTCTTAACCACTCGTGACTCGAACCGAAACCGTCCATTCACAAGTCGTCGCCGCCGCCCCGGTAACCATCACCCGCACCTTGCCCGCAGTAACTCCGAAATCGACCGCCCACCCCGCTACGGTTTCTGTCGGTGCCGCCGCAACGTCAGTCGTCGCGCCGAGCAAGGCCGCATTCTGGTGCGCAAGCACACCGTTCGCAATTGCCGCCCCACCGCTCGAATCGGTAATTGCTTCGTCATCGATGAATTCACCGATGATATCGCGAAGGGTAAGCGTTCCGGTGGCGCCAGCATCCACGTCTGCCAAGATGCGGGCGGTTGCTCCAGAAGTCCCGCCAGTGAGTGTCGCCCCGAGCGTGAAATTCACAGTTTGCCCGTCGTAGGCCAATGTCGATGCTGGCCGGTGCGCAGGCCGCGCGATGTGATAGCTCGCGTAGGCGTCGGAATTGCGGCTGTTACCGATTACCGTCGCCTCGAGATAGACGCGCTCGCCCGGAGCGAGGTCGTAACTCCACGCCTCAGTCGCCACGGCGTCTGTCGTAACACCAGTTGAGGCAGGGGCATCGCCCAGGATGTCGCGGCAACGCATCCATTGTGTCGCGTCGTTGCCCGCGAGTACCACTGCTGAGCCTTCGATACAGTTCTTGGCGAGGATCGTGTTACCGACAGTCGTGAGCGTGTAGGTTCCGCCAGAAAAGTCAACGCCGTCGAAAATCACATCCTGACATTTGCCGGTGAAGGTCATGTTCGAGGAAACGAGCCCGCCATTCATGCGCAGGCCGACAACGCTATTCTCGGCAACGAGGGTCGTGTCTGTTCCATCCTGCACCGCAATGGCTGTCGTATTGGCGTTGAACCAGCACTTGTCTTCCAAGTCAGTCCAGCGGGCGCCGAAAACGCGAAGCGCAACCCCGGTGTTCGAGTTAAACCCGATATGGGACAGCGTGTTGTGCCAGCACTTCTTGTCGATGTACTTCAGTTCAACTCCGACTCCGGTGCAGTTCGAGACGATGCCGCCTGACCAGTGGTTGTGCCTGAATTCGTCACCATTCGCCCCGCCCGAGGCGTCATTGTCGCCGTAGAGAAGCGCCCCACTCGTGCAGCCGTCGATTTTCAGGTTATCCCATTCGGCGTAGCGCCCGCCCTGATACTTCATGCCGGTTACAAAGCGCTTGATCAGCACGTTTTCAAGCACGGTCTCGTCATTCGCCTTGGAGAATACGCCGATCGAACCAGCGATCTTGCTCGCACCGTCGAGCGTGATGTTGGCGAAGCCGCCGCGGTCTCCTGAGAGCGTTGCCACTGCCGAACCAGCGGTCGATTGCAGGGTTGTAGCATCCGCGCCTAGCCCCGTCACGATTACGCCAGCCGCCCCGGTGAATGGGTTATGGACAAAAATCCCAGCCCCGACGAGGACCGCTCCACCGCCTTTGGCGGCAGCCGCCCCGATTGCCGCAACAATCGTTGCCGTGTTCGTCGCGGCCGAAGCGTTCGGGTCGGATGATGGCAAAATTACACCGTGATTCTCGGCATGCACGATGCGGGCAAGCCAATCCTCAAGTTCAACATTCACCGATCCGTTAGCTGCTTTGGCCGTTGCTTTGCTCGCGTTCTGCGCGTCTAGCGTCGTAATTGGCGCTCGGATGACGCCGGTCTCGTCGGTCGAATTGACGACCATCTCGTAAGTCGAGCCTGTGTAGACAGGGGCTGCGAACTTCCCGTAACTCACCCCATCCTGCGACATGGCCATCAAGGTTTGCGGATTGGCTGCCGCTGCAGTTAGGGCTTCGTCGGTGTATAGATTGGCGAGCGTTGTCGTGCCGGCAACGTAGACCGCTACCGAGGCGCCGCCGTAACCGGCCTGCCAGATATCAAAAAACTCAACCCGAAATCCGCTCATAATCGCCGCGCCTATAGCAAGTTGAATCTCCCGGTCCCGCCGACAGTTAGAGCGATTACAGTGCCGCCATTGTCCGCTGTCGTATCCGTCGATTTCCAATAGTAGAACCCGCCGCCGCCATCGCCCAACGCATAGTACCCGCGCACGAAATAGGTGACGGCAGAAGCAGGCACGGCAAGGGCCTTGAGGGCGGCTATCGTGTCAACAAACCTTATGGCGTTCTCCGTGAGGTAAGTCATCGTTACGAATTGCCCGTCCGGGTTCCCAGTCGAAGTCCACGTCACGCCGCCATCCAACGAGTACTCGAGAAAGCCGGTGGTCGTGTTGATGCGGAATCGGATGGCAAAGCCGTTGATGATCCCGGTGTCGTGGCTTGGGATGGACACGCCTTGAATCGTGCCAATCACCGAAACTTCGACGTAGACGGCCTGCTTGAATTTCCCGCGCGAATCGAGCTTTTGCGGGTTGGCAAGTGTCGCTGCTCCCGTCTGGCCAGAATAAAGGGTGGCAAGCGTTGCTGTCTTGACGCCGGCCGCAACCGTGTAAAACGACACGCTCGCATTCCGGTAAAGCGGCTTCGCGAACGCGAAATCAGTAATCGATACTCTGCTCACCAGTCTCTCCTTCGCGTGCGCCGCAGTTTGAGTGACACGGTCTCGCGGTTATGGAACGTCATCAAGGCGGCCTCGCTGCGATCACGCACTTCCTTGATCTCGTCCAGATCCTGTTTGCGAAGCCTTCGTACCGGCCCGGCGCCGATAAGTGCCGCAGTTGAATGGACGAGCCACAACTGCCACGTACGGTCGAAACCGTGATCCACGTTGCCCGATGGCTCGGACTCAGGCAGGACCCCCAACACGCTGCGCGGGTAGGTCATCACCACGAGACGTAACGAAAGCGCCGTGCTCCCTGTCTTTACCGGGTAGGTGTAGATCATGCCATCGTTGACGAGGCGATCGAGATAAACGAAATCCGGGTCACCCGTCGTTGTCTTGTCGGTGAACGCCTCGAAATCGTCACGGCGGATCACGTCGACGTTGCGTTCAGCGCTGTTCGCATCAATCGTCTTGGCAGAAATCGCGTAGGCGACCCCAAGAGAGGGAACCGCGCTTCCCATCACATCGGCGAGCACGTAACTCGGTGTATCGGCCGTGAGCGCAAACGTGATAGTGGCCGGAATCAACCACTGACAGCGCTTGCGCCCCGCGAGGTCCGAAATACCAAGCTCCATCCATTCGAGCGCGCGGTGCATTTCGGTCTCGTCTGCCGCGGCATCCATCGGCGAATAGGCCCCGATGCGCTGTAATGCAAACTCCGCAATATCGCGCGCCGAGAAAAGCCGCGTCGGCAACGGAGCGGTTGCCGCCTGCTGGCTTGAACTGAGGGTGATTGACATGATTACAGCGAGTTGATGAGTTCCATCCGTGCCGGGCTCGCCCGGTAGCGCAGGATAAGCTCGTGACCTGCGCGCCGGATGTCACCAGTTCCCGCCGCCCCGCCGACCTGAGCATTCAACGCTTGGCCGCCGACCTTGTAAATGGTCAAGAGGCCAACCACCGGCAGCGTGATCGTCGGATTCGTCACCGTGTTCTCGCCAGGCGCGCGCACCCGGATATCGTCGCCGTCCGTAAGCGAGTAATTGCCGGTCCAGGCCGCAACAGTCATTGCGTTGCCCGTGCCCCCTGCCACCACGAATTGACTCGCAACACCGTCACCATGGATGATGTCGTTGATCGTCTTCGTGCTCGTGGTGGTCGTGATGACCCACGTGTAATGATCGTTCGCTGCGTAGTAATCGAAGTAGCCCTTCGAGTCAGTCGAGATCGGGTTGGCCTTCTGCGTAGTGCCATTGTCAGAGTAGATCGTCGCCGCGCCACCGCCGGGATAAAGATTGACCTGTACGGTAGCCCCTGAAACCGGGCGCCCCTCGGTGTCAAGCACGGTATCAAAGCGCTTCTCCATGATCTATCCTCGCCGCTACTGCGTTCCGGCTACGCCGCCTCGCGCTCTCCGAACAGCTTGTCCATTTCGCTGCCGCTCATCGTGTCGACCTTGCCGGAGGCCATCATTTCAGCCAGGCGCCGGTCGCCGTCGGTCAGGCCGGCGAGCTTCTTGCGCCAACCGATGAGAAACGCCGAGAGTTCTTCGACGGTCGCATTCGGCCGCACGTTTTCGCTGCCCGGAATCAGCTTCACGCGCCGGAAAAGAGATTCGCGCGAAAGCTCGATGTACCTGACGACGATCTCGTCTTCCTTCAGTTCGGTCAGCGGCTTCGAGGGATCAAACTTCGCGATCGGCATCAGCCGGTTCCCGTTCGGGCCGATGACCTTGAAGGCCGGGTCGCACAGGAATTTGTAGGCATGGTCCTGCGACATCGCGCAGCCCTTGCCTGAGTCGGAGTACAGCTTGTACGTGACGATATCGGGCTCGCTGTCGTCCTCGTACATCTTCGTGATGACATCGTGCAGCCGCGGCGCGTCGCCACGCTGGTTCATGTCGTAGACCAGATAGGTCGGCGTCTTGACGGGACGCTCGTCTTGCGGTTTTGCTTGTTGGGTTTCGTTCACTGTTCTTCTCCTTCGTTGTTTGAAAAAAGGGCCGGCCGAAACCGGCCCTTCCGTTCTGCTCCTTCCTCGAGCGCGTTAAGCGATCTTCGGTTGGTTGCGGGCCATGTTCAGGTAAGACAAGAACACGTACCCCGCGCCGGTCGTCCCGGTCATCGTGATGGTGATGTTTTCGGCTACGCTGTTGATATAGGGCTCCGGCACGAGATCACCCGCGTTGGCCGAATCCTGTACCGAGAGCAATGCCCCCATCGTGTCCGATCCATTGGTGCGCGTAGCCTTCACGCACACCGCAGTATCAAGCGCGACACCATCGACGAATCCATCGGGATCGTTTCCACCAGTGCCATCCGTCCCGACATCGATGGTATCTCCGGCATCAAGCGTCGTAACCTGGACGATCGGATTAGGCAACATCGCCATCGTGAGCGTCTGGTCTAAGCCGGTGTCGGTTTCAACGGTGGTGGCAAAGTTGGTGATGTGGAACGGAATCACCATCGTTTGCAGTGGATTGCCGCGATCGACCGGCACCAGATGCAAGGCGTCGGCTTCCACGTCGTAGAGCTGCACCGATTGCCCGTCGCCCGTCTGGATGAACAGATCGACCGACTCCACCGTATCGAGCGTGTAAAACTCGCCCCTTCCGGCAGAAATCGTGATCGGGTTCGCGAGCGATGCTCCATCTTTGTCGTACAGCGTGGAGCGCAACGGTGTGCCGGCCCCCGTGACGACGCAGAGCCCGCCGGTCGTGATGATGCTCGGACCAGCTTGATCGGCGCCCAGCGGGCGGTCTTGGAGTTGAAACAAGAATTTTCTGTAGCGAGTTGTCATGGTTTCTTCTCCTTAGTTGGCCGCAGCCGCAGTCTTGATCGCAACGGTCCCGTAATCCTCCCGGGTGTTGGAATCGTACTTCGACTTGTACTGGGGCTTGAGGATGCCGACGATGCGGCGGATTGCGAGACCGGGCCGGTTCTTGTAGTCGGTGTTATCCGACTCCTGCATACCGGGGTTGCCATCTTCCAGGGCCGCGTAACCCATCGCCTGCGCACCGAGCAACATCGCTTGGGCGCCATGGATGGTGCTGGCGGCGCCCCAGCGGCTGCCCGAACTCAAGCCGAGGGTGTTGTAGACCTTTTGATGGTCGAAGATCACGATCTCGTTGATGACCTTCTTCGCGCGCGAGAACAGCGGGTTTTCAGGACCCCGCGGCAACGCTTGAGCGGTCAGCGTCTTGTAGTCGGCCGTCTTTTCCAGATCCCGGCACTGCTCGGTTGAGAGCACCAGAACGTAGTAGGACTTGCCGCCCATCCGAATCGGACGGATGCGCTTGCGCTTCGCGAATGACTTCGCCTGGGTCACGAGATCCCAAGTGAAGGTGTCGTTCGCCGTGAGGGTGGCTTCTGAGCTTGCCGCCCCGGCGTGCATCAGCCGGTTCGTGCTCGCCGCTACCACATCGGAAGCAAACGTCAGTGAGGCGTGCTGCCCGATGGTCCGGGTCGAGCCGTCGGTATTCACCGAGTAGGCGCGGCCTTGCTGCGTCAGGAACATCAGTTCGTCCAGGGTGTCCGCGAGCCAGAAGGCCAGCGTGTCCTGGGCGGTGGCGCGGAAGCGAATGACTGTCGCCTGTTCCGACATCGCCCCCTTCGATTTCACGCCGAGCCGTAGCTGGTCGATGCGAATCGTTTGGGAGTCGGCGAGAATCGTCGCTTCGTTGCCTTCCACCGGGTTATCCCCGGCGATCAAGCCCTGCAGGTCGCCGACGAGCGGTAACACCGCCTCGGTCCCCCGTTCGGTCTTGGTAAGCTCGGTAATCTTTTGAATGGGTCTGGTGGAATCATCGGTCGAGCTACCCATGAAACCATTGGACATCCAGAAGTTGTCGTCTCGGGCCTGCTTGCTGATGGTATCCGAGTAGATTTTCTTCCGAAGATCCGTCCAGGACCCAAAGTCGGTGAGTGCCATGATAGAAAAGCTCCTTATTGGTTTGGCTATCTCCGGACCCGGAACCCCGGGCCCATGACTTTTGCGATCAGTTGAGGATGGCTTTCCATGAAGGCGATTCGTTGATCCTCGTTGCCAGATAGCGCTGCCGCGATCTGTTCCTCGGTCAACTCGCCCGCAGGGGCGCCCGCCCCAACTTTGCCAACTTCGGGAGGCATCGCGGCAGCCAGGTCGAGCTTTGCGGCTCGCTGTTCTGCTGTCGGTAGCACTCTCACGTTGCCGGCGCCTGGTTTGGCCGGTACTGCCGCTGCGGCTGTTACAGATTTCGTTTTCCGGGCATCATGTGCCGGTGCGTCGTAGAGCTGTTCGGCGAGGTCAGCCATCCGGTGGCGCAGTCGCTTGGTCTCGGACGGGCTTTCCGACGTAATCGGCTTGCCCTCCAATTCCAGTTGCTGATACGCGAGTGCGTTGATCGGATCGAGTTGGGCGCGGGTGAGCTTCGAGAGAACCGGATATTCGGCGATGAGTGCGTTGGTTGATTCTTCCAACGCGAGATCAGTTGTCGGTGCCCTGTTCGCTGCCGCTGCGGCATTGGCCAGAGCTTCAGCCTCAGCCAACACCAGTTCGCGTTCTTGGCGCCCGAGAGCATTGACCTGCTTCGTGTACTCGACCATCGTCATCTGCCCGGCGTCGACCTTAGCCGCGAGCGCTTCACGCTCAGCTTCGATTGCCGTCAGGGCTTCTTCGGTGGAAGGCGCGGGTTCTCCGACGGCGTCACCGTCAGTTACTGCCGCTGCTTTGGCCGGATCGACCAAAGCCTTGAGTGCACGATTCTCTCCCTCCTTAATAAGAAGGGTTGCCCTCGTATTTCCGAGTTCCTTACGAAGTGCGATGATGGCTTGCGTCTGAGGGTTGGTCGCCGTGGCTGCCGCTGCTGCCGCCGCATCGGCATCGACTTTCGCCTTTGCCTTCGCTGCTGCTTCTGCGTCGCCTTCCTTGACTTCGCCTTTTAACTCGACCGCCTCGCCTTCCTTGGCCTTTCCTTCGACCTTGCCTGCAGCTTCTGCGTCAAGCTTTGCCTGCTCGGCGATCAAAGCAGCGAGGGCCGCGTCCTCCTGAACGAACGACTCCGAGCTTTCGCCCGGCTCGCCCTCGCCTGGAGTTGGCGTCTGTTTGCCTTCGGTGCCTTGGGCTTCGCTGGCGGCCTGAGCCGTCGCAAGTGCCTTGGTTACGTCTTCTGCTGCTGCCGCTGCTGCATTGGCCATTGTCTTTCTCCTTCAGTTGTTGCTACTCGGTACTGCTACCGGATACGCCCGTTGACCCCGGCTTTTCGGGTTGCGCGGGATGACGCCCGCGCGCGCGATTTGAATCATTTTGCCGATGCGCCTCATGTCGCTTCCGGCGCATTGGTAAGGTGATTCTGGCTCGGCGTCTCGCCCTGAGCGAGCTTCACCGTGTCCTGTTTTCGATCGGCGTCAGAATTACGGCGCATTTCTCCTGCCACCACGTAAGCTGTGCAGCAGAGCCTCTCCCAAGATTCCAGTGTCCATTTGGCGAGAACTATGAATGGCTTGCCAGATTCAACGATAGTTTTCAGATCGCCATCGTGGTCCTTGTGGAGTAAGTAGAACTCCTTGCCGCCCCGAAACCACCCGGCGAGCCACGCGCCACCGAAGTTGCAGTGCTTGTTCACATGCTTTGCCACCATCATGGCGTACACTTGGCGGAAGTTCTTGGGCAAATAGGTATCGTTGTTTGATGAGCAGTAAATCCACTTGCCATCCTGCGTGTATGTTCCGATCCAGAAAGCAAGGTCTGGCGACTCGTGCAATTCCATCCATCCGCGAACGCGCGCTCGCAGCCAATCCTCTGGCAACTCGTGAAGGTGGCCGGCGGCTTTCTCGCCGACCACCATCACGGCGCCTGATTCGCCGAGCGTTTCCTTGACCAGCGCATCGTCTTCGCGCGCTGTTCCGTCCCACGCCTTCTTTACCGTTTCTACGTCCATTTCCCATACTCCTTAAGCGCTTGCCGCACAGCGGTTGCGATCGGCCTCGGCCTCAACCGTCGTTGCAGATCAAGGCGCGCAAGCATTTGCGCTGCCCGCTGCTCCTGGTGCTTCCGTGCTCGTTCGATCTGATTCATGGATTCATCATCTTTCCAACATCAACGAGCATCAAAGAACCCGAACCACCCAAAGACGCCGCGCCTTCCAGAACGCTTGGCGCCTGCCCGGTGTAGACGTGCGTAACCACTGGTGCGGCAACTCGCGCGTTGACCTTCGGGCTGACGGCCGTGTAGGTATGCGTTACAGTGCCCGGCTGCACACTCGCCTTCACCTGTGGCGATTGCGCGGCATAATTGTGAGTTACCGCCCCAGGAAGCAACGAATGCTTGAGCGTCGGCGTCTGCGGCGTGTAGGTGTGGTTGACGACTCCAGGCTGCACGCGCGCGCGCACTTGCGGCGTCTGCGCGGTGTAAGTATGGGTAACGGCAGCAGGCATCACTCTGGCCTTCACTTGCGGGGTCTGCGCCTCGTAGCTGTGCGACGCCTGACTTGGTGTAATCGAATGCTTGAGAGATGGGACCTGCGCCGTGTAGGTGTGCGTGACAAGTCCCGGTATCACGGAAGCCTTCACCTGTGGGGCCTGCGCCGTATAGGTGTGCGTCACGGCGGCGGGCTCGATCCTGATTAGATTCTTGACCACCGGGACCTGTGCAGTGTAGGTATGCGTGACCTGTGCGGGTTTTACCTGTGCGTTGACTTTCGGGGCAAGAGCGGTATAGGTGTGCGTTGTAACTGGTGCACTCACAGTGGTCGTCTCGCCCTTGAATGTCACCGTCTCCGCGATATTGAAGAACGAATCCCCGGTCGCAGCGTTCGCGGCATTGAACTTCAGGTCGGCCGTTCCCGCCGTCATCGTCGTGAAATTCGTAGCGTAGAGCCGCACCAAGATGCGGTCGTTCTCTGCAAACGCCGTGTCAGTGACGTTGCCGATCCACGTCATTTCAGTGATCGCAGTGCCAAGTTCTGCGCCATCATCGAAGGGGCCTCCACCTAGTTCAGTAATCGTCGGCCCAGGGGAGTATTTGAACACCCGGAAACGACCTTCGGCCTCGTCGTTCATGTTAGATTCCAGCAGCCAGACCGAGATATCTGTCGTCGTCAGCGTGAAGCCGCCCGCAGGCACGCGTCCGGAAATCCACGCGATAGTTGAGCCACCAGCGGATTGTGTCCACTGGATTTCTGTCCCGCCATCCGTGAGCGTTACAGTATCGGTATCAACAGCAGCGCCAGCCGCCGGGAGCATGTCGTACACCACTCCATCCCCGGTATCGGTGATACCGTTGGTCGTTGTGTTGCGCAGAAAGAGCTTCGTAGCCATTTAGCGTGGCCAGTTCGGAGTCCAGTTATTTGCGTACCATCGCCCGACCTTGCGAAAGTAAAATCCCTCGCACCACCAGATCAAACGCTTCCAGAGCGGGCTCGTCACGGTATCGACGTGCTCGGTAAGAACACGCACTTCGCGGCGCAACGACTTCACCTGTCGCTCCAGAACATCGATGCGTTGCCGCATTGTCAAGTCGTGGTCCATGTCGCTATCCCGCTTGCGTTCCATGCCACCGTGAGGTCTCCGGTCACGTTGCCCACGTCTGCGTCCGCCGTCACCACTGAGAACAGCGGGGCGCTTCCGGCCACGGCGTTGTAGCGGTAGACGACGAACTTGCGGGCGGTCGAGAAGCCGGTGCCGGATTGCAGCCAAGCGACGTCGACGCCATCGAAGGTCACGGTGTTGGTCGAGCGGGTCAGCGCCTGAGTGTCGATCTGGTCGCCGCCGGTCGTGTAGTTCGTGCCGGTGACCTCGTTCGTCGTGTCGTCCCAAAAGTTGTGCGTGTCCTGACTGATCGCATAGGTGTTGGTGTGCGCCGAGACCCGCATGTCGTCCACCGCCTCGTCCAGATCGAAGACGGCGTTCGCCGTGCCGTTCCACTGCGCGAGCAGCGCAGAATAGTACATCAAATGCGTGACACCCAAGAACAGCGGAAGCCCGCCAGTATCGAGGCCGAAGATAAGGGCGTAGACAACGGCGAGCAAAGTTATGATGACTGAAAGCATTGGAGACACGGCGCCGATCTGGCGATAGTTCAGGTCAAAGGAATCACGCGATACAACATATAATCTGCCTTTCTCGTTTTCACAAACCCAATCTCCGAATTTGAGCGCGAACTTCAATTTGTGGTCGGCACGCAAGATGCCCTTCCAGTCGCGCTTCTCGATCGGATAGCGATCAACGAGCGGATGGTCACCGTCCCTTTTCCACTGCACCGCCTTGACCGGCTCGTCGTTTGGCCCCCAATGCGTCGCGCCGTCGAAGGTTTCCATATCGCTTGCTCCTTTTCTCAATGAAGACGGCCAGGGACCGCAACGGCGGCCTGTATCGAAAGCGGCGGCACCCTGACGATGATCTGACGCACCGCGGAAAAGCGGAATTGTCCGCTCCGAATGAAGTCCTTCTCGCGCTCCGGATCGCCGAAGTCTTGGTCCGGCCATGCGACTTCGATGCGGTAGTCCGGGATTTCCTCTCCCTCGCTCAGAGGCTGAAACAGGTCACTTGCAGCGATGTAGGTCTTGCCGCGCCCGGACTCGTGGTCGTCTACGTTGAGCACGACGCAAAGCGCAAAGAGCGCCTGCAACATAGGGCGCTCACGCCCGTCTCCGATGATCTCCGACAGGATGTTGAACTTGCCCACGCGGTTCGACCCGCTGTAGACGGCGCGTTTTTCTACGATTGGTTCGTTCATACCATCGCCTGATTGAGATGGCTGATTGCCGCGCGTAGCTTGGATTGCCGCAACCGCAGGTTTTCTTCCGCGGACGCTGCCGCCGCCTCCCTCGATTCGACGTTACGTTCTCTGGCATGCACTGCGGTTTCCCGGCGCCCAAGTTCTAACGCGGTATTTTTACGATGGTTTTCGGCTGCCACATTGGCACGCGCTCGTTCATCCTGAGCGTTACGCAAGGCAACAGCGAGTTGGTCTTCTGCGGCTTTTGCAGCGGCAAGCCGCGTTTTCGCCTCCCCGGAATCGTGCGCGACTTGCTGGCGCTGGCGCTCCAAGTCCTCTTTGATCTTGCGCGAAGATTCGATGACGGAAACAGCCTGCGCGAGTTCCGCCTCGATGCGTTTGCGCTCATCGGCCTCACGTCTGTCTGCGATCGTGATGCGGGTATTGGCCTCGTCTCGCGCGGCAACCAGTTCAGCGAGCCTGCCCTTTGCCCCCTCTGGGTCAGAAACGAGCTTGATGAGCTCGACCGCGGCATTCATGTCGATCGATGCGCCGGAACCCGTTAATCCAAGCATGATGATCTCCTTACGTGTTGGCGATGGCTGACAGCTTATCGCCAGGGTTGACGCCAAAGTACTCAGTGGCCCCGGCAGTTATGCGCTTGTTCGAAATGGTAGCGGCCGTCCCGGCGGTCGATACGAGAAAGGAGCAGATCGAATCCGGATGCACTCGGATAATGCGGGTTTGCTCGTTGAAGGCCAGGGATGCAGCGGCGCCTGCCGTGAAGTCCAGTTTTTGCGTTGTGATCTCTGGCTCTTGCGGTGCCGCCATGTCCTCCTTGCTTCCCTGCACCTTGGCCATTTCCTTGTACTCGGTCACGTAACAGTATTTTGCCATGATAGTCCTTTCCTGGTTCCGGCTGTATTCCACCCGCCCGAAGGCGGGCGGAAATTTTGGTTATGCGTTGCTGCTCGGACGCGCGCCTTGGAACTTGATGTAGTCAATAGCAACCGTCACCGACGTTTGCAAGTCCACGGCGCTGTCGCCCCAGATATAGGGGATCAGCAACGCAGTAGTAGCAACGGCCGTCGGCCGGGACAATCGCAATACACCGTTAATGTAGAACCGGGCATCACCCGATGCATCAACTTCAATGCGTAGCGTTTGGTAGGTATTGGCCGCAGGTGCATCCACCAGTGTTTGTTCGACACCAGCATTACCAACCGTGCCAGCATTGGTCGAGCACGCCTGCCACAACGCCGCGGTCGCGTCCGTATCAAACACGAAGGAAATGGCGTTCGCAATCCCGGCATCATCAGCCACCACGCCGCTATTCACGGTGTAGTTAGCGACTTCAGTCGCGTTGGCCAGCACGTCGCCGAGTCCGAATCCCCACGAACACCCGGTGATCGCGCTGAATGAAACGCGGGTCTCGAATACCGTTTTCCCGAGGCTGATAAGTGAACCCTTCGCCAGCAAGATCAGGCTCGTGACCGCCTTGTCCTGAGCATCATTAGCCGCGCCATTGACCATAGTCACCTGACCTTCAGGGGCCGTAACCGTGGTAGCAATTTGAGCCGCTGCGGTCGTGCCTTCGAACGTGATCCAGTTGTTGGTCGCATCCAGTGCGGCAGCCAGGAAGTCGTCGAATACCTCGAAGTGAGTCTCAACCGCAGGTTCAGCGGCGTTCTTGTCGGCATACCATTGAGTCGCAGAAATTGCCTTGAAGGTCACCGAACGCCCTGGCCCGAGAATGAATGCTTCATCGGCAGCTAGGTCGTTAATCACGTCATTGCCGGCATTGACCGGATAAACCTTCGCTGCATAAACCGGGCTGTCGTTGATGACGGTGTATTCGAGCAAGTCAGCGGCAGCAGGCAATACAACGCCTGTCGCCCCAGTAGCTCCGGTAACAATCGTGATCTGATCTACCAGCGCCGCGGCATTGGCTGCCGTGGACCCAGTCGCAGCCAGCGTATCGGACGACAACTTGAAGAAGTCGCCGTCGCCCATAGCGAAGTCTCCGCTGGGGTCGCGAACCATGAAGGTGCCGGTCGCTCCGGGATCGGGAATCGTCAGAGTTGACCCCTGCCCGAACGAAGCATTGGTTATGATTACTTCATAATCCGCAGCGTTATCGGCCGCCTTGATCACCAACTCACCGGTTTGGGTCGTTGGCGCCGGCAATACCAAGGCTTCGTTCGTTTCCCAAACAACCGCACTGATGGCACGGAACGTCAGCTCACCGCCGACCGGGATGTTGACGGAAAGATTGGCCGCCAAGGCGTTAATAGAATCGTCGGTGGCCGGGAAAACCGCCAAGCTCGCAACGCCCGAGTTCTTAACCGTGACTTTCAAACCTTGCGCAGCAGCCGGGAGTTTCACCGAGTCTCCTGCGGTCGCGCAAGTCGTCACATTATTGAACTCGCCCGTCAAGGCCGTTGCTGATCCCTGACCACCGGTCGCAAACGCGGTAATTGTCGTGTTCGCGTCGTACCGTTGCGGAAGGTCGAACACGTTCGTTATTTCTTCCAGTACAACCGTGCCAGTTGCACCGGCAGGATCAGGAATTGTCGTAGTCGTGGCCTGACCATGCGAAGCATTGGTCAGTATAATTTCGTGATCTGCCGCATTGTCTGATGCTTTTACTACGAACTCACCACGCTGCGTGGTTGGCGCAGACAGCACTAGCGCTTCTTGGGTTTCCCATACCGTTGCGTTCTTGGCGAAGAAACGCATGGTCCCGCCGACCGGGATGTTCACCGATAGGTTAACCGCCAGCGCGTTGATGCTGTCGGTGGTGGCGGGGAAAACCGCAAGACTCGCGGCCCCGGAGTTCTTGACAACAATGCTTTCGCCACCAACCGCTGCCGGCAACTTGACGCTATCGCCCGCAGTCGCGCAGGTCGTGACATCGTTGTATTCGCCAGTAAGGGCTGTCGCCGATGCCTGCCCACCCGTCGCGAAGGCCGTTATGGTTGTATTAATGTCATAGCGCAGGGGTGCTGGCAGAAGCACCGTACCGTTGGAATCCAGAACAATGACTTTCCCAGCAAGCCCCGTCCCGGCTGTGACTCCATCCAGCACTTCGATCTCAGCTTCGGTCAGGCCGAAATCTCCCATCAGCACCCAATCGGTATTGACGACGCCCTTCGCTCGATAGAAAACATGGTTCGTCGTATCCAATACCCACTCGCCGATGAAGTTCGGCGTGAGACTGGAGTTGGGTGAACCAGCGTTTTCGACGTAGCCCACGACCAGTGATAAATCGTGCCGCCCTACTTGCGGGGCAATAACTTGCTCCATGACACCTTGTGTCGCCTTCCCTGCGGTTACGAGATCCATGATGATTCTCCTTCGTCAGTTTTCGTCAGTTTTCGTCATTGCATCATACCTGCGGGTTGCCCCGGCGCCGGAAGCGCAGGCTGGCCTCCGGTCGGTCCTGCGGGTTGCTCTTTGCCGTCGCCTCGCCCGGCGCCACCGGGAGCAGCTTTTCCAGGCGGCGTCAACGGCGGCGCGATCATTCCAGGATTCAGCGGAATGCCGGACTGCGACATGGCGACCAGTTCCTCGGCGGTAGGCAATCCCATCGCCTTCAAATAGGCAGCCAGGCGCAGTTTGATGAGCGCCTTCTGAGGAACGGTGGAGAGGTCGACTGCGATATCCTGCACCATTTGCACTGGCAGAATTCCCTTCTCGACGAGCTCCATGAGTTCTTCGGACTGCGCCGAGAGGTAGGTCGCGGACAACGGCACTTCGTCGATCGTGACCGTGTAGCGCCCGAGCGAAAGATTGTTGTCGATATCACCGATCGCGTTCGGGATATTGATGCCGATCGACGAGTATCCGCCACTCTCGCCCTGAATGCGGAGCAAGCGCGGCTCGCTGTAGAAGTCCTGAAGCAGCTCGAGCTTCTTTTCACCATTTAATTGCGCTGTGCGGCGCGACGAATCGATGTAGGGTTCAACGCCCAGGATCGATTGCTTGGTGCGCGCTTCGATTGCGCGGCCAGATTGCACGCGGTCAAGCTGCCCGAGCGCGGAATCGTTGATGCCGGCGATCTCCTTCAGGTCGAGCGTCGCCTTTTCTTCCAGCCGCTCGATGCCGGTCGGCATCTTGCCAGGCTCGATGCGTTCCGGTGGATCGGTGCCCTTCCACTCGATATTGATGCCGGCGGCGGCGCCGAACTGCTCAATCTTCTGCTTTTCTTCCTCGTCAAGCGCGTCCTTGTGCCAGATCCAGCCAGAGTGCGCGATGCGCGTCAGGATGTCCACCTGGCTCGAGCGGCGCTTGTTGACTTCGCGCTGCGGGTCCAACAGGTCCTCGACCATGCCGCGCGTCTTGCCGCGGCGGAAGTATGGGAAGTAAGGGACGATTGTGAGGCTGCGATACTTCGACCAAGCATCGTAAACCACGATGTCACCGATCATGGTCGTCCAGCGCACGCGCCGCGCCGGTCTGTTTTCGACCCTGAACGGCATCGCCTTGCCCTGCAGCGCATAGCGTTCGGTCAGCCACTGCATCGCCTTCCCCACCATTTCATGGGTCTGACTGTCCGGGATCGGATAGCGGTCGCCGGTGTCCAGATCGATGATGTTGCGCTGCATCGTGCGGATGTAGTGCTGGCAATCGACCACGAGCACGCTCTTGCGGTACGCGTCGATCACGTTCGCGATGTAGCTCTGGTATCCCAACAACAGCGAATCTGGCGTCGCGCCGCCGAAGGTGCGCCAAGGCGTGAATTCGGTGAGCAGGTCCCGCATGTCGCCTGGCAGCCCACCGCGGTAGCTGTGCCCACCCATGAGCGGCTCGACGAGCGCTGAGACATTTTTCCCGAGCGTGTATTCGACTTCGTCGATCGACCACCAGCGCGATTCAAAGACGTGGCCCCACCCTGCGGGGGCGTAGGTGTCGGCGTCCGGGTCCGGGCGGATTGTGAACGGGTCCTTCGCGGTGCCCTTGATTTCCCCAAGGTCGTTCCTCTCGAAGTCCAGCCGCCAGTCGTAATAGCCGCGCCCACACAGCAGCCCGTCCAACGTCACTTCGGAATTGAGATACTTTTCCTTGTTGTTGACGGCCAACTGCTTGAGGATCTTCGAGAGCACTTCGGCGACCGCTTCAGTCGAATTCGCGTCATCAGTCGGGCTCGCGCGGTTATCGAGCCGGTTTGCCGCGAAGTAGCCGAGCACGAGGCGCACGAGCGGCGCGATCTTGTTGAGGGTCAGGGTCGGGCGGTCGTCATCCGCAGCCTTCGCCAGTTCTTCGGCTGACCACTGCTTGCCCTCGAAGAATTCGACGCACTTCTTCGCGACACTCGCCCAGGTCGCAAGTGCCGAGTCCGCCCGCGTATAGCGCTCCATCATCAGGAGCATCAGGTCCCCGGAGTGGCAGTGCGGCATCAGCGTGCCGTTCTTCAACGACTCGTACGGGTCCTGCATGGGCGCCGCGCCCGGCATCCAGTAGGGCGAGTATTGGCCGGCGGGGGAGGCCATCATATTCATGCCGCCATCCTCCCGCCGCGCTTCATGTAGGGCCGCGACGCCTGCCCTTGAGCCCTGACCTTTTGCATCCACTGCGGCAGCGCCTTGTAGCCGGCGGCCGGCACTTCGATCGCGCAAAACGGCAGCGCGAGGTATTGCAGGGCATCGTGGGGGTGCGTGTACTTGTTGTCGTACGGTTGATCGGCAAAGCGCGCTTCGCCTGATACCTGGATGCGCCGGTAGTGGTAACCCGCCCGGAAACCCTTGCGGAGCATGATGCAGGAACCGTCCATCGCAAAGCCTTCTCGCTTCGTGAGAAACCACGCCACCGAGTCTCGGCGCGCGCTGAAGTTGTTCGTCGGCGCCGGCTCGATCTCGAACCCGGCCTCACGCACCATCTGATAGCCGGTCGACTCGTCCGAATCCGCGCGGTCGTTCCCCGCGGGGTCGCCCCAAAACTTATATTTCCACGGATTGCCGTCTTTATCGGTTCTTCCAAAACGCTCGACGAGGTAGGGCTTGGCCGCATCGTTCATGAAGCGGCGCATGCCCATGCTGCGCTCCTTCGCGCACAGCTCGCCGAAGATCGTCAGGCGCCCGGTCGGAGAGACTTGCCCGGGGATGATCGCTGGCGAAAGTCCGAAGTCGATCCCGATGTTGATCGTCTTCCCGGTGTAAGGATTGAGATTGAGCTTCTTGCCGTGCACCGTGTCGTCGTACTCCGAGGTCGAATAAACCGGCTTGCCGTCGACAACCTTGCCGTACTTGTTCAGGATGAAGGTGTCGATCCAGTCCCGCGACTTGCCGGCGCAGAGCATCAGCCAGTAGGCATAGCCGAGTTGCTGATGGCGCACGTTCTCCGCTTCTGGGTTCGGGATGTAGGACCCCGATTGTTCGAGTAGCGCGGGCGGCTGGTCGAAAAACTCGAATAGCGGCCGGTCCATACCGATCGAGACGAGGATCTCGCGCAGCTTGCGGATCAGTTCTTCGTATTCTTCCTGTTCCTCGCGGTCCTCAACGCCCTCGGCGAGCTTGTACCACCAGTGATCGTCGTCCATGGAGTTCGTGTCCATGATGACGCCCGTCCACGTGAGCGGGGCATCTTTCTTCGGAGGAAAGCGGCCAACGCGGGCGGAAACGGTATCGAGAATCGACTTGTCGAGTTCGGATGCTTCGTTCAGCCACGCGCCCGTCAGCTCAAGGCCGCGCAGCTTGGTGACGTCGGCCGGCTTGTCGCAGGAAATGAACCACACTTCCATGTCGACCGTCGTCCCGTCGGCCAGATCGACCACCAGATGCGCGTTCATCGGCTCGCCGCGGTTGATCGGAGCGATGTGCTCCGGGACCCACTCTACCCACGTGCGCATGGTCGTGGTTTTCAGCATGCCGTAGGTCTGACCGCACCACATAGCCTTGTTGTTGCGCCGCACGTAGACAACGTGAGTCGGGACCTCAACGCAATAGACCTGCCCACAGTAGCGGGTTCGATACCAGCCTGCGTACTTATTCGCGTAGCCACCCACGCACAACTTAGGCTGGTGTCGAGTAGAAATGCTTACCGACCAATAGTCGGCGTTCATGACTCCCGAGTGTCCGTTGATGCAATAAGCTGTCCCGGCTATTGCTTTGCGATTTATATTCGCAACCAGTCCGACCTTGAGCGCCAATTCTTGAAGATCGTCCGCTAGTTTCCGTGAGGATGTGTGCAGGATTGGCGTTCCGTCAACGGTTATTTGGCCATCGCCCTTCGCATACCCGTGAATAAAAGCGCGGATATGTTGTGGGGTCGCATCTTTGAGCCACTGCGGCACATGCTTGGAAAGTGAATTCCCGAACGTAACGAGTTCGTTGACGAGAGTCTTGGCCTTGTCCGTCATCGAAAGTCGAAAGTGTTTGCATCCCTTCTCGACTTCCGATTCAAAGAAAGCAAGCTCTGCGCGAGCAAACAGGTCGCGGACGTAAGGTAGTTCTTTTTTCTGACTGATAACGCAGCGCCAGTGAGGTTCCTTGCGGTCTGGATAGTCGTACTTGGCGGCATAGCCTTCGGCGAACCAGAACCCAAGCCACTCGCACAAGTCCACGCTGCGTCCAGGATCAACGCCTATCCATGAGGCGTCACGTTTGACGCGGAAAGTCGGATTGCCGAAGCAGTCCTGCGCCCGTTCATGGCGATAGGCCGACCATATTTGCTTGCGCGTTTCTTTTTTGCTGACCCACAAGTGATGATCCGGCGTGACGAGAAAATCAACGCCTTCGTTCTCGCAACCAACCATCTCGCCGACATAGTCAGCTTGGTAATAGTATGTCGGGACAGTCCAGACAAGGTGGCCATCCTGAAGCATCGCGACGCGCTCGCACTCGATAAGATCCTTGAACAAAACAAAGCCGCGATTCTCGGTCAGAATCTCCGTCTTGTCATCGTAGCAATTGCGTACCGCGGCCCAACAGGTACGGCGTCGCTTGTAGCGATCGGGCGCTTGCTGGTGAGCGCGCATCAGCATTTCCTCGACGCAGGCGACGCTCTTACCAGAATTGCCAGTGACGCAAATCTTGCCGTTCCTGCGGGTTACGAAGAACCCGCTGGTTGTGGTGAAACAATATTTCTTTCCGTCCTCGGAGGCGACGCGAGCTATTTCCGGTTTGTTCGCTCCGTAGCGAAGCCCGGCCATGGGCCGCGTTGTGCCAGCTACCACATAGCACCGCTTCCATGTGGAATTCTCAGGCTCTTGAAAAGATACCGATGCGCGCCGGCCTTGCGTCGAGAAGGCATAGGCGACAAACTCCGCTTCGGCTTCATCGGTACTGAAAAAAGCCCAATCCGAATAACCAGAATCAGCCTGGCCATCCCAATAACGCACTTCTTCGGCGATGATAGCGAGCTGCGCAGCGCTCGCCTGCCAGTATTTCGCGAGAGATTTGTTACGCTCTGGCGCGTTGAACCGGAATGCAATCTCCGTTGGCCTGGCTGGATTTCGGTACTCTGTCCAGTCGATACCAGCGGCAACCAAAAGCTGCATCAGGCGCTGTTTCTTGCGCTCTTTTCGGACACAAACGGTGCAGCGCGTAGTTTCGGTATTCGCCGAGAACGATCCATCGGCGCACACCATTACCATGACGCGGAGATCGGCATCGGTGAGATCCACACCCACGGCGTTCTCCGGGGCGGCGAAGGCGCACGGTATCAGGCCGTCCCAACCCTCTTTCAGTTCGGCGTGAGCTTTCGCAATCGCGGCGGCGGTAGCGACGCGCGGCGTGTCCCGGTTGAATTTCTTGAAATGCAGGATGCGATGTTCATCAGACACCAGCATGTCCAGCCCGCGAGAAGCGAAGTGCAGGAACGATTTGCACGGCTCGACAACATAATCGGCCAACTCGAACCACGAGCGCTTCGTGTCCTCGGTACACACCAAGATGTCTTGGCCGGCCCACGCATCCATGCGCACCCAGCCGGTTCTGGTAAGAACCTCGTGGTCTCCTGCTGTGCAGCCCCAAGGCCCACGCGCTCCCCGAATAAACGCATTGGACAGGTGAAAGCGCTCAAGCGTAGGCTCCGCCTCGTAGTTCGAGACGTATTCTTCCTGCAAAGCAAAAGGTGAGCGGCGGGCGGCCATTAGATTTTTATAAATTTGCCAGCGCGACAAATACCGGTTGCGTCAAGGTCATGGCTGTTGCGCCGTTCGCGTTTGCGTTTCGATCTACGGTGATGGTGCTCGCTGTTTTGGCGATTACCTTCAACCCGGTCAACACAGCGAACCCGGCCGACGCTGTCATTAAATCCCCGAGGAAAATATCGGAAGTGTCCGCCATTGCCGTAACGATTGGCGAACCGCTTGTCGTCGTGCCTGCCTCAGTAACAGTGGCAGGATTGTCGAATGTGCCGCTCACCGTGCATTTCCACCCGATAGGTTGTCCCGCAACCGGAGGTTGTCTCACTATTTCATCCCCCACATACCAAGTGGTTAAATTCGTCGCAGGAACAGCGCCACCGGCCATGTGGACATTCTGAGTGATGCGATGAGGGAATCGTCCTGCGCCATCGGTTTGGAAGTAGGTTCCGATCTTCGGTATCGTCCATGTATCCAATCCCGGAGACAGAAATTGCTCGTCTTCAATGTAGATCGGCGCGTTTCGCTCCAAGTCTGCGTTGGCGTAAGCCGTGGTCATGGTCGCATCAGGTTCATACACGTTCCGACGCAGGATTATGGGCTTAAGGTTATTGCTGGTGATGCCATCGAAATAAATCCCACGATTCGCACACGTAAAGCTGTTAGCTTCGATCAGGAGAGTGCTCGGCGTTGTCGCCTGTTGAACTCCGACAGCCGCATAAACGCTCGTGGCGGAACCAAGTGCAAATTTGTTACCGCGCAGTGTGTTCCCGCCCGTCGAAATATCTATGCCGCGACCACTGTTTCCGGTTGGTGGGGATTTGAACACGTTGTTTGCGACGATAATTGAGCCGCTGCCGGCTCCAACGCGCGCAAGAGTCCATGCGCCAACAGACGCAAAGTCATCTCCACTGACAACGTTGCCCTCCACCACGCCGTAATTGCTGGCGTTGACATAGAGGCCGAGGCCCCCGGTAAGCCCGGAAATGTAGTTGTTGGCGATCACAAAATTGATCGAGCCACTGTTTGCCCCGATGTTCGCGCCAGAATAAGGGGCCGCCGCCGTTGGACGGATCACCTTGTTGTTGATCACAGAGCAGCCGACAGACCCATCTATCCCGAAGGCTTGATCCGTTGTCCCGGCCGCTGCCGGCGCTATCGTGACTTGGGCTGCGGTGATATAGGCCACATTCCCGTCGATGATGTCACTATTGCCTTGTGCTGAGACGGAGCCCGCGCAGTCGGTGAATCTGTTCCCCGTGATGAGCGTGTCCTTGGCAGAGATATTGGTCTGGATCGCAACCCCCAGGTTTAACCCGTCGTATGGGATGTTGAAGAAGTGGTTGCCTTTTGACCGGCCAGAAATCGCTTGAAACCATTGAAAGATGGCGGGCAGCGTGAACGCGCCTTGGTAAAACGCGCCGTTCTGGAACAAGACCCTGTTGCCGGTCACGGCGAACATCGTGTTATAGAGCCCGTATGTTCCAGACCCGATCTTGACGAAGGAACCGTCAAACTTCATCGAAGCACCGTCGCAATCAACGATCACATCGTTTTTGTTGAGGATGATAGTTGATGCGAACAAAGATGCTGGTATTCTCAGCATCGTTCCTTGACCAGACACGATTGCCGCTATTGCCAGGTTAATGGCGGTGTCGTTTATGAAGCCAGACCTCGCTCCGAATTTTCGCGCGTCTATCTCTCTGTAGTCCGTCATGATGTCACTGCTTTTTCTTTGAATCCACTTGTTGGCACTCCACTACAGCTTTCTTTAGCCGCTCGATTTCCCTGCGAGTCTCTAACAATTGCTGCTCCAGAGCGGAAATGCGCATATCCTTTACCTGCAATTCATTCACCGCAGCCAGTCGCGCCACCCTAAGCGCAGTCTCGACTTGCTCGATCGGCAATGCCTGAGCAAGAGCCACGCAGGGGGAAAACAGCAACAAGAACGCGAGCCATCTCATTGCAACCTCGCCCGCAGCTCGGCAATCTGAGCCTGCTGTGCCTGAACCGCGTTAACGAGCACTGGCACTACACCGAGATAATCGAACGTATTGGGCCGTCCTTGAGTGTCGCGCCCAAGTAGATCGGGCAAGACCAATCCGTCGCGCTCAGCAATGAAGCCGTATAAGAGTTTGCTCGGATCACTTTTTAGACGGTAGGAAACGGGCTGCATCGCCAAGATTTCCGACAGACCAACCTGCAAAGATGTAATGTCCGATTTATAGCGCTCGCTCGATGTGCCAAGACAAACGCCCAAAGCACCGCTGCCGAAATAAAGTGCTTTGGTAGTGGTGTCCACGCACACGGATGCGTCGGTATGGGTTGCGTCTGTGGTGATGCTGGGAATGCTGACCAGCCCGCCGATTCCTATCGAGAAACGCGTACCGGCGCCGTCATAGAACTCCCACGCGTTTGTGCCTCCAGTTAGATTTGTGCCGATCGACCAGATGTTCGACACACCCCCGGTTGTCTTGCTCGTCACCCTAATAGTGCCAGAGTAACCATTTTCTGAGTTTGAAGACAGTGCGAGCGCTGCGTTGCTCGCGCCCGTCGCTGCGATCGTGAGCAGTGCGCTTGCTTTGGTGATTCCGACGTTGCCGCTGAAGTTGCCTTCTACCCCGCTGATCGCCCCGTTACTCGTTACGCTCCCCGCATTCCACACGCCGCTGGTGATGGTGCTGGTGCGAGTAATCAAATCCTGCGTCGCACTTGTTATCGTGCCGCTTAATTGCGCTGCGGGGATGCTAGTAAAGTTTGTTCCGGTGAGCGCCGGCGCTGTTGCTGGCTGCACGGCAGTGTCCGCCGTCGCGCCCTGCGCCGAGGTCGCGTAGGCCGTGCTCGCGGTAAACGCCGCTGTGCCAAGCGTGCCGCCACCCGTCGGAATTACGAGGGTCGCGCCCGCAGCCGGCCATTGCAAGGTGCCAGCACCGGTGTTGTTCGTGAGCGAGGTCGTGCCGGTAAAGTTCGTGACAGTCGACGCGGCGATCGCTGTGTTGCACGCAAACCCTGTGTTCGTCGTCCACGTAAGAGCGCTCGCCGATGTGCTGCAAGATCCAACCGCTAGCGCTGTGGGCGCGGCAGAAACAGCGGTAGCGTTTCCGACAACCGTGTTCGTCGCTTGCGCAGCCAACGAGGAAAGGCCGAGCGCCGTAACTGTGGCGGTACCGTCCGTGCCGCTCGTCGCCGTGCCTTCTCCCGCATCCATCGAGGTTGCGAGCGTCAGCGTACAGGTTGTAGCGCTCGGCGTGAGGTAGACGCTAGAGCCGCTCGTGGCCGCACTCACCCCTGAAATCGTGCTGATCGCCGTCGCAAGGCTCGTCGCTGTCGCCGCGTTCGAGGTCGCGGCCGTCCAGTCCGTGCCGCCGGCCGTCTTGACGGTCGCCGAGCCGTTCACCGTCACCGTTACGGTGTCGATCGCGTCGACCAGGCTGTAATCGACGATCGTAAAGAGGCGCCGGCCGATCCCGGGACACAACGACACGTTTCCGCCCGTCGTGTTGACAGCCGCCTGCGGGTAGGCGTTCGCGCCGCCGAATACCGCGGCGCCAGGTGCTGCATCAGTCGTGGGATCTATCGCGGAAACAGCGCCGCCCGAGAAAGCCGCCGGGTCAAAAGGCGCCCGCGCCGCAAAACCCGGGTCCGCCCCGGAGGATGTGAGGGCAAAACCCGCGAGCGCGAGCGCGAAAACGAATCTGAGGATCTGTTTCACGTGGAACCCCTTTCTCTGGCTTGTCGACGTCTTTGTGAGACCGACATTTTGAGCCGAGACTCAATTGAATATGGCGCCCGTTCCCTGCGGGCCTTGACGAGCGCTGCGCGCACGGCAGGGTTTGCCCATCGGGCCGACATGGCGATAGACATTCGGGCACGAGTTTCTGGTGATTTCGGTCTTCCCTTTTGGGCCGCGGAAGATCTTAGTCGTATCTCCATCGGCACTTTTCTTCCTTTGCAGGCGGCCGACATCTTTGCGCGCGCTTCTGCCGAGTGAGGAATTCCGCGTTTGGGGGATGGCTTGCTCCACTTATAACCGCTTGGTCCGTCCCCGCCAGAGGTGATATTGGCCAGACGAACACCAGCACAACGCAACGCTTTAATCGCAAGTTCCTCGCGCAGAAATGCCTCTGCTTCTGAACGGCACGCCATCTTTTCTATGATGATGTTCGCCTGGCCGTCCTTTTTCACGATTCGTTGGTGATGAATGTTTCTGCGAGAAAAATTGTGAACGCGGTCGATGCGCCCCTTGCCGATGTAGAACGGCGTCAAATCTGGACGAACGTGCGCGTACGCGTAAAAGACCGACGTTTTCATCGAAAGAACCAGAGGCTGACCGTGCACGCCGTCGGCGAAATGAGGCCGATCGACGAGATCCCATCGATGCCAAAGCCGGCCGGATTCAAGGCCGAACCCGTGCCATCCGTCACGTCCGCGGCCGGCACCGCGGCAGCACCGCCCTGCTTTGCGTAGAACGCCGCGCAGTTCGCCGCGAACACCACGTGCTTCGCGCCCGTGGGCACGGTGTGCGTCTCGTTCGTGTTCGCCGCCAGCACGCGGGCGTCGATGTAGGTCGGAAAGACGGGGAGTTGCGAGGAAAAAGCGCCGCGCGCTTCTGGCGGAATGATGAAGGTGTTCTGAGGCGAGGCCGCGCGAGGAATAACGATGATCCAGAGTGCAGCGAGGACTGCGAGCAGCCAATTCATTCCGCGTTTCATGATGTTTTCCCTTCCTTGAGCGTGAGTTCCTGGCGAACAAGCTGCATTTGCGTGTCGACGTCGTTTACTCGCTGCCTGATGCCGACGATTTCACTGTCGACCGCATCAGCCCGGAAATGAAAAGACGGCTTGGTTACGTAGTTTTTCGCGAGATCGATCTGAATCTCGTGCAGAGTGTCAGAATTGCGCTCGAGGCCACGCCAAAACAGGTAGAGCACGAAGCAAATGAGGCCCTGCAGCCCCCATGTGATCCACTCGTTCACGATCTTCCTCCCGAATCCCGCTGCTGAGGACTCCACTCAGCCCGCCTGCCGCGGTTGATCCCCATGTCCGCGCCGAACGCCGTCATCAGCGACGTCCAGGCGACAAAATCCCACCCGACAAAATGCTTCAACCCGTCTATCGAGACGAAAAACAACTCTGTCCCTACGCCCGGCAGCATCACCGCAAGGTAGCCGCACACTGTCGCGACCGTTCGCTTCAACGAGGCGCGAAAAAAGTAGTCGAGCACGCCCCCCGCCAGCCCCTGCATCGACCACTTGACGATCCAGGACCCAAACATGCCCGCCGCGCCGAAGATCAGCACGGCGTAAAGGATCTGCGAATCAAGGGTGAAAGGTAGTTGCGCGAGGAAATCCCATAAGGATTCCGGCGGGTTGGCCTTGAGCTCTGCCAACGTCTTCGATGTCTCTTGAAACCCCACCTCAGAACACCCCGGCACCTCGTTTTTACGGTTTTTGCGCCAGCAGACACTACCAAGAGCCGAGAATACCAATTTTCACAGCAACGTCAAGAGAATTCAACGACGAAACCACAAAAGTCCCATTACTGCCAAAGTGGTCGTTTGCTAAATGTTGACCCTCGCAGTCAACTACTAGCACGCTTTTCGACCACGAAAATGGCCACATTTCCATGGCAAAATAATAAATAGTAATCGAATCAACCAACCACAGAACGAGATGCTGACGTGTGCTGACATACGCGCGCACTTGCTGACAGATGCACGCAGACGCCAGTAGACCAACTCCTTCAAAAAAAGCATTCTCAACAAAATCAACACCATACAAGCGATTCTACCCCTAATACCCTCACTTTCTGTAATGGTATTAGAAAGTCGAAAAAAAATCACGCGCAAAATCATCACTCTACAGAACGAAATGACGGCCTGATTCGGAGACGGAGGCGGAGACGAAGTACTACAAAACCTTCTATGTCCGATTCAACCATGATCGAACCGTGGAAGCTATTTTAAAAAGGGAATTATATACTTTAGTCCAATGACCATAAATCACACAAAAAGCCCTTGCTGC